>JACCDS010610742.1_pt1 | contig 11806 bp, 13 predicted proteins | sample 7446441 | NCBI WGS metagenome assembly JACCDS01 (sample SAMN15323445, study PRJNA562643) | freshwater metagenome | isolation source: river surface water | place: USA:Blue River Watershed | collected 2017-08-17 | reverse complement strand
GTGCACAGCGCATGGTTCACAAAGCCCTGGAAGAACTCATAAACCAGCTGCGTGTCGAGTGTGCCCAAAGCACCGGAAGTGAAGTTCACGTCCATGTGCAAGCCGGGGCGGCCCGAAAAGTCCACCACGACACGGCTCAAGGCTTCGTCCAAGGGCACATAGGCATGGCCATAACGGCGGATGCCTTTTTTGTCGCCAATCGCTTGCGCGAACGCCTGGCCCAAGGTGATGCCGATGTCTTCGACGGTGTGGTGGCCGTCGATGTGCAGATCGCCTTCGCAAGCGATGTCCAGATCGATCAAACCGTGACGCGCGATCTGGTCCAGCATGTGGTCCAGAAAACCAATGCCCGAAGCCAGCTTGGCTTGGCCCGTGCCGTCCAGGTTGAGGGCGACGCGGATGTTCGTCTCGGCCGTCTTGCGGGTAACAGCAGCAGTGCGGTTCATAAGGAGGCTTTCAAAGCGGCGAGGAGTTGGTCGTTTTCTGCGGCGGTGCCCACCGTCAAGCGCAGGCAATTGGCCAGCAATGGGTGCATTTTAGAAATGTTCTTGATCAGCACACCGTGTGCCTTCAGACCGTCAAAGGTTTTGGCCGCATCGGGCACACGGGTCAGGATCATGTTGGCTTCACTCGGGAAGGGCGTCACGCCGGGCAAGGCGGCCAGCTCGCGTTGCAGTCGAGCGCGCTGCTCGCGTAGGTCCTTGGCTTGCGCTGCAAACACCTCGGCATGCTCCAGCGCAAACAAGGCGCACTCGTAATTCAGCACGCTGATGTTGTAGGGTGGGCGCACTTTGTCGATCTCGGCGATCAGGGCCTTGGGGCCGATCATGTAACCCAGACGCACCCCGGCCAGGCCAAACTTGCTGAGCGTGCGCATCAAGAGCACGTGCGTGTGGCGCGTGATGCGGTCCATGTAGCTCTTGCTGGCAAAGGGCTGGTAGGCCTCGTCCATGACGACCAGCCCGCCTTGTGCGCCTTGGGCGAGGACGATCTTCTCGATCACATCGTCGTTCCACAGATTGCCCGTGGGGTTGTTGGGGTAAGCCAAATACACGATGGACGGCTTGTGCTGGGCAATGGCCGCCAGCATGGCAGATTCGTCGAGTTCAAAGTCGGCGGTGAGCGGCACGCCGTGGAAGGCCAGACCTTGCAGCTGGGCGCTCATGGCGTACATCACAAAGCCGGGCAAGGGGGCCAAGATGGAAGCGCCGGGCACGTCGCAGGCCATGGCCAAGAGCGAGATCAACTCGTCCGAACCGTTGCCCAACATGATGTCGAAACCTTCGGGCATCCCAGCGTAAGCCGCGAGCGCGTGGCGCAAGTCGTTCACACGGCCATCGGGGTAGCGGTTCAGCGCCAGTGCGCCCAAGCGCTCGCCCAAAGCCTTTTGCAAATCAGCGGGCAATCTGTGCGGGTTTTCCATCGCGTCGAGCTTGACCATGCCGACCGAGTCCTGGATGGCGTAGGCGTGCATGGACTGCACGTCCTGGCGGATGCGTTGCATGAGTTGGGGACTGATGTTGCTCATTTGGAGTCTCGCATCGGGGGCACTGGGTTCAAACGCAATTCGGCGGCGCGGGCGTGCGCTTGCAGGCCTTCGCCGTAGGCCAGTTCGGCGGCAATGCGGCCCAAGGGCTGGGCACCGGCCTCGCTCACCTCGATCAAGCTGCTGCGTTTCTGGAAGTCGTAAACACCCAGAGGCGACGAAAAGCGTGCCGTACCGCTGGTGGGCAGCACATGGTTGGGGCCAGCGCAGTAATCGCCCAGCGACTCGCTGGTGAAAGCGCCCAAAAAGATCGCACCCGCGTGGCGCAGCAACGGCTCCCAGCGGTGCGGGTCGCGGCTGGAGACTTCCAGGTGCTCGGGCGCGATGCGGTTGCTGATGGCGCAGGCTTCTTCCATGCTGCGGGTCAAAATCAATGCACCACGGTCATTGAGCGATTTGGCGATGATCTCGCGGCGGGGCATCTCGGGCAGCAGGCGGTCGATGGCGGCCTGCACCTCGGCGATGTAGGCCGCATCGGGGCACAGCAAAATGCTTTGCGCCAGCTCGTCGTGCTCGGCCTGGCTGAAGAGGTCCATCGCCACCCATTCGGCGGGCGTGGTGCCGTCGGCCAGCACCAGAATTTCACTCGGGCCCGCGATCATGTCGATGCCCACCGTGCCGAACACACGCTTTTTGGCGCTGGCCACATAGGCATTGCCCGGGCCGGTGATCTTGTCGACCTTGGGGATGGTGGCGGTGCCGTAAGCCAAAGCGGCGACGGCCTGCGCGCCGCCCACCGTGAAGGCGCGGCTCACACCAGCCACACAGGCGGCGGCCAGCACCAGCGGGTTGCGCACGCCCTGCGGCGTGGGCACGACCATGATGATGTCCTGCACCCCGGCCACATGCGCGGGGATGGCGTTCATCAACACCGACGAGGGATAAGCCGCCTTGCCACCGGGCACATAAATGCCCACGCGGTCGAGCGGCGTGACTTTTTGGCCGAGCAAGGTGCCATCTTCGTCGCGGTAGCTCCAGCTCTCGCCAGAGGCTTTCTTTTGCGCTTCGTGGTACTTGCGCACACGGCTGGCTGCGGCTTGCAGGGCTTCACGCTGTGCGGCGGGCAGGCTGTCCAGCGCGGCTTGCAGTTCGGCCTGAGTGATTTCGAGCGCCTTCACATCGGCCGCTTGCAGGCCATCAAAGCGCTGGGTGTAGGCCAGCACGGCAGCGTCGCCACGCTTTTGCACATCGGCCAGGATGTCGGCCACGCGCTGCTCAATGGCGGCGTCGGTGTCGGCAGACCAATGCAGGTGGGCCGCGAAGGCCGCTTCAAAACCGGCGTCGGCCGTGTTCAGTTGCAATGGTTTGGCGTGCAGTGCCGTCGAGTCCATGGGGGTCAGTCTTTCTTCACGGCGCCCGCAAAGGCGTCGATGATGGCGCGGATCGGCGCCTGTTTGAGCTTGAGCGCGGCCTGGTTCACGACCAGACGCGAGCTGATGTCCATGATGCGTTCGACCTCGACCAAATGGTTGGCCTTGAGCGTGTTGCCGGTCGACACCAGGTCCACAATCGCATCGGCAAGACCCGTGAGCGGGGCCAGCTCCATGCTGCCGTAGAGCTTGATCAGGTCGACGTGCACGCCCTTGGTCGCGAAAAAGTCACGCGCAATCGTGGTGTATTTGGTGGCGACTTTCAGGCGTGCACCCGTGCGCACTTGCGCCGCGTAGTCGAAATCGGCGCGTACCGCCACACTCATGCGGCATTTGGCAATCTTCAGGTCCAGCGGCTGGTACAAGCCCTGGCCGCCGTGCTCGATCAAGGTGTCCAGGCCCGTCACGCCCAGATCGGCGCCGCCATATTCCACATAGGTGGGCACATCGCTGGCGCGCACCAGCACCACGCGCACATTGGGCTGGTTGGTGGGCAAGATCAGCTTGCGCGATTTTTCGGGGTCTTCGAGCACCTCAATGCCTGCGGCGCGCAGCAGCGGCAGGGTTTCGTCAAAGATGCGTCCTTTGGACAGGGCCAGCGTGATCATTTCACTCTTTCAATGTCGGCACCCAGGCCGCGCAGTTTCAACTCCATCCGGTCGTAACCACGGTCCAGATGGTAGATACGGTCCACAATGGTTTCGCCCTCGGCCACCAGACCGGCAATCACCAAACTGGCCGAAGCCCGCAAGTCGGTGGCCATCACGGTTGCACCCGACAATTTTTCCACGCCCTCGATCACCGCCACCTTGCCGTCGATCTGGATGTGCGCGCCCAAGCGCACCAGTTCGTTGACGTGCATGAAACGGTTTTCGAAAATGGTTTCGGTCACCTTGCTCGCGCCCTGCGCGATGCAGTTGAGCGCCATGAACTGCGCCTGCATGTCGGTCGGGAAGCCCGGGTATTCGGTGGTGCGAAAGCTCTGGGCCTTCAAGCGGCCATTGGCTTGGATGCGGATGAAGTCATCACCCGCCTCGATGGTGGCTCCGGCGTCCCGCAACTTTTCGATCACGACTTCGAGGTGGTCGGCGCGGCCGTGGCGCAGCACCACATCACCGCCCGTGGCCGCAACGGCGCACAAGAAGGTGCCCGCTTCGATGCGGTCGGCCACCACTTGGTGCTGGCAACCGTGCAAACGGTCCACACCCTGAATGCGGATGCGGCGTGTGCCATGACCTTCGATCTTCGCGCCCATTTTGATCAGCATCTCGGCCAAGTCAGGAATCTCGGGCTCCTGGGCGGCGTTTTCCAGCACCGTCTCGCCTTCGGCCAAGGACGCGGCCATCATGAAGTTTTCGGTGCCGGTGACGGTGACCATGTCGGTGGTGATGCGCGCGCCTTTCAGGCGGGTGCGACCCTCGGGCAGGCTGGCCAGCATGTAGCCATGGTCCACCGTGATGACCGCACCCATGGCCTGCAGACCTTTGATGTGTTGGTCGACCGGGCGCGAACCAATGGCGCAACCACCGGGCAAAGACACCTTGGCGTGGCCAAAACGGGCCAGCAAAGGCCCCAGCGCCAGTACCGAAGCGCGCATGGTTTTCACCAGCTCGTAAGGCGCTTCGGGGTTGTTCAGGCCTCCGGCGTTCAGCGTGACCCGGCCGTCTTCATGGTGCTCGGCCGTCACGCCCATGTTGCGGATCAGCTTGAGCATGGTCGAGACGTCTTGCAGCCGCGGCACATTGGCCAGCGTGACAGGCTCGGCGCTCAACAAAGCGGCGCACAGCTCGGGCAGGGCCGCGTTTTTGGCACCCGACACATCGAGCGTGCCTTGCAGGCGGTGGCCGCCGCGAATTTTCAGTTTGTCCATGGGTCAGGTCGGTGTGCGTTGCGGCCCGAGGGCCTTCGGTTCATTGCGCTTGCTTGGCCCATTCGGTGGGCGTGTAGGTTTTCATCGACAAGGCATGTACCTCATCGGTGTGCATTTTTTGCCCCAGCGTGGCGTACACCCGTTGGTGGCGGGCAATGGGGCGAAGGCCAGCAAAGGCTTCCGACACCACCACAGCACTCCAGTGGCGGCCATCGCCATCCACTTCAAGATTGGTACAGTCCAGCCCTGCGGCGATGATGGCTTTGAGTTGCTCAGCGTTCATGGGGTTCAGCTTCGGATTTTGTAGCCGATGCGCAAAAGGTGAAGGGTCAGGCCACCGATGGCGGCCAAGGTGGTGCCCACCACCGCCAAACTGACCCAGGGGGACACATCGCTTTGGCCAAAGAAGCCGTAGCGAAAGCCGTCGATCATGTAGAAGAACGGGTTCAGATGGCTGAGCTTTTGCCAAAACGGCGGCAGCGAGTGAATGGAATAAAACACGCCCGACAAAAACGTCATGGGCATGATGATGAAGTTCTGGAAGGCGGCCATCGGGTCGTACTTATCAGCCCACAGACCGGCGATCACGCCCAGCGTGCCCGTCATGGCCGCACCCATGACGGCGAAAGCCAAAATCCACAGCGGGTTCACAAATGTGATGTTGACCATCCATCCGGTGATGACGAACACGCCCAAGCCCACGGCCAGGCCGCGCACCACCGAGGAGCCCACATAGGCCACAAACCAGCTGCGGTGCGACAGGGGCGTGAGCAACAAGAACACCAGGCTGCCCATGATCTTGCTTTGCACCAGGCTCGACGAGCTGTTGGCAAAAGCGTTTTGCAGCACGCCCATCATCATCAGGCCCGGCAACAAAAACGAGGTGTAGGCCACCTGGTCGTAGACCTTGACATGGTCTTCGAGCACATGACCGAAGATCAGCATGTACAGCACCGAGGTGAGCACGGGTGCGGCCACCGTCTGGAAAGCGACTTTCCAGAAACGCAGCACCTCTTTGTAGAGCAGGGTTTGCCAGCCGGTCATGCCAGGGCTCCCGAGGCGGATTGTTTGCGGTTCATGACTTCCAGGAACACGTCTTCCAGGTCGGCTTGGCGGATTTCCACGTCCTCCACCACCAGGCCCGCTGTGCGCAGGGTGGCCAGGTGGTTTTCAATCTCGACCGCGTTGTGCACAGGCAACTGCACAATGCGGCCTGTGACCCGGGCCATGGCCGCCACGGCAGGCGGCAAGTCGCCGTCGAGCTTGAAGCGCAGCACCTGGCTGGTGGCCGAACGCAGCAAGTCGGATGTGCGCTCGAGCGCCAGCAACTGGCCGCGCTTGAGCATGGCGATGCGGCCGCACAAGGCTTCGGCTTCTTCGAGGTAATGGGTGGTGAGCAAGACGGTGTGGCCTTGCTTGTTGAGCTTGGCGATGAACTGCCACAGGGTCTGGCGCAGCTCGACATCGACGCCGGCGGTGGGCTCGTCGAGCACGATCACGCGGGGTTTGTGCACCAGGGCCTGCGCCACCAGCACACGGCGCTTCATGCCGCCCGAGAGCTGGCGCATGTTGGCACCCGCCTTGTCGGCGAGGCCCAGACTGTCCAGCAATTCGTCGATCCAGGCGTCGTTTTTCTTCACGCCGAAGTAACCCGACTGGATGCGCAAGGACTCGCGAACCGTGAAAAACGGGTCAAACACCAGCTCTTGTGGCACCACGCCCAACAAGCGGCGTGCGGCAGCGTAATCGGTCTGCACATCGTGGCCATGCACCAGCACGCGCCCGCTGGTAGGACGGCTCAGGCCCGCGAGGGTGCTGATCAGGGTGGTTTTGCCCGCACCGTTGGGACCCAGCAGGCCGAAGAATTCGCCCTCTTCCACGTCAAAGCTGACCTGGTCCAGTGCTTTGAACGCGGCTGCGCCCGCCTGTTTGGCCGGGTAAATCTTGGAGACGGATTGGAAAGAGAGCGCTGGCATGGAAGAGGTCTATTTTAAGTGCTGGCCCGCAGGCCCCGGGCGCGACTTGGAGATCTACCCCCAAAGACCTGGGAACCATGCCCTCAGGCGGGCTCGAGCAGCTCCAGCACGCCGTACAAACTGGCGAGTTCTCGCAAACGTGTCGTCATGCCTTCCACCCGCAAAACGCTGCCCTTTTGTGTGACCACCCGGCGCAAACCCAGGAGCACGGCCAAGGCCGAGGAGTCAAAGTCGGCCAGGGCCGAGGCGTCGAGCGCCACAGCAGACGGCCAGGGTGCGGGCCATTGAGCCAACTGCACCACCCACTGTGCCAGGCAGGCATCGGCCTGATCGTGCAACAAGGTGGCAGGCAACTTCAAGGCACTCAGCATGGGCAGACGATTCAGGCGGGCTTGGCGTTGGATTTGTTGCGCGCGGCCAGGCTGGCGATCAGCGCATCAATGCCACCGGCATTGATCTCTTTGGTGAACTGGGTGCGGTAGTTCTCGATCAACCAGACGCCCAGGACGTTCAGGTCGAAGATCATCCAGCCAGCGCCTTCACCCGGGGTTTTTTCAAGTCTGTAATCCAGCTGGATCGGGTCCCCTTTGCCGCGCACCTCGGTGTTGACCACCAGGTTCTTGTCTTCCTGGCCTGCACGCAGGGGCTTGACCACCACCATCTGGTCACTCACTTGGGTGAGCGCCCCGGCATAGGTCCGAACCAGCAAAATTTTGAACTCTTCCTGCAAACGCTTTTGCTGTTCCGGTGTGGCTTTGCGCCAGGCGGGGCCAGTCGCCAAAGCGGTCATTCGGCGAAAGTTCACATGGGGCATGACCTTGGAATCCACCAGCTGGATGATTTTGCCGATGTCGCCATTGCGCAAGGCCTTGTCGGCCTTGATGGTGTCCAGGGTTTCATTGGTGATGCGCTTGATGAACGCATCCGGCGATTCGTCTGCGGCCCAAGCCGGCCCCACGTTGGCGAGCAAGACAAAGGCAGAGGCCATCACCAGCATATGGCGACGGGGCAAAAGCATGGAGAGCATGTTTTTCATGGGTGCACTATACGGTCAGCAGCGCCGGGTCTTGTGAACAACTGTAACGCGACCAGGGGCGAATTTCATGGCCTTGTTTCAGGGTGTTTCTGATTCTGTGTAATCGAAACGGGCTGGCGGATTGCCGTCATGCACATCGTTTTCGCGTTTTTGCAAATAGGCATCGCGCACAAAGGTGTAAGGGTCCAATGCCGCCGCCTTGATCACATCCACCGTCTGCAGCAAACCTGAGCGCACATCCATGACACGGGTGACTGACAACACGTTGCGGGCAGCCTGATCGTTGAATTGCTGAACCGCATCCCCCTTCATGTCCAAGGGTGTGGCCAAAGTGTCACGCAAGGTAGACGGGCCGAAAATGGGCAGCACGACGTAAGGACCGGGTTTGACACCCCAATAGCCCAAGGTCTGGCCAAAGTCTTCCTTACGCTTTTCAAGTCGCATTTCGGAGGCCACATCGAGAACGCCGCCCAATCCTAAAAATGTGTTCACCGTGATGCGCATGAAGGTCTCGGCCGTGGCTTGGCCCTTCAACTGCAAAGCGCTGTTGGCCATGGACCACACGTCACCGAGATTGCCCAGGAAGTTGTGAATCCCGGTACGCACCGGGCTGGGCAACACAGCCACATAAGCCTTGGCAGCCGGCTGGATGGCCGCAGTGTCCAATGCGTCGTTGAATTTGTAGACGCTGCGGTTCATGGACTCCCAAGGATCGCGTGGGTCCGGGTTGGTGACCGTGGCGCAACCTTGCAAAACCAGCAACACGCCGCCCAACAGCATCAGGCTGATTCGTCGGGTCAGGAATTTCATGGTTTTTGACTTTCTGCCGCAGGTTTTTCTGCCTGGCTGTAAAGGAATTGGCTGATCAGATTTTCCAGAATGACCGCCGACTGGGTCGAAGCGATTTTGTCGCCTGCGACCAGATTTTTCTCATCGGCACCCGGCGACACGTCCAGGTATTGCTCACCCAACAAACCGCTGGTGAGGATTTTCAAGGAGCTGTCTTGGGGAAAGGCATGCTCGGACAGCAAGGCCAGCGTGACTTTGGCCTGAAAAGACTCGCCATCGAACTCGATCTTCTTGACACGCCCGACCACCACACCGGCACTCTTGACGGCCGCACCGGGCTTGAGCCCGCCAATGTTGTCGAACTTGGCGCTGACTTCGTAATCCTGACTGAAACTCCAGGTCAGCAAGTTGGCGGCCTTGAGCGCCAGGAACAGGATGGCCACAGCCCCCAGCAGCACAAACAAACCCACCCACACATCATTTTTTGAACGTTGCATGCCGTCCTCCTCAAATGCTGAACATCATCGCGGTCAGGATGAAATCCAGCCCCAACACCGACAAAGAAGAAACCACCACACTGCGCGTGGTGGCACTGGCCACACCTTCGGGCGTGGGCTTGGCCACATAACCTTGCAGCAAGGCGATGAAGGTCACCGCCACGCCAAACACCACACTTTTGATGATGCCGTTGCCCACGTCCTTGAACACATCGACGCCGCCTTGCATCTGGCTCCAGAAAGAACCCGCGTCCACGCCGATCAGCAACACGCCCACGAAATAACCACCCAAGATGCCCACCGCACTGAACACGGCCGCCAACAAGGGCAAGGCGATGATGCCGCCCCAAAAGCGCGGCGCCAAGATGCGCTGCACCGGGTCCACCGCCATCATCTCGAGAGCCGTGAGCTGCTCACCGGCACGCATGAGGCCAATCTCGGCCGTGAGGGATGCCCCGGCGCGACCGGCAAACAACAAGGCGGCCACCACCGGGCCCAACTCGCGCACCAGACTGAGGGCCACCAGCAGGCCCAGCGCCTCGGCCGAACCATAACGCTGCAGCGTGTAGTAGCCCTGCAAACCCAGCACAAAGCCCACAAAGAGGCCCGACACCGTGATGATGGCCAGCGAGTAGTTGCCCAGAAAATGCACCTGGTCACGCACCAGACCGAAGCGTTTGAGCGCAGCGCCCGACATGCCCAGCAGCTTGAAAAACAGACGGGCGCCAAAGCCCCAGTCGGCCAGCAGCTGTCGGGTGGATGCGCCCAAAGCGCCCAACATGGCGGCGATCATGCCGACCTCCGGTCATAGTCTTGCGCGGCCGTGGGGGCCGGGTAATGGAAAGGCACCGGCCCGTCGCTCAGGGCATGCACAAACTGGTGGATCAGCGGATCGGTGCTGGCCCGCAACTCGGCAGGCGTACCCTGCGCGGCCACACCGCCATTGGCCAGGATGACCACATGGTCGGCGATTTCAAAGGTTTCGGTGACATCGTGTGAGACCACGACGCTGGTGATACCCAGGCTGTCGTTCAAGCGGCGAATCAATCGCGCGGCCGTGCCCAGCGAGATCGGGTCGAGGCCTGCAAAGGGCTCGTCGTACATGATCAGGTCAGGGTCCAATGCGATGGCGCGGGCCAAGGCCACGCGGCGGCTCATGCCCCCGGAAATCTCGGAAGGCTTCAGGTCCCGCGCACCGCGCAAACCCACCGCATCGAGCTTCATGAGCACGATGTCGCGGATCAGATCTTCAGACAAACGGGTGTGTTCGCGCAAGGGGAACGCCACATTGTCGAACACACTCATGTCGGTGAACAGCGCGCCGAACTGGAACAGCATGCCCATGCGGCGGCGTGCGGCATACAGCTCGGTTTGGCGCATCGGGGTGATGTCGTCGCCATCAAACAAGAGCTGCCCATGGTTGGCACGGATCTGCCCGCCAATGAGGCGCAGCACCGTGGTCTTGCCGCCCCCTGAAACGCCCATCAGGGCCGTGACTTGTCCTCGCGGCACCTTGAAGCTGAGGTTCTTCAGGATGACACGGTCGCCGTACCCGAAAGTCAGGTCGCGCAATTCAACAAGAGGCGGTGGTGTGGCTGTGGCGTTCATGAAAAACAAGAGCCGGATGGATCCGGCTCTTGTGGTGTTGTTTTAACCGGGTCGGCGCTGGGCCGATCCGTGAGATTAAGGGATTTTACCTATAACCGGGTAGCCTCAGCGCGGCAGGTCGCTTTGCCCCATCAGGAATTCGTCGACGGCGCGTGCGGCTTGCCGGCCTTCGCGGATCGCCCACACCACCAGCGACTGACCCCGGCGCATGTCGCCTGCGGCAAACACCTTGTTCACGTTGGTGGCGTAGCCGCCCGTGAAGTCGGTGCTGGCCTTGGCGTTACCACGGGCGTCTTTGTCCACGCCAAACGCGTCGAGCACAGTGGCGACCGGGTTGGTGAAGCCCATGGCCAGCAGGACCAGATCGGCTTTGTATTCCTTCTCGGTGCCGGCGATTTCGACCATCTTGCCGTCCTTGAACTCGACGTGCACGGTCTTCAGACCCGTGACCTTGCCTTTTTCACCGATAAAAGCCTTGGTGGAAATGGCGAACTCGCGCTGCAACAGGCCTTTTTCGGCGCTTTCGTCGTGGCTGGAGCTGGTGCGCAGCTTCATGGGCCAGTAAGGCCAGACCAGCGCCTTGTTTTCTTTTTCGGGCGGCTCGGGCATCACCTCAAACTGGGTCACGCTCAATGCGCCATGACGTGTGCTGGTGCCCACGCAGTCGCTGCCAGTGTCACCGCCACCGATCACGATGACGTGTTTGCCATCAGCGCGCAGTTGGCCTTTGAGCTTGTCGCCGGCGTTGACCTTGTTTTGTTGGGGCAGGAACTCCATCGCGAAATGGATGCCGTCCAGGTCGCGGCCGGGCACGGGCAGGTCACGCGACTGCTCGGAACCACCGGTCAACAACACCGCGTCAAAGTCTTTCTTGAGCTGCTCGGCGCTGATGGTTTCTTTAGCCCAGTTGGTGACCTTGGAATCCTTGGGCCACTCACCCACCAGCACGCTGGTACGGATCTTCACGCCTTCGGCTTCGAGCTGCTTGACGCGGCGGTCGATGTGCGTCTTTTCCATCTTGAAGTCAGGAATGCCATAACGCAGCAAACCGCCCACGCGGTCGTTCTTCTCGAACAGGGTCACGTCATGACCCGCGCGTGCCAGCTGCTGGGCC
>JACCDS010874890.1_pt1 | contig 11811 bp, 13 predicted proteins | sample 7446441 | NCBI WGS metagenome assembly JACCDS01 (sample SAMN15323445, study PRJNA562643) | freshwater metagenome | isolation source: river surface water | place: USA:Blue River Watershed | collected 2017-08-17 | reverse complement strand
GTCTTCCTTTCGCTCGCTCAATTTGGGCACGCGGATGGGCACTGTGGCCAATCGGTAATATAAGTCTTCACGGAATTTGCCTTGTCTGGCTCGTTCCAATAGGTCTCTGTTTGTGGCGGCAACCACGCGAACATCGGTTTTTTGCACCACCGAACTGCCCACTTTGATGAATTCGCCATTTTCCAAAATGCGCAACAATCTGGCTTGGGTGCTGAGGGGCAATTCTCCCACTTCATCTAGGAAAATGGTGCCACCGCTCACGGTTTCGAAATAGCCTTTTCGTTTGTCGGTAGCGCCCGTAAACGCCCCTTTTTCGTGGCCAAAGAGTTCGGAGTCGATGGTTCCTTCCGGGATGGCGCCACAGTTTACCGCGATGAACGGTGCGTGTTTTCGGGCGCTTAAATGGTGGATGATTTTACTGAAACTCTCTTTACCAACACCGCTTTCCCCCAAAATGAGTACGTTCATATCGGTGGGTGCCACCTTCACTGCAGTTTCAAGCGCAGTGTTAAGTAACGGTGAATGACCTATGATGCTAAATCGCTGTTTGATGATTTGTAAATCCATACCTCTCTCTACTTTTACAAAGATACAACAAAACTGACAGTTTGTCATATTGTGCGCTATGTCACAAATCCGAAAACCGATGGACTTGATGGCCGGTGCGACGAACGCATTGAATGTGAATAACCTGTTTGGATTTATTGCTCAAAAATGGCTTGTTTTGAAGTTGCATCATGGATCACGAAGAAGAACTGGAAACCAACAACACAGAATCGGGTACATCGAACACTGGCGGGCATCTCGGTGAGGTTCGTGCGGTGGGCGGCATGTACAAGGATTGGTTTGTTGAATACGCCAGTTACGTGATTTTGGAGCGTGCGATCCCTGCTTTGGAAGACGGTTTGAAGCCGGTGCAGCGCAGGATTTTGCATGCTATGTACGAGATGGACGATGGTCGTTACAACAAGGTGGCGAACATCATTGGGTCTACCATGGCTTATCACCCACACGGAGATGCGGCCATTGGCGATGCCTTGGTGAATTTGGGTCAGAAAGAATTGTTGATAGACACCCAAGGTAACTGGGGGGATGTTAGAACGGGCGATAGGGCAGCGGCGCCGAGGTATATTGAGGCTAGGTTGAGTGCGTTTGCGAAAGAGGTTGCGTTCAATGAAAAGACCACCAATTGGCAGTTGAGTTACGACGGTAGGAAGCGCGAGCCGGTGACATTGCCAATGAAATTCCCATTGTTGTTGGCGCAGGGCGTTGACGGTATTGCGGTGGGATTGAGTACGAAGATTATGCCCCACAATTTTGTGGAATTGTGTGAAGCGAGCATTGATGTTTTGCGCGGCAGAAAGGTGAATTTGTTGCCAGATTTTCCAACCGGTGGTTACGCGGATTTTTCCATGTACAACGAAGGTAGGAAAGGTTCTAGGATTCGGGTTCGCTCAAAAATCGAAGAGAAAGACAAGTCTACTTTGTTGATCAAGGAAATTCCGTTTGGTACCACCACGGGTTCGTTGATAGAAAGTATCATCAAGGCCAGCGATAACGGTAAAATTAAGGTTAAAAAGGTGATTGATAACACCGCCAAAGACGTTGAGATTGAGGTGCAATTGGCGCCCGGTATCAGTCCGGATTTGGCGATCAATGCATTGTATGCCTTTACCGATTGTGAAGTGAGTATTTCGCCATTGGCTTGTGTGATTCACGAAGACAGGCCAAAGTTCATGGGTGTGAACGACATCCTGAAGGCTTGTACTCAGAATACCTTGGATTTGCTTCGCAGGGAGTTGGAAATTGAGCTCGGCGAACTGGAGAACAAGTGGCATTTTTCATCGTTGGAAAAAATCTTTATCGAAAAACGCATTTACCGTGACATTGAAGAATGTGAAACGTGGGAGGCGGTGTTGTTGGCCATCGATAAGGGGCTAGAGCCGTATAAGTCGTTGTTCCGCAGAGAAATCGTGCAAGACGACATCGTTCGGTTAACAGAAATCAAGATCAAGCGCATATCGAAGTTTGACAGTTTCAAGGCCGATGAGTACATCAAAGGTTTGGAAGATGATATCGCTGAGGTAAAGAATCACCTCGACAATTTGGTGGACTATGCGGTTGAGTATTACAAGCGTTTGTTGAAGAAGTATGGCGTTGGCAAAGAGCGCAAAACGGAAATCCGCGCTTTTGATACCATTGAAGCCAATGTGGTTGCGGTGGCGAATGTGAAGTTGTACGCCAACTTGAAAGAGGGTTTCGTGGGAACAACCCTGAAAAAAGAGGAGTTTATTTGTGATTGTTCAGACATTGACGATGTGATTGCGTTTAGGGCAGACGGGAAGTACAGCATCGCCAAGGTAACGGATAAATATTTTTACGGTAAGGATTTGATTCACATCGATATATGGCGCAAGAACGACGAGCGAACCACTTACAACGTGGTGTATTGGGATGGTGAGGCCAAAAAAGTGATGGCCAAGCGTTTCAATGCTACGGGGTTGATTCGTGAGAAGGAGTATGTGTTTTCGAGCGATCACGCCAAATCGAACATTTTGTATTTTTCTGCCAATCCCAATGGGGAGGCGGAGCGAGTGACGTTGCATTTGAGTGCGATGGCCAATGCGCGGATTAAGAGCATCGAATATGATTTCTCGAAGTTGGCGATCAAAGGCAAAAGTGCGCGAGGCAATCAGATCACGAAATACCCCATTAAGCGGGTTGATTTGAAGGAAAAGGGCGGCTCTACGTTGGGCGGTGTGAAGATTTGGTGGGATGATATGACGGGTCGTTTGAATGGCGATGCAAAAGGTCAGTTCTTGGGAGAGTTTGAGGGTGATGACAAGGTGTTGGTGATTTATAAGGATGGTCATTACGAGCTATCGAACTACGAATTGATCAATCGCTTTGAGCCCGATACGGTCTATTTTATTCAGAAGTATTACGATGCCCAGGTGATTCAGGTGGTGTATTTGGAGGGTAAATCGAAGTTGCAATACGTGAAGCGGTTCTTGATTGAGACATTGACGATGGGCAAGAAGTTCTCTTTCATTGGCGAGGAGAAGGGCGCTGAATTGTTGGTGGCTACTACGTCGGCCATGGCTGAAGTGGAGTTAACCACGGAGAAGAAGAGCGGTGAGAAGGTTGTGGAGGTGTTGGTTTTGGATGAATTCATGGATGTGAAGGGATGGAAGGTGTTGGGGAATCGTTTGAGTCAAGACAAGGTGAAGAAGTTGGTGTTGAAGAGCGCGAAGGTGGGTGAGGCGCCGGTGGTAGAGGCCAAGACCATCGCATCGGAGTACATTGATATGGATGGTGGCGACGAGGATATGGGTGATTCGGGGGATGAGGGCGATGAAGGAACTTCGGACCAGGGCGGTGGAACAGTAATTTTGGGCGGTGATGGGTCGCCTCAATTGAATTTATTATGAGTCAGAGAATTTGTCCTTCCGGCTGGAAAGACTACGAATTGATCGATGCGGGGGGCTTTGAGAAGTTGGAGCGATTTGGCGCGTGGATTTTGCGCAGGCCAGAGCCGCAGGCGATTTGGGATAAGAGTTTGAGTGAGAAGGAGTGGCAGAAGTTGGCCCATGCGAGTTTTGTGAAGGCGGTGGGTGCGGATGCGGAGAAGGGGCAGTGGTATTTGAAGCCCAATATGGCGGATCGATGGTGGATACAATACAAGCAGGGCGGTTTGAACTTGAAGTTTCGCTTGGGATTGACCTCGTTCAAGCACGTGGGTTTGTTTCCGGAGCAGGCGGCGAATTGGGATTGGATCTATGAGAAGGTGAAGGGTTTGGAAGTTGGTGAGAAGCCGCGGGTATTGAATTTGTTTGCTTACACGGGTGGGGCATCTTTGGCGGCATGTGCGGCTGGTGCGGATGTAACGCACGTGGATAGTGTGAAGCAGGTGGTATCGTGGAGCAGAGAGAATATGGAGGAGAGTGGTTTGAATGGGATTCGATGGGTGGTAGAGGATGCGTTCAAGTTTGTTCAGCGGGAGGTTCGCAGGGGCAAGACGTATCATGGAATACTGCTCGATCCCCCGGCCTACGGCCGGGGCCCCGATGGAGAAAAATGGCTGCTCGAAAAGCAACTCAATGAATTGATGCAAATGTGTGGTCAGATTTTAGAACCCTCGGGCTTTATGCTGCTCAATTTGTATAGTATGGGATTCAGTGCCATGGTTGCTGAAAATTTGGTGAGAAAACACGTAAATACATTGGGTGTTAAATCCATGAATAGCGGCGAATTGTATTTGCGCGATCAGTCTGGTAACGCACTGCCTTTGGGTACTTTCGTTCGTTTGTAACGGGGGTTGGTTTCATTTTTTGGTAAAATCGTCGAAACTTTGCGGTCTTTGAGCGAAAGCCATCGCCCCAGTAAATAAGCCATGATTCTTGGTGTATTTTTGCTTCAATGAGTACGGTTATTGAAGCCATCAACGTCTGTAAGACCTTCGGCGAACAACGCGTTTCCAAAAACATTTCTTTGGCGGTGAGAGAAGGTAGCATTTACGGGCTCTTGGGTCCGAATGGCGCCGGAAAAACTACGCTAATTCGCATGTTATCGACCATCACGCAACCCGATTCTGGAGAGATTCGTTTTCGGGGCGATGATTTGAAGGATGTCCACGCGCATCAAATGGGGTATATGCCTGAAGAGCGGGGATTGTATAAGAAGATGACGGTGGCTGAACAGCTGTTGTTTTTTGCAGAACTGCGGGGTTTGAGCAATCGCGATGCGAAGGCGGCCGTGAAACATTGGTTGCAGCGCTTGGATATGATGGATTGGGCGCGCAAAAAGGTGGAAGAGATAAGCAAAGGCATGGCGCAAAAAGTGCAATTCGTTTCTTGTGTGTTGCACAATCCCAAACTATTGATTTTGGATGAGCCCTTTAGCGGGTTTGATCCGGTGAATGCCGATTTGATCAAGGATTTGATTTTGGAGTTGAAGCGCGGTGGGACGAGTGTGATATTTTCCACGCATCGGATGGACAATGTAGAGAGTTTGTGCGACCATTTGGCGATCATTCACAAGGGGGAGAAGGTGTTGGACGGCAGTGTGAGTGAAATTCGCAGGAACCATTTTACGGGGATGTACGATGTGGGCTATCACGAGGAAGTGGTGTGGGATTTGGGTGAGGCGGCGCCTTTGTCGATGGAGAAAAACAGCGATGGCAAGGTGGTATATCGCTTTCAAACGTCGGAGGTGTTTACGCCGGAACATTTGTTGAGCGCTGCGATGTTGAAGGGAAAGTTGGTGCATTATACCGAGCACATACCGAGCATCCATGAGATTTTTGTAGATACTGTTTCTAAAGGGGGCACACCCATCGCCTTGTAAAATTATTTGAACCAACATGAAAAACATTTTTGTCATTTTTAAACGCGAATATTTAACCCGGGTAAAGAACAAGACCTTCATTTTGATGACGTTTTTGGCGCCATTGCTGATGGTGGGGTTTTATGCGGCAACCATTTATATTGCTACTGAGACGGGCGACGACAATCGCAGTAAAACGGTGTATTTGACCGATTACAATCCAACGTTGATGTTGAGCAACAATCCCCCGGCGAATTATGTGTTTTTGCCTGCGCCGAGCAACGAGGATTCTGCCATTGCGGATGTGAAGAGCGGGGTGGTTTTTGGCTGGTTGAAGGTGGAGGATATAGACATTCGTGTGATCGATTCTGCCACTTATTATACGGCTGAAACGCCTTCTTTGGTGGAGATGGAAGGTCTGAAATCTTGGATAGAGGGCAAAGCGAACAAGCATCAATTTGCGAAGTTGGGATTGCGGGAATCACAGATAGACAGTGCGCAATCGAGTTGCGACATTGTTACGAAGGAGGTGAGCAACAGCGGCGATGTGCAGGAGAGTTCTAGCGCACTGAAGAGCGGGATTGGGTTTGCGTTGGCGTTTATGATTTACATTTTCATTTTTGTGTATGGTTCGATGGTGATGCGATCGGCGATGGAGGAGAAGACCAATCGGATTGTGGAGGTGATTGTGAGTTCTGTGAAGCCGTTTGATTTGATGATGGGTAAGATTTTGGGCGTTGCGGCGGTGGGTTTAACCCAGTTTGTGGCGTGGATTGTGTTGGCGGTGGGCTTGGTTTTTGGGATCAGTGCGTTGTTCTTGAATTCGGGCAATGGGATGAGTACTCAGGAGGCGGTGCAGAAGGGGATTGAGGCAAGAACGGGTATGGCCACTGTGGGTGTGGATGGTGGCGCCGTTGCTGGGGAGTCGGGATCTGGCGTGGCCAGGGATTTGGCGGCGGAGTTTACGGAGCCGCTCAGCAATCTGCCTTATTTTGAGATCATTGCGGTGTTCTTGTTGTTTTTTGTGGGGGGATACTTGTTGTATTCAAGCTTTTTTGCGGCCATTGGGTCTGCGGTGAATCAGGAATCCGATGTGCAGCAATTCATGATGCCGGTAACCCTGCCGTTGGTCTTTGGCTTTGTGATTGCCCAAACGGTGGCGTTGAAAGCCCCGCATGGTGCGATGGCGAAATTGTTCTCGATGATCCCGCTAACCAGTCCGATCGTGATGGTTGTACGCGCGCCATTCGGAGTGCCTTTTGGGGAGTTGGCTTTGAGTTTTGGGTTGTTGGTGCTGATGTTTGTGCTGATGGTATGGCTGAGTAGCCGCATTTATCGCATCGGAATTTTGAGCTACGGAAAGAAGCCCACTTGGAAGGATTTGTGGAAGTGGTTGCGCTAATGCGTTGACGCTAAATGGAGGCGCGGAAGTGGAAATGTTAATTCGCGCGGAAGTTGATGTGTTCACGCGCTATGGGCTTGGCCTAGAGGGTATAAGTTAGGCCGTAGCTGAAGCCGATGGAGTTGATGCCCAGGCCGAGCTCTGCGTGATAGCCAAAATTTCTGGTGGCTTTGAAATGTTGTTTGATGCCGAGCACGGTGAGTTGGAATCCATTCATGTCTACACCGCCGTTGAATGCTGGGATGTACGAACTGGATGTATCGTAATTCATGCGCACCGTATTGTAATCGATTCGGCTATTTCCCAAGGCGATGCCTGAATACAGGGCGTAACTGCTTTTTGGGGTGTTTTTAATTTTCCAGGCGTAGTCGATGCTGGCCAAAAAGGAATTGAGTTTTACAACGTATTGGAAATAGGCGTATTGGTTGATTACATCAAAATCTGGGTAGGCGAGGGTGTCTGATTTTACTTGTGCCCAGGTGTATTGGACGCCCATGGTCCAGCGGTCGCGGAAGTGATATTGGTACCCGATGGTTGTGGGTTTTTGGGTGATTTCAGATGCGCCAACATTGCCGAAATTGGGTTCCAGTTCAGTTTGCAGACCTCTGCCAATGGTGTTTACCAATGCGTTGGAATTGTCGGTGATCATGAACGTCATTGCCTCTTTTTGGATGGGGTTGATGATGCGTTTTGCCTTGGGGTTTTGGGCGACGTTATTGGTTTGTATTGGGTTGTTTTGGGGTGATGGGGCGTCCTTTGTTTCGCTGTTGGTGGTTTCATTTCTCTCCTGGCGAATGGGCTTTGTGGTGTCGGCACCATCGTACTGTGAGAATGCGGTGGTGATGGAGAAACAAGTGGTGAGGGTGATGGTAATGAAGTGTTTCATGTATTGGCGCGATGGCTTGGGTGGGTTGAGCGATGGCTTATTTTTTGAAGGAGATGCTCCGAATTTGTTGCAATTTACAAAGTTTGGGTTGAGTTGGTGGAGGAATGACACTGATTTGACGAATGTGTTTTGGAATTTTGGATTGTTTTCACGATATTTGTTGTAACAAATAAAAAACGATATGACAACACAATCTTTGGCACAATGGAACTTGGATCCTACGCACAGCGAGGCTCAGTTCAAGGTTAAGCACTTGGTTATTTCTACGGTGACCGGTACTTTCAAGCAGTTCACAGCGTCTTTGCACGCGGCCAGCAGCACAGATTTTACAGGTGCTTCTGTGACTTTCAGTGCGTCGGTTGATTCAATTGATACAAACAATGCGGATCGCGATGGACATTTGAAGTCGGGCGAATTTTTTGATGCGGCTCAGTTTCCTTCAATTGATTTCAAGAGTGCTTCATTTGAAAAGATTTCTGATAGCGAATACAATGTAGTGGGTGATTTGACCATCAAGGGCATTACCAACACAGTGGCTTTGAAAGCTGAATTTGGTGGCGAAATGGTTGATCCATGGGGCAATCACAAAATTGGTTTTGAGGTAAGTGGTGTGGTGAAGCGCGAGGAGTTTGGTTTGACTTGGAGTGCAGTAACCGAGGCAGGTGGCGTAGTGGTTGGCAGCGACGTGAAGTTGTTGTTCAACGTACAGTTTGCTCCTGCTCAAGCGTAATAGTTGTTTGATTTTAAAGTGTGAAAGAGGCCGCGCGCAGCGCGGCCTCTTTTTTTATTGCTTTTTTTATCGCCTTTTTACCACCTTTTTCTTGCATTATTCGTCGTCTTTTTACTGCTCCGGATACCGAAAAAATTGCTGCAGCAGATTTGCCGTGGCTTTGGCTGTTTTCTTGTCGATACTTCCCAAACGCTTTAAGAATCGTTGACCATCGACGGCGCGCAGCTGATCAATCACCAACTGGCCTTGTCGTTTTTGAAACTGACAGGAAATACGTGTAGGTAAATTGCGGTGTTGTGAGGTTAAAGGTACAACCACTGCCCTTTGCAAAAAGTTGTTGGCTGCGGTCGGAGAGACAATCAAACATGGACGTGCTTTTTGAATTTCTGTGCCCAAGGTTGGATTCAACTGAATCATCCAGACATCGAATTGTTTCATCACCATTGCCACTCCTCCTCGTCAAATTGGTTGGGGAAATCGCCCATTGATTGTGCGTCTATTTTTTCTTCCGCGCTCTCATGAATGCAATTGTTAAACGCAGTATCCCATTGTATCTGTGGTGATTCTGCTTTTCGGATGATCAATTGCTGATCCTTTACTTCTATGGTTACGTTTTCTTCCATGTTGCACTGTGCGATCAATTCTTTGGGGATGATGATGCCTTTGCTGTTGCCGATGTTTCTCAGTTTTACAGTAACCATGTTAAAACAAAGTTACAACAAATTGCTGCACAAATTTCGGCATGTTGGTTTTGATAACCTTGGTGAAAAATACAAGGGCGATTTCTTTTTTGACGAATATTGCCAATTTTTCGGATGTGGGGGCCGCGCGCAGCGCGGCCCCCATTTTTTTTGCATCTTTGTGTATGCAACAATCAAAGATCCGACAGAATTCGTATTTGCTACTGTTGGTTGTATTTGGCCTTTTCATTGCCTCGCAACTGCTGGGTTTTTTGTCGGGCTTCTTGGGTGCCCTTACCCTGTATTTTTTTCTGCGAAAGCCCCAGGCGCATCTGGAGTGGAGGTATAACTTTACCAAGTTGAAGTCGACCCTGCTTTTGTTGATTTCATCTTTTGTTTTGATTGTGATTCCTGCGGGTTTGATTTTGGGCATGGTCACAGCACGCATCGCCGATGTTGTATCGCACAGTGAAGAAGTACTGCAATCGATCAACGTATTTATCACCGCACAGGAACACCGGTTTGGCTTTGAAATTCTCACGCCCGAAAACCTCAAGCAAGCCACTGCTTGGATTACTACGGCGGCGACTTCCATGGTGGGGGTTGTGGCGAGCTCGTTTGCCACGGTGGCCGTGATGTATTTTGTGCTCTATTTTATGTTGCTGAATCGCCGAAGCTTGGAAGCTTGGTTTTATGAATATTTGCCATTGGAGGACAATCACATCGCCCTGATAGGTAAAGAGCTGAATTCATTGGTGGTCTCCAACGCGGCAGGCATTCCGGCTACAGCCTTTGTTCAAGCGTTGCTGGCGGTGATATGTTATGCAATTTTGGGGGTAGACGATCTGTTGTTTTGGTTCTGCGCTACCGCCATTGCTGCCATCATTCCGTTGGTTGGGGCTAGTATTGCTTATGTGCCGCTGGCCGTGATGCAGTACACTTCGCACCATGAAACCAATGCCTGGGTGATTCTGATTTTTGGTCTGCTGGTCCTTGGAACGGTCGATAATTTGGTGCGGTTGTACATTCAAAACAAATGGGGCGATGCGCATCCGCTGATTACCATTTTTGGGGTCATCATTGGCGTGAATATTTTTGGTTTTATGGGACTGGTTTTTGGGCCGATTTTGATATCCCTTTTTATTCTGTTGGTGAAAATTTACATGCGTGAATTTCATTTGGGCGGCATGGGTTTGGACGATAGGGAGGGAAGTACGCCATGAGTACCTATCATTACGATCAACTATTTGAGCATTTATTGCTGTCTGAATCCCCGTTGGCGGTGGGTGAATATGAGGAGTGTGTTTTCACGCATGTTGATTTTGGCGGGGCCAATCTCACCGATTTTAATTTCTCGGGCTGTAGGTTTGAGCACTGTAATTTGAGTGGTGTGCGGTTGGATGGGGCGATATTCCGTGATTGCAAGTTCGATCATTGTAAGCTGCTTGGACTTCGGTTTGAAACATGCAATACACTGATTTTTTCGGTAGCTTTCTTCGATTGTTTGCTGGATCATTCGTCCTTTTATCAGTGCAAAATGAAGAAAACCCCGCTTCAACGCTGTAGTTTGAAGGAGGTAGATTTTACAGAGGCGGATTTAACGGAAGTGAAGTTTGCGGACTGTAACTTGGTGGATGCTTTGTTTGATCGTACGGTATTGGAAAAAGCCGATTTTACGTCGGCTGTGCATTATCGCATCGACCCAAACATCAATCAAATCAAAAAGGCCAAGTTCTCCTTGGAAGGATTGCCTGGCCTGTTGAGTGCCTATCAGATCGAGATCAAGTAGGCGGGTTAAGTTCGATTTCGAGTTTGTTATTTGTGTTGGTCGAGGAGCGACTTTAACTGATTGGCAGGTAACACGCCCGACTGTCGCCACACCGATTTTCCATTTTTGAAAATCATCAAGGTGGGTACACTTCGAACGTTATAAGCTTGTGCCGCAGCGGGGTTTTTGTCGATATCAATTTTGATGATGCTCGCTTCATCACCCACTTTGGTTTTGAGTTCTTCGAGGATGGGTTTCATCATTTTGCAGGGTCCGCACCATTCGGCGAAAAAATCGACGAGAACGGGTTTGTTGGACTGTATGAGTTCTTGAAAGGTGGACATGTTGCGAGGATTGGCGTTTAGATTTGGTTTTTAAGCGAAGACCAACCGCCGCCGTTGTGCACATCGAAGCCATTGTTTTGGAGGATGCCTTTGGCCGATGCGCTGCGCATGCCCGAAGCACAACAGGTGATCACGGGTTTGTTTTTGTTGATTTTGTTGAGGTTGTTTGGCAGTGTATCTAATGGGATGTTGATGCTGCCTTTGATATGCCCGGAAGCGTATTCCGCTTTGCTGCGAACATCGATGATGGTGGCGCCTTGGGCTGCCAATGCTTTGAAGTCTGCTGATGGGCCCATGCCGAATAGAGATTTGAATGAATTGAACATTTTAGGGTTTGTTTTAAATGATGCTACAAAAGTCATGGTTGTTTTTGTTGATTGCTGTGACAATTGTCACAGCCATTTTTGAGAGGGAAATTCGTTCATCGAACAAATCGATTTGTTCATAGTACTTTGTATTGCATAGTACTAAAATTATCACTTATCTTTGCAGTATGGATTTGGAAAACACCCAATCGCAGATGAGGAAAGGCATTTTGGAGTACTGCATTTTGCAGATTATCTCTCAAGGGGCTTGTTATTCATCGGACATTTTGGATCGATTGAAGCAGGCGAAGTTGTTGGTGGTGGAGGGAACCTTGTATCCTTTGCTCACCCGATTGAAGAATGGGGGTTTG
>JACCDS011139871.1_pt1 | contig 11815 bp, 13 predicted proteins | sample 7446441 | NCBI WGS metagenome assembly JACCDS01 (sample SAMN15323445, study PRJNA562643) | freshwater metagenome | isolation source: river surface water | place: USA:Blue River Watershed | collected 2017-08-17 | reverse complement strand
GGCGGCCTCGCAGCCCAGCAGCCGGGTGCGGGTGTCGGCCTCGACCGTCGCGACGGCCTCGATGGGCGCGGCGGTGGCACCGACTTCCACCGGGGCGAAGGCCGAGGCGCGGACCGTCAACACCAGGCGCTCGGCGCTCACCTGCATCTCGCTCAACACCGACCCGGCGTACATCGGGCGCACCACGCGGTCGGGAGTCGGGATGGCGGTCACGTCGGACAGGTACGCAGCTTGTGTCAGGGCTGCGGCGCGGGGCAGCGCGGCCCGCGCCATCAGGCTGTGGGCGGCCAGCAGGACCTGGAAGCGGCCGCTCAGCGAAGCCAGCAGGCGCGCGAGGGTCTCGGCGTTGGGGCGTGCCGGATCGGCAGGCTCCGCGTGCAGCACGCGGGTGACGCCCTGCAGGGCGGCGGCCTGGGCGGCCACTTCGGCGGTGTTCGGGCCGCACACCAGCACTTCCACGGGGTGCCCGAAGCGCTGGGCGGCGCTCACCAGCCGGGCGGTGGATGGGTCCAGCTGCTGCAGGTCGTGGGCGGCCAGGATCAGGGTGGTCATCGTCGGGTTCCTTTCGTGCCGCGTCTCAGGCCGACAGGGCGGGCAGTTGCTGGAGGTGTGCGATCAGGGCGGCCACGTCGGCCACGCGCTGGCCGGCCGGGCGAGCGGGAGGCTCGGTCACGCTCACGGTGACGGCCTGGGGCGCGCGCTCAGGGGCCAGAGAGGCGGCCGGCAGCGTGGTGATCGTGGCCTTCTTGGCCTTCATCATGTTGGGCAGGGTGATGCTGCGGGCGTCGCACAGGCGCAAGTCGACGCTCAGGACCGCGGGCACTGGCACGCTGATCTGTTCCAGTCCGCCGTCCCCGTCGCAGCCGAGCTGCAGGGTGCCGTCGCTCAGCGCGAGGCGGTTCACCGAGATGGCCTGCGGCCAGTCGAGCAGGCCGGCGAGCATGGGGCCGGTGGCGCCCAGGTCGTCGTCGATGGCCTGCTTGCCGCACAGCACCAGGCCCACGCCCTCGCGTTCGACCAGGGCCTTCAGCAGACCGGCCACGGCCAGCGGATCGGGCGCCGAGGTGCCGGTGTCGATCAGGACGGCCGCGTTGGCGCCCATGGCCAGGCCGGTGCGCAGCACGTCCTGCGACACGGCGCCCCCGCAGGTCACCACCGTGACCTGGCTGGCCAGGCCCTGATCGCGCAGCCGGAGCGCCTGCTCCAGCGCGACTTCGTCGAAGGGGTTGATCGACATCTTGACGCCGGCGGTGTCGACACCGCTGCCGTCGGATTTCACGCGGACCTTGACGTTGTGGTCCACCACACGCTTGACGGGAACGAGGATGTGCATGGTCTTGCTGCTCGCAAAGGGTGAAACCGGCGGTTCAGGACACCGCGCCCAGGCCGTACTTGCCGGTCAGCAGGCTGCCGGTGCGGAAGCGTTCGTGCGCATAGGGCTGCAGCGACACGTCGGTCTTGAGCCCGAGGGCCTCCTGGGCCAGGATCCGGCCCACGCCCGGCGAGAGCTTGAAGCCGTGGCCCGAGAAGCCGTAGCCCACCACCAGGCCGGGCACGTCCGGCAGGCGGCCCAGCACCGGGTTCCAGTCGGGGGTGACGTCGTAGACGCCCGTCCACGACGAGGCCAGGCCGGCGGTCTCGTAGGTGGGGAAGCGCTCGGCGACCTGCGCGCCCACCTCCACGATGTAGTCCATCGAGATGTCGCCCTGCTCGTTGTCGGGGCGTTCCAGGGTCTCGCCCACGATGCCTTCGCTGACCAGCATCTGGCTGCCGCCGTAGCTGCGGCAGTACAGCATGCCCTCGGAGCCCAGGTCCTTGTAGACCGGCATCTGGAAGGTGTAGGGCGAGTCCTTCTCCTCCAGGGCCAGCACCGCGTGGCGCTCGGCCTTCACCGGGGTGGGCACCCCGGTCCAGCGTTCGATGTCGGTGGCCCAGATGTTCTGCGTGCTCACGACGGTGTGGCTCATGAAGCGGCCCTTGGACGTGTCCACGCCCACGACCTTGCCGTCCGACATCAGCAACTGGTGGACCTCGACGCCCTCCATGATCTTCACGCCCAGGCGACGGGCCGCGCGGGCAAAGCCCGTGGCCACGAGGTAGGCGTCGGCGAAGCCGGCCTCGGGCTCATAGCCGATCAGTGCGGCATCGTCGAACCGGGCGATGGGCAGCAGGCTCCGGGCCTCCTGGGCGCCCAGCATTTGCACCTCGATGCCCTGGGCCTGCTGGCCCTGCAGGGCTGCGCGCAGGGGCTCCAGCTTGGGGCCCTCGGGGGCGGCGATCAGGTAGCCGCACTTCACGAGCCCGGCCGAGGCCTCCTCGTCGTTCAGGTAGGCGGAAAAGTGGTTGAACACCTCCCACGACTTGCGCGCCAGCTCGACGTTCTCGATGACGGAGTAGTGGGTGCGCAGGATGCCGCTGGACTGCGAGGTGGTGCCGGCGCCGATCTGCGTGCGGTCGAGCACCAGCACACGCTGTGCGCCGAAATGGGCCAGGTGATAGGCCACGGAGCAGCCGATCACGCCGGCTCCGATCACGATCGCGTCATAGCTGTCGAGGGAAGTGCTCATGGTGTGGGGAGTGGCAGTGGAGGAGATGGGTGAAGCGTAGGAACGGGCGCAGCGGCGGACCTTAACTTCACGAAATCAGAAGCTATGGTTCAGAATTTGTGGCCCTGATCTGCGCCCATCGGCGCGCTTCAAGAATCGGATCGAACCGCCATGCCCCAGAACCCTCCACCTGTCTCCGCATCCCCCGCACGCGTCCGCGCCTTGCCGGACCTGCGGGCGCTGGAGGCCTTCGTCACCGTCTGTGAGTCGGGGTCGATGGCTCTGGCGGCGCAGCGGCTGGGCCTGAGCCAGAGTGCGGTGAGCCAGGCCATCAAGGGGCTGGAGCAGGGCGGGGGCGTGAGCCTGTTCGATCGTGATGTGAGGCCGGCCCGGCCCACCCGTGCGGGACGCGTGCTGCTGGAACAGGCCCGGGACCTGCTCGCCCACGCACGGGCGGTGGCCGACCAGTTGCGCGGCCATGCGCGCCAGGAACATGCCCAGCTCCGCCTGGGCTGCGTCGACTCCTTCGCCGCGACGGTGGGGCCGGCCCTGATCCAGGCCCTGTCGGGATCGGTCCAGCAGATGCAGCTGTGGTCGGGCCTGACCCCGGCGCTGGCCGGTCAGTTGCAGGCCCGCGAGATCGATCTGGCCATCTGCACCGAAACCGCGCTGGACAGCCGGCGTGTGGTGCAGCGCCCCCTGTTCTCGGAGGCCCTGGTGCTGGTGCTGCCCCGACTGGCCGCAGACCGGATGCCGCAGGCGCCGCGCTCCGTCGCCGAACTGCAGTCCTTGCCGGCCCGGCTGGGAGACATGCCGCTGGTGCGCTACACCGCGCGCTCGGTGATCGGCCAGCAGATCGAGCGCTTCCTGCGCCACGTGGGCCTGCAGCCGCCCCGACGCTTCGAGTTCGATGCCACCGATGCGCTGCTCAGCCTCGTCGCCGCCGGAATGGGCTGGGCCATCAGCACGCCGCTGTGCCTGTGGCAGTCCCGCGCCTGGCTGGACCAGGTGCAGGTGCTGCCGCTGCCGTCCACCCGGCTGGGCCGCCGCGACTTTTTCCTGCTGAGCCACGCCAACGAGTGGGATGGCCTGGACGAAGAGGTCATCCGCGTGACCCGTCAGGTGCTGGCCAACCGCACCGTGCCGGCCCTGCGCGAACTCATGCCCGCCTTGCCTGCCCAGGCCGTCCTCACTGTTTCTGGAGACCCCGAGCCATGACTGCCCCCGACCTTGCCGTGTCAGACCCGCCGATCTTCCGACTGGAGCGGGGCACCGCCCCGCTGCTGATCTCGATCCCCCACCTCGGGACCCGGCTGCCCGACGACCTGCACCCCGTCTACAGCGACGAGGCCTTCCAGACCGGCGACACGGACTGGCACCTGGACCGCCTCTATGCGTTTGCCCGAGCCCTGGGGGCCAGCGTGCTGGGCGCGCGGGTGTCGCGCTATGTGATCGACCTCAACCGCCCCTCCACTGGCGAGAGCCTGTACCCGGGCCAGACCACCACGGGCTTGTGCCCCACGGAAACCTTCAAGGGCGTGCCGCTGTACCGACCCGGCCTGGAGCCTGACGCGGCGGAGGTGGCCCGCCGGGTGCAGACCTATTGGCAGCCCTATCACCAGGCCTTGTCGGACGAACTGGCGCGCTTGCGGGCCCGGCACGGGCACGTGCTGCTGTGGGAGGCGCACTCGATCGCCAGCGTCCTGCCCCGACTGTTCGACGGCAAGCTGCCCGACCTGAACTTCGGCACCCACAGTGGCCAGGCCTGTCGCCCGGAGCTGCTGGAGGCCGTGCTGCAGCCGCTGCAAACGACCCGAAACCCCGGGTTGACGCATGTGGTCAACGGACGGTTCAAGGGGGGGTACATCACCCGCCACTACGGCCAGCCCGACCAGGGGGTGTCGGCCATCCAGCTGGAGATGTGCCAGAGCCTCTACATGGACGAAACGGCACCGTTCGGCTACCGAGCGGATCGGGCCGCCCGGGTCGAGCCCCTTTTGGGCGAGTTGCTGCAAGAGGCGCTGCGCTGGCTGTCGAGGACATGAGGGTGGGGGCGGTTTTCCCCCCGCCCTCATGTCCCAGGCGCCCGCTTGGGCCGCTGTGACCCCCGTGCGCCGTGCCACCACACGAACAGTCCTGACCCAATCACCACCGCGCATCCGAGGACCATGGGGCCGTCCACCCGCTCGTCGAAGATCACCACCCCCAGCGTAAGGCCAAAGATCAGACGCGTGTACCGGAAGGGCGTCACGACCGAGATGGAGCCCGTGCGCATCGCCTTCATCAGCGAGGTGTAGGAAAAGACGCCGGTCAGTGCGGCCGCCAGCACCGTCAGGGCCCCGGTCACCGTGGGCATCACCAGCGGCTGCCCGGCCCACCAGGAGTAGGCCGCCCCCGCGCAGACCAAGGTGAGGAAGCCGTACCAGCCCAGCACCCAGGTCGACACCGATGCGGGGACCGCCCGACTGGCCAGGTCGCGCCCGGCAAACCCCACGGTGCCCACCACCGCCAGCAGGGACATCGCCGAGAAATCGTCGGCGGCCGGTCTCAGGATGATCAGCACGCCGAGCAGGCCCGCCACGATGCCGCACCAGCGGGGCCAATCGACGGTCTCGCGAAAGAACAGCGTGGCGCCCAGCACCACCACGATCGGTGCGGCCTGAAGCAGGGCGGTGGCCGACGACAGGGGCGTGAGGGTGATGGCCAGGGCATAGGACAGCCGCCCCACGAACTCGAAGCCCGCCCGGATCGCCATGATCCGAGGGAAGGCCCGCGCGGCCAGCAGACTGGCCCCGTCGCGCCGGGCCAGTCCGGCGAACACGACCGCCCCGCAGATCCCGAACAGCATCAGCACCTCACCGATGGGCAGGGCCCGCGTGGCGAACTTGATGAGGACGTCCTCGACCGCAAATCCAGCCATGGAGACCACCATCCAGAAGATGCCGGCCAGGTTGTCCCGGTGGTGCGGCTCCCGTGCACTCATGATGTCCTTGCCCTTTCGCACGCCTGGGTGTGCACGACCGGTGTTCCTGCACACCGCATGGCGGGGGATCCTATCCCTACAATCGGCCGAACACCCGGCGGCGTGCAGCACGCCCGATCGGCATTTCAACGGACCCAGTACACAACGGCGCCATGTCGGATCAGCGGCAATACACACCCGAACAGGTCGAGGCCATCCAGCACATTCAGGACCTGATGCTCGGGTACGGGATCGACAAGCATGAGCTGGCCCAGCTGTCGCGGGCTGAAAAGGCGGCCCTGATCCAGGAGATCCGCGAGCGGATGGCTCAATGGGACATCATGCCCTGGGAGCTGATGGGCCAGGGGCGGCGGACCTTGAGCATGGAGGCGCCCCGTCCACGGCCGAAGGTCCGGTACCGCCACCCGCACACCGGGCAGGAGTGGACCGGCGAGGGCCCGCAGCCGCAATGGCTGAAGGATGCCCTCCTTCGGGAAGGCATGACGGTGGACGCGCTGCGGGTGTGAGTCCTGCGGACGTCACCGGGCGAACAGCCCGACCGTCAATGCGATCCCGATGCCCACCACGGCCATGCGCAGCAGCCGTTCGTTGACCCGGTGCAGCGCCCAGGCCCCGACCAGCCCGCCGGCCATCGCCCCGACGCCCAGGGCCAGCGCGGCCCCGCCATCCACCTGCGGCGAGGTGATGAACAAGAGCACCGCCGAGGTGTTCATGACCGCGGCCAGCACGTTCTTGGTGGCGCCTGCATGGCGCGTGGCCACCCCCGCCAGCGACAGCGCCGCCAGCATCAGAAAGCCGATGCCCCCGCCAAAGTAACCGCCATAGACCCCGATCAGGAACTGGGCCCCGGCCGTGGCCCTGGGCGACAGGTGCGCCGCTCCGGCCTGGGGCCGGCGCCCGAAGCTGCCCCACGCGAACATCACCGTGGCGAACAGCACCAGCCACGGCAGCATGTGCTCGAACAGCCGGGAGGGGGTGTTCAGCAGCAGCCACCCGCCCAGCGCGCCGCCGGCCAGGCTGAGCCCGAACAGCGCCCGGAACGACAAAGCACCCGCCCCGGTCACCAGCGCCCGCCCGGCCCATCCCGAGGTGACCTGGCCCGGAAACAGGGCCACGGTGGAGGTGATGTTTGCCGCCAGCGGGGTCAGCCCGGCCCACATGAGCGCCGGCAGGGTCACGAAGGAGCCCCCGCCCGCCAGCGCGTTCTGCAGACCGGCCCACAGGCCTGCGGCAAACAAGACGGCGTAGACGAGCATCGGATCGGTCCCGGAGAAGAGAAAAAATGGAGGCGGTCACTCCGCACAGCGGGACAGGACCCAGCGCACCGCAGCGTCGGCGCTGCGGAAATCATCGCAGGAACGGGCCGGCACGTCCGGGTGACGGTCGTTCCACATGCGCGCCAGGGCGTGGCCGGGGCCGATTTCGAGCACGCACGACACCCGCCGGGCGTGGATGCCTTCCATGCAGTCGCCCCACCTCACGGTGGAGTGGATCTGCGTGGCCAGTGCGGTTCGCAGCGCGGCTTCGGTGCTCACCCGCTCGCCCGTGGCGTTGCTGAACACGGCCGAGCGGGGGCGCTGGCAGGTCACGGTCTGCAGCGCGGCCTGGAAGGCCTCGCCCGCTTCACGCATCGCGGGGGTGTGCGAAGCCAGGCCCACCCGCAGGCGCGTGGCGCGGCCGCCTTGCGCCGACGTGTGCTGGTGCATGTCGTCGAGTGCCGGGCAGGGGCCCCCCAGGACGAAGGCGTCCGCACCGTTGTGGATGGCGATGGCCAGGCCGAAGCGCTCGCACGCGGCCCTCACCCGCTCTGGCGCCAGCCCGCTGACGGACAGCAATCCGCCGGGGGACGCCTGTGCGCACCGGTCCATGGCCTGCGCCCTGGCGGCGGCCAGGGCGAGGGCGTCCTCGGGCCCGTAGACCCCTGCCGCGCTGAAGGCCGCCACTTCGCCCACGCTGTAGCCCGCCACGGCTGCCGGCGTCGGGAGGGCCGGCGCCAGCCGTTGCCAGGCGGCCAGCGCGGTGGCGGTCAGCAGCACCTGGGCGTGCCGGTTGCATTCGGCCCAGGCGGGATCGCCCAGTGCCTGGCGCCACTCCGGCACCCCGAGGTGGCGGCACATCGTCTGCAGGAGCGGCGGATCGCCCACCCAGGGCAGCATGTCCGGGTGCTGCATGCCTTGTCCGGCGAAGACGATCGCGTAGCTCATGGCGCGGGACGGGGCAGGCGCAGCATCCAGCATGCGGCCGCCAGGGTGTCGGCCGCGCCCCCGGGCGAGAGCCGGCGGGACACGAACACCTCGCCGATGCGGGCCGCCATCGCCAGGGCTCCGGGCGCCTGTGCGCCACCGGCCGCCAGGAATTCGCGGGCCATGGACTGGGCCAGGCGCAGGCCTTCCAGGCCGCCACGATGGGCCAGGTTGCTGTCGTCGAGCACCGCCAGCGTGTGGAACAGCGCGTCCAGGCGCGCCTGCGCCGTGCTCAAACCTTGATCGAGCGCCCGCTGCAGGGCGGGCACGGTCACCTCAAACAGCACCGGAAAGCCTTCGGCGGCTTCCTGGGACGCGCTGCGCAAGCCGAACCGGCGCGCCGCCATCCCCCCCGGCAACCGGGACGGCACCTGGGCCCGCTGGTGCAGGGCCGCCCCCCAGTGGGTCTGAAGCGCCTGGCGGATCGCCGAGGGTTCCAGCGCCGTGCCGACGGCCAAGCAGGCTCCGGCCGCCGCACACAACAGACCCAACATGAAGATCGCGCCCCGGTGGGTGTTGATGCCGCCCGTGGCCGCCAGCATGCGGCGCTCCGCCTCGATGCCGCTGCGCTGAAGTTCGGGGAACGGCGCTCCTGCGGCGCCCAGGCCGGCGATGTCCACGCAGTAGCCCCGCAGGGCCAGGAGGCTGCGCATGAAGGTGCGGGCGTCCATGTCGGTGTGGCTGCCGGTGTCGACCAGCGTGACCAGACCGGGTTTGGGCGACAAGGCCAGTTCGTCGTACAGCGCCAGCGTGGCGCATCGCCCGATTTGGCGGGTCATGCGCTCGATTCCCCTGGCGGGGACCGGGTTCAGGCGGGGCAGGGCACTCATGGAGAAACGTCTTCCAGGGTGGGGTGTTCAGCCTTCGGCCATGCGCGGCCATCGATCAAGTCGTGGCCGTTCACGCGCCGCACCAGCACCGACCGCACCGATCCCGTCCGCCAGGCCCGCCATTCCCGCCAGGCCACGGCGCGGCCGTCCGGAAACACCAGCTCGCCGTCCAGGCGGGGTTGGTGCGTGGGGAAGGCGGCCAGCACCTGGGTGGCGGCATCGGCCTGCTCCGGGGTGTCCACCCCCACCGTCAGGTCGATGTCCGAGCCCGCGTGCACATAGAGGCAGCCGGTGAGGGCTTGCCAGCCGTGGCTGCCGTGCACGCGCACCCGGGTGCCCAGGCGCTCCAGGGCGGTGACCAGCGGGATCCCGTCGGCCTGAAGGGCCTGGGGCCAGGTGTCGATCAGTGTCCGGGCTTCGGGGAAATCGCCCCAGGTCTGCACCGTCTGGGGTGCCACGACCAAGGGCATGCGCCGGGATTCCCAGGACCTCGGGGCGGGCAGCCCCATCGCGATGTCCGGGCCTGCCAGGCCCCGGTGGGCCTGCTGGGTCACGACCAGCGGCAGCCGGTGCCGGGCCCAGTGCTGCACGATGGCGTTCCCGACGGCGTCGCGCGGCAACGCCAACTGCCGGGCCCATCCCGCATCGGACAACCAGCCCAGCTGGTGGCGGCGCAGGGTCCGGGGTCTGTCGACAGAGGGGGTCATGTCGCCTCCATCACCCGCTGCATGACGTCCTGCGCCAGGCGGCGCCCGCCCCGTTCGGCCCCGTCCTGGGCGCGGCGGTCCTCGACCGGGGCGTGGGCCAGGGCTTCGCGCAAGGCCGCCTGCAGGTCGCCGCGCCAGAGCTTGCGCACCCCACCCATCGCCACGTAGTTGTCCACGCCGGGCGCAAAGACCGGGTTGGACGCCGACAAGCGGGTCAGCAGCGCTTCGGGCAGCTTGGTCACACGCGCCATCGCGGGGATGCGCATGACACGGATCTCGGCCTCGGGCAGGGCGTCGCAGGCGTCGGCGATCAGCCCGGAGGTGATGAAGCCGCCCGACAGGGCCTGGTCGTACACCAGGCCCAGCACCCGGTGCCCCTGGCGGCGAGCCAGGTCGATGGCCATGCCCAGGTGGGCCATCGCGCGGTGGATGCCCAGCAGCTCATCGCGTCGGCGCAGTTGCTGCCCCTGGGTGTCGATCAGCAGCAGCAGGGGGCGCTCCGGATGCCGCGCCACGGTGTCGAGCACCACGCGCGCCTGGGCCAGTGCCAGTTTCACCCCGATGGGCGCATGCCCCGTGGTGCCGACCACGGTGAGCGGTTGCCCGTCCCAGGTGACGGTGCCCGAGAGGAAGTCCCCTTCCTGGACGATGCCGTGATCGGCGCCGAACAGCGCCTCGGCCAGCAGGTTCCATTGCATGAGCAGTCTCCTCAAAGGGGGCGCAGGGCCCGCACCTGATCCACGTCCAGGTCCGGCACCCGCGCCGCACCGTCCACGCCCAGCCACGTCCACAGGGCCGTGGCGTCGTCCTCGCCGCCATCGGCTTCGGCCTGGGAGAGCCATTCCAGCCGCTGGGCCAGCAGGGCGTGCTCGGCCTCCAGGCTGTCCAGGGTCACCGGGCTCGACGTGCCCAGGCACCCGAGGGCCGCCGACCGGAAGGCGGCCACGTCGTCGTCCACCAGCACGTCGCAGTCCCCCGTGAGCCAGCGGTGCTTGCCGCCGGTGGTGCGCCACACCAGCGCGCGGTCCCGGGCGTCGAATTCCTCGACGCCGTGCGAGGCCTCGATCACCTCCGGTCCCGACATGGCGTGCCGGCCCTGGTCGCTCATCACGACGTGGTCGGCGCAGCGCGCCACGATGCCCATGCCGCCGAAGCAGCCGTTGGTGCCACCGATGAGTACGACGACGGGGATGCCGGCGCTGCGCACCTCCAGCACCGCACGCATCACTTCCGACACGGCGATCAGCCCGGCGTTGGCTTCGTGCAGGCGAACTCCGCCCGATTCGACCAGCAGCAGCACGGCCTGGGGCCGGTCGCGCAGCGCCCGCCGCAGCAGGCCCACGAGCTTGGCGCCGTGCACTTCGCCCACCCCGCCGCCCATGAAGGCGCCTTCCTGGGCCGCCACGAAGACGGTCTGGCCGTCCAGGCGCGCCTGCCCGATGGCCACGCCGTCGTCAAAGGACGAGGGCACGCCGAGGACGGCCAGGTGGGGGCTGGTCAGGCGTGCGGCCGGGGGCAGCCACTCGTGAAAGGTGCCGGGATCCAGCACCTGCGCCAGCCGCTCCCGCGCCGACAGTTCTGCATAGGACACGAAGGTCATGACATCAGCTCCGAAACGGCCTGGTCCAGGCGCAGGCTCACCACGGCGGGCGTGGCCCCCATGTCGTGGATCGAGACGCGCACGCCCGACAGGTCGTGGCGCGCCTGGAAGGCCTGCACCACCGCGTTCCAGATGGGCGTGAATCCCCGGGCCGAGGTTTCGACGTGCACGGTGCAGCCGGCATCGGGGGCCGGCTCCAGCAGCACCTCCAGGTTGCCGGAGCCCACCACGCCCACCAGCACGGGGTCAAAAGAAGGGACGGGACGTTGCCCCGCCAGGACGTAATCCAGGATTTCGAGGCCCGGAACAGGATCGCTCATGGTTGCGTTCTCCATCACCAGTTGCGGAAGCGCCGGGGCGGCTCATACAGCCCGCCCGAGGCGCGCACGAGGTCGCGCATGCTGCGCGCGGCCAGCAGGTTGCGCGTGGCCTGACGCGGGTCGATGCCCAGATCGGCCGGGCGTTGGATGACGCCCCGGTCGCGCAGGTTCTCGACCGCGCGCGCGTCGCGGGCCAGCCCCACGGCAGTGAACCCGGCCACGCCACGGATCGCCTGCTCGCGCTCCTCGTCGCTGCGGCACAGCAGCAGGTTGGCGATGCCTTCTTCGGTCAGGACGTGGGTCACGTCCTCGCCGTAGATCATGATCGGCGGCAGCGCCATGCCGGCCTGCTCCTGCAGGGTCCAGGCATCGAGCCGCTCGACGAAGGCCGGCTGCATGTGCTCGCGGAAGGTCTCCACCATCTGCACCACCAGCTTCTGTCCACGCGGCGTGCCGGCGGCGCCGGTGCGGCCCGCGCGGGCTTGCTGCCCGGCCCGGAGCCAGGCGGGACTGGCGTGGCGGCGCCCGCGCGCATCCGCGCCCCTGTTGGGTGCGCCGCCGAAGCCGGGGATGCGCCCCAGCGTGG
>JACCDS010557193.1_pt1 | contig 11815 bp, 10 predicted proteins | sample 7446441 | NCBI WGS metagenome assembly JACCDS01 (sample SAMN15323445, study PRJNA562643) | freshwater metagenome | isolation source: river surface water | place: USA:Blue River Watershed | collected 2017-08-17 | reverse complement strand
GGAAGTCGTGGGCATCGAAGCGTCCGCCCTTGCGCGCCGCGAGCAGGTCACCGGGCTGCAGGCGGCGCGTGTCGGTGTGCACCCGCAGCACCGGCTGTGCCATGCGGCCCACGGCGCGTGCGCCGCTGAGCAGGGGCAGGAGTTCGGTCCGCGCCTTCATGCGTTCACCTTGCGGCTGGCCAGCGCCAGGGTCGCCTGCTGGAGGTCGGAGAACGGGTGCTTGACGCCCTGCACCTCCTGGTAGTCCTCGTGGCCCTTGCCGGCGATCAGCACCAGGTCGGCAGGTGCCGCCTGGCGCACGGCGCGGGCAATGGCCTCGGCCCGGTTCTCGATGACCTGCACCGGACGGCCGGACGGCACGCCGGCCTGCATCTGCTGAAGGATGGCCGCCGGCGGCTCGCTGCGGGGGTTGTCGCTGGTCAGCACCACCTGGTCGGCCTGGGCGCAGGCCACACCGGCCATGAGCGGGCGCTTGGTGGCGTCGCGGTCGCCGCCGCAGCCCACCACCACCCACAGCGCACCGCCACGGTGTTGTGCCAGCGGCCGCACGGCCTGCAGGGCCTTCTCCAGCGCATCCGGGGTGTGGGCATAGTCGACCAGCACCAGCGGTTCGTCAGCACCCACGGGTGCCTGCTCCATGCGGCCGGGCACCGAAGTGAGCCGGCGACAGGCCAGCACCGCCTGGCTGAGCGGCACATCCAGCGCGCGGGCAGCGGCCAGCACACCCAGCAGGTTGTGCACGTTGTAGCGGCCCACCACCGGGAGTTCCACCGGGTGGCGCGGGCCGTCACCGGTCTGCGGCAGTTGCTCGATGACGTCGAAGGCCAGGCCGCTGCGGGTGAGCCGCACCTGCTCGGCGCGCAAGCGGGCGGGCGCGTCGATGGCCACGGTCCAGAGCTCGGGGGCGGCGGGATCGGTCGCGGCGCGCCGGGCGATGCGGGCGGCCAGTTCGGCGCCGTGCGGATCGTCCACATTCACCACCGCGGCCTGCAGGCCGGGCCAGTCGAACAGGCGGGCCTTGGCGGCCCAGTACGCCTCCATGGAGCCATGGAAGTCGAGGTGATCGCGGGTGAAATTGGTGAACACCGCGACCGAGACGCGGGTGGCGTCCAGCCGCTGCTCCACCAGTCCGATGGACGAAGCCTCGATGGCGCAGCCCTGCAGACCTTCGTCGACGAAGGCGCGCAGGCTGCGCTGCAGCTGCACCGGGTCGGGCGTGGTCAGGCCGGTGGGCACCACGCTGCGGCCCGGCCGGCCGATGCCCAGCGTGCCCACCAGACCGCAGGGGCGGTCGCAGGCGTCCAGCAGCTGCGCCATCCACCAGGCGCTCGACGTCTTGCCGTTGGTGCCGGTGAAGGCCACCATGTCCAGCTGCTGCGAGGGGTGTCCGAAATACGCCGCCGCGATGGCGCCGGCCTGGGCCTTGAGGCCGGGCACCGCCAGCACGCGGCCATCGTTCAGGTCGAAGGCTTCCAGACCGTCCCGCTCCACCACGGCGGCGGCGGCACCGGCCGCCAGCGCGCCGGCAACAAAGCGGCGGCCGTCGGTGGCGGCACCGGGCCAGGCGATGAAGCCGTCACCGGGCTGCAGCTGGCGGCTGTCGCAGCGCAGGGTGCCCCCCACGGTGGCGTGCAGCCAGCGGGCCACGGCGTCGGGCTGGGGCAGCGTCTGGATCATCAGAACGACTCCTCCACCACTTCGGTGACGATCTGCGGCTTCACGCTCATGTCGGGCTGCACACCCATGATGCGCAGCGTCTGCTGGACCGTCTCCGAAAACACCGGAGCGGCCACCAGGCCGCCGTAGTACACGCCGTTGTTGGGCTCGTCCACCATCACCGCCACCACGATGCGCGGCTTCTCGACCGGGGCCAGCCCGACGAACCAGGAGCGGTATTTTTTCTCGGCGTACCCCTTGCCTTCCTGCTTGCGGGCGGTGCCGGTCTTGCCGCCCACCGAATAACCGATGGTCTGGGCCTTGACCGCGGTGCCGCCGGTGCCGGTGGCCATGGCCAGCATGTGGCGCACGGCCTGGGCGTTCTTCTCGCTGAACACCCGCACGCCGGTGGCGGGCTGGTCGGTCTTGAGCAGCGTCACCGGCACCAGCTCGCCGTCGCGGGCGAACACGGTGTACGACTGGGCCAGCTGGAACAGCGAAGCCGACAGGCCGTAGCCGTAGCTCATGGTGGCCTGCTCGATCGGGCGCCAGGTCTTGTAGGGGCGCAGCCGGCCGGACACCGCACCGGGGAACGGCACCTGCGGCTTCTGGCCGAAACCGGCCTGGGCATAGGTCTCCCACATTTCGCGCGGGCTCATCTGCATGGCCATCTTGACCGTGCCCACGTTGCTCGATTTCTGGATCACCTCGTTGACCGTCAGCACATTGTTCGGGTGGCTGTCGCTGATGGTGGAGCCGCCGATGGAGATGCGGCCGGGCGCCGTGTTGATCGGGGTCTCGGGACGGACCAGGCCCTTCTCCAGCGCCAGCGCGGCAATGAAGGGCTTCATGATCGAACCGGGCTCGAAGCTGTCGGTCAGCACCCGGTTGCGCAGCTGTTCGCCGGTGAGGTTGCGGCGGCGGTTCGGGTTGTAGCTGGGGTAGTTGGCCAGGGCCAGCACCTCGCCGGTGATGGTGTCGATGACCACCACGCTGCCGGCCTTGGCCTTGTGCGCCTGCACCGCATCCTTGAGCTTCTGGTAGGCGAAGAACTGCACCTTGCTGTCGATGGAGAGCTGCAGGTCGCGGCCGTCCACCGGCGGCACCACATCGCGCACGTCTTCCACCACGCGGCCCAGCCGGTCCTTGATGACCCGGCGCGAGCCGTTGCGGCCGGAGAGCTGTTCGTTGAAGGTCAGCTCCACGCCTTCCTGGCCGCGGTCTTCCACATTGGTGAAGCCCACCACATGCGCTGCGGCCTCGCCCTCGGGGTACTCGCGCTTGTACTCGCGGCGCTGGTAGATGCCCTTGATGTCCAGCGCTGCAATCTGGCGCGCCACCGGCTCGTCGACCTGGCGCTGGATCCAGACGAAGGTCTTGTCCTCGTTCACCAGCTTGCGCCGCAGCTCGGCCAGCGGCATGTCCAGCAGGCGCGCCAGCTTGGCCAGCTTGGGGTCGCTCTTGTCGACGTCTTCCGGAATGGCCCAGATGCTCTGGGCCACCACGCTGGAGGCCAGGATCAGCCCGTTGCGGTCGAGCACCTTGCCCCGGTTGGCCGGCAGTTCCAGGGTGCGGGCAAAACGCACCTCGCCCTGGCGCTGGAAGAACTCGTTGCCGAACACCTGCACATAGGCCGCACGCCCGGCCAGACCGGCAAAGGCCAGCGCCAGACAGGCGACGATGAACTTGCTGCGCCAGACCGGCGTCTTGCTGGCCAGCAGCGGGCTGGAGGTGTAGTTGATGCTGCGGCTCATCGGGCGGGCTCCGCAGCGGAAGGGGTTGCCGCGACCGGCATCACCACGTACTCGGTGATGCCCGGCGTGACCGGCCGCATGTCGAGCTGGCGGGTGGCCAGCTGCTGCACGCGGGCCGGCGTGGCCTGGGCCCGCTTCTGCACCTGCAGCTGTTCATGCTCCGATTCGAGCTTGCGGGCCTGGGCCTGCGCGCGGTCGATGGCGGTGTAGAGCCGGCGCGATTCGTACTGGGTGTGCACCAGATAGAAGGCGCTGGCCAGCACCGCCAGCAGCAGGACCAGGTTGAGCCGGATCATGCAACCACCCCGGCCGGCACGTCGGTGCGGGTGGCCACCCGCATGACCGCGCTGCGCGAGCGCGGATTGCCGGCCACTTCGGCGGCCGAGGGCATGACGCGCTGCGCATCGGCCAGGCGCATCGGCTGCGGCTCGGCAAACGGGGCCCGGCGGTCGTACACGGCGCGCGAATGCGACGCCATGAACTGCTTGACGATGCGGTCTTCCAGCGAATGGAAACTGATGACCACCAGACGTCCCCCGGCCTTGAGCACCGACAGGCTGGCCTCTAGCGCTTGTTGCAGCTCTTCAAGCTCGGCGTTGATGAAAATCCGAAAAGCCTGAAATGTGCGCGTTGCAGGGTCCTTGCCCGGCTCGCGGGTTTTGACCGCGCCAGCCACGACTTCGGCCAGCTCGGCGGTGGTTCGAAAAGGGCCCCGTTCCTGTCGGCGACGATCAATCGCCTTTGCAATCGGTTGAGCAAACCGTTCTTCGCCGTATTCACGGATGACCTCCGACAGGGTTGAAACATCGGCCGTTTCCAGCCACTGGGCCACGCTCTGTCCGCGCGTGGTGTCCATGCGCATGTCCAGCGGGCCGTCGTTGCGAAAAGAAAAACCCCGTTCGGGGTCGTCGATCTGGGGAGAGCTGACACCAAGGTCCATCAGCACACCGTCCGCGGTGGCCTCGCCCAGCTGCCCGAGGTGCCGGAAGCCCTCGTGGCGCACCGTCAGCCGCGCATCGGCATGGGCCAGCGCCTGCGCCACCTCGATCGCCTGGGGGTCCTTGTCGAACACGGTGAGGCGGCCGCGGGCCGAGAGCTGCTCCAGGATCAGACGGCTGTGCCCGCCGCGCCCGAAGGTGGCGTCCACATAGTGGCCGTCCGGGTTGATCGAAAGCGCCTGCACCGCTTCGTTCAACAGGACGGTCTGATGGGTCCATGCGCCTTGCACCGCCGTCCTCAGAAAGAAAAGTCCTTGAACACGTCGGGCATGTCGCCCTTCATGGCCTCGGCCTCCTGGGCCGCATAGGCCTGCGCGTCCCAGAGCTCGAAATAGGCGCCCATGCCCAGCAGCACCGCATCCTTTTCGATGCCCGCCGCCGCACGCAGCTCGGGCGACACCAGCACGCGGCCGGAGGCGTCCATGTCGACGTCCATGGCATTGCCCAGGAAGATGCGCTTCCACCACTGGGCCTGCATGGGCAGGGCAGCAATGCGGGTGCGGAAGTCTTCCCAGGCGCCGCGCGGGAAGACCATGAGGCAGCCGTGCGGGTGCTTGGTGATGGTGAGCTGTCCGCCGGCTGCGCCCAGGGCGTCACGGTGCCGGGTCGGCACGGAGAGCCGACCCTTGGCGTCGAGACTGAGCGAGGAAGCACCCTGGAACACTGTGATCAGCCCTTGAAAGACACTTTTCACCACTTAATTGCACTTTTTTCCACTGTAGCAGGAAAACCCGGGCGGGCAACCGGGCCTCTACACTTTTTTTCAATGAAATCAACCACTTAGCGCGCATTTGCAAGCAGCCTGAATCAAAAAAACGCATCAAAAGCAAGCACTTACAAAAGCCACTGAAAGTGATGCTTCAAAACAAAACGCCCCCGGGGTATCGGGGGCGTCGAGCGGGGAAAGAGGCGGTCCGGGCCGCCGGCCTTCAGAGGATGTAGCGCGAAAGGTCCTCGTTGCGGCTGAGTTCGCCCAGGCGGGCATCCACATAGGCGGCGTCGATCTGCAGCGTCTGCCCTTCCAGACGGACCGCATCGAAGCTCACCTCGTCCAGCAGGTGCTCCATCACGGTGGACAGCCGCCGCGCCCCGATGTTTTCGGTGCGCTCATTCACATCGAAGGCGATCTGGGCCAGGCGGTGGATGCCGTCGGGCGTGAAGGTGAGCGTCACGCCCTCGGTGGCCAGCAGTGCCTGGTACTGGCGCACCAGCGAGGCGTGGGTCTGGGTCAGGATGGCCTCGAAATCGGCCACCGACAGCGACTGCAGCTCGACCCGGATCGGGAACCGGCCCTGCAGCTCGGGAATCAGATCGCTCGGTCGGGCCAGGTGGAACGCGCCGCTGGCGATGAACAGGATGTGGTCGGTGCGGATCACGCCGTATTTGGTGGACACCGCCGTGCCCTCCACCAGCGGCAGCAGGTCGCGCTGCACGCCCTGGCGCGAGACCTCGCCGGTGCTGCCACCATCGCTGCGGCTGGTGACCTTGTCGATCTCGTCGATGAAGACGATGCCGTTCTGCTCGGCGTTGTGCAGGGCGCTGCTGCGGATCTCGTCTTCGTTGACCAGCTTGGCGGCTTCCTCGTCGATGAGCAGCTTCATGGCCTCGGCGATCTTCATGCGGCGCGCCTTCTTGCGGCCGGCACCGATCTGGCTGAACAGGCCCTTGAGCTGGTCGGCCATGGCCTCCATGCCGGCCGGACCCATCACCTCCATGGCCGGCAGGGCCTCGGCCACTTCCAGCTCGATCTCGCGGTCGTCCAGCAGGCCCTCGCGCAGCTTCTTGCGGAAGGCCTGACGGGCCGTGCCGTCGGCCGCCGGTGCAGCGGGCTCGAAGCCGATGGAGCGTGGCGGCGGAATCAGGATGTCGAGGATGCGCTCCTCGGCGGCATCTTCGGCACGGGTGCGCTGCTGGCGCATGGCCTGCTCGCGGGCCTGCTTCACCGCCACCTCGGCCAGGTCGCGGACGATGCTGTCCACGTCCTTGCCCACATAGCCCACCTCGGTGAACTTGGTGGCTTCGACCTTGATGAAGGGCGCGTCGGCCAGGCGGGCCAGGCGCCGCGCGATCTCGGTCTTGCCGACGCCGGTGGGGCCGATCATGAGGATGTTCTTGGGGGTGATCTCCGGGCGCAGCTTCTCGTCCACCTGCTGGCGCCGCCAGCGGTTGCGCAGCGCGATGGCCACCGCCCGCTTGGCGCCCTTCTGGCCGATGATGAAGCGGTCGAGCTCGGAGACGATTTCTTGTGGCGTCATGGAAGACATGTGGCCCCCACGCTGGTCACTTCGTGTACGTCGCTGCCTCCCGAGGGGGCGCGAGCTTGCTTGGGGCGGCCCGGCGCAGCGCTCATTGCCTTACTCCAGTGTCTCGATGGTGTGGTTCATGTTGGTGTAGATGCACAGCTCACCGGCAATCGCCAGCGACTGCCGCACCACCTGCTCGGCGCTCAGCTCGGTGTGGTCGATCAGCGCCTTGGCGGCGGCCTGCGCGTAGGCGCCACCGGAGCCGATGGCGACGATGCCGTGTTCGGGCTCCAGCACGTCGCCGTTGCCGGTGATGATCAGGCTGGCGCTGAGGTCGGCCACCGCCAGCATGGCCTCCAGACGGCGCAGCACACGGTCGGTGCGCCAGTCGCGGGTCAGCTCGATGGCGGCCCGGGCCAGATGGCCCTGGTGCTTTTCCAGCTTGGCCTCGAAGCGCTCGAACAGCGTGAAGGCATCGGCCGTGGCGCCGGCAAAGCCGGCCAGCACCTTGCCGTGGTAGAGCTTGCGCACCTTGCGCGCCGTGCCCTTGACGACGATGTGACCCAGGGTCACCTGACCATCGCCACCGATGGCCACCTGCACACCCTGCGGGGTCTGGCGGCGCACGCTGACGATGGTGGTTCCGTGAAACGATTCCATGGCAATCCGAAAAGAAGCGACTGAGGGTCAGATGGTGCCATCGGCGGGCTTCTCAAGCCCGGATGACCCGCCTCAGTCGGTGCGCAGCACGACCTTGGAATACTCGGTGATGCCGATGACGTGGAAGAAGGCGGACACCAGCCGGTGCACATCCACGAACTGCACGATCCGGCCCTCGGCATGGTGGCGCGACACCCAGTTGAGCAGGGTGCCGGCGGCCGAGAAGTCGACCCGGATCAGGTTGCGGCAGGAAATGATCAGCACGTCGGCGCCTGCCAGCCGTTCCTCCAGGGCATCCAGCGTGGCCTGCGGATCGCCACGCACCTCGCCCGAGAGTTCGACCATGCCGACCTGCCCGCCGCCGCCCAGCGTGTTGCCCAGGGTGGAGTTCTCGCCGCCCAGGGTCGACGACAGCGGCTCCAGCACCGACTCGCCCAGCACCGACTGGTCGACATCGGGCGAGCCCGCTTCGCCCTGCACCTGCTGGAAGCGGCAACGGGGTCGCTCCCAGCCCGGTGGGGACACTTCGTAGGTGACGCAGAAGTCCAGCGCGGTCAGCTCGAACTCGTCGGCCCGGTTCATGACGCGCAGGGCCGCCATGCGCAGTTCCCACCACAGCTGCTCGACATCGCGCCGGCCAGCCGGGGTGGTGTCGCGCAGGCAGTCGCGCAGGGCATGGGCGCCGATGAAACGCAGCTCCACCGGCTGGTCACCCCACAGGGTGAACATGCCCAGCAGCGCGCGCGCAGCCTTCTGGTCCAGGGTGCGCAGCGGAGACCAGTCGATCACCCAGGGTGCCTGCGCCCGCTGCAGCACGGTCTGCAAGGTTCCGACCGAATAGGCGTCCAGCTCGACCTCGCAGACCCAGTGGGCCCGGTTGTTCGAGGTGCCGATCTCCGACCGCTCCCTGCCGCTCATGGTGGCCACGGCGCCGGGCATGTCGTACCACTGCGGGGGCGACCGGTGAAAACGGGTGGTGAAGTCGACCGCCCTGCTCTCGTACGGAGCCACCTGGCCGGTGGCCCGGTAAAAGTCGAACAAGGTCAGCCAGCTGGCCATGTCGTCGGCCTTGGGGCTGGTGTCCAGCAGCATGTCCATCAGGCCCTGCTCGGCGCCGGGGTCGTCGCCGTTGGCAAAACGGATGGCGGCTTCCTCGACCTCCGGGTCCTGGGCCACCACCTCGACTTCCAGCGCGAAGAACCGGGACGCGGAGAATGCCTGCCCCTGCGGCGCGGGCGCGGCAGCGTCGCCCACCGGCATGACCAGGCCGGTGAGGATGGGTTGTCCCTGGCTGCGGTCGGACGGACCCGGCGTGGAACCGGTCAGAGGCATGGGCAGGGTGGAGGCCGGCTGGGTCTCGGTGCGCGGCAACGGCCGGGAGGTCTGGCGCGGCGACATCAGCCCGGCGGGTTCGGTCGGCAGGTCGGCCCGCTGCTGCGAGGTGAGGCGGTCCTGCACCGAGGCGCCGGGGCCACCGCCGGTGCTCACCGCCGAGTCGGGGCCCTTGGTCTTCCACCACTGCATCGACATCTGGGCTTCGATCTCGTCGATCTTCTTCAGCGTCATGGCCCGGTCGTCCGGACGTGACGGCAGGCTGCTCTGGAAGAACGACGGGCGCACGCCCTGGGCCTCGCCGGGCGTGCCTTCGCGGCTGCGGATCTTGCGCAGCATGTCGAACTCGCGCTTGCGCACGAAGTCGTTGCGGCGCTTGCGCTCGATCATTTCCTTGAGCGCCGCCTTGCTGTATTCGCTTTCGCGGTCGACCTCGCGGGTGTCGAGGTCGGCCCAGCTCGTGGTCGGATGACGCACGAACTTCACCACCTTCGACAGGAATCCGCCCGAATCGTCCTTGGCCATGGGTTGTTGTGCCGGATGGGGTGCGGGAACGCCTGGGCGTCAGTCGCCGAACATCTTCTGCTTGAGCTCGCGGCGCTGCTGCGCCTCCAGCGACAGGCTGGCAGTGGGGCGGGCCATCAGGCGGGCCACACCGATCGGCTCGCCGGTTTCCTCGCAGTAGCCGTAGTCGCCGGAGTCGATGCGGACGATCGCCTGCTCGATCTTCTTCAGCAGCTTGCGTTCACGGTCGCGGGTGCGCAGCTCCAGGGCGTGTTCTTCCTCGATGGTGGCGCGGTCGGCCGGGTCGGGCACCACCACGGTGTCTTCGCGCAGGTGTTCGGTGGTCTCGCCGGCATTGGCCAGCATGTCGGCCTTGAGCTGCTGCAGCTTGCGGCGGAAAAAGGCCAGCTGCAGTTCACCCATGTATTCGCTGTCGGGCATGGCCTGGATGTCCTGATCGGTGAGTTGATCGACAGGCAGGGTCTTCCAGTTGTTGGCCCTTTTGGGGTCTTTCTGGACGGATGAGGGAACGGGAGGCGTCATGACTCGTGCAATCGTTGGAGAAAAAGTGGCTTTGGCCGCGTCGGGGGCATGGGTGGGCACCGCCTCGGCCTGGGTCATCTGCTCCATCATGACCTTCTTGGCAGCCCGCTTGCCGAGCGGTCGCGGAGTGGGTTCGATGGGGGCAGCTTTCGGCGCCGATGGCACTTTATCGGCAGTCTGTGGCACCGCCTTGACGGGCGGGCTGACCGGTGGCCGGGCGGGCGCCTTCGCTGCCGGCTTCGGCGCTGGCTTCGCTGCGGTCTTCACGGCCGTCTTGGCCGCTGCTTTCGCCGGTGCCTTGATCACGGTCTTGGCGGGTGCCTTGACGGTGGCTTTGGCAGGCGCCTTGGCCGGGACCTTCGCCGCTGGCTTGGCAGCTGCCTTCACAGGGGCCTTGGCCGGCGCCTTGGTCGCGGTTTTGGTCGCCGCCTTGGCCGGAGCCTTCACCGGCGCCTTGACAACAGGCTTGGCGACCGGCTTCGCAGCGGACTTGGCCGCCGGTTTCGCTGCGGTTTTGGCAGCTGTCTTCACAGGAGCTTTCGTGGCCGGCTTGGCTTTGCCGGCGCCGGGCTTCGACAGGGCAGGTGACGTGCGCCTGGCAGCCCCCTGGGTGGTGGGCTTGCCAGTCTTTGCTGCCTTCGATGCCGGGGCTTTCACTGAGGGTCTCCTGATGGGCTCTGACGGATCGGTCGGGTGGCGGCTCGGCCTTGCTGCGAGCAAGGCCGCCGGATCAGTGCGCTGTTATACCCCCATCACCAGGCCGGCCTTGGGGGCCGGTTGCTGCCGGGTGCGGCAGGGGTGTACCTGATCCGCAGATTGGTCTGGTCGCCAACTTGGGCCGCGCGATTGTAGCCACGCACCGGCACAGCGGCTGCCGGACCGATCGCTCAGGGCGGCCGCGTTGGGGAAGAACGACACCCGCTCAGACCAGACTCTGCTCCAGACCCTGCTCCAGGATGTCGCGCGGCAGGTCGATGCCGATGAACACCAGCTTGCTCATGCGGGGCTCGCCCTCGGCCCAGGCCGGCCCCAGGTCGCTGCCCATGAGCTGGTGCACCCCCTGGAAGATCACCTTGCGGTCGGTGCCTTCCATGTGCAGCACGCCCTTGTAGCGCAGCATCCGCGGGCCGTACACCTGCACGATGGCACCCAGGAAGTCTTCCAGCTTCTCGGGGCTGAAAGGCCGGGTGGCGCGGTAGACGAAGCTCTTCACGTCGTCGTCGTGGTGATGGTGGTGCCCGTGCCCCTGGCCGTGCTGGTGGGAGGGGTGGTTGCAGTGCTCGCCGTGTTCGTGGTCATGGTGGTCATGACCGTGGTCGTGGTCGTGATCGTGATCGTGATGATCGTGGTCGTCGACCTTCAGGAAGTCGGGGTCGATCTCCAGCTTGGCATTCAGGTTGAAGCCGCGCAGGTCGAACACCTCGCTCAGGGCCACCTCGCCGTCCATGAAGACGGTCTGGGCCACCGGGCCGGGATCGGCCAGGCCGGTGGTCTCGATCACCACCCGGTCGAAGTCCAGTTCGCCCTTGCGCTTCTTCTGGGCCAGGTCCTGCAGGGTGGCCCGCAGGTCGTCGCGGATGGTGCAGCAGATGCAGCCATTGCTCATCTGGATGATGTTCTCGGTGGTGTCGGCCACCAGGATCTCGTTGTCGATGTTCTCTTCACCGAACTCGTTCTCGACCACGGCGATCTTCTGGCCGTGGGCCTCCGACAGCACGCGTTTGAGCAGGGTGGTCTTGCCGGAGCCGAGGAAGCCGGTGAGGATGGTGGCGGGGATCAGGGCCATGGGCAGCAGGTCTTGGGTGAAAAACGCAACAGTGTAGCGATAGGGGTCCGGCTCAGGCGACCGGTGTACGCATCACCACCAGCCCCTTGAGGTAGTCGCCTTCGGGGAAGGCCAGGGTCATGGGGTGGTCGGGCGCGCCGCCCAGGCGCTGCAGGATGGCGCCATCGACCCCGGCGTCGATGCCGGCCGAGGCCACGATCTTGTGGAACAGCTCCACGCCGATGCCGCCCGAACACGAAAAGGTGAACAACACGCCACCCGGGTTGAGCAGCTTCAGCCCGAGGCGGTTGAGGTCCTTGTAGGCGCGGGCGGCCCGCTCGGCGTGGGCCGCCGTGGGCG
>JACCDS012427304.1_pt1 | contig 11818 bp, 9 predicted proteins | sample 7446441 | NCBI WGS metagenome assembly JACCDS01 (sample SAMN15323445, study PRJNA562643) | freshwater metagenome | isolation source: river surface water | place: USA:Blue River Watershed | collected 2017-08-17 | reverse complement strand
CCGGCCCCGACTTCTCCGCGCGCATCGCGCCGCTGCTGCCGGCCGCGCTCCGCGGGGTCCTTTGGTATCACGGCGAGGACGATGCGGGCCGAACCGCCGCCTACGACCGCGCCTTCACCGCGCTCATCGCCGGTTGGCGCCGGCAATTTGCCCAACCCGACCTGCCGTTCTTCTGGGTCAATCTCGCCGCCCACGCCCCCGCGACCGACCACCAGGCGCGCGGCCGGAGTTGGGCCCGCCTGCGCGATGCCCAGACGCGTGCGCTCGCCCTGCCCCACACCGCGCAGGCCGTGGCACTCGATCTCGCCGATCCCCGCTCCGTCGTCGCCGTCAACCACGCCGAGGTCGGCCGGCGCCTCGCCCTGCTCGTCCGGCGCCGGCTGCTCGGTGCGACCCTGGACGATTCGGGTCCCGTCTTCGTGTCCGCCACCCGGGAGGGCCCGGCGCTGCGCGTCACCTTCGCCCACGCCGACACGGGCCTCATCGCCCACGGCAAACCGCCGAGCGCTGTCGAAGTCGCGGGGGCCGATCGCGTTTTTCACGTCGCGCAGGTGCGGCTGGAACGCGACACGCTGGTTGCCTTCTCCCCCGCCGTCCGCGAACCCGTCGCCGTCCGCTACGCCTGGTCCAATGCACCCGAGGCCAACCTTTTCAACGGCGCCGGCCTGCCGGCCTTGCCCTTCCGGTCCGACGACTGGTGAGCGGCTCGCCGCTTCGCCGTCCGGACATCCGCCGGGGCCGGTGCTCCGCCACCGGGTCCGTTGCAAATCCCCGCTGCTGCCGTAGGGTTCGACGCGCCGCATGTTTGCCAACCTCGTCCAGCTCATCACCGGCCGGCCGCCGTCTCCCGAGGTCGACCGCCACGCCTTTGTGCAGGACGTGCGGGTCGACGACCGCGAACTGCGCAACGCCCGGGTCGAACGTCTCATCTGCGCATGCTGGTGGCTGATCGCGCTGAAACACGTCCTGATCATCTGGGCCTGCCGCAACTACCCCGTTCCGTTCCACCAGCTCTGGGTCAATGCGCCGACCTGGCTCCTGGGCGTGCTCGGCACGGCCATCTACTACGCGCGGACCCGCCCCCGCCCGCGCCCCTGACAATCCCCGCTAAGGGCCCGCGGTGCGCCCGTCGCGCGCGGACCGGACCCGCCGCAAGACTTTGTCGAGCGCGCCCAGTTCGAGCGGTTTGGTGAGATATCCGTCCAGTCCCGCCTCGAGACCCTGCAGGCGCTGTTCCTCGCGGGCATCGGCCGTGAGCGCGACGACCGTCAGCGCGCGCGCCGCCTCGCCCGCCTCCCCGCTGCGAATCGCCCGCAACACCGTCAGGCCATCGGCCTCCGGCATGTGCAGGTCCAGCAGCAGCACATCGATTTCGGCCGCTCCCGCCCGCACCGCCTCGAGCGCCTCCCGGCCGTTGCGCGCGACAGTCGACCGGCAGCCGAATCGCTCGAGCACCCGCGTGATCAGGCGCCGGTTGACCGGGTTGTCCTCGGCCACCAGCACCCGCAACCCGAGCTGGGCCAGCGTCGCCGTCGCGGCGAATCCCGAACCCGTCCCCGTCAACAGCGCATGCAGCGGCCGGTGGTGGATCGGCTTGTTGACCAGCAGGCGGAAGCGCGTGCGCAGGCGTGTGCGCAAATCGTTCGGCAGCGAGATCGGCACGAGTCCGATGCTTTGTTCCGGCGGCACCGGCGAAGCGACGGTCTCCGGGTTCTCGAGGGCCCGGGCATCGAGATCGAACAACGCCAGGTCGACCTCGGCCGGATCTATCTCCATCGGCAGGTCGCACTCCGCCACCCCGCCGCCCCAACCGCGCAGCAGCGCGGACAGTTCGCTCCGCAAGGGACCGGGCCGCATCACCAGGCCGATCCGGCGCCCGTCGAGCCGGCACGGCGCCGCATCGTCGGCCCCCGTCGGCACCCGGACCGTGAAGGTGAAGGTCGACCCCCGGCCGGCGCTGCTCTGCAGCCCGATCGTGCCGTCCATCAGCTCCACGAGATTGCGGGAGATCGCGAGTCCCAGGCCGGTGCCGCCGTAGCGGCGCGTGGTCGAATCGTCGACCTGCGAGAACGCGCGGAAAAGCTTCGCGTGGTGCTCCGGCTCGATCCCGATGCCGGTGTCGCGCACCGCGAACTCCAGCACGCAGTCGTCCGCGCCCCCCCCGATGCGCCGCACCGCGATCTCCACCTCGCCGCGTTCCGTGAACTTCACCGCGTTGCCGGCGAGATTGACCAGCACCTGCCGCAGGCGGCCGCCGTCCGCCACGATCGTGCCGGGCACGTTGTCCGCCACCCGGTGCAGCAGCTGCAGGTCCTTCTCGAAGGCCTTGGCTGCGACCAGATCGAGCGCGTCCTCGACGCAATCGCGCGGGTCGCACGCCGCCGGGTTGAGCTTCAGCCGCCCCGACTCGATCCGCGCGAAGTCCAGGATGTCGCCGGTCAACTGGATGAGCGTCTCCGTGCTCATGCGGATCGTCTGCACGTATTCGCGCTGCTCCGACGAGAGCGGGGTGTCGAGCAGCAGGCTGGCGAAGCCGACGATGCCGTTCAGCGGCGTGCGCACCTCGTGGCTCATCGTCGCCAGAAACTGGCTTTTCGCCCGGTCGCCGGCCCGCGCCGCGTCGATCGCTTCCCGCAGCTCCGCCTCCCGGCGTTTCGTCTCGGTCACATCGTCGAACACCGCCACGAAACACGCCAGTTGGCCGTCGCGCCCCCGCACCGGCGTGACCACGCCCCGGACCGGATAGGTATCGCCCGACTTGCGCCGGTTGAACCACTCCCCCTCCCACGGCCGGCCCGCCCGGACGGTCGCCACCAGATCCGCCAGCGTCGCCTCCGCCGTTTCCGTCACCTGGAAATCGCGCCACTTGCGCCCGATCAGCTCCCGCCGGTTGTATCCGATTTGCTGACACAACCCGCGGTTGGCGTATTCGATCCGGGACTCGAGGTCCACGATCATGATCGCCGAATGCGCCTGCTCCATCGCCTCGGAGAGGTTCCGGATGACCTCGTTGCGCTCGCGCTCCCGCCGGCCCACCCGCCACGCCGCCAGGGGGATGCCGAGGAAGAACCAGGTCAGCAACGCGCCCTGCAGCCCGGCTGAGAACAGGTCCGCGCGCCAGCCCGACGCGTCGACGTCGATGCCGAGCACATGGCGCGGCGCCGTCGCCGGCGTGCCCGTGTGCCAGGCCTCGATCGCCGCATAACCGGTGATCCACGTGCCGAAATCGTCCGCCAGCGGGCCCTCGGTCGCGGGCTGCCCGTTGCGCAGGATCTGCTGGAGCCCGGGCGAATCCTTGGCCTGAGGATAGTCGTCGCCCGGCAGCGATTCGTCCTTCGCCCCGCGGTCCGCCGAATCGCCGATGAACACCGCTTTGCTCCCGTCCGCCGCGCACCGGAAAACGTAGACAAACCGCACGTCCGGGTCGACCGCCTTGAGGCGCCGCAGCTGCGTCTTCAGCAGCTCGAAGTGCGGCTGCGCGAGGTCGCTCCGGTTGCCCGCGAATCGGGCCACCAGGTCGGCGGACACCGCCAACGCCGAACGCCGCGCGTCCGACTCCAGCTGCTCCAGCTTCGACCGCTCCCGGGCACGCCACGCGACCCAGCCCACCAGCGGACCTGCCGCCAGCAGCACCGTCCAGTAGGCGATCCGGCGGAGCAGGTGCTTCGAACGGGGGGGCATGGGGCGGATAGAGCGCGACGCCACCGCGCCGGCACGACGACGAGCAAGCCGCACCCGTGCGCCCGGGGCAATAGGCAAACCCGCCGGGGATTACCTACCCGGGGCCGCCCGCCGGCACCCGTCCCCGCCGGGCGAAAAAAAAGCCGCCGCGAAAATCGCGGCGGCCGGGAAAGAGCCGGGAACGCTCAGGAGAGATTGTTCGAGACCAGCTTGGTCATCTCGAACATCGAGACCTTCGACTTGCCGCCGAAGACGGCCTTCAGCTTGTCGTCGGCGTTGATCTGGGTCTTCACCTTCGTGTCCTGGAGCTTGTTCTTCTTGATGTAAGCCCAGAGCTTCTTGGTCAGCTCCGTGCGGGGGAGGGGGGCGGCACCGACGACAGCGGCGAGCTTTTCGTTCGGCGTAACCGGTTTCATGAACGCGGCGTTCGGTTTGCGGGCGGGCTTGGCGGCAGCTTTTTTGGCCATGTGATTTATGGGTTTGGAGTGTGTTGTTCCTCTGAGACGAAGGCCCTACTAGAGGGAAAACCGCCGCTTTGCCTAGGAAAATCTGCAATTTTCAGAGGGAGAACGGAAAGTTGTTCACAGGGAAATTCACACTTTACTCACAGGATTTTCCCCGCTCGGAGCCGCCTCGTCGACCTGCACGAACTGCCGGTGGAGGGCCGCATAGGATCCGCCGCGCGCCAGCAATTCGGCGTGCGTGCCGCGCTCGATCACGCGCCCCCGGTCGAGCACCAGCACGCAGTCGGCATGGCGGATCGTGCTCAGGCGGTGCGCGACCACGAAACTCGTCCGCCCCGCCAGCAGCCGGAGCAGCGCCGCCTGCAGGCGCGCCTCCGTCAGCGCGTCGATCGCGCTCGTCGCCTCGTCGAGGATCACCAGCCGGGGATCCGCCAGCAGCGCCCGCGTGAAGCACACCAGCTGGCGCTCGCCGACCGACAGCGCGGCCCCGCGCTCGCCCGCGTCGGTGTCGAACCCGCGCGGCAGCGCATCGAGGATATCGATACAGTCCAGTTGCGCCGCGGCCGCGCGCACCTCCTCCCGCGTCGCCTCCGGCCGCGCCGCGCGGATGTTCTCCAGCACCGTGCCGCTGAAGAGGAAATTCTGCTGCTGCACCATGCCCATCTGCCGGTGCAGCGATCCGCCGGTCAGGCCGCGGATTTCCCTGCCGTCGATCCGCAGCTCCCCCGCCGTCGGCAGGTAGAACTTCGCCGCGAGGTTGATGATCGAGCTCTTCCCGCTGCCCGTGTGTCCCACCAGCGCGATGGTCTGCCCCGGTTCCGCGGTGAACGACACGTCGTGCAGCACCGGCCGCGCCGGGTCGTAGCCGAAGGTCACGCGGTCGAACTCCACCCGCATGCCGGAGGCCGCCGGCGCCGGTCGCGCCGGACTCGCCCCGCCCGGACCGGGGACGCCGGGAGCGCGCGGATCCGGCAGCGGCACCGCGTCCGGCGCATCCTCCCAGTCGGGCTTGGTGTCGATCAGCTTGAACACCCGCTCCGCCCCCGCCATCGCGACCAGCGCCTGGTTGTATTGGTTGCCGATGATCGCGATCGGCGCGAAAAACTGGTTCGCCAGCAGGAAAAATGTGATCAGCGCGCCGATGTCCATGTGCCCGTGCACCACGCGCCACCCGCCGAACATCAGCAAAATCGCCACGAAGAACTGGCTGTTGAGCTCGAGCAGCGGCGTCAGAATCGCCGACGTGCGCGCCAGCGCGATGCTGAAGAGCGAGTGGTCCGCCAGCAGATGGCGGAAGAGCCCCGCGTTGCGCTCCTGGCGCACGAACCCCTGCGTCACGCGGATGCCGTTCACCGATTCCGCCAGCGTCGCCGTGATCCGGCTGAAGCTGTCGCTCGCCGCCCGCGAATAGTGGCTCAGTCGCGTGCGGAAGTGCCGGTTGATCACCCACAGGATCGGCGCCAGGCCCAGCACGACGAGAAACAGGACCCGGTCCGACCACGCCATCACCGCCGCCGCGAAGATCATCTGTCCCGCCTGGATTGCGCTCACGAACAGCACGTCCTGGATCCCCACCCGCAGGGCCTCCACGTCGCTCGTCACGCGCCCGATGATGCGGCCCAGCTTCACGCGGTGGAAAAAACTCATCGGCTGCCGCTGCGTGCGCGCAAAGACCTCCGCGCGCAGGCCGTTGACCACCGTCTCGCCGATCTCGAGCGCGTAGCGCTGCCGGAAATGGAACAGCCCGTCCGTCGACAGGGCCAGCAACGCGAAGCCCGCGATGCCCCACCCCAGGCCCGCCGGATCGCCCCGCGCGATCGGCCCGGTGATGATCAGCGAGGTCATCCACGCCAGCGCCGGCAGCTGCGCCGCGCGGATCAGCGTGAACACGCTCAGCCAGGTCAGCTTCCGCCGCACCGGCGCCGCGTAGGTGAACAACCGCCGGATCAGCGACCACTCCAGCGGCCGTTGCAGCTCCAGATCCTCGTCGTCGTCGCGCGCGCGGTGCACCAGACCGACGTCCCGGATCGCCGGGGGCGGGGCGGCGGGCGTTTTCATGCGGCACCCTCCTTCGCCGGCAACTGCTGCAGCCCGCGGTTGTCGACCAGCTGCAGACTCGCGACGTGCAGATACGGCCCCGGCTCCCGCATCAGCTGCTCGTGGGTGCCGCGTTGCACGATCCGGCCCCGCTCGAGCACGATGATGAAGTCCGCGCGCCGCAGCGTGCTCAGCCGGTGCGCCACCACGAACGTCGTGCGCCCCGCGATCGCCCGGTCCAGCGCCTCGAAAATCTCGTGCTCGGTCTCGCTGTCGATCGCCGCCGTCGGATCGTCGAGCAGCAGAATCGCCGGCTCCAGCAGCACCGCCCGCGCGATCGCCAGCCGCGCGCGCTGGCCGCCGCTCAGGCCGTTGCCGCTCTCGCCGAGCACGGTGTCGTAGCCTTTCGGCAACGCCGCGATGAAGTCGTGCGCCGCCGCGATCCGCGCCGCGCGCTCGATCTGCTCCCGCGTCGCGTCCGGATGACCGAACGCGATGTTCGCCGCCACGGTGTTCGAGAAGAGGAAACTCTCCTGGAACACGACGCCGATGTTGCGCCGCAGATCGTCGAGGTCGATCCGCCGCGCATCCATCCCGTCGATCAGCACCCGCCCCGCCGTCGGGTCGAAGAACCGCGGCACCAGGCTCATCAGCACGCTCTTCCCCGCCCCCGTCGCCCCGAGGATCGCCACGCATTGTCCCGGCCGCACCTCCAGGTCGATGTCCCGCACGACCGCCTCCGCCCCCTCGTAGGCGAAGGACACGCGCTCGAACTTCACCGCGCCCTCCAGCCGCGGCCGCCGCACCGCGTCCGGGGCGCTCTTCACCTCCACCGGCGCGTCGAGGATCTCGAAGACCCGCCGCGCCCCGATCAGCGACTGCTGCACCGAGTTCACGATCGTCGCCACGTTGTTCACCTGCCCGGAAAACTGCTCGAGCAGGCCGGCGAAGACCACCAGTCCGGTGCCGAGCGGCAGCTCCCCGTGGATCACCAGCCAGCCGCCGTAACCGAGCAGCACCATCATGTTGATCCGCGTGATGAACCCGATCGCCGGCGAAAACAGACTCACCCGCCAAAAAATGATCCGCTGCTGCGCGAGCACGGCGTTGTTCGCCGCCTCGAACCGCGCCCGGTCCTCCGCCTCGCGCCCGAACGCCTTTGTCACCGCGATGCCCTGCAGGCTTTCCACGAACGTCTGCACCATCTTTTCCACCAGGGTCCGGTTCTGCGCGTATTCCGGCTGGGTCTTCCGCGTGTGCCACGCCGACAGCACCCAGAGCAGGGGCGTCGTCGCCAGGCACGCCACCGTCAGCGACGGACTCAGATTCGCCATATAGACCACGTAGACCGTCAGCGATGCCGCCATGATCACGCTCTGGATCAGCACCTGGTCCACGAACATCCGCACGCTCTGCACGTCGCTCGTGACGCGCGTGATGATCGAGCTCGTGTTGTTCGCGTCGAAAAACCGGAAGCTCAGCCGCTGCAGCTTCTCGTAGACCTCGGCGCGCAGGTCGACCACCAGGCGCTGCTGCACCAGCCGGTTGACCGACACCGCGTAGGTGAAGTTGAGATACGCCCGGAGCAGCGCGAACAGCAGGATCGACCCCGCCAGCAGCGCCAGCACCTGCCAGTAGTCCCAGGTCGCCGGCAACGAAAGCCCGCCCGCGTGGCCCGCGACCGGGGTCCCGTCGATCCGGTGCTTGAGGTAGTCGATGCCGACGCCCGTCAGGCTCAGGCCCCCGATGCCGAGGGTCAGCAGCACCAACTGGATCGTCAGCACCTGCAGGCAGTGCAGACGATAGCGCCACGCGAGCGCGAACAACCGCCGCACGAGCGCCGCGTTGGACGGCCCGGTCGCGGTCGACGGTGGCGGCGCGGCGGACATGGACACCGGGACGCTACGCCCGCGGCGCGGATCGGCGCGACGATTTTTCTCCAACGGATTCCCGCCCGTCGCGCCGGCGGCCGTGCCGCCCGCGGACGCCGTAACCGCTCAACGATTCCCCGGCGGGGGCGGCGCGATGTTCTGGGTCGCCGTCGCGCTCGGACCCGGCGGGGGCGGCGCGGCGTTCGGCAGCGAGTTCGCCGCCTGCTCGCGCAGCGCCCGGCGGCGGGCCACTTCCGCCGCGACCGCTTCGAGACGCCGCGCCTCGTCGGCGGGCGTCGGGTTGACGACGACCGACTGCGTCACCGCCGGCGCGACGTTCGCCGGCGGCGGCGGCGCCGGCATCGCGGGCACCATTTGCGCCGCGCTTCCGCCCGAAATCACTTTGCCCTCGCGCAGCGTCAGCGTCAGCGGCCGTCCCTGGAATTCCACGTCCAGCCTCCGGTCGCCGTCGAATTTCTTCACCACGACGTCCAGCTCGGAACCTTTTTCCCCGACCTTCAGCCACACTCCGGTCTTTTTGGCCGGCTCCACGATGCGGAACTGCGCCCCGTCCCCCGCGTCCATGAAGGCACGGAACTCCAGCTGCGTGGGCGCCGAGGGTGCCGCCGCCGCCTGCATCGCCTGCGGCGGCGTGAACGGCGTCTTGCCCGGCGCCTGCGCGAACCCCGCCACGCCCAGGACCGATCCGCTTGCGACGAGGGCGAGCGCACGGAGGGGGTGGCAAAGGGACGTCATGACGGGACCGAAGTAAGGTGGCGCCGCTGGGTCGCGTCAAGTGACGCCACGGTCGCCCGCGGCATTCGACGCGTGTTTCGTGCCCGTGTTCCGCCCCGCCCCCCTCGCCGTCCCCTCTGCACCGGACCTCCGTCCGGCGCCCCGGACCGGCGGTTCCGCCCGCGCCCGGACAACGGGCTTGACTACAGGAAACTGAAAAACCTATATCAGTTTCCTCGGTTTATGACCTCCACCACCCCGGCCTCCGTCCCCGCAGATCTGCCCGCCGGGTCGGCGCTTGCCTCCGTGGATTCCGTCGAAGCCCGCATCCTGCGGCAGGCGCGCGCCGACTTCTTCGCCCACGGCTACAGCGCGTTTACGATGGACGCCCTCGCCGCCGAACTCGGCGTCAGCAAGAAGACTCTCTACGTCCATTACCGCGGCAAGGACGCGATCATCGCCGCCGTCATCGACCACCTCGCCGCCGAGATCCGCGCCGAGGCCGACGCCCTGCTTCGGCACCGCGACCTGGAGTTCGCCGAAAAGCTCCGCGGGCTCGTCGAAACCCTCGTCGAGCGCATGGCCCTGCTCAGCCCGCGCACGGTGCGCGACCTCCAGCGCTACGCCCCGCGGCTCCACGCCCGCGTCCAGGCCGTGCGCGGCCGCACGCTGCCCTATGTCTTCGGCCGTTTTCTCGAGGAGGGCCAGCTCGCCGGTCTCGTCCGCACCAACCAGCCGCCCGGCTTCGCCATCGAGTTTTTCCTCCAGGCCATGCAGGGCCTCATGCAACCCGCTTCCCTCGACCGCCTCGGTCTGCACCCGCGCGAGGTCGTCGCCGCCGGCATCGACCAGTTCTTCGGCGGTCTCCTCACCAACGCCGGCCGGAAACACTATGAAAAACTCTTCCCGCGCTGACCGCCCGCTCCGCCGCCCCGCCCTCCTCGGCGTGGTCGCGACGCTCCTCGCGCTCGCCGGCTGCCAACCCGCGCCTCCTGCCGGCTGGCAAGGCTACCTCGAGGGCGAGTTCGTCTACGTCGCCGCTCCGCTTGCCGGCCGGCTCGACCGGCTCGCGGTCAGCCGGGGCACCCGCATCGCCGCCGGCGCGCCGCTCTTCACCCTCGAGTCGGCCGCGGAATCCGCCACACAACGCGAAGCCGCCGACCGGCTCCGCGCCTCTCGGGCGCGCCTCGCCGACCTGCGCAAAGGCAGCCGTCCCACCGAACTCGCCACCCTCGACGCTCGCCTCGCCCAAGCCCGCTCCGCCGCGACCCTCTCCGATCTCGATCTCGACCGCGCCGCCAAGCTCCTCGCGTCCGGCGTCCTCGCCGCCAGCGACCACGACCGCGCCCGCCTCACCCACGAACGCAATCTCCGCGCCGTGACCGAACTGGCCGCAACCCTCGACACCGCGCAACTCGGCGCCCGCTCCGACGCCCTCGCCGCCGCCGAAGCCGAAGTCGCCGCCGCCGCCGCCGCGCTCGCCCGCGCCGATTGGGCGGTCGCCCAGAAGACCCAGTCCGCCCCGCGCGCCGCCCTCGTGCACGACACCCTCTTCCGCGAGGGCGAGTTCGTCCCGGCCGGCGCGCCCGCCGTCGCGCTGCTTCCGCCCGAAAACCTGAAGGTCCGCTTCTTCGTGCCCGAAGCCGACGCCGCCGCCCTCGTCCCCGGCACCAAGGTCCGCGTCGCCCTCACCGGCCGCCCTACGCCGCTCGACGCCGTCGTCGTCTACCTGTCACCGCGGCCCGAATACACCCCGCCCGTCCTCTACAACCGCGACAACCGCGCCAAGCTCGTCTTCATGGCCGAGGCCACCTTCGACCCGGCCGCCGCCCCCGCGCTCCACCCCGGCCAGCCCGTCGACGTCAGCCGCGTGCCTTGATTCACCCGCCCGTGAATACCGCTCCCCGCGTTCCCGTGCTGCATTCGCCGCCGTCGGCGCGTTCGCCATGAGCACCCTCGCGATCGACGTCGCCGGCGTCACCAAACGTTTCGGCAACAAGACCGTCGTCGACGCCGTCGACCTCCATGTGCGCCGCGGGGAAATCTTCGGCTTCCTCGGCCCCAACGGCTCCGGCAAGACCACCTTCATCCGCATGCTCTGCGGTCTGCTCACGCCCGACGCCGGGCGCGGCACCTGCCTCGGCTACGACGTCCTCCGCGACCAGGCCGCGATCAAGCGCCACGTCGGCTACATGACGCAGAAGTTCAGTTACTACGAGGACCTCACCATCCGCGAGAACCTCGACTTCATCGCTCGCGTCTACGCCGTCCCCGACCGCCGCGCCGCCGTCGAGCGCAGCCTCGAGCGTCTCGGCCTCGCCCACCGCAGCCACCAGCTCGCCGGCCAGCTCTCCGGCGGCTGGAAACAGCGCCTCGCCCTCGCCGCCTGCCTGCTCCACGAGCCGCAGCTCCTCCTCCTCGACGAGCCCACCGCCGGCGTCGACCCCAAGGCCCGGCGCGATTTCTGGGACGAGATCCATCGCCTCGCCGCCGACGGCCTCACCGTTCTGATCACCACCCACTACATGGACGAGGCCGAGCGCTGCCACCGCCTCGCCTACCTCGCCTACGGCCGCCTGCTCGCCAGCGGCACCGTCGACGAAGTCGTCGCCTCCGCCGGCCTGATCACCTGGACCGTATCGGGACCTCAATTACCGCGCATCGCCGCCGCCCTCCGCGGCCGCCCCGGCGCCGAGCAGGTCGTCGCCTTCGGCAACACCCTCCACGTCAGCGGCCGCGACGAACGCGCCCTCGACGTCGCCATCGCCGCCGTGCGCGACGGCGCCCACACGTGGACCCGCGGCCGCGCGGGCCTCGAGGACGTTTTCATCGGCCTCATGGGCGAGGCGCGCGACAACTTCGCCGCGCCCGCCTCGACCGCTCGGCCCGCGTCGCCTGCCCCATGAGCCGCTTTTCCTTTTCGCGCTTCTGGGCCATCGTGCTGAAGGAGTTCATCCAGATGCGGCGCGACCGCGTCACCTTCGGCATGATGGTCGGCATCCCGCTGCTTCAGCTCACGCTCTTCGGCTT
>JACCDS010760974.1_pt1 | contig 11819 bp, 14 predicted proteins | sample 7446441 | NCBI WGS metagenome assembly JACCDS01 (sample SAMN15323445, study PRJNA562643) | freshwater metagenome | isolation source: river surface water | place: USA:Blue River Watershed | collected 2017-08-17 | reverse complement strand
TGTTAATTTGCAGGCAAAACTGATCCACCATTTGCATCGAATTTTGATCCGCTTTACTCAGTCAGTATTGCAATAAGATTTGTCTTTTCTCAAGCCTTACCTCCGCGCTGTTTTTGTTTTCTTGGTTGATTCTTTAAACCGATAACTGTTGTTGCCGGTCTCGATGATATGGCAGTGATGGGTGAGTCGGTCCAACAGTGCTGTGGTCATCTTTGCATCGCCAAACACCTTGGGCCATTCGCTGAAGTTCAGGTTGGTGGTGATAATGACGCTGGTTTTTTCATACAGCTTATTGAGCAGATGGAACAATAATGCACCACCATTTTGACTAAACGGCACATACCCCAGCTCATCCAGCACCACTAAGTCCACACCGCTGAGCCTTGCTGCAATGCGGCCACATTGCTCTTTGCGTTTTTCCAGTTCCAGCGCATTGACCAATTCCAGTGTGGAGATAAACCGCACCCGAAGCTGGTGATGCTGAATGGCCTGAACCCCAATTGCCGTGGCCAGATGGGTTTTACCGGTGCCAGGCCCGCCGACAAACACCAGATTTTGACTGCTTTGAATGAACTCGCAGCGATGTAAATCCTGCACTAGCCTTTCATCCACTTCACTTTCAGTGAAGTTAAACCCATACAGGTCGCGGTATGCCGGGAACCTGGCTGCACTCATCTGGTAAGCGACGGAGCGCACTTCCCGGTCCGCGACTTCAGCTCTTAGCAACGTCTCCAGCATTGGCTGCGCCTGTTGCCAAGCCGGCGCATTTTGTAAGCTTAAGTCCTGCACACTCTGACGCATACCATAGAGTTTCAGCTGTTTGAGTATCGCAAGTAACGCTTCAATGTGCATACCGACTCCTTAGCTGCTCGTAGCGCCCGGTATCGCTGGTCGGCTCGACAGTCAGTTGCAATTGCACAGCCACGGGGACTGGCTCTGGCGGTGACGCCTCAATCAACCGATGCAGACAGTTGATGATATGGTCTTTTGAAGCACAGCCACTTTGCAGTGCCATAGCAATCGCCTGCTCGACATGCTCTGACTCATGGTGCAGCACCAAGGCCAGGATATCGACCATCTCCCGGTCGCCGCCAATCTTTTGCGTCAGCACCTGCTGCAGCTGTTTAAACGCATCCGGCAAGCTTTGGAAGGGGGCGCCGTTGCGCAGCGACCCTGGTTTACGCTGCGCCACCAGCAGATAATGCCGCCAGTTGTACACCACCTGACCGGGCGCGCTGTGGTCACGGCTGAACACCCGTTGATGTGCGGTGATTTGCCGGCCTTCGGCAATCATATCCAGATGGTCCGGATACACCCGCAGACTGATGCGCCGATTGGCGAAGCTGGCCGGCACGCTGTATTTATTGCATTCAAACGTGACTAAGCAGGTCGACGAGACCACTTTGCTATGTTCGGTAAAGCCATCAAACAGCGCACTGACTTGCATCAGGTGCGGCTGCTCCGCCTGCAAGCATTGCTGCACGGTCAATGGTTTGTGCTCAGGATGTTTGTGCGCTCGCCAGAGCGCCAAACACTCACGCTCCAGCCAGTCGTTGAGCTCATCAAGGGAAGCAAACGCCGGCGCCTGATGCCACAGCGCGTAGCGGCCGTCCTGCACCGACTTCTCAACCTGACCTTTTTCCCAGCCTGACGCCGGATTACAGAAGTCGGCATCAAACAGATAATGACTGGCCATCGCCAAAAAGCGCTTGTTAATCACCCGCTCTTTGCCGCGGCCAATCTTATCCACCGCCGTTTTCATATTGTCGTAAATGCCACGCGCTGGCACGCCGCCAAACACTCGGAAGGCATGATTGTGTGCATCAAACAGCATTTCGTGGGTTTGCGTCCAATACGCCCGCTGATAGCCAGCCTTGCTGTGACAGAGCTTAAAGTGCGCGACCTGCACTTTGACTTTTTTACCGGCAATCGACACCCAGTTCTCGCCCCAGTCAAACTGGAAGGCCTCACCAGGCGCAAATAGCAAAGGGACATAGACTTGTTTGCTGACCGACTGCTCCTGACGCCAATGGCGGGCAAACGCCGCCACCCGGTCGTAGGAGCCGCAATACCCCTGCGGCAGCAAATCGTGGTACAGCTGCTTCACGGTTTTGCGCTGTTTGCGCGGTTTTTTGGCCTCAAAGATGAGTGCATCACGCAGGATGGATACAAAATCATCCAACTTGCTGCTCGACTGGCGCGGTGAATACACCGGCTCGACTTGCGATTGGCTCAGATATTTCTTCAGGGTGTTTCTGGACAACCCGGTCCGCCTGGCAATCTCACGCTTGGACATCCCATCGCGAAAATACCAGCGCCTGATCACGCCTAACAGTGCCATATCAATCACTCCACATTCTCCTGCCAGAACCAGACAGGATTGATTAAAAATGTGGATCAGTTTTCGATGCAAATTACGGGGGGAAGTGGATCAGTTCCGGGTGCAAATCAACACCAATCTCGGTTTTACCCTTGAGCGACACCATATCATCAAAACTGGCACCTGCTGGCACATCAATCATCGCGTTTGGGTCATGCTTGGCTTTGTCCGACACATACTTCATAAACAGCATGGTCAGCACATAGTCTTTGTATTGCGATGCATCCATGCCGCCGCGCAGCTCATCACAGCTAGCCCACAAGGAAGAATAGAGTTCAGTTTTTTTGATTGCCATGGTGTGGTTTATTCCCTTAATGCTGGCTCATGAATGCTGCTTTAGCTGATGAAAGCTATAAAAATATGCACTGGAGCGGAATGTGGTATTTAACGGCATACCTTAGCAGATATACCGAGATTGACGAAGGGGTGGCTGGGTTATGTGTATGGTTTGTGGGCAGATAAGACACGTCTTTTTAAATTTGTATTCGCGCTTCCCGTCATCTCGGCTTTTGAACCAATTTATACTTTGGCAGTTATTACCTCATTACGGTACGGACCATCATTGGCTGTTGCGAATTGCCTATCCAGAGCGATTTTCAGCAACTCTGGATCTTTCTACTAATTACCTTTGACTATGATGTTTATGTGTTGTTATTCTGAAACAATAGAAGAATATCAAGCACGTAGAGTTTTTTCTGTGATGGCAAAATTCAAAAATTCATAGAACATTTGAAATACGGCGAGTTCTTGAACGAAGTCAGCTTATGCTCTGAGCGATCGAATCCTCTTATTTTGCTGATACTTTCCTACCTATAATCACTATGAATACCGATTCGTTTTTCCAAACACTATTGCTTCTAGGATAGAGATTCATTTATGAAGGGAACAAGGATAAACCGTAAAACAAAAACCTTAACTAATAGAGTTTCAGAACAGAAAAGAGCTATTGCCATAGATATTCTGGATTCGAAGATTCAAGAGTTTTTAAGAATTGATACTGAACTACTCGATTTCAAGAAAGCTGATTTAGCTCGGGTAATAAAAAAAACCAATTTTTGGGGTAAAAAACGAGTTGAGGCCCTTAAAGAAATATCAAAAATTGAAAACTCGGATGACAGAAAACGATATATATCAGTTCATGTAAATTTAAGTTCAAATTATCTCGAAAATGTAGTGATGGTTGCACCAAGAAGCCCGTATCCTCGAAAGCGACAACCTACAGAACAGCCAAAAAAATCCCTGCCACCAAGAAAAGAGCCAACGATGCCAGAGGAATGGAATTTTGACTGAGGTCTTATTATGAGCGACGAACTTACATATTATCAAAAGCTGCAGTGGCGATTGTTGCTTAATGTTCACTATCATGAATTGGCTGAGCAATTTTATAAAAGATTGTACAAAGGTATAGGAGTCGTTAGTGCTATCGGGTCTGCATCCGCTTTCGTTGGACTTTTGGCAAATTTTAAATGTTTAGCACTGATAATCAGTTTTTTAATTGCTTTTGCGTCAGCACTTGACTGGTTTTTTGACTTTAGAGGAAAAGCATCAAAGCATAACGAGTTGCGGGTCAAGAATATTTCATTGCAGCAAAAACACCAGATGTTAGATGTTGCAATTGATGGCATTGGTTACAACCTATTTATGGTCGATATTTTGGAGCTTGATAAAATTGAAGAACCTAGCAACAGCTTTTTCTACAAAAAGGCTGAGGAAATTGCTAACGCTATTGTTTTGGATATCAATTAATGGATTGAATTTAAATAAGAATCAGTATTTTCGATCATGTATGCCTAGTTGCTGTTCTAATTTTCTAATACTACGTTTATGAAACTGCTAACTGATTTTATTTACATATTTACAACCTAAACACTGGAAATCAGCAAAAATAGAGAATGAATGATGCACTCTTTTTATGATTTTGGCAGCGTTAGAATGTCTCTAAATTTTCGAGAGCCCCCAAATCAGTGTTGTCGGCAAATGTCCGCTTTCAGTGAAAAGCAACGATTCAGAAAGTTCCAAAATCTTCGTTTGATTCTGGCACAAAGTTGATTTTCAGATGTGTTTAAGTTCGACTGCGATATAAGTCAGATGGAATTTTGACCAGTCCAAATCAACTCTTGACCACAAAAATCTCCCTCCTGGCACTGACCATCTCCAACTCAACGGCCGGCAAATCAGTTTCGCGTTTTTGATAATCCGCCAGCAAACCAATTTGGGGCTTATCGTTGATGATGATAATCGGACTATGGGTGTGCATGGTGGTCCAGCGCGGAATATGGCTGGGTTGATATGTGAGCTTTGCAATAGCAGTGACCCGGGTTGACCTTTTTTGCACAAATCGGGCGCTATCCGGATATCGATTGAGGTTCTGGGTTTCGATGTCCAGATCTTGCAGCAAATGAACCGCATCGACTTTTTGGCGAAGCCGCTTCTGCGCCGTTTCAATCTGTTTGATTAATTCAGCCTTGGAATAGGTCCGACCGACCCGACGATGCACCCATGAAAATCTCAGGGCTTGTAGACCTTGATCTGGCAGTAATAGCTGGCGGTATGCCGCAATTTTGCAAAGGCCTGGCAGCGCTTCTTTGACCAGGGCAAAGCGCTCATCAAGCGAATGGGACAGACTTAACACCAGGTGCTGAAAATTTTCCTTCAACTGATTGATACAGTTCACCCGCTCACGAATTTCCATTGCCACACCATCGGCGCACGCCACATGAAGATGCCCGGCAAGCCGGCGCGAGAACAACCCTGGCTGGCCATCAAGCTGCTGCATAAAGGAAAGATGCGTGAGGGCCTTCTCAACGGCTTCGGTGCCTTTAAAAGATGAAAGCTCAATCGAGTCTGGCCACTCGCCAATGTCGTCCTCCGTCAATAAAGGAAAGGCATAGACATGCGCATCCAAATCCGCTTCATCACGGAGCAACTCATTGAGCAGGTGCAAGTGCTCAACAATTGATGCATGTTCAGCCCGAAGCCTTGCCATCACATTCATACATCACCTCACAAATTAGATACGACATACATAATAGCACATCCAAAGCACCACAGCAGCCACCCCCACCCTTGCGACCGCCGCACGGCCTTTTTGGATTTGACCCACACATGAGTCTCACCGGCGAGCTGCTTTATCTTGTGTTTTGTCTATCGCTTTTCTCACATTCACTCGCACCACGGCCGCACCGGGGCCCGATTCGAAGCGCGTTACAGCCGCAAAGCGGCTGGGGTTTGCAGGGAGTGTAATATGTATGTCGTATCTATCTGGTGGTTGTTGAGCTTAAGACGGGACATAAATGAAGCAGGAGTCAGGCAATGTCGCCTTCGCCATTTGTACCAACGATATCGGCCGTTTTACTGGGCTGGCTGGTGCTAGCCAGGAAGAAACCAGAATTATTACTGGTTAAAAATGCCGAATTTCAGCAGGTTATGGGCTGAATTTCAGTACGTATGTACATATTACTTATTAGTACGAAATGAAAAAGCAGACATACGCTCAGGAACAGGTTGGCTCTTCTTGTTGAAATAAAACGATATTTTCTTACTCAATCTAAAAGACGATTTTTTTAAGATACTATACAGATGAGCAACGGGCTCGTTTTTGCAAGGAGCAACAAAATGAACACATTAATTGACTTATACAGAACAGATCGTGCGCTGATGTTTCGTTATCCGTGGCTGAATCTGGCCATCAACTGCATGTTGATACCGCTTGTGTGCGTCGGATTTTTGGTTTTAAGTTTTATCGCTGCACATGAAATTTACAGCTTCTTGCTCGCGTCAGAAAGAACATTCACTGCTTTGCTAGAGACTGCTGCAATAGTCTCTTTGAGTGTCTCTCTGCAAATTGTTTGCATCTACACAGCGCGATATATTCTGAATCCGACTTTTCAGAACCTGAAAAAGCTCACAAAATCATGGCTCGCCTTGCTGTTGCGTTTGATTAATAAGTTTCTGAAATAGACAACCTTGTCTGACTTTAAAATACACAGCGATAGTCATTTCGCTATCGCTGTGTAGTCTTCAGCGCTTTGCTGACTGTTAAAATTAAGCGAATTTCCGTCAGTAAAGGTTCTTGCCATGAAAGATTTAATCATTGACGTTCATAAACAACCGCCCTCTAGAGAGTGTATTGACCGACATTCTAAATCTGCCAAGCTTTGGTACACAAAAGTGCAAATAGGGGCAATTCTTGCGACTATTGTCGTTGTTGGACTGGCGCTTATAATTTTCGCACAAGAATTCCTAGATCAGGGGCACGGCTGGATCTTGTGGTTTGCTATCGGCGTTTTTGCTTTAATCCTGTTTAGATTTTCCCTGATATTGCATGAACATTATCGAAGCATTGTCATCGCTCTACAGCCCATCGATAGCGATCTATCACCAGACATTTTTATTGAGTTTTCAAAGTTGCTTGATAACCCAACAGTCTGTGCCTACGTAAAGAAAATTGAGAATAGACAACCCACAATTGTTGAGTTTGAAGCATTAAAAGATTGGGTAGAAAAGGAACCTAACCGCCAGAAGTTGCTAGATGCCAAGATGAAGTTTCAATTACTTAAAAGTTAAGGAATAGGCTGGGAGATGTACTTGTTGTAGACCCCCTGGAGCAAATAAATCTCCCGGTTTCGCAGAATTTCTTCATCTGATACCGGATCATCTCGATTCCATTTCAACATCAACGCTCGTTGGCCGTGATCAGGTAGCTGGTACCGGTCAATCATATAAAGAAACGACCGCGCTATCTCCCCTCTGACTGACTCCCGGGGCTCAACGCCTGTGCTGTTTTTTTCGAAGTCGCATTCAGGCCAGCGCCATTTCTCACCGGAAATCTCTGTAAAAGGCGCGTTACCGCGACTGGAGTTGTATCGTCCGAGTGCCGGCCACAAGTTGTGTAAATCAGAGCTTGCCTGGCGGTAGATGTCGACCGGGCATGTATTTCGGTCTTTGCATCCTTGTGCATCCGCGATCCAACTCGCTGGGTATACATGTTCGACGGTCACTTTCTCACCGGCAGGCTTGGGAACGCCGCAATACAACGTGACATAGGGGCGTGCATAGAGCGATTTCCAAAAGATTTGGTCCCTGACCTGGTGATAGGCACTGTCATCGGCGCCGGCAGAGACAGAAACTATCAAGACAAATAGCTGAAGCATCCTTTTCATACAGTCAGTTCCTTTTAGGCATAAACCAAATCAACGATAGCACTGAGTTTTTACACAGAGCTATCATTTTGCAATACGCCACCAAAATTTAACCTGCGGTTCTGACTTTACACTGCATACATCACCTACACGGAGAATGTTATGCAGACAATTTCTCGATTCAGCCCTTTTCTGGGGGTTGCACTCTTGAGCATAGTCGGGTGCGAAACATCACCCCCACCGGCTCCGGAGGTCAAACTACCACCGCCTCAACCGATCGCTCCGCTTCATGAGCATATGGTGTTTTTTGAGCATCATTCGGCAGCGGCACCAAACGACGCACTGTCCATCATTCGACCACATGTGCAGCAACTCATCGTCAATCCCAACAGGCGCATCCTCATCGAAGGGCATGCCAATGATGGGAGCACACCAGACGCCAACTACAAACTCGGTCTGGCGCGAGCGCAATCCATTAAGGATTTGTTCGTGGCGATGGGCGTGGACGCTTATCAGCTGGAGATCCGAAGCGCCGGCCATACCAAACCCCTGAATTTCGAAAACAAACCTTCGACTGCACACCGCAATCGTCGGGTCATTCTCATTTACTAATGGAGAGCTCACTGATGAAGAAACTTGTGCTTGCAGGAGCCATAACTACAGTCTTGGCGGGCTGTGGGGGTGGTTCTGAAGATACCGCAAAGCCCGGCTCTGGCTCCAACCAGATCCCGGTGATTAATGTCGGCTTTGACCGTTCATCTTATGACATCAAAGAAGGCGATAGCGGCAGCTCGACTGTCGTAATGTCTGTCACAGCGAACAAAAATGTAGAAAACAATGTCACAGTGAAAATAACCACTGAAGACGGTCAGGCTAAAAATGGCGTCGATTTTCTAGGTGTTCCATCCGAGATTGTGATCGCCAAAGGCACCCGGAAAGTTGATTTCTCTGTATCTGTCGTTGGCAACACTATTCATCAGGAGTCTCGTGACTTTCGGGTCGCGATTGCTTCAATGACAGGCGACGCCATGACACTGGTGAAGACCACAGAGGTGGCCACCGTGAAAATTGCCGATGATGACCCAGAGCCAGTGGTGCAGTTTGATGCTGCGAGAATGACGACCAACGAAGATATTGGTGAGTTAAGTGTCCCTCTGACTTTGAGCCGGCAATCCGCCAAAGAAACCTTGGTTCGGCTTAAAGTTACCGGATCTGCCCTCAAAGATACCGATTACTCAATCAGTACGCTTGAGTACAAAATCCCACCACTGACGACCAGTTTCAAAATCCCAGTCAAGATTTTGAAGGATAAGTTAGTCGAGGGTTCTGAGACCATCGAACTCACCCTGTCTTTCGTCAGCAACGGTAAATTAGGTGAGCGCGTCAGTAGCGCAGTCATTATTTCTGGTGATCTGCAGCTGCCTGACACCGGGGTCACTACTTTTTACAACAATGGGGGGATCCATAGCAAAGCGCCAGATAGCGCCCACCCCTATCAGGATGCCGCTTACGGACTAGACACAAACCCACAATACAAACCAAACGGTGAAGCGGGCTTTGTATACACGAAGATCGATAATGCCGGTAATCCACTCCATGCAGATGTGAACAATCACATGTGTGTGTACGACAACCATACTGGCCTGACCTGGGAAGTCAAAGATGACTCCCCGATGGAAAGCCATTACGACGAGGCCAAAAAAGTAAACTTTGAAACACTGACCATGTTTAGTCAGAACGCGAAATACCTATGGCTCAACCGAGACAGCAATGTCAACGGTGGAAGTGCTGGCGGTATCAACGACAAAGAATTTACGAACGGCGCCAAACCATACAGCGACAATTGTAAATATCCATTTAGCACCGATCCATTATACAGCGCTGAAGTGAAAAGTACGGGCTGCACCACAGAACAACAAGTTAAGCTTTACAATAAAGCAGGTATATGTGGCTTCAAAGACTGGAGAGTCCCCAGCGTTTCAGAGCTAGCAACCATCGTGTCATATCAGGCCGGGGATCTGGTTCACGACCCCTATTACTTTAAGGATGCATCCACACACATCGACGGCAATTCGGCGGACATCAAATACTGGTCTTCAACACCTTCGGTCGATAACACAGCATCAGCCTGGTGTCTGGATGCAAAAAGCAAACAAATTATGCTCTGTAATAAACAGTCTTACCACAGCCTGAGATTGGTACGAGGTCCGAAACTATGATAAGTCTACGTAAACTTATAGTCATGATGACTTTGGCGCTAAACGCACTCTCTGTCAGTGCTTATGAATGCAAAACCTCTATTGAGCCCACCACTCCAGAGGAGCATTTTCTCTCAAATAAAGATGGCACTGTGACTGACCTACGCTACGGGCTTCAGTGGCAGATTTGCACATTCGGTCAGGTGTATGACCCAGCCGATGGTAGTTGCAAGGGTGAGCAAAAGCAGTTCCCCACCTGGTCTGAAGCCATCCTGTCACAGGACCAAATCAATGGTGATAAAGCGCAAGGCTATAGCGATTGGAGACTCCCATCAATCAAGGAACTGCAATCCATAGTCGAGAGAAAGTGCCGTAATCCTGCGATTAACAACAAGGTTTTTATTGGCACCAGCAACGGTGTGTATTGGTCAAACACTCCGGACGCCAACGTGAACATGGAGTTGATGGGTCGAGTCATTGATTTTTCTGACGGTGTGGAGTTCTACCGTTCGACGGCGCCGACGAAGTATGTCCGGCATGTGCGCGTGATTAAGCAAAACTAAAACCCTGCGAATACAAAAGAGCACCCGACCGGGTGCTCCATTGGAGCGTTTATGGACGTTGGTAAAAAATATCTGGTATTTCGCGATGGCCATTCTTTTGTGGACGACAGAGGGAACTTGGTGTCGTTTGCTCCTGAGTGCAAACGGCTCCTGATCTTGCCCAAACCATCCACAGTCATCATGGATGACGGGGAGACTGAATCCCTTGAACCCATCCCACTCCATCTTCAATCAGCTGATTGGTTTGCAGTCAAAAACCTCGATTCGAATAATTCCCATTTTTTCAATATCACGGGCTGGCATGCGGTTGAGATCACCGGCTCTGAGCATTAACTGGGCGTTGATCAAAGCGGCTAAGCAAGCTCGACTAATAGCTTCTCCATCAATTCAATATCCACTTGAGCGTTGAGAATAATCCCCTGGTACCGGCCGTGCTGAGTACTGCCTTGCCTTAGGTCCCCAACGCCGCGTAACAACAGATCCTGCATGGCTATGTAGTGGCCATCCATACTCTGAGTCAGAGTGAACAATCTGTCTCTGGTGCGTGGATTGTCAACATGCCGCTGCAGGTACATCGTGAAAAATCCAGTTCCTCCTTTGCGAACAAGCCTGCCTCGCAGTTGGTGCAATTGGTTTAGTCCAAAACGCTCTGCATCCAAGACTGCCGCGTAAGTGAGATCTGGCAAGGTGACCCCAATTTCAACCACTGTAGTTGCTACCAAGATCCGCATTTCACCCTGGCGCATTGCATTCAGAGCGACCTGATTTTGCCCCTGACTCAGACCACCATGGGATAACGTTACCATCCCGGGCATGAGCTGATTGAAAATCTCAAAGGCTTCCTCTGCAGAAATGGGTTGAACTTGTGCCTGGTCGTCATCGCTTTGAGAGTCCTCTTTGCGGGCACAGACAATAAGCGCCTGCTTTCCTTCACTTTGCACCGTCCATAGCACCTCATTGATGAGCATTTGAAATTGGACCGGTTCAAAAATTCGGGTATGCACCGTCTTGACTGCATGGCAGTGCCGGATAATCTCTGTGCGAACGGCGCCATAGGTTGCCAAAGCGGTCGTCCTCGGGATGGGTGTTGCAGACACGGAGATTTGGTGTGTGTGCTGATGGCATAATTGAGTGCGTTGCAAAGAGGACATTTTTTGTTGTTCATCGACCACGCAAAGGTTGATTGGGCCAACTTCACGAAACAGCATGGCTGTTGTTCCTATCAGGACAGATGCCGCCTGCAGTGTTTCGTTTGATGCGTCGGATCCCCCAGTCACCAGTAGAGTGCGGTCATTGAGTGCGGGAAAGTAACTACAAAAGTCAGTATAGATTTGGGTGGCTAGGTTGGTATTTCGGAAGAGAATAGCAGCGCGGCCGCCGCCGGTCGCCACATACGATGCAGGGATCGCATAGCAGACTGTTTTCCCAGTGCCGACATCCCCAATAAGGACCATACCCAGTAATTCACCAGAACGAATAGATCGGATGGTTCGCTCCACAATGCCTGCTTGTTCATCCGTCAGACGAAATGGCACAT
>JACCDS011759457.1_pt1 | contig 11822 bp, 8 predicted proteins | sample 7446441 | NCBI WGS metagenome assembly JACCDS01 (sample SAMN15323445, study PRJNA562643) | freshwater metagenome | isolation source: river surface water | place: USA:Blue River Watershed | collected 2017-08-17 | reverse complement strand
CGGACGCGCGCCGGCGGCCTGGAGGATCTGGCGCGCGGTCGGCACCGGATCGACGAGGTCGACGTTGCGCTCGTGGAGCTGGTCGTCCAGGACAACGATCCGGTAGAGCGCCGCAGGTCGCAGGCTGCGGCCTTCGCGGATCGCCGCAGCGACATCTTCGACATCGGAGCGGTCATCGCCGCTGGGGGTTTGGGTTTGCATTTGATTGCCTTTCTTGGGGAGCCATCACCTGCGGGATTGCAGGCTTTCTGGCCCCCTTACTCAGTCAATCGCAGCCCAGCGCCAGACCGGAAAGGCCGGTCAAAGTTTTTCTTGCACCCACGCCCCTCCGGGCAGGTCGCCGCAGAGAAAAAAGCTCGGGCAGCGCGGACAACTGCGTGCCTCGGGCTTGGCCGGGAACTGCCCGGCCTGCATCGCCTGAAGGAAGGCCTGCAGCTTCTCGCGCCTGGACTCCAGCTTGCGCGGTGAGATTTCCATCGGCTGGATGGTTTCGCTGGTCAGGTAGGTCACCTCGACCTGCGCATGAGGCCCGTAGGCCTGGACGGCAGCGAGTTGGAGAACCGTGTACTCGATGTCATCGAAGGCGTTCGAGCGCTGCTTACCCGTCTTGACGCGCCGCACCGAGACGCGGCCACCGGCGCCGTGAGCGACACCATCCGGGCTGACAAGGATTTCGCCGTCGGCCCACCCCAACGAGATCGGAGGCGCCGGCGCGGCCGCGCCACGGCTACGGCTCTCGATGAGGAAGTCGACGAGCCGCTTGCCGATGCGGCGGTAATCTTCAGCGTATCCATGCTCTGTCGCGCCCTTGGAGCGCCATGCCTCCTCGAAGCGCGCTGCCAGTTGGTCGACCGTGGGACTTGTCGTCTCGTGCTCCCGCTTCAACCACTCGAACACGTCGTTCACGACGTTGTGCATCTTCATGAATGCGGTTTCGGTTCGCCGACCGCCGAGCCTCAGCACGTGCGTGTACAGGAAGCGGCGCGGGCAACGCTCGAAGAGGTTGACCTGAATGTCGGTCCATTGCGGACGCCCTTGCCATGTGATGGCGAGCGGCACGCCCGTCGAAGTCAAGCCGGCTTGCAACGGCACCGGGACCGGACGAACAAGGAGTCGGTCGATCGGGGCGACGAACTTGGAGGGGTTGCGCGCACGTCCATCGGCCTGCCTGGCGTAGGCGTACAGCAGCAGCCTGTCGCGCGCTCGCGAAAGCGCGACGAAGAACAGGCACTCTTCTTCCTCGTCGTGGCCGGCCTTCACCGCCTCGATGCCGGTCAGTCCCTCCGAACCATGGATCAGACCATCCGGCGGAAGACAGCGCTGCGGTACGTAGTTGCGCGGCAGGCTGGACGTCACCATGCCAGGCAAATGAACGACATCGAACTCCAGTCCCTTGCTTCCGTGGATGGTCATCAGGCGCACTGCGTCGATGTTCTCGGCGCAGCGCGGCAGCTGGCTCAGCCCACGATCCTCTGATAGCAGCACCAGGCGCCGGATGCGATCAAGCAGCCGCAGCACTGGTACGCCCCGACCTCTTGGCTGCCGGCGACAGAAGTTCAGAAACTGCCAGATCGCCAGACCTTGCATGCGGCTTCGCGCATCGCCAGTCTGATAAAGCGTCTTCGCGAGTCCGAGACCATCGATCGTCCATCCAGCAAGCAAGGACCAGGGATTGGTCGATGCGCTCGTGCCTGCAAAGAGCGTGGACAGGCGCGCAATAGCTTCCCGACTGCCGCCTGCCAGGCCGTCCATCTCGGCATGCATAGCCGCCCACCCCAGCGAAGCTGGATTTGCCGCCCGCAGGTGCTCGATGACCCGCATGACATCCTGCAACGGCATTTGGTACCGAGTCATGGTTGCCACGCGCACCATTGCGGCCGCCCGTGGGTCGGTCACCAGCGAGAGTAAGGCCAGCAGATCCTTGATTTCCGGCCTCTCGAACAAGCTGCCCAGGTGCAGTGCGGGAATGCCCCTGGCCTCAAGGCCTTCGGCAATGGCGTTCAGGCGCGCGTTGGACGCGCACAGCACAGCCTGGCCACCATAGGCAATGCCCTGCGCGTGCAGGGCCGTGATTGACGCGGCAAGCGCGGAGGTTTCATCGTCGGCCGACCCGGCGATGCGAAGCTCAACCTGTGCTCCTGTGGAGCCGCGGCCGGCCTGCAGGTTCAGCGGCAAAGCACCAGCCGATGCTTGCATGCCGCGCGCGAACTCGGTGAACACGTTGACGATCCGTTCGTTGGAACGATAGTTGACGCCCAACTGTGCGGCATGCGCGCCAGGGAAGTCGATCGCAAAGCGCGCGATGTTCGTCGCAGAGGCGCCGCGGAAGCGGTAGATGGACTGGCGTGCATCGCCGACAACCCATAGGTTGCGGCCGTCGCCGACCAGTGCCTTCAGAAGCCGGACTGAGGCGCGGTTGACATCTTGGTATTCATCTACCAGCACATGCTCATGGCGAGCACGCAAGGCGTCCCTTACCTCGGCGCTACCCTCTACAAGCCGGACCGGCAGCGCGACCAGGTCGCCGAAGTCCAGCAGCTGGCGCGCGGTCAACAGCCTTTCGTATGTCTCGAAGAGAGTCGCAACCTCCAGGCACTTCTGGGCGCGGACCGTTGCGTCCTGGTCGGCGCCCGCCCGCCCCGCCATCGACTGCGCGAGCGCGCGATAACCCGCAGCATCGACGACCTCATCCTTGGCGCGTGAGATCGCGCTCAGCATGTCGCTCAAATCCAGGGCTGGGTCCCAGAGATTGCGATAGTGCTTCAGGTCGAGCCGCGGAAACTCGTCCTCCAAGAGTTCGATGGCCTCCGTCCGGTCGATCAACCGTGGGTCCGGCGGCAGCGCCAGTCGGTCGTGAAAACGGCGAACGACGTCTAGGCCGAATGCGTGGAATGTGCCGATCCACATCGCTGCTGCCGCGACAGGATTGCTCGCGGCAATCCTGTCGCACAGTTCATTGGCCGCCTTGTTGGAGAAGGTGAGTACAAGGATCGTGGTGGGATCGACGTCGTCCGCAAGCAACCCTTCGATGCGACGAACAAGCGTTCGTGTCTTGCCGGTACCCGGCCCTGCCTGTAGCTGGAACGCCAAACCACGATGTGCAGCCGCCTCAGCCTGCGTGGGGTCTGGAGTGAGCGGAGCTGCCGCCGCACCGGTGCCCACTGGTTGAGGCTCTTCGGTTGGTGGCAGCAGCAGTGCATCCAGCAACTGTTGCTGCACCACAGGAAGCGGCGCGCCGAAGCGCATCGCGATCGCGTCGGATGTGAGCCCTTCGTTGACGTGCAACTCGCGCAACACAGAGCGCGGCAGCAGGAACTCACGCGCAAAGAGGTCCATCTTCACCTCACGTCGCTCGCGCGCACCGTAGTCAAGGACGCGATCGACGCCGACTGACGCGTCCTCCACTGATCGGTCAGGATCGACGCCCACCGTCACCACGTCTAGCGTGCCACCTTCGAGCACGACATGGCCGAGTTCGTGTGCGATCAAGAAGGCACGCTCGAAGTCCGATCCGCGATCCTCGTAGAGGATGCCTCCAGCTTGGCTGTCGAACGTGGCTTTGCCGCCCTTGAGCTGTGAATCGCCTTCTTGCAGCGGGTACACATCCAACTCGCGACGTGTGGCCTCCAGAAGCGCAAACGCCAAAGGTCGGGTCGGATCGCCGCCGGCCGCGACATTCGCACGGTGCAGGCGTTCTGCTTCCCGGCGAGCGGCCTCGGTGGCGTCCATTGGTCAGTCCGCCAATGCCTTCAGCGTCGCCTGCTGTTCCGGCGTGAGCTGTGAAGTCGTGACCGCCTGGTCGAACGTGATCTGTTCGCCCACACTGGGCTTCACACTTGACCGAAAAGCCTGCCCAGAAACCATACCCGGTGGGCCCTGCAGGTATGCGCCCACAGCTTGAACGGTGGCACCCAGCTCCGAAGCAAGCCTTTCGACGAATCGGGCAGGTATGGTGGCAGCACGGATGGCCCGATCGCGCACGCGCATCAGGAAGAGATTGCTGACGTCCAGGCTGCGTGCAAGCGACTTGAAGTTGCTCGTATTGAGCTTGGCGAACGGATTCGCGACCTCGGCGTGGGGCTGCTGGACCGCGCGCTCAAACCGCTGCCAGGCCTCGTGCACCGCGCTGTCCGGCAACTCGGTCGCCGGAACATCGCCTACCGGCGGCTCATGAAGCAAATCGATCGAGCAATCGATTAGCGCGGTCGCATGCTGTGGGTACTCCCGGATGTAGCGTTCAAGCGTTTCCCGGCCATGACTGGCCTCCATGGAGAACGCCATCAGCACGGATTCCTCGTCTGCGACGAACGGCTTGGAGGTGCTCATACGTCCCCCTCAAGAGCGGCCTTCAAGGTCTTATACGCTCTGGCTTTGCGATTTCTTACTGTTCTCTGGTCGCAGTTCAGCATTTTGGAGATAGTCATGATGTTGGGATCCTCTGAGTGGGTCAGGAAACCTTGTCGGAGCAGGCCCACGACCCGTCTCTGATCATCTGGTAATGCATCAATCGCGGCGTCCAGTTCCAACCGGAAAGCTGGGTCATCAATTTTTTGAGGGTCCCCTCCCAGGAAATCGGCCGCTGCTTCCTCGACCTCCCGTGAAATTTCCTGACCCTCTTCTCTGTCCGTCGACAGCGGCTCGGTGAGTACCGAAGAGGGACCGATCTGCCTCAAGACGGACTTCCGGAATCGGGCGAACGCCAGGTCGAACCGCACTTCGAAGAAGTCCAGCATGGCGAATCGGCCGTTGCAGTCCTTGGCGATTCTCTCGGCGAATCGGCCCATGATCTCTTCTCGAATGCCTTGCGCCCCGGCCATGCGGGCGTCCGAGACGGTTGCAAACAAGGACTGACCGACCCGTTTCATGAGCTGTCCGAAGATCTGCTTGAACTCGTCTTTTGCCCCCGTCGCGTGGGCACGCCTCAGGAAATGCGTCAGCGCTTCCGACGGCACATAGCCGCTGCTCTTCCTTGACACGACGGCGAATGCCTGCAGGCGTGCCGTGGCATCAATCGACTCCAGCCTTGCCAGGCAGACCTCTATCTCAGGCGGCCGAGTGAACGGCAACCCGTGCTTGTCTTTGCTCTTCAACGGTTCTGGCATCAATCTCCTCCTTGTCCTTCAGTCCGCGATGTCCTGCTTCTTCGCCTCGCCTGCCGTCACCGAATGCGAATCGGCAAAGTCACCTGCGGCTGGATCGGCACCAGCGTTTTGGCATAGGCGCGCAGGATGTCGTTGTAGAGACCGGCGTGCTTCGGCGCTTCGACCGAGAGGATCAGTGCGTAGCGAATCTTCTCGGCACCGGTAGCCCGCCCGCCGCCGTCACGGGCGTTGTAGTGGATGTCGAACACGGGGTTCTTGAGGCTGGAACCACGAAATGTCTTAGTCCCGTGCAGCACGGTTTCCCACTTGCCCTGATCCGAACGGCGTTCCTGTTCGGTGGCGTACTTTTTCAAGTCGAAGAAGCCCTTGGTGTCCGCGTTGCTCTTGCCGTCCTTGATCTTTTCGTCGTTGGGACGGAAGACGACTTCAAGGCCTGCCTTGGTGTAGGCCGCAGCATCTTGCGGATCGGTGGGTGATGCGTAGCAGAAAGTGGCCTTCAGGCGGACGTTGCCTGTCAGCCCCTCCTTCGGCAGCGGAAGGCTTGCGCGCAGGTACTTGCTGGGTTTGAGCTCCCCCTGGTAGACCACCCGGGCTACGCCATCTGGGCACGTGATGATGTCGAGCGTGTCTTCGGGAATCTTGCCCCACCCGACGTCGATCTGGTCGCGCTCGCCGGAGTCGGCGGCATGGACTAGCAAGGCCTTGATGGCAAGAGGCGTCAGATTGCCGCCCAGGATCGCCCGGATACCAACCGCGCTGCGCAGAAGGTATGGCGCCGCGAAACTCGTTCCGAGTTGCGGGGTCAGTACCGGCTTTGCGTTTGGCGCGAGGACGTGGAAGTATTTGGATGCCGGGTTGCCGCCGAAGGCCATCAAGTCTGGCTTGACGACACCGGGGCTGCGGCCAGGCCCGATCGCGCTATAAGGTGCACGCGCCCAACCCGCGCCCGTGTCATCGGCCGCGCCGACTGCGAGGGCATTCACGCAGTCCGACGGGACCTGCACGCGGTTGTAGCCAAGCTCGCCGTCACGTTCTCCGTTGTTGCCCACGGCAACCGTCATGAGGGTATCGCCATCGCTGAGCAATTCGTCAATAACGGACGTCCAGGTGTGAACCTCTTGATCCTCCACTTCGAGGTCCGGTCCCAGGCTCAGGTTGATGAACTCGTAGGATCGCGACAGCAGGACCTGTTCGATGAGGCCGAGCGTGCGGTACAACTCCAGCGGGTCTTCGCCGCTCGATTCTTGGTCGAGCACGCGCAAATGGTCTACGGGGGCGAAGGGCCGGCCAGCCATGCCGTTGGGCTGGATCGGACCGAACAACACAGCCGATGTCACGCCCAGGCCGTGTTCAGGGCCGTCCGGGTCATCGTCAGCGTCTTCGTCGAGCTTGCGATACGAGCGCAGCCAGGGACCGATGGGGTGGTGCTTTGGTAGTCCCCCATCCAGAATGGCGACACGCGGCTCAGACGACAGGGCCTGCTCGGTGGGAAGGCTGCACCCCACCGAGGGTCCACCGCTGCGTTGCAGCGGGCGAATACCGCGAAGCTTGGGCACCGGCCGTATCACCCGGACGAAGGCGAAGCTGGCCAGCTTCTCGACTTCGCGCGGCTTGCCTTCGATCGGCACGAACCACAAGTTGCCAGCGACGAAATCAACTTCACTGTGGACCTTCACACCCTCCCTCTGGGCGAACTTCACGAAAGCCTTCTGGATGAGGCCAGGATCTTCGTCGGGCAACAGGTGCAGGCCGACCTCGAAGAATCGATCCTTCGGTCCGCCCAGGCTCACGATCCGTTGCGCCGGAGCGAAGGCGGCGAACTGTTCGATGTGGACCAGGTCGTCACCCTCGTCCGACTCCGCCTCGATCGTTTTCGTCCATTGCGAAAGGTTGCGGAAGGCCTGGCGTTTGCCGGCGACGAACAACTCGGTCGTCGTGGTTTCCTGCGGCGGCCCTTTGCGGGTCCAAGCCTGCGGCTTGACCTTGACGGTACGACTGCCGATGGACTCCAGGCCCGTGCTGCGCAACAGGCCGGTCGGGAAGTAGGAACGAGCGATGAAACTGGGGTTCATCATCAACCGGGCCACTGCGAAGTCGCCCGGGCAAGCGTCTGTAGGCAGTTCGTCCAGCGCGTTTGCAACACTTCGGAATTGAGGAACCAATCGTTCCCGAGCCTGCGCGAACGTGTAGACCTCGGCTTTGCCAGGCATGCGCTTCGGGCCAACGATGTCGTGTGTCAGCAGTTCGCCACGACCGATCAGGAAGTTGGTTTGGCTCATGCGTCAGCCTTTCTCCGTGGTGCGGCCTTTCGTGCCGCAGGGGTCTCGTTGGTGTACTTGCGAATCGTGTCCCGGCTCACGCCCGTGATATCAGAGACGGAGTGTTGGGACAAGCGGGTCTGCTTGGCCAGCATCACTGCCAGGTCGATGCGACCCTGCCTGTCGAGCGCCAAGGCACGTGCCTTCATGAAATCTTCAACCAGATCAGCATCGGTGGTCGTGCCCAGGGCCACGGCGCGCCGGAAGCGCTGCACATCTCGCTCAATGTCGCTGAACGAGTGCCCGGCGAACGCAAACACCAGGATGTCGATCCACCGAGCAAAGAGAGCGTAGTCTGGCCCCAGGAAGCGCTTGATGGCTTCCTTGACGGCCTGTTCATCGGGCGTCTTGAATTGGACCACCAGATCGAAGCGGCGCCATAGCGCCGGATCGATCAGCTCCGGGTGGTTAGTGGCCGCCAGCAATACGCTGCTAGCGGGCCATTCATCGACTTCCTGAAGGATCACCGTGACCAAGCGCTTGAGTTCGCCGACATCGCTGTCATCGCTGCGCCGTTTGGCGATGGCGTCGATCTCGTCCAGCAGCAGCACGCAGGGCTCGCGTTTGGCGAAGTCGATGGCGGCCCGCAGATTGGCGCCGCTCTTACCCAGCAAGCTGCTCATCACGGCGGTGAGGTCGAGCACGTACAGAGGCACCTTCAATTGCGCTGCAAGCCAGCGGGCCGTGAGCGTCTTGCCGACCCCGGGTGGTCCCACAAAGATAGCCGAACGGGTTGGTGTCAGCCCCATGGCCTGGAGCCGGTCGCTCTGCCGGCGCTCGGCGATGAGTTGCCCCAGGGCATCCTCGATATCGCCGGACAGTAGTGGCGCGTCTTTCGTGGGCGCGTCCTTGAACACCTTCAAGAGCGAGAGACGGGACTCATCATCTACCGGCAAAACCTGGGGCGCCGAGGGCTGGGGCGGCAGCTTGCGCATGGGAGAAACACTGCGCACCGGCTTCGACTTCAGGAACAGTTCAAGCTGCTCAGCCAAGTCGGGCGCCGTCCCACGGTACTTACGGACCAGCCTTGCCGCGAACAGGCGCACGTCCTCCGCCTGCTCTGCCAGAGCCAAGCGGACCATCTGGGCTAAATCTGATTGTTCTTCCTTCATTTCGCCCACTTCATCATTAAGTCATTGATTTATTTGAACAAATAAATTTACATTTTTGGACTAGACGTATTGTCTCACAAGTCGAGAAGAGTTGGGCGGCGTCGATGCCAGTGGCGGTGCAGCCTGGTAGTCGACCGATATGCGAGGGTGCACCTGACAACCCCGTCCTTTGCCGAGCATGGGCTGATCTGAGCCTGCGCAACCGGAAGCCGCATGGGCTTCCGGTTTTCATGTGCCGTGGACACCGCGCCATGGCATGGCACGAGGAATTTGCATGGACAGGGGTAGGGCTGGCTTGCTGCTGCACCCAGCGTGCCACGTCGTTCTCGCCGTCAAGGTCGGCGCGCATCGGAGATGCGCTGGCGGCCCGGCAGTCCGTCTTCGAACCTTGACCGCTGCGCTGCGCCGTGACCCGGAGGCTGCGGGCAATCCCGCCCGGCATTCCTTCTGGAGTTCACTATGAACGCACTCATTACCGACGAGCAGCGAGTGCTGCTGCTGGCAAACGGCCGCGAATCCCTGCAGAACCCCGACTTCGACCCACCGCCCGTGGTCAAGCTGTTTACACCCGACGCCAGCGCGACCTGGCTGCTGACCGAAATCGACCCGGACGACCACGACCATGCTTTTGGTCTGTGCGACCTGGGTCTGGGTGCACCCGAGCTGGGCTGGGTCAGTCTTCAGGAACTGATGACGGTGCGGGGTCGGCTCGGCCTGCCAGTTGAGCGCGACCTGCATTTCCGTGCCGAGAAACGGCTGAGCGCCTACGCCCAAGTCGCAAGGCTGGCCGGACGCATCGTCGTCTGACCATTCGCCAGGGCGTCGCAGACGCCCTGGCTTTCAGGGTTTGAGCAGATCCGGCAGGCAGTCAGCAAAAGCTGGCTGGATATTGCTCATCGTTCTGGAGATGGCCTCATCGCCTGTGAGGATGGCCATCGTCATGCCGGTCATGGTGGTAAGGCCGTTCGAGTTGCGCAGCACCTGTAGCGCCAAATGCACCGGAAATCCCTCGGCGCTGCGCCGCAAGGGGTGAATGCCGCCATACACGAAGGAATTCATGGCGTTCCAGGAGACGTCCTTGAATTGGACCAGCATCTGGTGAGCTGCGGCTGGAACACCATGTCCTACCTGCTTGCCCATCTGATCGATCATGTCCTTCGCGCTGGGTAGGTTCTTGGCGGCCTGTTCGGCTTCCAGCGTGAGCGGGGCCGACAGCTTCTCGATGGCCGCATCACTGGCGGCATAGATCAGCCACATCGCGCGGGTCAGCGCTTCGAACTGCAGCCGCATCAGGCTGACGGCAGAGGTCGGCATCCCCAGTGCCATCAAGGCGCGCAGTGCCGTTGCATGTCCCATGGCCACCACGCACATGCCTAACGCGACCTCACCGCGCGGAGATCCGTCGAACGCCGCGTCGTCGAGCAACTCGTTCAGCCGCTCGTGCAAGGCATCGGAGCGTTGAAACATTTGCTCCAGCGGGTCATCGGGATGAGCTTGTTCTCTCTCGGGCATGTCGTCATCGTAAGGCCTGCTATGCACTCGGGCATCCCCGGCCTTTTGGGAGATGGCCGGTCGCGCTGTCGTGCTGCGCACCGAGCCCCTTGCAGGGTCTCGCCCCCTTCGGGCTTCCATCGTTCCCTCGCTCCGCTCGGCTGACGCCTCCGGCCCGGCTTCCTGATCCGGGCCTGCGCGCTTCGCTTGCCGTGCGGTCGGCACACAGGGATGGCCGTTGCCAGGTTCAGCCGTCTCCCCTGACTCCATCACCTTGCTCGCGACTGTAGCCCGCGGCCGTGTGCCGTCAAGGCGCGCCGGGCCGTGTCCTCGGCTGCGCCTGCGGGCCGCACCAACCCTGCGCTTGTCTCCTTGACGACCCCCGGCCACGGGCTCCCTTTCGTCGCGGGCGATGAACTCAGGAAAGACGGTGGCAACGAGGCCAACCGGGTTCTTCGTGCCGACCCCGCCGGAAGCCCGAAGAGGGCTCTGAATCTAGGAATCCGGTGAGGCTTTTTCAACAGCCAACTTTGTCAGGAGAAAGTCCATGCAACTCGCCTCTCGCTTCGCTTCCCGCTCCCCGGTGCTGCGTTCGGAACATCCCTTGTCGGATGAGCAAATCCGTACCGTCGTGCCGTCCATCTTCGCGGACGCGCCGCACGAAAGCCGCTCCGAGCGGTACAGCTACATCCCCACCGCTGCGGTGTTGACCGAGCTTCGCAAGGAGGGTTTCCAGCCCTTCATGGTGTGCCAGACCCGCGTGCGTGCCGAGGACCGCCGCGACTTCACCAAGCACATGATCCGGCTGCGCCACGCCAACCAGATCAACGCCCGCGAGGCCAACGAAATCATCCTGCTGAATTCCCATGACGGTACCAGCAGCTATCAATTGTTGGCGGGGATGTTCCGCTTCGTCTGCAAAAACGGGCTTGTCTGCGGGGACACCGTGGCCGATGTACGGGTGCCCCACAAAGGCGATGTGGCCGGGCACGTCATCGAAGGTGCCTATCAGGTGTTGGGTGGCTTCGCGCATGCGCAGGAATCGCGCGAATCGATGCAAGCCATCACGTTGGATGCGGGGGAATCGGAAGTGTTCGCCCGTGCCGCGCTGGCCCTCAAGTACGACGACCCGGCCAAGCCCGCGCCGATCACGGAATCGCAAATCCTGATGCCCCGCCGTGTGGACGACCGTCGCCCCGATCTGTGGTCGGTCTTCAACCGCACCCAAGAAAACCTCTTGAAGGGCGGACTGCAAGGCCGCACCGCCAATGGCCGCAGGCAGCAGACCCGCCCGGTGCAAGGCATCGATTCCGATATTCGCCTGAACCGCGCTTTGTGGCTGCTGGCCGATGGCATGCGCCAGCTCAAGGCCTGACCCCTCCGCGCAGATCACCCGCCGGAGGGGCGGTTCCCCTCCATTCCCTGTTTGTTTCATTCCATTGGAGATTCACCATGAACGCCGTTACCCAGACCGAAGCCCAAGCCGTCAACGCCGCCGCCAGCAGCGCCGCCAACGCATTGCAAGCCGCCGACCCGAGCAAGCACATGATCCTGGTGCCGCTGTCGCGGCTGGTGTTGCGCCCCACGGGCCGCAACGTGCGCAAGACCCCGCGCATGTCCATTCCCGAACTGGCCGCATCGATCCAGCGCGTGGGCCTGCTGCAAAACCTGATCGTGATTCCCGCTGCCGATGGCCTGCATTACGAGGTGGTCGCCGGTGGCCGCCGCCTAGCGGCCCTCAAGCTGCTGGCGAAAAAGCACCGCATCGCCAAGGACTGGAATGTGCCTTGCCTGCAAGT
>JACCDS010329962.1_pt1 | contig 11824 bp, 13 predicted proteins | sample 7446441 | NCBI WGS metagenome assembly JACCDS01 (sample SAMN15323445, study PRJNA562643) | freshwater metagenome | isolation source: river surface water | place: USA:Blue River Watershed | collected 2017-08-17 | reverse complement strand
GGCGATGCGCAGCGCCAGCGACCCCGAACCCCTGGTGGCCCAAGGCCGTTGGCGCTTGACCGTGCTGCACACGCCCCAGGGCGAGGGGGGCTTTGGCTACGACCCGATCGTCCAGCCCGTGGGCAGTGAGCGCAGTGTGGCCGTCTGGACCCCGCAAGAAAAGCAGTTGCACAGCCATCGCGCGCAGGCCATGGTGGAACTGCTCGAACAGATGCGTGGTTTGTGGGGCTGGTCTTGAGTGGCGTGGAGCGGGCCCGGCACCTGATGCGTCCGGGCACCTTGCAGTTGTCGGCGCTGCCGCCGCTGGCCCTGTACGTGCACTTGCCCTGGTGCTTGCGCAAATGCCCGTACTGCGACTTCAATTCGCACGAAAGTTCCCAGGGCGTGGGCGATGCGCAGGCCGGTGTTTACCTGAACGCTCTGCGTGCCGACCTGGAGTCGGCACTGCCCTTGGTGTGGGGCCGCTCCGTGGTTTCGGTGTTTATCGGCGGCGGGACGCCGAGCCTGTTCACGCCGGCCCACATCGGTCAGCTGTTGAGCGACCTGCGCGCTCGCTTGCCCCTGGAGCCAGGCTGTGAGATCACGCTCGAGGCCAACCCAGGCACCTTCGAAACCGACCGGTTTCGCGGCTATCGCGAAGCGGGCGTCACGCGCCTGAGTGTGGGTGTGCAGAGCTTCAACGACGCCAAGTTGCACAAGCTGGGTCGGGTTCACGATGCGGCGCAAGCCCGTGCGGCGGTGGCCGAGGCGCGGGCGGCCTTCGACACCTTCAACCTGGACTTGATGTACGCCTTGCCCGACCAGACGCTGGCGGAACTGGCCTTGGAGCTGGACGCGGTGGAGGCCTTGCAGCCGCCGCACCTCTCGCTGTACCACCTGACCCTGGAGCCCAACACGCGTTTCGCGGTGGATCCCCCGGCCGTTCCCGATGTCGATCTGGCCAGCGACATGCTGGACCTGATCGCCGCGCGCGCCCACGCCCAAGGTTGGGAGCGCTACGAGGTGTCGGCCCATGCCAAGGCAGGGCATCGCTGCGTGCACAACACCAACTACTGGGAGTTCGGGGACTACTTGGGCATCGGGGCTGGGGCGCACAGCAAGCTCAGCTTTCCCCACCGCATCCTGCGGCAGGTGCGTTGGCGAGAGCCCCGTCGTTACCTGGAGACAGTCCCCTTGGGGCAGGCGGTCAGCAACGAGCACGAGGTGTCCCGCGCCGATTTGCCCTTCGAGTTCGCGATGAATGCATTGCGCTTGGCCGAGGGCGTGCCACTGCCCTTGTTCACCGAGCGCACGGGCTTGCCCTTGTCGGCCCTGGCCCGCGGCCGCGAGGCCGGCGTGGCGCAGGGATTGTTGGTGGACGATCCCGCTCGCTTGCAGCCCACGGCGCGGGGCTTCGATTTCTTGAACGACCTGCAGGCCCTGTTCTTGCCACCCTCGCCGCGCTGAGGCGGCACAGCGTCAAACGCGGGTCATCGAGCCGCCCGAGGCCCGCAGGCGTTCGAGCAGCTTCGGCGCGATCTCCTTCAAGGGCAGCACCTCGTGCGCCGCGCCTGCATTGATGGCTTCGCGGGGCATGCCGAACACCACGCAAGAAGCTTCGTCTTGCACCAGGTTGTAGCTGCCGGCATCGCGCATGACCTTCATGGCCGTTGCGCCGTCGGCCCCCATGCCGGTGAGCATGATGCCCAACGCGTTGGGGCCCACCACCCTGGCGGCTGACAAGAACAGCACCTCGACCGACGGGCGATGCCGGTTGACGGGTTCAGCGTCGACCACCCTGGCGATGTAGTTGGCGCCGGATCGCTCGACGCTGAACTGCTTGCCACCGGGGGCCAAGTAGCCATGGCCCGGCAAGATGCGTTCTCCGTCTCGGGCCTCGGACACGCGGATCTTGCACAGGCTGTCCAGTCGCTGCGCGTAGCTCGTGGTGAACCCGGGTGGCATGTGCTGGGTGATGCACACCGCCGGACAGTCGGCCGGCAGGTTGATCAGCACGTCCTTCGTGGCCTCGGTGCCGCCAGTGCTGGCCCCGATGAAGACGATCTTCTCGGTCGACAAGCGACCCACGTTGGCCACTGGGGCAGGCGCCACCGCCGCTGGTGCGCCGGGCGCAGGCGCGGCCGCCACGCGGCGCACATGGGCGCGAGCGGCGATGCGGATCTTGTCGGTGATGTCCGACGCCAGTTGGCGAATGCCGTCGGCCACGCCGATCTTGGGCTTGGCCACGAAGTCCACCGCCCCCAACTCCAAGGCCTTGAGCGTCACTTCGGCCCCACGTTCTGTCAACGTGCTGACCATCACCACTGGCATGGGGCGCAGGCGCATCAGGCGTGACAGGAAGTCGATACCGTCCATGCGCGGCATCTCCACGTCCAGCGTGATGACGTCGGGGTTGAGGTTGCGGATCATTTCGCGGGCCACCAACGGGTCGCTGGCGGCGCCGACACACTCCATGTCCGGCTGCTTGTTGATGATTTCGGTGAGGATGGAGCGCACCAGCGCCGAGTCGTCCACCACCACCACGCGGGTCTTCGCCATACCGGGAGTCTCTCAGAACAGGTCGATCGAGCCGCCGCTGGTGGCCACCGGGGCCACCTTCTGGACGGCTGTGCGGTCTTGGGCCAGCAGGGCGTCGTTGGCGGCCGCCAGGCGTTTGACCATGGCCTTGCCGCTCTTGGGCAGGAAGCACACCTTGCGCGGGTACACGTCCAAGACGTCCTTGCTCACGACGGGGATGCGTTCGGTCTTCAGGAAGTCGAGCACAAAGTTGGTGTTGCGCTCGCCCACGTTGATGCTGCTCATGCCGCTGATGACCGCGCCCCCGCCAAACACCTTGGCCTCCATGCGGCCCTTGTTGGCGCCGCGCTTGAGCATTTCGTTGATCAGCAGTTCCATCGCGAACAGGCCATAGCGCCCCGATTCACCGTTGCCTTCGGGGAGCATGAAGTGGTTCAGGCCGCCCACCATGGCGACGCGGTCCCACAAGCACGCGGCGATGCACGAGCCCAAGGTGGTTTGAATCAGCACGTCTTCGGTGTCGACGAAGTATTCGCCTGGCAACACCTTGACCGCCGCGGCCTTGAAATGGGAGTCGTAATAGAAGAACGAGGCTTCGCCGTTCTTCCGGGGTTGCGCCTTGAGCCGGTTGACCCAAGCGGTGGCGGCCGCGCCACCGCCCAGCATGGTGCTGGCGGCGCTCGAAGAGGGGAGGCTGCTCATGCTCGGGCCTTCAGACCTTTTCGTAAATCGTCTTGCCCCGCAAGCGGAACAAGTCCTTGGATTCGGTGAAGTTCTCCGAATGCCCCACGAACAGCAAAGAGTGGGGCGCCATCACCTTGTGGATGCGCTCCAGCACCTTGCGCTGCGTTGGCGCATCGAAGTAGATCATCACGTTGCGGCAAAACACCATGTGAAAGGGCTCGCCCAGTTGCCACTGCGTGTGCATCAGGTTCACCACTCGAAAGTCGATGTTGCGCGTGAGTTCCGGCTTGAAACGGATGCGACCGGCATTGGCGCCCGTCCCCCGCATGAAATAGTTCCGCAAGCGCTGGGGAGACAGGCCCCGCGCCTCGGCGTCGTAGACCCCGCGCCGGGCGGTGGCCAGCACGTTGGTGTCGATGTCGGAGCACACCAACTGCACGTTGTTCAGGTTGCCGATCGCTTCGTGGCAGGTGATGGCCAGGGAGTAGGGCTCCTCTCCCGTGGAGGCGGCACAGCACCAAATGCGCAAAGGCTTGCTGCCCCAGCCCTTGAGCTCGTCGGCCAAGGCGTGGAAGTGGTGCTCCTCGCGAAAGAACGACGTCAGGTTGGTCGTCAGGCAGTTGACGAACTCTTGCCACTCTTTGTCCGCCTGCGGGCCGGAGCCTCGCTCCAAGTCGTCCAGGTACTGCTGAAAGCTGCTGTGGCCGGTGTCGCGCAGGCGGCGCGACAGGCGGCTGTAGACCATGGCCTGCTTGCCCTCGTGCAGGCTGATGCCCGCGTGGCCGTAAATCAACTTGCGCACCCGCTCGAAGTCGCCCTTGGCGAAGGTGAATTCCTGATCGACAGAGGCGGCCATGGGGAGAAGCGGTCCGAGCAGAAGGCGAAAGTGCTAGCTGATTGTGGGAGCGCGCCAGCGCCCGACGCCCTAGTATCGACACGGGGGTCGGCGCCTGTAGGCCCCACTGCTAGACTGAATCGAACCCTTGCCAGCCCGCCCCGCTTGATGGCCGAAGTCACCCGATCGCTGCCCGAACTGCGCCAGCTCCAGTTGGAGCCGGCCCTGCAGTTGCTGGAGCAAGCCGGTGCACTCTTGCCCGATGCCGAGCCCTACAGCGTGCTGTGGTTGCAGGGGGTGATCGATGCCTTGGCGGATTTGTCGAACCGGGACCCGCTCACCGGCTTGGCCAACCGGCGAAGTTTCGAGATGGTGCTGGAGCGCGAAATCGACCGCGTGGCCCGCGCCGGAGAGCCTGCCCTGTTGTTGGTGCTCGACATCGATCACTTCAAACGGGTGAACGACACCCACGGGCATGCCAGTGGCGACGAGGTGATCAAGGCGGTGGCGACGGCGATTGCCGGCGCCGTGCGGCCGATGGACACCGTGGCCCGCATCGGCGGCGAAGAGTTCGGTGTCGTCTTGCCCAACTGTCCACCCAGCTTCGGTCCCACGGTGGCCGAGCGCATCCGTGCGGAAGTGGAGGCGGCCTCGGTGGCCATTTCCATGACCGAACGCCTTCAAGTCACCGTCAGCTTGGGGGGTGCCTTTGCGCCGCAGTGGGTGCGATCCAGCCCCTTGTTGTGGGTCGAGCGCGCCGACCGACAGCTGTACCGGGCCAAAGCCGAGGGCCGCAACCGGGCTTGCTTCGAGCCCCAGACCGAATCGGTGGTCACCGCCGACGAGAAATCGATGCTGTTTGCCATCATTCCCCAGGAGGCCCCATGAGCGCCCGTACGCTGGCCGTGACCAGCGGCAAGGGCGGCGTGGGCAAGACCTTCGTCACGGCCAATCTGGCGGCCGCCTTGGCCACACGCGGCCACCGTGTGCTGGTGCTGGATGCCGATTTGGGCCTGGCCAACTTGGACGTGGTGCTGAACCTGCACCCCAAGCTCACCTTGCACGACGTGTTCACCGAGAAGTGCACGCTGGAGCAGGCCATCCTGCCCGCGCCAGGAGGCTTCTCCGTGCTTTTGGCCGGGTCCGGCATGGTGGAGTACTCGCGCCTGACGCCGGACGTGCGCGAAAAGCTGCTGGCCATCATCGAGCAGGTCAAGCCGCGCTTCGATTGGGTGCTGATCGACACCGGAGCGGGGATCTCCGACGTGGTGTTGTACGCCGTCAGCCTGGCCACCGATGTCCTGGTGGTGGCCACGCCAGAGCCCACGTCATTGACGGACGCCTACGCGACGATCAAGGTGCTGGCCACCACCCAACAACGCAAGACCCTGGGCTTGGTCCTGAACCAGGCCAATCGCCCGGGCGAAGGCAAGGTGGTGTGCGGCCAACTGCAGGCCGTGTTGGCGCGGTTTGCGCCCGCGCAGGGTGCCTTCAAGCTGGACCTGTGGGGCGAAATCCCGAACGACCAGGCGGTCCGGCAGGCCGTCCTCAAGCGGCAATTGTTGTTGGAGATGAACCCGGGCAGCAACGCGGCGCAGGGGCTGAAACAGCTCGCGCAGACCATCGTCGGTGTCTGACGCTTCGCTCGACGTCCCCTTCGAATCGCTCGGCGGTGAGGGCGCTGTGCGCGCTTTGGTCGATGCCTTCTACGACTTGATGGACCTGGAGCCGCGCTTTGCGCATTTGCGCGGCTTGCACCCGACGCAACTCGATGGGTCGCGCGACAAGTTGTTTTGGTTCCTGTGCGGATGGCTGGGCGGGCCGGACCACTACATCGAGCGCTTTGGCCATCCTCGCTTGCGGGCGCGGCATTTGCCGTTCCCCATCGGCATCCGAGAGCGTGACGACTGGTTGGCCTGCATGGCCGAGGCCATGGACCAGGTGGCCGTGCCCGACGCCCTGAAGGCGAGGCTGGCGGCTTCGTTTGCCGGGACGGCCGACTGGATGCGCAACCGCGCGGGTGCCTGATTCGGTCGCCGTCGGTGCCGATTCAGCCCTGAAGCAGGACCACCAGCGCGCCGGCACCGCCTTGCATTGGCGTGGCTTGCACGAAGGCCAGCACTTCGTCGCGCTGCACCAACCACCGCCGGACCTTCACGCGGAGCACGCCTTCTTTTCCCGGTGAACCGTGCCCCTTGCCATGCACCACACGCACGCACCGATGGCCCCGCAATTGGCAGTCTTGCAAGAACGTCGCCAGCGCCTCACGCGCCTCGTCGCTGCGCAGGCCGTGCAAGTCCAACTGGGCTTGGATGCTCCACTGCCCGCGCCGCAGCTTGGTCAGCACCTGCGGGGGCAGTGCGGGGCGTCGGAACGACAAGTCCTCGTCGGTTTCCAGCAGGGAGTCCACGTCGAAGTCGTCGCTCAGTGCTTGGGCAAGCACGGCCTTTTCGTCGCGCTCTCGGCTGCGCGGCTCCGGGGCCGGCCGCGCCTTGGGCACGTCGGCCAGGTCGCTCAGGGGCAGTGGGTGAACGGTGCCCACGGAGCGTGCAAAGAGCTCTCGCTCGCGTTGCCGTTGTGCCAAGCGTTCTCGTTCGGCCGCTTCGGCGGCTGCGCGTGCAGCGCGTTGCTCGCGCAGCACGCGCTGCACGGTGGCCAAGCTGTCCAATCCCTTGAGGGGGGCGGCGGGCATCAGATCCACCCCATTTCGGCCAAAGAGCGGCATCCCCCTCGCGCCACCACCACGTGGTCGAGCACCCGGACCTCCACCAAATGCAAGGCGGCGGCCAGGCGCTCGGTCAGGTGGCGATCCTCGTGACTGGGCTCGGCCACGCCACTGGGGTGGTTGTGGGCCAGCACCACCGCGTGCGCCTGCAGGGCCAACGCACGCTGCACCACTTCTCGAGGGTGCACGGCCGTGTGCGTGAGGCTGCCCCTGAACATTTCCTCCAGCGCGATCAGCCGGAGCTGGGCGTCCAAAAAGAGCACGGCAAACACCTCGTGCCCCTTGTGCGCCAGTCGCAGTTGCAGGAGCTGGTGCACCGCGCTCGGGTCGTTCAAGACCGGCCGCTCGGCCATGGGCTGTGCCAGCACACGCCGGGCCAACTCCAGCACGGCGGCCAACTCGGCACGTTTGGCGGGCCCCAGTCCCTTCACGGTCCTGAGGGCCACGGCGTCTTGTTGCAACAGGCCGGCCAGGCCTCCGAACTGCAGCAGCAGGCCATCGGCCATCTGCAAGACGCTGGTGCCTTGGGTGCCCGTTCGCAGCAACAAGGCCAGCAACTCGGCGTCGCTCAAGGCGGCAGGGCCGCGCTCCAACAGCTTCTCTCGCGGGCGGCTGCTGGGGGGGAGGTCGGCCATCGGCATGGGGGAAATTCTAGAATCTGCCCCCTTTGCCCCTGCGTGACGCGGGCCTGCCTGCGCCGACCATGAACGAACGACTCATCGCCGCTGGCGATTTCCTCACCTTGCATTACCGCCTGAGCGGTCCCGATGGCGATGCGTTGGTGGACACCTTCGACCAGCAACCCGCCACGTTGACACTGGGCACGGGCGAACTGTCGCCCGCCTTGGAAGCGTGCTTGATCGGTCTGCCCGAGGGGGCGCGCCAAGGGTTTGATTTGCCTGCCGACGCGACGTTCGGGGCGCACAACCCTGAACTTTTGCAGCGCGTCAGCCGTCGGATGCTGAACGAGCACGGTGACCCCGACGAGCGTTATTCGGTGGGCGATGTCATCACCTTCCCCACCCCGACGGGCGAGGCGCACTTTGCCGGTCGTGTGGCCGAGGTGGGCGACGACTGGGTGTTGTTCGACTTCAATCACCCGCTGGCCGGGGTGCCGCTTCACTTCGAGGTGCAAGTCATTGGGGTGCTGCGGTGAGCGGGGCGACGCGAGAGGTCGTGCTGGCCGAGCCGAGGGGCTTTTGCGCTGGGGTGGACCGCGCCATCGAAATCGTCGAGCGGGCGCTGACCAAATTCGGAGCGCCCATCTACGTGCGCCACGAGATCGTGCACAACACTTACGTCGTGAACGATCTCATGGCCAAGGGCGCGATCTTCATTGAAGAGCTCAGCGACGTGCCCGCGGGGGCGACCTTGGTGTTCAGCGCCCACGGGGTCAGCCAAGCCGTGCGCCGAGAGGCGGAAGCCCGGGGCTTTCAGATCTTCGATGCCACTTGCCCACTGGTCACGAAGGTGCACGTAGAGGTGGCCAAACTCGCCCGTGAGGGCTATGAGTTCATCATGATCGGCCACAAGGGCCACCCCGAGGTGGAAGGCACCATGGGGCAGTTGAGCGACGGGATCCATTTGGTGGAGGACGTCGCCGACGTGGAGCGGGTGCGACTCGCGCAGGGCGAGAAGCTGGCCGTCGTGACGCAAACCACGCTCAGCGTGGACGATGCCGCTGACATCCTGGCCGCGGTGCGAGCCCGCTTCCCGCACGTGCGCGAGCCGAAGCAACAAGACATCTGCTACGCGACGCAGAACCGCCAAGATGCCATCAAGGTCTTGGCGCCTCAAGTGGACATCGTGATCGTTGTGGGCAGTCCCACCAGCAGCAACAGCAATCGCCTGCGCGAACTGGCCGAGCGCCTCGGCACGCCCGCGCACATGGTGGACGGCGCCGAGTACTTGGATCCGCAGTGGTTCGAGGGCCGCCCCCGCGTGGGCCTGACCGCGGGGGCCTCGGCGCCTGAAGTGTTGGTCGATGCCGTCATCGCCCGCCTGCGCGAGTTGGGCGCCACCAGTGTGCGCAAGATGCCGGGCGTGGAGGAGCACACGCGCTTCCCCTTGCCCCTGGGCTTGGGCGACAAGTCCATGGCGGAGCGGAGTCCGGCGCCATCGCCCCGATCGTGACGATCGCGACGATGGCCGCCCCACAACCCCGCATTCGCTTGCTTCCCCTTTTTGGATCGACACCCCATGCTTGACATCACCCTGCTGCGTCGCGATTTGGACGCCGTGCTCCAACGCCTCCAGGCGCGCAAATCCCCCCAACCCTTCTTGGACGTCGAGCGTTTCCAGGCCTTGGAAAGCGAGCGCAAGCAACTGCAGACGGCCACCGAGGACCTCCAAGCGCGGCGCAACAGCCTGTCCAAGGCGATCGGCATGGCCAAGGGCAAAGGGGAAGACGCCTCGGCGCTGATGAGCGAAGTGGGCGGCATCGGCGACGCCCTCAAGGCCAGTGCCGAGCGACTGGAAGCCTTGCAGGCCGAGATGCACGACCTGCTGATGCACCTGCCGAACCTGCCTCAGGCCGATGTGCCGGTGGGGACCGACGAGGCCGGCAACGTCGAAGCCCGCCGCTGGGGCACGCCCCGCGCCTTCGAGTTCACGCCCAAGGACCACGTCGACTTGGGCGAGCCCTTGGGGCTGGATTTCGAAACCGGGGCCAAGCTCAGCGGCTCGCGCTTCAGCTTCCTGAAAGGACCGATGGCCCGCCTGCACCGTGCCCTGGCGCAGTTCATGCTGGACGTGCAAACCCAGGAGCATGGCTACACCGAGTGCTACTCGCCGTACATCGTCAACCGCGAGGTCCTGGAGGGCACCGGACAGTTGCCGAAGTTCAAGGAAGACATGTTCTGGGTGCTGCGCGGGGGCGACACCGAGGCCAGCGAGCAGTACTTGATTTCGACCAGCGAGATCTCGCTCACCAACAGCGTGCGCGAGCAGGTGCTTGACTTGGCCCAGTTGCCGATCAAGCTCACGGCGCACAGCCCGTGCTTCCGTTCTGAGGCCGGCTCGGCGGGGCGCGACACGCGCGGCATGATTCGCCAGCACCAATTCGACAAGGTCGAGATGGTGCAGATCGTGCACCCGGAGCACAGCAACGAGGCGCTCGAGGCCATGGTGGGGCACGCCGAGGCCATCCTGCAAAAGCTGGAACTGCCCTACCGCGTGGTGGCGCTGTGCACAGGCGACATGGGCTTCGGTGCCGCGAAGACCTATGACTTGGAAGTCTGGTTGCCGGCCCAAAACACGTACCGTGAAATCAGCTCCTGCTCCAACTGCGAGGCCTTCCAAGCGCGTCGCATGCAAACGCGCTTCAAAAACGCGCAGGGCAAGAACGAGCTGGTGCACACCTTGAACGGATCCGGCTTGGCGGTGGGCCGCACGCTCGTGGCCGTTTTGGAGAACCACCAGCAGGCCGATGGCAGCATCGCGGTGCCGGCAGCCCTTCAGCCCTACCTGGGTGGCTTGAAGGTGCTGAAGGCCTGATATACTGCCGGGCTTCGCCGCTTTCAGGAGAGGTGGCAGAGTGGTTGAATGTACCTGACTCGAAATCAGGCGTACGGTATCCCCGTACCGGGGGTTCGAATCCCCCCCTCTCCGCCAGGACGCTAGTTCTGAGCCAACGCCGACCCCAGGGTCGGCGTTGTGCTTTCTGGCCCTTGGGCCGGCCAGTGCCCCTGCGCTTCCCCCTTTTGGGGGGGCCTGTTTGTCGGATGGTCGCTGGATGGGGCCTTGGGCACCATGCCTGCATTGAATCTTTCGATGTGGACAGGCATGAAATTCCAAGAGGTGGACACCGGCGACTACCGCATTTACGCCGGTGCGATCGAGCGGGGCGTGGGCTCGGTGTTCCAGGCGGCGGTGGTGGTGATGAAGCAGCACGAGGGAGGCAAGCGCGTGGAAATCTTTCGCGACGACCACGTTGGCGGGGGCTATCTGTGGAGTTGCCCGGTCGAGGCGCTGCGCTTTGCCATCCAGCGCGGCCAAGACGTGGTGATGTGCCGGACCGGCTTGTCGCAGCGCGTTTGAACCCGGCGCCGGTGGGCGCACCCACAATCGCGCGCATGCAGAACGATGAACGTGTGACGTCGATGCGGCGCTGGACTGCGGCGCTGTGGATGGCGGTGGTGCTGGGCTTTGGAGCGTGCCAGCGCACCGAGCCTCCGGCAACGCTGCCCCCACTGGGCTTTGACGCGACGGTGGCGCGGCAGGCCGATGCCTTGCTGGACTTGCACCGCAAGGTCATTGTGCTGATGTCGGAGGTGCCCGAGGGCGACGAGGCTCAGCGCTTGCGTGCGCAGGCTGTGGGGCTGCAGTGGTTCCACCAGCAGCGGGGTTTGCAGCAGCAGTTGGTCGAAGCCGCACTCGCACCCGGGGCGGAAGCAGCGCTGGACGCCCTGTTGACACGCATCGAGTCCGAACCGACCTGGTTCGACGCCGACCGCTTGGCTTTCAAAGAACTGCTGCAGCATTTGGCGCAAGAACAGCACGGTTCGCAGCAATTGACCGGCATCCGCCGCGCCAAGCGCATCCAAGACGACCTCGCAGCGCTGGCCGAGGTGGAGCAAACCTACGCCGCCGAATTGGGCGCCGTGATGAGCCGCCTGGAAACGCGTGGCATCGCGCTGAAGCGCGAGCGCTGGGACGATTACGTGGCCAAGCTCCGGGCGCTGTACCCCCGCGAGGAGCTGCTGCGCGACCCCGCCGCCTTGCTCGCACCCGAGGTGCTGGCGCCCATGCCGCCGGCCAGCGGCCCCGCGTTGCGGGGGCCCGCGCCAGAGCGCGAGCTCTTCGGGCAGCAGCTGCCGCCGAAGACCCTGCTGCTGAGCTTCGACGACGGGCCGCACGGCCGTTACACCGACCAGATTCTGGAAATCCTGCAGCGCTACCAAGCGCCAGCGGTGTTCTTCCAGCTCGGGCAAAACCTGGGCAAGGTAGACGGCGAGGGCAAGGTCGCGCCCGGCCCCGGCTTGAAGGTGGCCCAGCGCGTGCTGGCGGCCGGGCACCAACTGGCCAACCACAGCTTCAGCCACGGGCTGATGTCGAAGTTCGAG
>JACCDS012451461.1_pt1 | contig 11835 bp, 11 predicted proteins | sample 7446441 | NCBI WGS metagenome assembly JACCDS01 (sample SAMN15323445, study PRJNA562643) | freshwater metagenome | isolation source: river surface water | place: USA:Blue River Watershed | collected 2017-08-17 | reverse complement strand
TATTTCCCATTAGTGCAATTTACAAAAACAGCAGTAGCTCGAATATTACGATCAAAGTTCGGGTAAGTCGCACCTCCGGCGACGACACCATTACCGTCAATCCGGATATGTTATTTTCGATTGTAGAGATAGCGGATTGATGGATTTTGTTTAGTGGGTTAATACAAAAATCCAAATAACCACAATGGGATTTTATTATTGAAACCAACCTCTATTTCGTCCGCGACAACGAAGGAATTTTGGATTCCTTGGATTTGATGACTGGATTTCCTTTTTCCCCCGATTTCGAATGTGTATTTTTCATTCACAAAAAAATCGCCCTGATCAGTATATAATAAATGATGCTTAAAGCCCAATTGATTGGCGAAAAAGGTTTCTCTCACATTTCCTACATTCACGGTATTCGGTGATAATATTTGCATCAAATTGGTGTTTTCTAAATAGATTTTCTGAGGTTTTTGTAATTTACTGATTCCGTGAGCGTCTTTGAATAAATTATTTGTCAATCTAACTTCTTGAAAGTAATGCAAATAAGTCAAAATAGTTATTCGATTGATACCTAACCGTTCACTTAATTTACTGATATTGGGTGTAAAGGGTACTGAAGCCGAAATTATGGCCAATAATTCCTTCAATTTATATACATATCCCGAATCGATTCCTCGTAGAAGGGGCAATTCGATTTCCAGTATCATATTCACTACTTCAGTTAATTTGGTGTCGTATAACTCTTTATCTTCAATATAAAAAGGATAATAACCAAATTCTAAATACTGATGAAAATACTGAAATGGTTTAATTTTCAAACATACATCTTGAGCAATTTGAATGTGATTTTCTAATATTTCTTCGAGGGATAGGATTGAAAAGTTAAGTTTCGTTTCCATATTTAAAAATTCGCGAAACGAAAACCCTTGCATTTCGTAAATGACAGCCCTTCTACTTAAATCGGCACGTGCATTAAGGATTTCAAGTGCTGAGGAACCCGTAAATACGATTTTTAAATCTGGATAATCGTCGTAAGCATTTTTCAATTCTTGCGACCAATTGGGGTATTTATGTACCTCATCTAGAAATAGGTATTTCCCCCCTTGCTTGTAAAAATCTTCAATTAATTCAGACAGAGAATGCGTTGCGAACCAGAATGAATCTAAACTCACATATAATGTTTGAGTAATACGATCTGACAGATTCAATTTAATGTATTGCAGCATCAGCGTAGTTTTCCCTACACCTCTAGCTCCTTTTATACCTAAGAGTTGGGTTCGCCAAGGAACCTCATTCATAGCAGATCTAGTAAAGTCTAAAGATACCTGCGATAATTTCCTCAAAAACCGATTATATAGCTCTATCATTGTGATTTTTGTTTACTACAATAAACAAAAATAGTTATTTTTTGTTTAATATGGTAAACAATTTTACACAAGCCCATTAGAAAAGGTGTTTAATCGAACGAAAATGAAATATAAAAGCAGTTGATTTCTTATTAATTACAATAGAATAAAATTGTTTACCAATAGAATCAATAGATGTACATTTTAAAAAGATTTGATTTTATTTCTTTGATTAAATTTGCTTTTATCAAACTGTATGACACAATTTCTTACGACTAGTGGAACTTCATTCTGCATTGAGAAGGTGATAATTGAAGCTAAATCAGAACTCTATCTTCTCTCACCATATTTACAAATTTCAAAAACGCTATACGAGCGTTTGAGAGATTGTTCAAATAAAGGTGTGAAAATTAAAATAATCTATGGTAAAGATGAATTAAAATCCACTGAAAAAAATCAATTATTACAGTTAAAAACAGTGGAATTATTTTTTTCAGAAAACCTACATGCCAAATGTTATTTCAATGAAAATCAAATGGTGTTGACATCAATGAATATGTATGAGTTTTCGGAAAAAAATAATCGAGAAATGGGAGTATTTATTGACCGAAATAAAGACCCGAATTTATTTGAAAATGCCAAAATAGAAGCCCTATCTATTTTAAATTCCTCGCAGAAGAAAAACCAAGTTGTTAATACATCTAAGAATTTTCATGTTATTAATATTGCCAGATTAGAAGATGAAAATTCTGGTTTTTGTATAAGATGCTCAAATCAAATTCCCATAAATCAGAACAAACCACTTTGTAAAGATTGTTATAAAGTATGGTGTCAATTTGGGGATGCGAATTTTCCTGAAAATTATTGCCACAGTTGTGGAAATTCCACGAATTCAAGATTTAATAAACCATTTTGTTATGGTTGTTATCTTGAAATTGAATATAAAAAAGATACAGGATTATAAACTCGTGATTAATTTAGCAAATTCATGCATATCAAAGTCATACAAGACTTATATTCCTCTAATAGCAAAAATATTTATATAATTATATACTTTGTTTTATTCAGATTTCCGGAACTTTTGAATAAAGTCAACTCTAATCCTTTTTTAAGATCTCGACTAGCAGTAGCTGATGAAATATTATAACTAATTACTATTCAATTCTACTACCAAGGACAATTGTGTTGATTTCATTTTGATTACGAAACGGAGTAGATTTTTAACTGAGATAAGTTGAATTTGATTCTCCTATTTTCTCGTAAATAGTACTAATAAACTTTAGATTTTTTGGAGTCATATCTTAAGGCAGCTTTTTGATAGTATCAAATGATACTATCAAAAGTATTTAACTTTAATTCTCACTGCAATAAATGGCAGTTAAATAAAGGATTCAAGTATTGTGTTCTGTATGATTTTAAACTAGAATTATTATACAATGCTTCCAAAATTTGAGCATTACTCCACCGACAATCTCAAAGGCAGTTCGCGGTAGGATTTTACATATCGGCCATTATACATTCCAGGAATCCAGCGGGGTGAGTTTCTTAATATACGGACTGCCTCTTGCGCAAATTCGGGACATTTAGAACTTGCTTCCATTACCCGAATATGCGAAATACTACCATCCACTTCCACTACAAATCGCAACACAACAGAACCGCCAATGCCATTATCCTGGCACCTTAATGGATACTTAAAATTTTTTGCAATATACTTTTGAAATGCCAACTCGCCTCCCCTGAATTGAGCTTTTTGTCCTTTGTGAATAAGGTAAACAGAATCCTGAACAACCGACACAGAATCTACTGAATTTACCACATTATTGGTTGATTTCTGAGCTTGAATTGCTCCAATCCATATGAACAACAAACAAAATAATAGATTTCTTTTCATAAATCAAATATAAGGTAATCAATGAAATTCCGGTGATTTGAAACTCACTACTTTTTCTTATTTTTTAGCTTAGGTTCATAACAATGTATTTCTCACTCTGACTATTTGGAATTTCGTGATAAGGGTTTGATACCATCCATTTTTGCAAACTCCTTCATGGAGTTGCATGGTAACTTACTACCTTTTGTTTTTACATCGAGAATAAATTGATCGCATTCTGCCTCCGTCATGATTTCTTTATTCATTGCTTCTACCAACAAATCCATTGTTGTAAAATAAACAATACTATGCTGTTCACAGTATGATCTAATATCTCTCAAATTACTACTCGCAATAAATTCATTTTCAAATCTCGCAACAGCCATGCATGCACTTTCACCCTCACCAAATTTCTTAATTAACTGAGCATACTCAATGATAATCTCACCTCTTGTTGGAAAAGAAATTATTGGTATTTGAAACAATTTCAAGAAATTGTTGACGGGTTTCTCCAAGCTTTTACTCCTACATAATTCATTCTTCACCTTATCCAACATAACGAATCTTCCCGGAAAAATTGCCGAGAGCTGATGTATTCTGTTGCCGTTCAAAAAGTGTCGAAAAACATCTGAGTCTAATAGTATATGTGGCTCATTCTTCTTGCTCATTGTCGTTTGCCAAATTTTCAATATCCTTGTCAATATCATTCATCAAACTGACAAAATGAGATTCCGAAATAATTCCATCATCGAACAACTTTTTTGCTCTAGCACCGTAATCACCTATCACTAATCCGTGGTTTCCAGATTCATACAAAGTTGAATCATACCCAAGCAATTCTGCACTGTGCTTAACCCCTTTTGTAAATTCTTCATATCGGTTATAATCAATTAGACCCATTGCTTGGAGACGTATCAACAGAGCAGACCTGCTGCATGCAAAATATTGTTCAATTTGAATAATAGTAGTAAGTGTAATTTTATTTTTTACCAGCTCAGGTTTTGGAATCAAGGAAAGCAAACATTCTTCCGGCATGAGTAAATAAGCAGCAAACCAATCTGCTTCATATTCAATTTTATCCTTTTTATCGAATCTACCTGCATTTGAAATTTCCGAAACAAATTCTTTCTGTTCAAAAAGATGATATAATTCGTGTGCAATGGTAAAGTGCTGTTTACTTATCCGATGATTCGAATTAATTATTATGAAATTGTAATTACCATGCTTAATGGCCATACCTGAAAATCGATCAGACATTGGCCTAAACAATGCCACAACACCAAGCTTTGGCAACCAACTTTTCATGCGTATTGGTTCACATGGCCCAATACCATTTCGGATGCGAAAATCGGAAGCAGCTTTTTGTAATGGAAAGTTATTATGCATCTTGGTTTCCTAGTTCAACTATCTTTAAATAATTTTTTACCACTTTTCTAAAATGAGCAAGCTCTTTCATATCATTTTCGTTTACTTCAGTTGCTCTGAACGCAAAAGCAACGTTGGTATTTATATGATCTTTATCTCTCTCAAAAAAGTCGGCCAATTCTGCACCGTATAAATCGGCAAGCTTTTCTAAAACTTCAACTGAAGGTTTTCTACTATCATTTTCATAATAGCTCAGTAGCTCCCTTTTTATTTCTAAAAATGAGGCTACCGCTTCTTGTGAAAAATTATTTCTTTCACGAAAAGCTTTAAGCACTTGTCCTATTTCCATATCTAGTTTTCCGTTATTTTGTTACAAAAATACACAAAATCACGATATAAAATAAAAATGTAACAACAAACGAATAAAAAACAATTTTCAAAATGCTATTATATAACAAATTAATAAAATTTGGCACCCCCAGATGTTGTTTGCATTAGTAATAAAAAAATTACTAATATTTCTCACACTCTTATAATTCACACATTTATCCAATAAAACTTTTCGACCTAAATGAACTGATATGCCTTGGGAATAGATGCGTATAGACAACATGCTATTGTCCATGACATTTCTTATATTTCTTATTACTACCACAAGGACAAATTTCATTTCTACCAATTTTTTCAAAATTGGGAATTGGAGATGGGTCTATACCTTCAGTTATTTCAAATGAACTCAACCAAACATCAACTTCAACTGTTTGTTTTTTTTCGTAATCAGCAAAGAGTGTTTTAAGTACTTCATGCCCAATTTGACGTATTGCTGCTTTTTCTGGGTTTGGAATAATAATTGAATTTTCGCCGTCAAAAATGCTTGTTGCTAGAGAATTGTTTTTTGCAAGATTATAATAAATTTCATCAAGCGATTGATCAACATGTGCTCCACCATCTTGATTCGTAGAGGTTTTTATTAGCGTACTTCTAGATATACTATTTCCTGACGCATCTCTGAAAATAATTTCTTCCCACCAATTTGTGAAATCCATCCAATTTGCGCTGAATGGCATTTCATCCAACTTTGGAAAATACATTGTTTCCTTACCTTTCATTCCAACTAATGTTAATCCAGAATAAGTACTTCTTGATTTCAGAGACATAGGAAAATTAGTGCTAATAAAATGAGAATTCTTTTTACCTAATTGACCAAGTAAAGAATTAGAATTCTTCGTATCATGGAATAAAATTCTAATTATTGCAGCGATTCTTTTTGCTTCTGAAAATTTACCATCATCATATAAATTGCAAGAGGTCATTAAGAAATCCAATTGCTCTGTTAGATGAACTTCCAATTCTTCATATTTTAATTTTATTTTACTCATTTTTAATATCTAATCAAATTCAATTAGTCTTATGCGAATGAAGGAAAAAAATTTGATACTGGAACTTCTATTATTTTTTTTTCAATATCGGTTAAGCTAGCTTTTTTGCTGTAAGAATTAGTATAAATATTTTTTATAAATTTATTCTTAATTCCTTTTAAATCAATATCTTGAAATACTATTTCTTCAAATTCAGTTTCACTAAAAAGTTCACGATCAATATATATATTAGAATCAGGAAAAGAATACCCAACTATTACTAACTTTTCAGTATTCAAGAGTATTTCTCTCGCTTTTTTAATCAACTTTTGTTTATTCTTTCCAACCTCATTATCGAAATCTTTTTCCCAGGAGTAACTAAATCTATTCAAAAAGAAATCATTTTGAACATTGTCAAAACCATTCATATAGCTTGTAAGGCTAAGAAATTCAGATAATTCAGAAAAAAAACAAATTAAATCTACTCTATTTTTGCTAATTAATTTATCATCGAATTTCTTATAAAGCAAATAATCATTGGAACCGTTTTTAGAAAAATCGAAAAAAGCATCACCGTTAAGCTTAATTACATTAAATTGATTTACAGGGTTATCAAATTCAGCAATTTCATTCCCTGTTAAAATATTAAATTTATTTTTTATAGAATTTATATCATTTCCATCTTTAAGAAAATTACGTAATGCAAATTCAATCTGCATATCATAATTCCATGTAATGATTGATAAATTGCTATCAGGAATGACTTGGTCTTTATTTTTTTGTAAAATATTTGCAAAAAGCGAATCATATCTGTTGTCTAATCTGTAATTCAACCCACTGGTCTTGCCAAATTGAATTGATTTAATATCAAAAATTTGAACAAACGCAAAGAATGTCGTTAAAATTATTTTTAAATTATTGTAATTATCCCAATTGGATTGTAGAAAATATTTTCTTGCAATTGTATCTACCGTTTGATGCCATTCTAATTGTTCTATAATTAACTTGGTATCATTATGTAACTTTATTAAAATATCAATATTACTCTTAATTCGAACATCCCATTCTGACTTATTTCTTGTTTCAATAATTTGCTCCAAAATTCCATTCATTGTATGCAAACCATCTCTCATATCTTTAATAATGGGAATTGCATTTGCGCTAGCACCAGCACCGAAAAAATAAGTTGTTTTCATTAATTATTCAAAATTAATTTTATCGATTTCCTGCATTAAACGGTGTGTTTCTGTTAATGCAACTATGATCTTCTGGTAGTGTAATATATCATCAAATTCCAGCTTTCGATCCTTGCGATCCTTCAACCATTTTTGCGCTGGTTGATATCCACCAATGTAAAAATCCCAAGCTATTTGAGGTACGTTATCAAAGTATTGTGTTTCGTTGATATAGACTTTACCATCTTTAAACACTGGTTTTACCACAACATTGTCACCATCAACTGGGTATTGTGTAATGTATTTTTCAACGGTCGGACTTTCCAACAAATGTATCTGCCTTATCTCTCCACCAAGTTTAACCATTTCCAAAAAAGTTTCTTTGTCTTTAGGATAAGGTACTCTGGGAAAATCTATTTTTAAAAACTCTTTGTATTTTTCTCTGTACTTTGGTGAATGTAAAACAGCGTATATGTAATCTAAAATGTCTATTGGTGCAAAAGTGTTTTTAGTAGTTTCTTTTTCTGCTGTGTATTTTAAATCAATTTTCTCTCCTAATTGCTTTACTATTTCGTTGTTTAGATTGGGTATTCTGACTGTTGCTTGCCCAATTTTTTGTTGTTCATTAGATTCAGGATAAAAATATAAAGGGCTTATATAATAATTACCACAAACAAGTGAACCTTTTTCAGTCATTACGTTGGTCACTAACGTTACAAACTCTTCATTTACATTATTTTGCCTTAAATGAATTAATCCAAAATTGTCTTTATTTAAAAAATTATGTGTAACTTCTTTTCTTGGATATGCATGAAAGCCTTTTGTTTTTCCTGTGTAAAACGTATATCTAATGTCAAATGGTCGATAATGAATTTTTAATAGAATTGGATTATTATTTAGAATATCTTCCTTCGCTAATTGAAGTTTCCAGTCTCTTCCATCTACTGATATTTTGTGCTTTTTTCTAAACTCTTCTGAATCAATATTTTTTAACTCAAAAATCTTTTCATTTAATTCATTTGGACTAAAACTAATTACCAAACTATCTCTTTCAGTTTTAATACCACTTGCTCCATAAATAAATAAATCATTGGTTGAGAATCCTCTTTTATACTCTGATTCATCTTTAAAATCTTTTTTTACAAAAAAGTAATTTGTCTGGTCAAATTTCAAATTTTCCCATTCAATTGATTTTAGAAAATTACCTTCTAAAAAACTATATTTAAACTCCCTTGTCCCCTGCAAATCATAATGATAAACTTTTCCTAATTCTGATTTTTTTTTCTTACCTGTTTTAATAAAAATATTTATCGAAACTCCTTGCATTATATCAAACACATTTTGGTCAGGGCTTCCATCCAGACAAACTTCCTTTTTCTTTGCGTTGCCATGTAAATCAAGTATGTAAATTTGATCAAAGCTTCCTAGTAGATGCTTTCTCATTTGTCGATGAATTATCCCATCTATAAAGCTATTATTTGAAATATATGCCAGTATTCCAGAGCTATTCTTATCAATAAAATACTGCCCAAAGCGTATGAATTTAATATAATCATCTGAGAGTGGGTTTATATTTCTTTCATTCATGTCTTTTTTGTAGTCAGAAGTGAGTTTTTCAATCCAATCGCTTTTATTATTACTACTAACACTGTAAGGTGGATTTCCAATTATACACATTACGGGAGTATCCCGTTTAATGTGATTGGCTTCGTTGGCTTCCGTACTTAACCAATTTGCAAATAGAGTACCAGTGTCAGGGTGGCTCTCCTCTAAACTATTTGTTAGGTAAACTCTTAATCTTTGATTCGTTGTTGGCTTATATCCTGTTTCTGTAAGCAACAAATCCAATTTCAGGTGTGCCATTGCATAACTCGCCATGAGTAGCTCAAATCCGTTTAAACGAGGAATTAAATGGGTTTCTATGTAATTACTCCAAATGCCTTGTTGCCCCTCAAACTTTTTATGGATATGTTTGATCACTTGAGCCAAAAATGTACCAGTTCCTGTCGCTGGATCTAATACCTGTACTTTGTGGTATTCTTGTTCTACTTGCTTACCATTCAAGTTTATCTTTACTTTTGTTTTTGAGGTGTCTGCGAGCCCCTGTGGTAAATCAAATTCAGTTTTCAACACATCATCTACCGCTCGAACAATAAAGTCAACTACGGGTTGCGGTGTGTACCAAACTCCACGCGCTTTTCTTAACTTAGGGTCGTATTCGCTCAAAAAGTCCTCGTAAAAGTGAATAATGGGGTCTTCCATCTTGGTCGACTTTCCATAATTCTTTAACATATCCTCAACGTTACAAGCCAAAAATATCTGAACTAAGTCATCAACGATCCATTTGATACGCTCGTCCAATTCCAACCCAGCTATATAGCCAAATAGTTTCTTTAAAAATGGGTTTGACTTGGGTATTAACTCAAATGCTTCCTGTCTGCTGAATGTTGGTAAAGTGGGATCATGTAACCTCGCTGCGAACATACCATACGTAATGGTTTGAGCGTAAACATCTGCAAATCCTTTTGGGGTAATATCATGGATCAATATTTCTTTGAATGCTTTCATTTGGTCATTCAAAGTACTGTTCTCATGGTTTACCTCATCACTGGTTAAAGCTTTCTCAATTACTTCTGATAGCAACCTTGCTTTACCAGCCATCATTTCAGCTAATTTCTTCGAACTTTTAATGGTTTGCCCTACGTGCAAACAAAAGTCCTTAATAAAGCTTTCAAATGATTCAAAATTTTCGTTTAATGGCTTTATGCCCTTATCTGTAAGTTCACCAATGCTTACTTTTCTCACAAATACACCGTCTCGATATAAGTAAAAATCCAAGTAATCGGTAAAAATCAGGTTATTTAAAGATGCTTTATATCGGTCAAACTGTTCTTTATTCCCAGTTTTTTTAGCACCCTCTAAATCCTTATCTCCGATATCTTTGGCTTCAATAAAACCTACTGGAATATCTTTGAATGTAAGAATGTAGTCGGGAGCTCCACAACTTTGTCTTTTGGGTTCATTGGTTGCGCGAATAGTGGGTACTAAATGTTCGATCAAATTTTGCAAATCTCCCCTGAAAGTATGTTCAGTGGAATTGCCTAATTTATAACGTTGATTAATATTGTTAATGTATTGATCTAAATTCATGAATTAATGTATATAAAGCGAAGATACTTCAATTAAATCAATGCTTGTGTTACAAAATTTTATTTTCATTTTAATACACATTTGAAAGTGTTGCTCAAATCCATTGAATTGCAAAATCAAACACTATCATTGGTAAAATTAAAAGATTTATAATCAAATATATTAGGCTATGAAGCAGTTTTATTAATAATACCATGTGATGTTATTAATGATATATGACATTAATTATATTTGAAAAAACAACTATTTAAAGCTCTTTGTAAAATTGCCATGTCCCGTCGCCTTAATTGAAAGTCGAAGTACAAGTGAGTATTTTAATAGTCACATTTAGTCATTGTTTCTGTGAAGTCGGTCGAGGAGATAAAATATGATTATCTTCTTTAGGACGCTTTTTCCTTGATAAGACCCATCTGCATGCTTTAATTCGTCTTCATATGACAAATAGTTATCGGGTACTTTTGAGAATGCTAAATTCGAATGTTCGATTCCAGTCAATCCAGCCAACGAATGAAAGAACTTATGTCTACTATTGGCTATAACTTTAATAGTTTTAATAATTATCGACTCTGTAATTTGAATATCAGCTAAAAATCTCTCGATCCTTTTATTTAATCCAATTCTGACTGAGCGTTTACAACATTCACATTGCTTAATATCTTCAATGATTTTTTTTTCATGATTCAACATAATAGCTTCAAATATTTGAAATAATAGTGCGTTTTCAAACAGCGCATTATCATAAATTCTATTCGATGTCATTATTATTGAATTTGAAATAGCAAGGTATTGAAGAGAATTATAAACAAATGAATTAGATTCCTGTTTAATAAGCTCGTTGAATATGTCTATAAAAGATAGTTCAGTAGAATTGTCACCAACAATATGCAATTGCAATCGGTCAAGGTCATCCAGATCCATTTCCCTGTTCTCACCAAATTTTAATAACTCAATTTGCTCAAGAATACTTAGATTAGAATTAACAATATGAGTATTATAGTCAAGTTTAGATAACCATTGAATTGCCACATATTCTTGTCTGATAATATTTAATGTTGTTATAAAGTCCGAAATAATGCGTTGGTAATTTGTGTGGGTGTCAATATCAATGATTAACCCCATCTTCTGGCTATAGAGTCCCAATGTGTCATCAAGAAACTTGGAGTGAAAGCAAAATATACCATCACATAGCTTTGTTGGTTCGTTAACAATTGTCCTAGTAGGAATATGTAGAATTATTAGGTTCATTGCAATTTAGAAGAACGGTTTATTTACGAAACTAATTACTATTAGAACCTTATAAAGCCAAAAATCAATGAATATTTGTGATTTATGCAAGAATCAAAGCGTTTTCACAACAATTTAAACAAAACTGATTCGATATTTCAAGTTAATCAAGTTTCGAATCCCACCCCCAATTTTACCCATAAAAAAAGCCTCATTTCTGAGGCTTTTCTTGTGATCCCGCTGGGACTCGAACCCAGGACCCATACATTAAAAGTGTATTGCTCTACCAACTGAGCTACGGAATCATCATCGTTTCCGATTTGTTTGTTCCCTTAAGGGACTGCAAAGGTACACCC
>JACCDS011721890.1_pt1 | contig 11835 bp, 6 predicted proteins | sample 7446441 | NCBI WGS metagenome assembly JACCDS01 (sample SAMN15323445, study PRJNA562643) | freshwater metagenome | isolation source: river surface water | place: USA:Blue River Watershed | collected 2017-08-17 | reverse complement strand
TTATCTGCTCGGAATTGATGGCGGTGGTAGCAAAACGCTGGCGCTACTCTGTGATGCACAAGGCGTCGAGGTGGCGCAGGCGAGCAGCGGCCCGGCGCATCTGACCAACGATTTGCCTGGCGCCTGCGACACTGTCTTACAACTCATCGACACTGTCTTGCATCAAGCGCAGCTGACGCGGGCGCAAATCGTGCTCGTGGTTGGCATTGCCGGTGCCGGGGATGACCGCTTAAAACAGCAGCTGCTGACAGCACTCAAGCCGGAACAGTATGCCGGCTGCTATGTCACCACCGATGCCAAAACATCCTTACATGGCGCCAACAGCGGCGCACCTGTGGTGGCGATTGCACTGGGTACCGGTTCTGTTGCGATGCGGCTTGATCAAAGCCAGCAAGAACAACAAGTCGGCGGTTGGGGTTTTAGCATTGGCGACGAAGGCGGTGGCGCGGCGATGGGAAAAGCCGCCGTGCGCGCAGCGCTGTGGGAGCAGGACTGTCACCCAGATAGCTATTCAAAACTCGCGCAGTATATTTTTTCGGTGATAGGCCAGAATAAAACCGACATGCTGACCTGGCTTCGGCAAGCCAATGCTAATCAATATGCCGCGCTTGCACCCCGGGTGATTGCACTGGCCGGCAGTTGCACGGCTGCGCTTGGTGTGTTGCACAAGCATGCTGCTGACGTCGAACTGTTGATTAAGGCAACCCGTGCAGACACTGATTTACCGGTAGTTGTGCTTGGCGGCCTTGCTGAAGCAACTGTGCCCTATTTGTCCGAGCGGGTGCGAAGTTGGTGCCAGAGCGCCAAAGCCGATAGCGTGCGAGGCGCTATTTTGATCGCCCGGCAACTGGCAGATTCTGTAGCACAGTCGCCCGCGCCATCGAAGCCGGTAGTGTCCAGTGCCAACGACGACCGCGCAATAGCGCTGGCACGTCAGTTAAGCCAGTTGCCAACCGAATCGAGAGCTTCGGCGCGGCTTGATTTAGCCGGATTAGACACAGAAAGTTTGTTAAAAGCACTGAATCAGGCTGACCAAACGGTACCGCAGGCAGTGGCACTGGCGATCCCAAATCTGGCGCTATTGGTGGACAAGGTAGTGGCCGCTTTCGCGGTCGGCGGCCGGTTGATTTACATCGGAGCCGGCACCAGTGGCCGGCTTGGTGTGCTGGATGCGGTGGAATGCCCACCGACGTTCAGTGTGGAGCCAGACCAAGTGATGGGCTTGATCGCCGGCGGTCACAGTGCGATGTTCCGCGCCAAAGAAGGCGCCGAAGATGATGAAGCGCTCGCTGTTGCCGACTTAACTGCAATCCACTTTGATGCGAAGGATGTGTTAGTTGGCATTGCTGCCAGCGGCCGCACGCCTTATGTCATTGCAGGCCTTCGCTATGCGCGCAGTATGGGCGCATTGACGGCCGGCATCAGCTGTAATCCGGGCACTGAAGTTCTGACCTGCGCCGATCTGCCGCTTTGTGCGGCGGTGGGCCCTGAAGTACTGAGCGGTTCCACCCGGTTAAAAGCCGGCACTGCGCAAAAACTGCTGCTGAATATGATTTCAACCGCAGCCATGGTGCGAAGTGGTAAGGTGTATCAGGACCTGATGGTCGATTTGCATGCCAGCAATGCCAAATTAAAAGCGCGGGCGCTGAACATTATTTGCCAGGCCACCGGAGCTAGTCTGGAAGATGCCGGTTATCTGCTGCAGCACGCCGGTCAGAGTGTCAAACTTGCCATCTTGTTGTTCCACTCGGTACCAGACCTTCGCAAAGTTTGCCCTGTTGATGTGCAGGCAGCGCAAGTGTTGTTACAGCAAACGCGCGGCCATCTGGCCGAGGCTATTCAGCGTCTACCGGCAGCCATATGTCCGGCTTAAAGAAGCTGATTTTTTTCCTGCTGCTGATGAGCCTCCTGACCGGTGCTTTGCCTGCTCACGCGGGAACGACCAAGCAGAGCCGGAGCTGCTTTGCAGACCAAACCGCAATCGCAGAGGATTTATCTGCCCGTGTCGGCGCGTTAAAACTCAGGCAGCAGCAGCCCCTTCTGCAGGGCAAGCGATTGGGTCTGGTGGTCAATCAAAGCTCGCGGCTGGGTCATTGCCACCTGGTCGATGTGCTCAGTGAGCTTGGCCTGCAGGTGAGCGTGATTTTCACGCCAGAACATGGTTTTCGCGGCGACGCAGATGCCGGTGCTGCCGTCGCCGACAGCAAGGATAGCCGCAGTGGCGTACCGATTTACTCCCTGTATGGCGCACTAAAGGCACCAACCGCCGCGCAACTCGCCGATGTTGATGTGCTGTTATTTGACTTGCAGGATGTCGGCACGCGCTTTTATACCTACCTGTCGACTTTGCATTATGTGATGCAGGCTGCCGCTACCGCAAAACTTCCGCTCTGGGTGTTGGACCGACCCAACCCAAATGGTCGCTGGCTGGACGGTCCGCTGTTACAACGCGAATTCAGCTCATTTGTTGGGATGCATCCCATCCCACTACTGCACGGCATGACACTGGGCGAGCTGGCGCGGATGATCAAAGGCGAAGGCTGGATAACCGGCGCAAAGGCGTTATCGCTGACCGTGTTGCCGGTATCGCAGTACCAACGTGACCTGCCTTACGATTTACCGGTCGCGCCGAGCCCGAACTTACCAAACCGGCAAGCTATCGCCTGGTATCCGACGCTGGCTTTATTTGAAGGCACTGCGGTGTCGGTTGGCCGTGGCACGACCTGGCCGTTTCAGTTGCTGGGGCATCCACTGTTACTCCAAGAGCAGGCTATCTGGCGGTTAACGCCGGTCAGTACGCCCGGTGCGGCATTAAACCCACCGTGGCGCGATACAGTGATAGGCGCCGAAGACTTTCGGCAACGCACACCAGAACATGGCTTGATGGTGGAAGTCTGGCTGGAGTGGCAACAACGCTTCGCCGCCAACGGTGTGCGTTTGATTGATAAACCGGCTTTTTTCGACAAACTGGCAGGCAGCAGCCAGCTGCGCCAGCAATTGGAACAAGGCCAGACTGCAGCGCAGATCCGTCAGAGCTGGCAAACCGATTTAGCAGCGTTTGCCAAGCAAAGAGCGCCCTATTTGTTGTATCCGTAGCGCTACTTTTACCGGAGCGCTCATCAACGAGAACGGTAAAACTGTGCCACCGCCTGATTGGATTTCTCCATCAGGCTACGGCCGGTTTTGCAGGCTTGCGTCAGACCGATAAACAATAAATCGATGACATATTCCTGCGCGGTCCGCGCCAGGATCGACGATAGGCGCGCGGATTCTTCATCGGTCGCCATATACAGCTGTAAATGGGCATGATCCCCAACCGGGGATTGGCCATAACGAGTCAGGCTAATGACATTGGCCTGATTGGCGCGGGCCTGACGGCTGATCTCGACAATCTCGCGGGTATTGCCAGACTGGCTAATTGCAAATAACAAATCACCTTTGCCAAGAGTGGCGACCCCCGCCAGCTGCACGTGACTGTCGTTTTCCGCCATGGCGCAAAAGCCTAGTTTTTGCAGCTTGTAAGCAAAATCTTTTGCCACCAGCGCCGATGCGCCAATACCACTGATATGAATACGGTGCGCGTCGCGTAGCATTTGCACTGCTTGTTCCAATAGCTCGGTACTGTTCAGAGTGGCTGTGGAATTTAATACGGCTATTTTACTAGATAGCAGTTTGTCGCTGACTTGCTGCAGATTGTCACTGAGCACTATTTTGCCGTGTAATGCGGTATTGTCGGGCTCGGATAGCACCGACTCATTGAGCGCAAACTTAAAATCCGGATAACCGCGATAGCCTAATTTTTGCGTGAACTTGACCACACTACTCTGACTGACGCCAACCGCGCCTGCCAGGTTCTGTGACGACAACTCCCGGATCAAAGCCGGTGATTTCAGTACAAAATCAGCAATTTTCAGCTCATTGGCCGACAGGGTATCTTTAATCGAGCGGATTTTGACTAAACAAGACATGCTGGTTGTCTTCCTTTAAAGTGCTGTTTACCTTTTTGCCCTGAAAATATTACAGGCGAAGGCCGCGGTAAAGCATTTTCTGCGCGCAATTTCAGATAAGAAGAAAAGCCACTTCTTATACGAATGACTTATGCCTAAATTTCGGGATAAAATCCGTTTACCTGTTCAGTACCCAATAGAATACTGAGTTACAGTGGCATATTGGCGAGATTATAGTCGTAATATATTATTCCTCAAATATATTATCTGATGAATATTTGTGCTAAAAAATAGTCGTTACCTACTGATATCCCGGAGCAGAACATGGTTTATATGAGCAAGCCGCTGAGCGCTCTTTTCGCTGAGCGAACGATGCATCTGTTACTTGTAATGTTACTGGCGATGTTGCTGCAAAGTTGTAGTCAATCCGGCCCGGTGCCAATCAATACCGAGCACCAGTCGGTGAACCGCAATGAACGGGTCCGGCTGTTGGTGTTGCATTACACGGCAATTAACTGGGAACGTTCGCTAAAAGCACTGACTCAGCCAGGTGCAACTGCAGTCAGCGCACATTACTTAATACCGGAGAGCTTTGATCCCACCTATCCTGCCGACAAGCCGCTACAGGTTTATCAACTGGTGGCGGAAACGCAGCGTGCCTGGCACGCTGGCGCCAGCCGCTGGGAAGACCGCAGCGCGCTGAATGATCAGTCGATTGGCATTGAGCTGGTGAATCTGGGCTGGTGCCATCAACGTACCGTACCTTTTGCTGAACCTGGCAACAACGAACTTTGCCTGACGCCGGATTTTGACCCGGCACAACTGCAGTTACTGGCCAACTTACTGAAAGATATTTTGGCGCGAAACCCGGAGATCAGCCCGACCCGTGTCGTCGCACACAGTGATATTGCACCGTCGCGAAAACAAGACCCTGGCCCGCGCTTTCCGTGGCAATGGCTGGCAAATCAGGGCATTGGAGCCTGGTATGACAATCAGACGTTATTAAAGTACTGGCAAGGTATCAAGGCTATGCCCGATGCCCGCATGGTACAACGCGCCTTGCAACGATATGGCTATGGGATTGTCGTCACCGGTGAATGGGATCTGCAAAGCCGCGATGTGTTACTGGCGTTCCAGCGTCATTTTGTACCAAATCGGGTCAGCGGCGAATTAGACCCGGAAACCGTTGCAGTGCTATGGGCCTTGCTGGAAAAGTATTTTCCTGACAGTCTGAACGGTCCTGAAAATCTGGCACTGACATTAGAATAATAAGTGCCATGTCGAATTATTTAATTGGTTGAATTGAGGTGAAACTTTGGCTGAATGGATGACGCTGATCCCTGCGGTGGTGGCGATTGCTGTAGTGTTGTGGCGAAAAGAAGTAATAGTTGCATTGTTATTGTCATTATTCAGCGCTGAGTTGCTGTTGTTAATCAAAGGCGGTAGCTCAGTGGTTAGCGCGACTGCTGTCGCTTCGGTGAACACGCTTGAGGCCATGACCACGGTGCTGACAGATCCGGGCAACGCTCGCCTGTTATTGTTTGCGTTGATGGTCGGTGCCTTGATGGCGTATATGCGATACTCCGGCGGCGTTGCGGCACTCGTCACCAGTCTGGTTAATCGTGGTGTGGCAAAAACTGCCCGTCAGAGTAAATTACTGGCGTTTTTTACCGGCGTGGTGATTTTTATCGAATCGAATTTGTCGGTGCTGACTGCCGGCATTTTATCGCGGGGTTTGTTTGATAAATTTAAAATCAGCCGGGCGGAACTGGCCTACATCATCGACAGTACCAGCGCACCAATTTGTATGCTGATTTTACTCAATGGCTGGGGCGCTTATGTACTGGGGCTGATTTCACCCTATGAACTCAAAGACAACCCGGTAACGGTGTTGATGTCGACCATTCCGCTGAATTTTTACGCCATTTTGACCCTGATGCTGGTATTTTTTACCATCTGGACCGGGCGTCATCTGGCGCCGATGCGTCGTGCCAATGAACAGCTGAATAAAATCGACGGTCATGACGAGCAGGAAGTCGCGCCAACCAAAGCCCGTTATATGCTGGTGCCGCTACTGACGATGATTGTCGGCATGGTCGGTTTCATGCTGTGGACCGGTAACGGCGATCTATCGCAGGGTTCTGGCTCTAAATCTGTGTTATATGCCACGACTTTAAGCTGTGTGGTCGCGTATCTGATGTTACTGCTGAGCAAACAATATAATCATCAGCAGTTGGTCAATATCGGTTTTAAAGGCATGAGTGAGTTACTAGGGCTGGTCAGTATTTTGTTACTGGCGCTAGCGCTGGGCCAAAGCCTGAAGAACCTCGGCACTGGTTTATACATTTCCGGTTTGGTGGCTGAATCATTACCGTTGTGGTTAGTTCCCGCCATGTTGTTCTTAGCCGGCGCGTTGATTTCGTTCACCACAGGCACTTCATGGGGCACTTTTGCCATCCTGATCCCAATTGGCATGCCGTTGGTGGTGAATCTTGGTTTACCGCCACCGCTGGTGCTGGCCGCAATTTTGGGTGGAGGCGTGTTTGGTGATCACTGCTCACCTATTTCAGATACCACTGCCGTCAGTGCGGTCGCAGCCGGTTGTGACCTGCTGGAGCATACCCGTACCCAACTGCCCTACGCCTTAATTTGCGCGGGGCTGGCGCTGGTCGGTTATCTGGTCTGTGGCCTGGTTATGATTGGATAAATAACGCTTTGGGATCGAAAAAGCAGCCTGGTGCTGCTTTTTTTATTAGTGGTGGTATGAAAAAAATGCAGACGCTATTGTCGGCGCAGCGGCTCTGCACTGGATTGCTGGTCCAGCAACTGCAACAAAGATTGGTAAATCAAGCCACTATGGGCGGATAAACCAATTTCACAGGTGCGGCTGGTGGAATAACCGCCCTGACAATGACTGACCTGACTCTGCAGCGGCGCCAGTGCAGCGGCATTGAGTTCTGGTAACTGGAAGCCTTTGTCGCCGGCAAATCCGCAACAATGGATATCCTGCGGCACCACCACAATGCGGCTCAATAGCTTCGCGAGTTGCAACTGCGCGTCGTCGGCCTGCATCCGCCGGCTGGAGCAAGTCTGATGCAACGCAATGCTGTGCGCAGTCGGAGTCACCTGCAAGCGCGGCAACAGATACTGCAGCGCAAAACTGGCCGGTTCTAATAACTGCAGCTGGGCGTAGCGCTGATCTTTCGCCGCATCTTCCAGCAGTTTGTGCGCACAGGGGCTGGTATCGACCAGCACCGGACGTTGGCCCTGCTGACTTTGTTGCCACAATACCTCCAGCACCTCAGCGGATTTGGCCGCTGAAGCATGAAATTGGCCTTTACTCTGAAATGGCAAACCGCAGCATTGACTCGTAAGCGCGGCAGGATAGCTAAAACGTAAGCCGGCTTTATCCGCGAGTGCGCGGACAACCTCAGTTAAATTACGCGGATCCGGATTGTCAGCCTGCGGCCCCATCACCCGGCTGACACAACTCGGCAGGTAGATAAAATCCACGTCATTTTGTTCATCTGCAGACGCCAATGCACCGGCACTGGTTGGCATCGTGCTAAGCCAGACCGGCGAACCATAAGGATGTAAACGCTGAGTCAGCCGTTGTAGCCGGCCGGCACCGACGATGCGTGCGGTGGCATGTCCGAGCCTCAGCCCCACACCAGCGATTGTTGTCACCGTAGCAAAATGTGCGGCCAGCGCTTGGCTGACTTTACCTTCAGGCTGGGCAAGACTGCGACTTTGCCGGGTCAAATCGCCGGTGTTAATTCCAACCGGACATTGCGTGGCACAGAGACCACAGGCGGCGCAAGTCTGCACTGCCTGATAATCATGATGCTGTAACAAGTCGGCCGACAATTTCGCTTTGCCTTCTGCATCTAAAGTCGCCAGATGCCGGTTTGCCACGATGCGCTGACGGGGTGTCATTGTCAGATTGCGTGATGGACAAACCCGCTCACAGAAACCACATTCGATACAGGCATCGATCAGCGGATTGCTGATCGGCAACGGTTTTAACTGTTTCAGGTGCACCAGCGGATCATCGTTCAGTAAAACCCCGGGATTGAAAATACCATTTGGGTCCAGCAGCTGTTTGATCCGGCGCATCGCGGCATAGGCTTTGTCGCCCCATTCGCGCCGGACAAAAGGCGCCATATTACGGCCGGTGCCATGTTCAGCTTTTAGAGAACCGTCAAAGCCATCCACGACATGACAAACCACCGCGTCAATCAGCTGCTGATATCTGTGTTTGTCCGCTTCTGTGGTAAAACCCTGCGCAAAAATAAAGTGCATGTTGCCGTCAAGCGCATGGCCATAGATCACCGCATCAGCGTAGCCGTGTTGATTCAGCAAAGTACGCAGAGCTGCCAACGCTTCGGTTAACCGTGCCACCGGATAACAGACATCTTCAATCAAAGCCGTCGTCCCGGCGGCTCTGGTGGCGCCGACCGCAGGAAACACGCCTTTACGCACATTCCAGTATTGCTGGCATACCAGTGCGTCGGTACTAAACGCCAGGCTACGCGGGTCTTTATACGGTGCGATGGTCTGTTCAATCAAACCAATGTGGCGCGCTAAGGAGTCCGGAGTTTCGGCACCAGTCTGAACTAGTAGCGCAGTGACACCAGCTTCAAGATCAGCCACGACAGCCGGAACGCCTACCTGATGGCGGACAGCAGTCAGCGCCTTGTCGTCGAGCAATTCACAGGCCCCGACCACCTGACGCCCTAACCCAGACAACGCCTGGACCGCAAGACCGGCTTGCTGCAGGTCCTGAAACAGCAAAAACGCGCTGGCACTATAGGGATCCAGTGCAATAGTGCGCTGCGTGACTTCACCAATAAAACCAAGCGTTCCTTCTGAGCCAATCAGCAAATGACACAGCATCTGCAGCGGATCGTCGAAATCCAGCAGCGCGCGCAGGCCATAACCGGTGGTATTTTTCAGCTGATATTTACGGTGGATGCGGCTACTGAGCTCGGTGTCACTGCGCAGCGTCGCAGCAACTGCACTGAGGTCGGCCAAGAGTTCTGCTTTGTGTTGCCGAAACTCGGCAACGCTGATTGGATCGGCACTATCAAGCACAGTACCATCCGCCAGCACCAGTTTTATTGCGTGCAACACCTGATAGGTATCCAGTGCATTCATCCCGGAAGCGTTATTAGCGCAGATCCCGCCAATAGTTGCACTCGCCAGCGACGCCGGCACGGGCGCGATCATCCGGCCATAGGGTTTTAGCAAGCTGTTAGCATCGCCGCCTCTGACCATCGGGCCGCATCTGATTAACAAACCGTCCTGCTCTATCTGGCTATAACAAAAGCCATTTCCAAGTTGCACCAACACCTGATCGGTAAGCGTCTGGCCGGATAAACTGGTGCCGGCAGCGCGGAACGTCAGGCCAACTTGATAGCGCTGAGCTGCGGTCAATACCTGCCGTAGTTGTTCAAGATTATCAATACGTAAAATAAGCTGAGGGATCAGTTGGTAAAAACTGGCATCGTGGCTTTTGGCGATGAGATCTAGCGGGTTAGTGTTGAGTGCGCCTGCGGGCAACTGCGGGCTGATAGCACGGGCAAAAGCTGCGATCGCTGCTGCGTTGGTGGCAGACTGGTTGAAAAGGTTCCGGCCCGTCGCAACGGTTTTTTCCGCTGTAGCCTGATTGCCATGCATTGCCATCACAGTCACCCGATAATTTATTCGCTTATTACCCAATATACTTCAGTAATTATTCGAATGGTAGCAGGTGACTGCCGGCAGTGCTGGCTTTAGTCAGCTATTGGCTTCAGCTGCGCTATGCGGAGCCAACTCCGTCAGCTGTTGCGCCAGCAGTTCCGCATCGACCGGCCAAAACATTTCGTCGCGCGGTTGTTCCACCCCAGTGACACCGTCTTGTGGCCGGCAGTTTTTCAGGGCATCGCGCCATTCCTGCGGTACTTGTTCAATACCCCCTAAAGCGCCAAATACTGCGGCGACAATCACAGTATTCGAACCGGTATCGCCACCAAGTCTGATCGTGTCGACCATCGCCTCGCCAAGCGATTTAGCATATAGCAACTGAAATAACAGATTTTGAAAAGCTGCCAACGCCGGATTTTGTTGCCGCAACTCAGCGCTCCCCGGCATAAACAAAGCTTGTTGGATACTTTGCCTGATCGCTGGATCAACTTTGAGCTCTTGCGCCCAGACATCAACATCCTGATACAAGGTCTCAGCATCGGCGCCGGTATCGATGGCTTTGGCCAATAACATCGCATACAGACCGCTTAACTGCTGCATCTGTAAAGCATTTTGCGTCAACGCGGTATCGGCCATCGCCCAGGCGGCGATTTGCGGCAGCGAATAATGGACGCCCAGAATACACAGTGGCGTTAACCGTGCCAGCGCGTTTGCGGTGTAGTCTCTTTCATCAGCACCGCCGACGATGGCGCGTTGTAGCGATGCGCCGAGCGCAAAAGGTTCAGTGCTGAGCCAGTAGCGATAAGCAGAAAGCGCCTGATCTTCGTGATAACTACGGCAATACTGCAGCATACGGGCCTGCAACAGCATCAGTTCGCCTTCTTCGGTCGGTTGCCCGGCCAGTGTGTGCCATGGACCACAATCCTGGAGTTGCAACAGTTCGGCGGCTGGCTTCCGTCTAAGTTCCGCCGGCTGACAAAACTCAAACTGGGTACCCAGTGCATCTGCTGCCAATGCCGCAGTCAGCGCGCCCTGTGCCCGTTGCAATGTGGATAAAGACATGACACCTCCTGTATGCATTTAAACTGTTGCACAGTCTGCAGGCTGAGCAGACACATTGCAAGCTTATGATTTTACAAAAGTCCGTATTTATGCGGCTTGCAGCCTGATCCAGACAACAAAGCCAACCCGAAGGTTGGCTTTGTTATGTACAAATAAAAACGAGGTTAACGAATTAACCGCCGTATTTTTCGGCCAGATACAACCAGGTTTCCAGTACTGTATCCGGGTTCAGTGATACTGAGTCAATGCCCTGATCCATCAACCAGGCGGCAAAATCTTCGTGATCTGATGGGCCCTGGCCACAGATCCCGACATATTTGCCCTTGGCTTTGGCCGTTGAAATGGCCATCGACAGCAGTTTTTTGATCGCCGGATTGCGTTCATCAAACAGATGCGCAATCAACCCGGAATCGCGGTCGAGACCTAGAGTCAGCTGGGTCAGGTCGTTCGAACCAATCGAGAAACCGTCAAAGAATTCAAGGAATTCTTCCGCCAGCAGACAGTTCGACGGCAGTTCACACATCATAATGACTTTGAGGCCATTTTCACCGCGTCTTAAGCCTTGTTCAGCCAGCAGGCCAATCACCGCTTCGGCTTCACTAAGAGTGCGTACGAACGGGATCATGATCTCAACATTGGTCAGGCCCATCTCGTTGCGCACCCGTTTTAACGCTTCGCACTCCAGCGCAAAACAATCGCGGAAGTCTTCGGAGATATAACGGGAAGCACCACGGAAACCAATCATCGGGTTTTCTTCATGCGGTTCATACTGACGACCGCCGACCAGATTGGCGTATTCGTTCGATTTAAAATCCGACATCCGCACGATGACACGTTCCGGTGCAAAAGCGGCGGCCAGCGTCGAAATACCTTCGGTCAGCTTGGCGATATAGAATTCGACCGGCGACGCGTAACCCGCCATCATTTCGTCGATTTGGGCTTTCACATCGGCCGGCTGCACGCTGTAGTTCAGCAAGGGTTTTGGATGCACGCCGATCATCCGGTTGATGATAAACTCTAAGCGCGCCAGACCAATACCGGCATGCGGCAGCTTGGCATAACCAAAAGCACGTTCCGGGTTGCCGACGTTCATCATTATCTTCATTTTCAGTGGTGGCATCGCATCAACACGCGATGGCAC
>JACCDS011298439.1_pt1 | contig 11836 bp, 10 predicted proteins | sample 7446441 | NCBI WGS metagenome assembly JACCDS01 (sample SAMN15323445, study PRJNA562643) | freshwater metagenome | isolation source: river surface water | place: USA:Blue River Watershed | collected 2017-08-17 | reverse complement strand
GCTCGGTCGCTAACCGACGCTATAGAAGGAGTAGAAAATGGCAAGAGTAAAAAACGCCGTCAACTCGCTAAAGAAGCGTCGCGTTGCGCTTGAGCGTGCTCACGGATACCGCGGTCAGCGTTCACGCCTATACCGCATGGCAAAGCAGCAGTTGCTGCACTCGTTGGTCTACGCATACAACGACCGTCGTAAGCGCAAGGGTGACTTCCGTCGCCTGTGGATCCAGCGCATCAACGCTGGTGCTCGTGCAAACGGCATGACCTACAACCGCTTTATCCAGGGTATGCAGCTAGCAGGCATCGAGGTTGACCGTCGTATCCTTTCGGACATGGCTATCCACGACCCAAAGACCTTTGCATCATTGGTTGCTTCCGCTAAGGCAGCGCTTCCAAAGGATGTGAACGCTCCAAAGGCTAGCTAATGCTTGATAACCCGAAATCCGATCGGATCAAGGGGATATCGCGCCTAAATCAGAAAGACGCCCGGACTGAGTCCGGGCTCTTTCTGCTTGATGGCCCTCAGGGTCTGAAGGAGTTGGTCGATAGGCCGAATTTGGCGCGCGAAGTTTTTGTCACCGAGGAGGCTTCTAATCGATACGCCTCAGAGCTCGGTGAGTTGGAACAGTACGGGATTGAAATCACCTTGGTTTCCGAACGTGTCATTGAGAAGATCTCCGAAACCAAATCGCCACAGGGTGTTGTTGCAGTGGTTTCTCAGCTGCACGTTGATTTGACCAAGGCGCTGGCTAAAAAGCCAAAGCTCGTAGCGGTCTTGGATCAGGCGCGAGACCCGGGGAATGCCGGAACGATCCTCAGGGCTGCCGATGCTGCGGGTGTCGACTTGGTGATTTTCACCAAGGAGTCAGTTGATCTATATAACCCAAAGTTGATTCGCTCGACAGCGGGCAGCATCTTTCATGTTTCGGTTGCAATCGAGGCAGACTCGATTGAACTTGTTCCCAAGCTCAAGGCAGCGGGGCTGCAGGTTTGGGCCACAGCGATGGCGGGGGAGAGCGTCACCCACCTAAAGAGGCAGCTTGCTGAACCAACAGCTTGGATCTTTGGCAATGAGGCCCACGGTGTGAGTGAGAGTCTGCTCCAGGCTGCCGACAAAGCCGTTTCCTTGCCAATCTATGGCCAGGCTGAATCGCTAAATCTCGCTACGGCAGCATCAGTTTGTCTGTATGCCTCCGCCTTTGAACAGCACTCTCAAGACTAAACTTGTGCGGGTGCCCCTAGAACTCAATCAACACACGGTCCAAACGGCCCTTGAGGATGCCCTCGCTCAGGTAGCCGCCGCTGAGTCTTTTGCTGAGCTCAAGGCGTTGAAGAGTTCCTTGGTTGGCGAGAGCGCCGCGCTATCGCAGCTCAACGCAATGATTCGAGACCTTCCAGGGGATCAGAAAGCGGAAGCTGGAAAACTTGTCGGTAGCGCGCGAGCGCGGCTCAATGAGGTTTTTGCAAGCCGAGAGGCAGCTCTGGAAGCCCAGGCTTTGGAAGAGCAGCTAAAGGCCGAGGCAGTCGACATGACGGCGGCAAAAGTGTCGATTAGGCAGGGTGCACGACACCCGCTGTCACTTCTGATGGATCAGGTTTCCGACGTCTTTGTTGGCATGGGCTGGGAGATTGCAGATGGTCCCGAGCTCGAGAACGAATGGTTCAACTTTGACGCGCTGAACTTCCACCCCGACCACCCAGCCCGCGCCATGCAGGACACTTTCTTTGTCTCTCCGGTAGGGAATCACTTGCTGCTGCGCACTCACACTTCTCCGGTCCAGGTTCGCTCCATGCTTGAGCGCGAGCTTCCGCTTTATGTGCTGTGCCCAGGTCGAGTGTTTAGAACTGACGAGTTGGATGCCACCCACACCCCGGTATTTCATCAGGTAGAGGGGCTTGCGATCGACAAGGGTCTAACGATGGCTGATCTCAAGGGGACCCTTGAACACTTCGCTCGTGTGATGTTTGGCCCAGAGGCAAAAATCCGGCTGAGGCCAAGCTTCTTCCCATTCACTGAGCCCTCAGCAGAGTTGGATGTATGGCATCCGGCAGCGAAAGGCGGTCCACGTTGGGTTGAGTGGGGCGGATGTGGAATGGTGAACCCGAATGTCCTTTTGGCAGCAGGAATTGACCCCGAGGTCTACTCAGGTTTCGCCTTTGGAATGGGCATTGAGCGCACGCTGATGTTCAGAAATGGCGTGAGAGACATGCACGACATGGTTGAGGCAGATGTTCGCTTCTCGCAGCAGTTTGGGTCGGTGATCTAATGAGAGTCCCATTGAGCTGGCTAGCTGAGTATGTCGAACTGCCAAAGGATGCAACCCCACACACTGTGATGGCTGAGCTTGTAAAGGTCGGCCTGGAGGAAGAGGGTGCTCACGGCGGCGACCTTCGGGGACCAATTGTCGTGGGTAAGGTGCTCGAGTTTGTCGAAGAGGCGCAATCAAACGGTAAGACCATCCGCTGGTGCCAGGTGGAGGTTGCTCCCGGGGTTGTGAACGGAATCGTCTGTGGAGCCCGGAACTTTTTTGTCGGTGACAAGGTAGTTGTTACCCTGCCAGGGGCTGCACTTCCTGGTGGTTTTGAAATCGCCGCTCGAAAGACCTATGGACACGTATCTGACGGGATGATCGCTTCGTCTCGAGAGCTTGGCTTGAGTGATGAGCACGACGGCATCCTCAGGCTCGAAGCGCTTGGACTGGACCCAGAGGTCGGCACCGATGCCCTTGAGCTACTGGGGCTGAGCGAGTCTGCTGCTGAGGTTAATGTCACGCCCGATCGCGGGTACTGCCTATCTATCCGAGGCATCGCGCGCGAGTATTCTCACGCAAGCGGGGTGCGGTTCACCGATCCAGCTTCCAAGGTGAGCGTTTCAGCTGGCTCCGGAATTTCGTTGTCAGTTTCCGATTCATCACCAATTCACAACAAGCCTGGTTGCCCCAGCTTTTTCCTTTTGGGCGTGGAGGGGATTGATGCGAAGGCACCGACTCCGAGCTGGATGGTCAATCGCCTGAAGCTAGCCGGCATGAGATCAATCTCAATTGCTGTCGACATCACAAATTACGTGATGCTCGAACTCGGTCAACCACTTCACGCTTACGATGCCGCCAAAGTAGTTGGTGGATTCGCAGTGCGACGCGCGCTCAAGGGTGAGCAACTGGAGACTCTGGATGACAAGGTTCGGCAGCTTCACGAGGAAGACCTGCTCATCTGTGATGAGCAGGGGCCCGTGGGACTGGCGGGTGTCATGGGAGGTGCTAGGACCGAGGTATCAGACTCAACCAGCGCGGTAATCCTGGAGGCTGCAAACTTCGATCCGATCTCCATAGCGCGCACCGCTCGTCGTCACAAGCTTCCCTCTGAAGCATCGAAACGTTTTGAGCGCGGCGTTGATCCTCTGGTTGCAAAAATCGCTGCGTCCAGGGCGGCTCAGTTGTTGATTGAACTGGCGGGTGGAAAGCTCAGCGGCTTGGGTGCAGGTTTTGATCTTGGGTTTGAGCCTCGGACAATTTCGATGCCTGTCGGCTTCCCAGCCGAATTGGTAGGGGCAGGATTCACTTCCGACGAGGTCGTCAACGCACTCACCGAAATCGGTTGTGACGTCACCAAATCCGCCGAAGTTTTGACCGTGGTGCCACCTAGCTGGAGGCCAGATCTAACTCACAAGACAGACCTTGCAGAAGAGGTCGCTCGACTAGTTGGTTACGACAAGATTCCAGTTCGCTTGCCGGTTGCTCCACCTGGACGAGGATTGACTCGCAAGCAGCAGCTTCGTCGCAGGGTGCTCTCGGGGCTCTCTGGGGCCGGTTTTACCGAGGTGCTGAATTACCCATTCCTTTCTTCCGAGCAGAATTGCGTATTCAGCTCCGGCGAGAGCGTGGTCTTGGAGAATCCGCTTCAGGGTGAATTTGCGGAGCTAAGAAAATCTCTGCTGCCAGGTCTGATCCAGGCCGCCGCGCGAAATCTTTCGCGCACCAACCTGGATGTAGCGATCTTCGAAGAGGGTTCGGTCTTCTTGCCAGCAATCGGTGGACCGGTGCTGGAGCTGCCTATCGGGAATAGCAGACCCACCGAAGGCGAGCTGGCAGATCTAAATGCTTCTATTCCAGTTCAGCCACGCCTAATCTCCGGTCTCTTGGTTGGCAATTGGCTACCGCAGGGCCCAGGGGCCAAGGCAGTTTCGATTGACTACAGTCACGCCGTGTCGGCTGTGGGGTTAATCGCAAAGGCGACAGGTGTTGACTACGAACTTATTCAAGCTCAGATTCCCGGTATGCATCCCGGGCGAGCTGCTCGGGTAGTGGTCAGCGGGCAAGAGGTTGGTTTTGTTGGTGAGCTACACCCCTCAGTATCCAAAGCAAACTATCTTCCGGGTGCGGTAGCTGTGTTTGAGCTCAACCTGGATCAACTGGGTGCTCTTGCTCCTGAGGTATTGCAAGCAAGTGAGCTTCGAGTGATGACCGCAGCCACCCAGGACTTGTCATTGGTGGTATCGGTTGAGGTCTCCGCTTCGTCTTTGGCCAAGGTCATAGCGGAGGGGGCTGGTGATTTGCTTGAATCCATTTCGCTCGTTGATGACTACCGCGGCACTGGGATTGAGCCTGGCAAGAAGTCTCTGACTTTCGGTCTGGTGTTCAGGGCTGCCGATCGCACGCTTACCCAGCAGGAGGCCTCACAGGCCAGAGACGCTGCGGTAGCGTTGGCAAACCAGAAATTTGGGGCGGAGCTAAGGGCGTAGATGGTTTTCAAGGTTGCAGTTGCTGGAGCAAGCGGTTACGTCGGCTCGGAGCTGCTGCGCCTGATTGCGAACCATCCTCAGCTTGAACTCGGTGCTGTAACAGCGAACAGCAACGCCGGCAACCGGCTTGGTGATATTCACCCTCACCTTCGAAGTTTCGGGGATCGGGTGTTGCAGCCGACCACTGCTGAGGTTTTGGCTGGCCACGATGTTGTCTTTTTAGGTCTGCCGCATGGCACCTCTGCGGAGGTTGCGGCTGGCATTTCGCAAGACACATTGGTCTTGGATTGTGGTGCCGACTTCCGCCTCGACGACCCCGAGGCGTGGGAGAACTTCTACGGCACCAAACACGCTGGCACCTGGGTATACGGCATGCCTGAGCTCACCCTGGCTGATGGGGGTAAACAGCGTGGCAAGCTCAGAGGAGTGAGGCGCATTGCTGTTCCTGGCTGCAATGTCACAGCGATCACCTTGGCTCTCGCACCCGGATTTACCGCTGGACTTTTTGATCCGAGGGATGTTGTTTCTGTGCTGTCCGTCGGCACCTCAGGCGCCGGTAGGGCGGCGAAGGTTGAGCTTTCTCATGCGGAGATTCACGGATCGGCCAAGGCCTACGGCGTCGGAGGTGTGCACCGTCACACTCCAGAGATCGAGCAAAATCTCTCAAAGGCCGCTGGTGACCAGGTGCAGGTTTCATTCACGCCGGTGCTGGTTCCGATGTCCAGAGGAATCTTGGCTGTCAACACCGTAAAGACCAACTACCGCTTTTCTGAGGCAGCCCTGCGCGATGCCTACTCGGATGCCTACTCCGATGAGCCCTTTATTGAAGTGCTTTCTGAAGGTCAGCCCATGACGGCTAGCGTTCTGGGTTCAAACTCGGTTCAGCTCGCTTTGGAGTATGACCAGCACGCGGAGCGCGTGGTCGTCACCTGCGCTATCGACAACTTGGTCAAGGGCACTGCCGGGGCGGCGATTCAAAGCATGAACCTAGCCTTGGGCATTCCAGAAGCAACTGGACTAGCGGTTAATGGGGTTGCGCCATGAGTGTGACATTTGCCCAGGGCTTTTTGGCAACCGGCGTTAGGTGTGGCCTGAAGTCATCAGGAAATCATGACCTGGCTTTGGTGGTGAATCAGGGGCCACTCAAGGCAGGTGCGGCGGTTTTCACGACCAATCGCGCAAAGGCAAATCCGATTCTTTGGTCTCAAGAAGTGATCAAGGACGGTCAGGTTGAAGCAGTTTTGCTCAACTCTGGAGGAGCCAATTGCTACACCGGCGCAGAGGGTTTTCAGACCACACATCAATCTGCCGAGTTGGTCGCTAAGGGGCTCGAAGTTTCGGCGGCTGATGTGTTGGTTTGCTCTACCGGTTTGATTGGCGAGCAATTAGATCGAACCAAGTTGTTTTCTGGAATCGAGAAGGCTCTAGCATCACTATCTGAATCAGGTGGCGAGACCGCTTCCCTAGCAATTATGACGACCGACTCAGTGGCTAAGCGGGCCGAAGTTGTCGGCGACGGCTACCGAATTGGTGGCATGGCAAAGGGCGCCGGAATGCTTGCGCCAGGCCTTGCCACGATGCTCGTCGTGATAACCACCGATGCAGTCTTGACCTCAGTTGAACTTGATACCGCTTTACGGGCAGCCACCCGAGTGAGTTTTGATCGCCTCGATTCCGATGGTTGCATGTCCACCAATGATCAGGTGACTCTGCTGGCCTCGGGTGCTGCGGCAGTAAAGCCCGAACTGCCTGAGTTCACTGACAAGCTAACTGAGCTTTGTAAGGATCTGGCAATTCAGCTTTTGGAGGATGCCGAGGGCGCTTCACACTCCATTCACATTCGCGTGACAAATGCCGCCAGTGAGGATGATGCTGTCGAGGTGGCTCGATCGATTGCTCGCAATAATCTCTTCAAAGCGGCGATTTACGGCAATGACCCAAACTGGGGTCGCATTTTGGCAGCCGTGGGCACCACTGAAGCCCAGTTCGACCCCTATGACATTGATGTCTCAATCAACGGTGTCATGGTTTCTTCTGGTGGTGGCCCCAAGGAGGATCGTAATCTGGTGGATTTCACAAACAGGCGGGTTGATATTTTGCTGGATTTGAAGGTTGGAAGCTCGGAAGCCACGGTTGTGACCAATGATCTGACTCACGCCTATGTGACAGAGAACAGCGCGTACTCAAGCTGATGATTCCTGCAAACCAAGACCAAGCCCTAGCTCAGATCAAAGCCCAGACTCTGATCGAGTCACTGGACTGGCTTCGCGAGTTCCACGGGAAGATCGTGGTTGTCAAATTTGGCGGCAACGCCATGGTTGATGAAGCTCTGCAGCAGGCGTTTGCGCAGGACATGGCCTACCTCAGGTTTGTTGGTATTCGCCCGGTCGTTGTGCATGGCGGTGGGCCTCAGATCACGGCTCGCTTGGCTCAAATGGGAATCGTGAGCGAGTTCAGGCACGGTTTCCGATACACCGACGAACAAACCATTGGCGTAGTGCGAGATGTGTTACGCAATGAAGTCAGCAGGAGCTTGGCTGAAATGATTCAGCAATCCGGTGCTGGTGCTGTCGTGCTTTCGGGTGAAGATGACGACCTGTTCAAGGCTGAAAAGGTAAAGGCCAAAACGGATCAGGGTGAAGTCGATCTCGGTTTGGTGGGTGAGGTGAGAACCGTTAATCCAAGAGCGGTGCTAGCCGCCTTGGACAAAGGTGCCATTCCAGTCATTTCCACTGTCGCACCGACCGTTTTGGGAGAGTTACTGAACGTCAATGCGGACTTGGCAGCGGCTTCTCTCGCGGTTGCTCTCGGTGCTGAAAAGATGCTGGTTCTCACCGATGTCGCTGGCCTTTACGCCGACTGGCCGAATTTAGATTCCTTGGTTTCAGAGATTTCAAGCGTCGAATTGCGAGAGCTTTTGCCCCGCCTCGAGAGTGGCATGATTCCAAAAATGCAAGCCTGTTTGGCTGCGGTTGAAGGCGGCGTGCCAAAGGCTCACATTATTGACGGCAGAGCGCCGCACAGCATTCTGCTGGAGATTTTCACCAAGGCTGGTGTTGGAACTCAGGTAATGAGGTAGGTATGACTAGACACTTCCTAAAAGACGACGACATCACACCTGCGGAGCAGGCGGAGATTCTAGATCTTGCTATTTCGTTGAAGAAGCAGCCCTATAGCGAAAAGGTTTTTGCAGGCCCCAAGACAGTCGCGGTGATATTCGACAAAACCTCTACACGAACTAGAGTTTCGTTCGCGGTGGGGATTGCTGATCTTGGGGGAGTGCCACTGATTATGGACTCCGGAACTTCTCAGCTTGGCGGTAAAGAGTCGGTTGCTGACACGGCAAAAGTGCTTGAGCGTCAGGTTGCTCAGATTGTCTGGAGAACATACGCGCAATCCGGTCTAGAAGAAATGGCCCACAACTCCAAGGTGCCGGTGATCAATGCCCTGAGCGATAGCTGGCACCCCTGCCAATTACTGGCGGATCTGATGACCATCAAAGAGCACTTTGGTCACACGGACAATGTCAAAATCGCCTACGTCGGTGATGCGGCAAACAACATGGGCAACAGTTACCTAATCGCTTGTGCCATGGCTGGAATGCATGTGTCGATTGCCGCACCTCGGGGTTACCAGCCAGAGCGCGAGGTAGTTGAGAAGGCCAAGCGCATCGCGAGCCAGTTTGGAACCTCGATTGAGATTCATGAGCGTCCAGAGGATGCGGTTCGACACGCACACGTCGTGGCGACCGATACCTGGGTATCAATGGGTATGGAGAAAGAGAAGAACAAGCGGGTCAAGATTTTCTCGGACTACACGGTCACACAAAGACTTTTGAATCTGGCGGATCCATCAGTGATTTTCCTACACTGTCTGCCCGCGTATCGAGGATATGAAGTAGCTGCCGATGTCATCGATGGCCCACGATCTTTTATTTGGGAAGAGGCCGAGAATCGCCTTCATGCTCAAAAGGCCTTGATGGTTTGGTTGGACCGGCAGCAAAAGCTTGCCAAGTAAACTCGGCACAAGTTTCTAAAGAGGTTGTATGGCACAGACGAATGATGCACTCTGGGGTGGAAGATTTGCTTCCGGTCCGGATGACGCGCTGGCCGCGCTGAGCAAGTCCACCCACTTTGACTGGCGCTTAGCCACCTACGACCTTGCCGGGACCAGGGCTCACCTGGTTGCACTGCACGCTGCCGGCTACCTGAGCGACTCAGAGCACGAAGCTCTGAAAAGCGCCAGCTTTGATCTTGAAGCCAAGGTCCGCAGCGGAGAGTTTTTGCCCAAGGAGTCTGAAGAGGATGTACACGCAGCTTTAGAGCGTGGGCTAATTGAAATTGCTGGCGCTGACTTAGCTGGAAAGATCAGGGCCGGTCGTTCTCGAAACGATCAGATTGCGACACTGATCAGGTCCTACCTGCTGGACTCATCGCAACTGATTGAAAACCAGCTCCTTGAGTACCTTGAGGTGCTATCTGATTTGGCGCAAGAACACCTCGGTGCCACCATGCCTGGGCGCACTCACTTTCAGCACGCACAGCCAGTGCTGCTCTCGCACCACCTGCTAGCACATGCCTGGCCAATGGTTCGGAACCTCGAGCGATTGGCAGATTGGCGCAACCGAGCTCGACTTTCACCCTACGGTGCCGGTGCTCTGGCGGGCAATACCCTGGGCTTGGACCCGAATCTAGTCGCCAACGAACTTGGGTTCACCGGCACTACCCAGAACAGCATGGACGCCACCTCTTCAAGAGATGTCGTTGCGGAGTTTGCTTTTGTGGCGGCGATGATTGCTGTTGATCTCTCGCGCTTCGCAGAGGAGATCATCATCTGGTCAAGTTATGAATTTGACTATGTGAAGCTCGACGATTCCTACTCCACGGGTTCATCGATCATGCCGCAGAAAAAGAACCCAGACATTGCCGAATTAGCGAGAGGCAAGTCGGGTCGAATGATCGGAAACCTCACGGGTCTCATGGCCACGCTCAAGGGTTTACCACTTAGCTATAACCGCGATTTGCAGGAGGACAAGGAGCCTGTGTTTGACTCGGTCGACACTCTGCTCTTGGTTTTGCCTGCCTTCATCGGCATGGTTAGAACTTTGAAATTCAACATCGACCGCATGGAGCAGCTAGCCCCACTGGGTTACTCACTGGCAACCGATGTAGCGGAATGGCTGGTGAAACAGGGTGTGCCATTCAGGGTTGCTCATGAGATCACCGGCGAATTGGTTCGCGAGTGCGAGTTAGCAGGCGTTGAGCTATCCGAAGCATCGGATGAACTACTAGCTCGAGTGTCTGATTTCCTCAAGCCTGAGCTTCGCGAGGTGACAAACGTGAAGAATGCGATTGATGCCCGAAATGGAGCCGGTGGAACCGCAAGCTCCGAGGTCAAACGGCAACTTACTCAATTGGCGAAGATCATTGCGCGGAAGGATTCCTAGTTGGCAACCGCAGAAACCCTGGCTGGCCAGAGTAACGACTCGTCTTTCCCGCACATCGTAGATGAGCTGAAATGGCGTGGACTCCTCGCCCTGACCACCGACGAGGCCGCGCTTCGAGAGCAGCTCGAGAGTCCCACCACCTACTACTGCGGATTCGACCCAACTGCACCTTCACTTCACCTTGGCAATCTTGTGCAGCTACTGACCATGCGACGTCTGCAACTGGCTGGGCATAATCCTCTAGCGCTGGTTGGTGGAGCAACCGGGTTGATTGGTGATCCAAAGCCCAATGCCGAGCGAACCCTAAACTCCAAGGAAACCGTGGCCCTATGGGTTGAGAAGTTGGCAGCCCAAACCGGTCGCTTTCTGGATTACGCGGGTAAGAACCCGGCTCGATTGGTCAATAATCTGGATTGGACCAGTGGCTACAGCGCGATAGATTTCCTGCGCGACATTGGTAAGCACTTCCGGGTCGGCAAGATGCTCTCCAAGGATGCAGTATCAGCCAGGTTGAATTCAGACAGCGGAATTAGTTACACCGAGTTCAGCTACCAAATCCTTCAGGGGCTGGACTTCCTTGAGCTATATCGCCGCTACGGCTGCGTTATGCAATCGGGCGGTTCTGATCAGTGGGGAAACCTGACTGCAGGCAGTGACCTGATTCACAAGGTTGAGGGCAAGAGCGTTCACTTGATTGCCACGCCGCTGATTACGAACTCCGACGGAAAGAAGTTTGGCAAGAGCGAGGGCAATGCAATCTGGCTGGATGCAGAGCTAACCAGTCCCTACGCGATGTATCAGTTTTGGCTAAACACCGATGATGCTGATGTGGTGGATCGCCTCAAGGTGTTTACCTTCCTGAGCCGCGCTGAAATAGAGGAGTACCAGCAGAAGGTGGAGGCAGAGCCATTCAAGCGCGAGGCGCAACGTCGTTTAGCGCTCGAAGTGACCGAGCTTGTGCACTCTCGCGCAGAGGCCGAGGCGGCTCGGGATGCCTCACTAGCACTTTTTGGTTCCGGTGACCTGAGGGCTCTAGACGCTGCAACCCTCAATGATGCACTCTCCGAGCTACCCAAGGCGGAGGTGTCCCTAGGTGACACAGTGGTTTCGGCACTGGTGGCAAGCGGGTTGTGCGAGAGCAATGGCGCCGCAAGGAGAGCGATATCTCAGGGTGCGATTTCGGTGAATAAGGAAAAGGTTGACTCTGAGGATGCAGTGCTCACCGATTTCCTGTTCGATTCGATGGCTGTCCTGGCTCGTGGCAAGAAGACAATGGCCGGGCTATTCCTCAAAAAATAAGGGCAACACGCGAATCTGACAATCGATTTGACAGGTTTACCAAATCGTGACTAAGCTCTTCCGAGTTGTCCAAAGTTTGGCAAGATCCGCTGAGATCGCCGGCTCAAGTACAACAAATCCTCGAGATGAGAAATTAGGCCTTGCGGCCTGCATTTCTGATGTCTAGGATTTAGGTCTCCGAGGCCAACAAGCTCTGAAAATTCGAGGGAAACCTGGGGTTGACAGAGGGTGTCAAATCGGTAGACTTGAGAAGTTGCTCTGAAGCTGATTCGAGAGATGAAGTCAGAAGCATCCGATCTTTGAGAACTCAACAGCGTGCACAATGTCGATGCCAAAAACCTCGGCTGAAACTTCGGT
>JACCDS010590265.1_pt1 | contig 11836 bp, 6 predicted proteins | sample 7446441 | NCBI WGS metagenome assembly JACCDS01 (sample SAMN15323445, study PRJNA562643) | freshwater metagenome | isolation source: river surface water | place: USA:Blue River Watershed | collected 2017-08-17 | reverse complement strand
CCTAAAAATCAAGTAAAAGGACAATGGACGCAATCTGTTTTTGAAGTAAACGATATGCCACGTTATGAAGGAACGGCTTCGTGGATTCATAAAGATGGTAAACACCTTTGGGCAAATATTACGGATGCGCCACTACCAAGAAGAGAATACACTAAACGGTCTGATTATCAGGTATTAAGAAGAAATAATCGTATTCATGTAACACCAGCAGGTTATTTGCATGAACAAGATAACGATAAAGTAATTCGTGAGGCTTCTGGCGATAAATTATTGGCACAAGAAAAAGGCTTGAACGATTATCAGAAAATTGATGATGCTAAATGTAAATTAGCCACAGAATTTTGGGCTAAAAACCGTGAATATTGGGTTGATGTTCGTACTGTTTGGGGACAATTAATTGCTCAAAATAAAGGAATAAGCCTAAAAGCTAAATCAGAAGACGGAAAAATGTTGTGGAAAGAATTAGATGATTTGGTTGAAGGATTTAAGAAAAAAGAAGTAAAAAATGTTACTCAACGTCAAACTGAAATTCGTTTATTAATTAGTAAATACTTGAATAATAGCGAATTATATTCTTTAATAAAATAATCTTTTTTAGTAAGATTTTAGAGACGTGATACAAGAAGAGGAATAAGTGTAAGTTTAAAATCTCGATTGAAATAAATCCCAAATTGAAATACGAAATAGATATATCAATGTATATTTGTTTCGTATTTTAATTGATAAAGAGATGAGTTTTCCTGAAAAAACAATATTTATTTGCGATGGCAAAAAATGTGGCAAACATAAAGAAGTTCGTAAGTTATTAAAAGATTCTATCAAAACTCATGGAATGAGCGGTAAGGTTGGACTTGTAAAAATTGAATGTACTGATCATTGTGACGACGCTCCTATATTGTGTTTTCAGCCTCAAAATCAATGGTTTACGAATGTGTCAGTTCGTCAGGCTGATACACTTTTTAAAGAATTGATTATAGTTTAACATAAAAAGGCTTTCTGAAATACTCAGAAAGCCTTTTTATGTTAATATCAACAACCTTATTCTTCGTCACTGCCGATTTTGGCAATTTCTTTGTCTAGTACAAATTTACCTGTAGGGCTTTCTGAATCAATCAAATCAAATAATTCTAAAGCTCTACGAGCGTTCTTTTCTTCTTCTCTTTGTTCGGTTACAAACCACATCATAAAATCTTCGGTAGCGTAATCGTTTACTTCACGAGCTTTCGCCACAACTTTATTGATAGAATTTGTAACAGCAATTTCGCCTTGTAGCGCAATTTCAAAGACACTTTTTAAAGAAGTAAATTCCTGTGTTACTTCATCAATCACTGGAGTGATGGCTGTTCCGCCAACTTCAGTAATGTATTTGAATATCTTCAAGAAATGCTCTCTTTCTTCTTCAGCTTGTTTGTAAAGATAGCCAGCCGACTTTGCAAAGCCATTTCTATCCAGCCACGAAGCCATTGCTAAATATTTTTGTGAAGCCTCAGCTTCAATTTTGCACTGTGCATTGAGTGCTATTTCGATTTCTTCTTTGAGCGAAGTACGGAGTCTTAGTAAGTCTTTCATCTGGTTCCTCTTTTTTAATTAAGGTAAATTAATAAAAAAGGGAATATCAAAATGGGAAAATGAGTGAAAATGCTTAGAATTTGTATTAAGTCTAAACAACTTCAAAGTCGCCTAATACTTCATGTAGCATCGAATACATTTCGATTGCAAACCTTGCGCCGTCAAGTAATTCTCTTAATTGAACAATATCACAAAGTGATAATTTAAGATTAAGCTGGTTTTGAGGAAACTCAAGTACTTCAAAATCGTATTGGTCAGAAATGTTGAATATCATTTCATGAATATTCACAGCCTGAATTTTTCTGCGAAAAGCCATAAAGTCTTGAATTTTAAAGGCAAATGAAGAACCTTTAAAATTTACATAAATCTTATTTGATAAATCACATTGCCAAACACTGCCTCTTTGGGTAGTAAATAGCTCATGTTTTAAAGTACTCAAAAGTAACATCGATTAGTTTTTTTCTTGCTCAAAATTAAAGTTGAAAAATAACTAAACCAAGCATTATTTGAAATAAGTCTAAATAAAATTTAAATGAAAGTTTGTTTAGCACAGAAACCAACTCAGATTAGTACTTAATATCATAACTGATTAGATGTTAATACTTTAATCTGAGTTGCTTATAAAAATATTAAGCTGTTTTCTTTTTATGCTGATATTCTGCAATCGTCAGTAGTAAAGAAGGAAGCAAAATAAGGTTGGTTACCATTGCCACTAATAGCGTAATTGATACCATTACACCCATCGCCGCTGTTCCCCCGAAGCTTGAAACTGCAAAGATTGAAAAACCGCAGAAAAGAATAATGGCAGTATAAACCATACTTAGGCCAGTACCAAAAATACTGTTTGTGATGGCTTGGGAAACACTGTTACCTCTTTCGTATAGTTCTTGGCGGTATCTTGTAAGGAAATACACCGTTCCGTCAGAAGCAATTCCGAAAGTAATACTGAAGACTAGAATCGTAGAAGGTTTAAAGTGAATATCCCAAAAACCCATCAAGCCAGCTGTTAATGCCAAAGGAATTAAACAAGGAAGTTTGGATAGAATAATGACTGGAATAGAACGAAACAGTACCATTCCTACAACGGCAATTAAAGCGATAGCGATAAGTAAACTTTCATAAAGGTTGGCAAGTAGATAATCATTACTTTTTAAAAAAACTAAGCTGTGCCCAGTTAAACTTACTTTGTATTCTTTTGGGTCGAAAATTTCATCTACCTGTGGGCGAATTTCATTCATTAATTCCTTGATTCGTACAGAACCCACATCAGCCATCTGGAAACTCATACGAGTAATACTTTTATCTTCATTCAAAAACGATTTGAACTGTTTGGCAGAAGTACCACCATTTTGAACATATTCTGTTAATTTCGAAAGTTCCAACACATTGGGTAGTACATAATATTTGGCATCGCCACCACGGTACGATTGATACAAAAATCTAGTTGCTTCTACGATTGATACTGGTTTCGAGAACTCCTTGTAAGCCCTCATTTTATTTTGTAAAGCCTTTATTTTGTATAAAGTACGAGCCTGATCAGCAAAAACGCCATTTGGTTTTTTTGTGTCAATCATGATTTCAAAAGGTAAAACCCCATTGAAATTCTTCTCGAAAAATCTTAAATCTGTATAAATAGGGTCGTTTTTGGGTAAATCATCTACCACATACCCAATTACTTGTACTTTTGTGATACCATAAGCTGAAATGAGTACTACAAGCAAAACCACTCCATAAATGGCTTTTCGTTGATGATGCACCATGTAATTGATTTTTGCTAGAAAATTATTAATCCATTTTACTTCTAAGTGTTTTAAATGACGAGCCTTCGGTAAGCCCATATAAAACAGCGCAATCGGAATCAATAAAATACAGAGCAGATAGGTAATTATTACATTAAGTGCTGCAACAACCCCGAATTCAACTAATAGACTACTATTCGTAAAATAAAAAACACCAAAACCAATGGCTGTTGTAACATTTGCAAGCAAAGTAGAAAGCCCAATACCCGTAATCATATTTTTCAAGGCGAGCTCCTTGTTGCCATGTTGGATTAATTCTGCCTGATATCTATTGATTAAAAAAATAGCGTTTGGCACACCAATTACAACCAATAATGGAGGAATCAAGCCCGTCAGCATTGTGATTTTATACCCGATTAATTGAAGCGTTCCTAGTGAAAAAATTACTCCAATCAATACCACAACTATTGAAACAAGCGTAAAACGAACAGAGCGAAAAAAGAACCAAAGAATACAGCCAGTAATTAAAATAGCAAGCCCCATAAACAGTTTCATTTCCTTTGAAACCTTTAACATTGTAGCCGTACGGATGAAGGGCATACCCGAAAAGTGTAATTCGGTTTGATTTTTAATCGAAAAATCAGTTGCTATTTTTTTAATTTGGTTGACAATCGCAATTCTATTTGCCGAATTCAACGCCTTTTCATTAAAAGTAATCGCCATCAACGCCGTATTACTTTCCTGATTAATCACTTTTCCATCATAAAATTTTAACGCTAAAACCTTTTGCTGAATAGTATCTAAGGCTGTTTGCGAAAGAGGAGTATTGCCGTGAATCGGTACAACTTCAAATTTTTTAAGAGAGTCGTTTCGTTTTAATTCGTACAAATTAGCAATAGAAATAATATTTTTGATGCCGTTTAATTGCTTAATATCTTCTGTTAGTTTAACAAGATTCTGGTACTTCTCTAGTTCAAAAAGTTTGGGTGATTGCCAGCCAATTACCATGATGCTACCGTCTTCTCCAAAAGTTTTCCGAAAGTCTTGGTACTCTTTTTCGATGGGGTCGTGGGCTGGCAAAATCCTCGCTATTTCATAAGAAAGCTCGATTTTACTTGCTTCAAAACCCATAAAAACTGTTGAGCTAAGAATAATCCCTAGCCACAAAACTCTGTATTGAATGATTAATTTGGCGATTATATTCCACATAACGATATGATTTTTAAGCCCTGATGTAGCTACAAAAGGGTACTTCCCTGAAAAAATCAGGAATTAGTAAGGACAGCTCCATTCATCTTTAGATTTTTCTAAAAAATGAAAAGCGATAAAATTGATAATAGTATTGGTTGAATAACGCATAATTCACAAAAACTTAGTCAGGCTTTTGTGAAATTGTTTTAATAGAAGGGTTTCAGGGGGCATTTTTTGCGATAAAATGCTCGAAAAGAATTTGATAAAATTTGCGTTTGAAATGGGATGGCGCTTCGAACTGGAAAGCCAAAGGTTTGTTTTTCGAGAGGCAATAAAAAAAAGCAAGCGCTTCAGGTTGTTCGTTTGTCGTACTTAAATCAACCAGAATCCTAACGTTTGAACTAAGATTTTGCTGTTCGCTTGGGCTTTCAATTTTACATTGTCGCTTGCCAAAATACTGAGCTTGCTTTACGGTTAATGTTCTTCCATACACAGAAAACACTAAGATTTGGCACATTAATAATGTGCTAAATAACCGTATTATGAAAGTTTTTTTTGGCATATCTGGCTACAAAAATAGTAGGTTTATCCTTAGAAAGAAAGGTTTTATGGAGAAGAAGAGGATAGCCCATAAAACAAAAAAGCCTTACGTCTGACCGACGCAAGGCTGAGTACAAATTGAAAGCAAAGAGGGTTCTTAAACTTTTGTCTTAACCAGTTTTGAAAGCCCCCTTGTAGCTTTCCACTGGTCATTGCCACCAAGAACATTCCCGATGGTGTATTTTTTTACATCAGATTTTGCTAATTGTTTTGACCATTCGACTCTCGCCTGAGAGATTCCGCCTGCTTCTTTAGAGTGATACTCAGCGTAAAAAGCAGTTTTTTCAGCATTTTTTTTATGCCAATTGTGCCATCCTTCTGGTTTGATGATACTAGACATCTCGCAACACAAAAATACAGTTTTTGCATAATCTCGCCATGGTCTTCCTAGATAATAAGTAGCTGCGGGTGCACTTCCTGTTAAAGTACAGCGGTTAAAAACAAAGCCGTATGCTTGATTTTCGGGAGTTGATGCAGCCGTAAAAAAGCCCGCATCAAGTTTTCCATTGAGTTGGCAATGGTCAAAGTAAGCGATGGCCCAACCAAAAATAAAATCTACAGTTCCTTCAATATAACAGTTTTTATAATACTGCCGAGTGCCAGCACGCTTAGGGTATAAAGTATCTTGAAAACCTAGAAATCTACAATTGATAAAGCGTGCTTTGTCGCCATCTACTAGCATGGCAACTGCTTGGCCAACTGGCCCAGCAGAATTGGCAAAAGTAAGATTGACGGCTGTAAAATAATCAGCCACAATTCTGGTTGATGCTGAGGTTGTAGTACTTATTTTTATGCCATTTTTGCCCAATTTACCAGCGTAATCATCAAACGTTAAAATGGTTTTTTGAGCATCTTCACCGATTAATGTTACCATATTTTTGGTAGAATCGAGTACTATTTTTTCTTTATAAGTACCTTTTTTGATAAAAATATGCACTGGAGAGTTGTTATTGAGCGGAATAGCATCAAAAGCTTCTTGAATACTTTTGAAATCTCCGCTACCGTCTTTGGCTACGGTAATTTGTTTGGCCGGAGTAGCCAATAATTCCCAGCTTAGCATACAGCAAAAGCAAAGAATAATGTGTTTTAATTTTAGCATCACGATTAGGTATTCAAGATCAAAGAAAAAGTATTGGTAGATTACATTTTCTTTGATGAGCAGTAAATTGTTTTTGGTTATTAATCTTATGAATGCAAATTAATATAAATTTGTAAATAAAAAATATGATTTTAATTATTTTTGATAAAATATAGCTTAATCTTTTTATTACTTCTAGCTACTAATTTTATGAACTCTTGATAAAAACAAAAGAAGACTTCTAATTCACTAGAAGTCTTCTTTTGTTGATATGAACGATTTTTGTAAATTGTAATCGCTTAAATACTAAAAGGTTATGGCTGAATCAATTTATTTCAGGGATGTTTACTTATCAATCATTTATGATAGTAAAAGTAAAAGGATACGAGTACGCCCAAGAGAAGGACAAAAAGTACCTGTTTTGTGGGTGAGCTGCTCTCGAAAGCAGCGTAGCCAAATGCAAGTTGGAACAGTTTTTAGAACTGATGTCAAATTGATTCTTTCTGAAAAAAGAAAACCATACTTAGCTGCCACCAAGAAAATTATCGGGCAGCTAAGCTTGTTTTAGTTATTGGTTTTTACAATTTTCTTCACAATTTGATTTTTCCCTTGAATTACTTCAACTACATAATTTCCAGCTGGTAAATTACGAACATCTATTTTTTCTGAGAATCTAAAGCTTGGTTTTTCGTAATCATTTTGAACCAGTACTCTACCCAATGTTAAATCAACCACTTTTACGGCTAAATTCTCCGTACTTTCATTTTCAAGGGTTAACAAAACGTAGTCTGTTGTTGGGTTTGGATAAGTGTTTAATGTTTCCAGAGTTGTTGTTGGTTCTGTACTTGTTTTTTCAGTACTAGCAAAGCTAAACATTTCAGTTTGTGGCTTAACACTTCCTGTTTTTGCAGTGTTCTCTACAGCACCCGGAATCAAGAAGATTGGTGTTTCTGTTACACTAAGGGTGAATTTACCTGCTGTTCCATTAATTGCTGATACGCTCATCGAGTCTGCACCTACAGTAGGAGTGTACAAATTAGCTTTTGAAACGTTTCCAAGATTTAAAGTATAGCTTCCTGTGCGTCCTTTTTCATCTGGAATAAATAATACATAAGCAGATTTTCCATTTAGTTCATATCTATCTACCATTGGGTCTTGCGAAATCGTTTCTTTGTACACATACTCGCCCATCAATTTATTAGTTTGATATAAGTAATCAGCTGCTGGTCTGCGAGTTTTATCTTGATTAATTAAACCTGATGAACTAAAGTGGATAGGGTTTTCAAAGTTATCATCATAGATTTCATAGAAGAAAGTTTTAGCAACGCCTAGGCGGTTGTATAACAATGATGATCTTAAAGTCCAATCAGCTTGAGTAATATATTCTGATTTGTTTCCGATTGGGATAGCTTTTAATGAACTTCCTTGATTGATGTCATAACCCAATTCAGAAATCCAAACAGGCATATCATAAGCATAATCATGGGCCATCTGAACAAAATCTTTAGCTGTTTGGCCAGCACTAGATACTTCTGGCGCTGCACCACGATTTGATGTTCCGCTCTGGCTAGAATTAGCATCATCAGAATAAAGGTGATAATTGATTACATCCCAGCACAAATCAACTGTTCCATCGGCTTTGTATCCTCTAAATTCTTTACACCAGTCTATCATTCCTCTCACATAGTCAGTTGAGGCAGAGGCAAGGCCTGCCATTACAATTTTCATGTTGGGGTCAGCATTTTTAGCACCTACGCCTGGCCCCATTGTATTTTTATGACCATCATAGAATGCCGATAAATTGGCAGCGTGTTCACGGGCAGTTTGGTAAGCACTACGGCCTTTCCACCATTTGTCACGCTCATTGCCACATTCCATATATTGTACTACGCCTAAGCCAACTTTGATCGTATTTACTCTGTCGAAAGTCCAGCGTGGTTTATCATATACACTTAGAAGTGATCTATCAACATTAGGGTTACTTCCATAACGAGCTGCATACTGGAAAGCTACACGAGCTTGCTCAATATAAGAAGCTGGATCTGTGAAAGATTTACCATATTTAACAGGCGTCACATTACGGTCTCTTTGTTCTTCAGGATAAGTATTCACAAGCCAGTCTGGTGCTGTTTGAATACAAGCTAAAACCTCAATTCCTTGTTTTTTACAACGGTCATATACTTTATCGTAATCCCAACCGCCATTGAATGTAGGGTTGAAAGTATAACTTCCTTCACGAGCTTCAAGCTTATCCCAGTCTAAGTAATGACGGAAGCCTGTAAAAGATTTAACAGCATTGAATTTTGTTTCGTCAATTTCGTCTGCATCAAAGGGGTTATAAAAATCCCATTCGAAACCATTAGCGCCAAAACCGTCTCTCATTTTAACGATACTTTGCGGAGCTGTTACTGGTTTTGTGCTTTTTGTATGTGTGCCGTATAATTCCATTTCCGCTGGAAACTGCCCATAGGTATTGATTGCCAGGTATCTGATTTTTCCAGTTGGCGGATTGCTTAAAACGAAATTATTAGCATTAGCTGGATCTGGCCCAACCCATTCGTTGTAGGCTTCTCCTGTAAATTTAGCAACTGGTATTCTTTCCCATTTATCAGTGATGATAAATAATGTCATTGGGTCATTTACGAAAATTCCTTGACCATCATAAAAACGAACGCTTTCTAATGTGATTTGCTCATCATCAAGCAATGGGTAAATGGCATCGTAATTCGACATTACTTTTACCCAGCTTTGTAAAGGAGTTGTAGTTACATCACCATCAACTAATTCTTTTAATCCTCTACCAATCGTATTTAGTTCATACCAGCGTTTTGGATCAAGGGTAATTTTACTTCCTTTCACAACAGGTTGTGTAGGCGCTGGCGTTGTTGGTTCAGTTGGTGTTGGCGTTGTTGGTTCAGTTGGCTCAGTTGGTTCTGGCTCTTCTGTTACTGGTACAGCTGGCGTAGTTGCTTCTAAGCCAAATACATATACTTTTTGAGGAATGTCGTTTCCGTATTTATGAACAATAATAGCATCAGCATCAAACGGATTTGCGACTACAATATCTACGAAAGATTTGTAGGTAAGTCCTTCGAAAGTACCGAGCAATACTTTATTGGTTCCGTCTAAAGCATAGAGAGAAACAGGATGTTCTGTAAAAACACCCTCTGTATCATACAAAGATAATTTTGTGATTTTACTTCTTTTCTCTAGTGTTAATTTTACATCAACCCATCTATTGTTGCTACTTCCCCAAGCATTTTGAACATAATCATTCAAATCATCATTTAGCCACGGAGTAAAATCTTGACCTGTGTTTTGGCTAGGTTTAATAGCAATGATTTTAATACGTTCAGCGATTGGCGCTGGTGTTGTTGGTTCTGTCGGCGCTGGTGTTGTTGGTTCTGTTGGTGTTGAAGTTTTTGGTTCTTCAGCAACAGGTTTTGTTGGTTCTGTCGGCGTTGGTGTTGTTGGTTCTGTTGGTGTTGAAGTTTTTGGTTCTTCAGCAACAGGTGTTGTAGGTTCTGTCGGCGCTGGTTCTGTTGGTGTTGAAGTTTTTGGTTCTTCAGCAACAGGTTTTGTTGGTTCTGTCGGCGCCGGTGTTGTTGGTTCTTCTGCTACTGGCTCAGCTGGCGTAGTTGCTTCTAATCCAAATACATATACTTTTTGAGGAATATCGTTTCCGTATTTGTGAACAATAATAGCATCAGCATCAAATGGATTTGCGATTACAATATCTACGAAAGATTTGTATGAAAGTCCTTCGAAAGTACCAAGCAATACTTTATTGGTTCCGTTTAAAGCATAGAGAGAAACAGGATGTTCTGTAAAAGTACCTTCTGTATCATACAAAGACAATTTTGTGATCTTACTTCTTTTCTCTAGTGTTAATTTTACATCAACCCATCTATTATTGCTACTTCCCCAAGCATTTTGAACATAATCATTCAAATCATCATTTAGCCAAGGAGTAAAATCTTGACCTGTGTTTTCGCTAGGATTGATGGCTGTTATTTTAATACGTTTAGCTTCAGGCGTAACAACGGCTGGTTCTGGTTGGCTTGCTACTGGTTCAGTAGTTGGAGAAGTAATTATTGGCCCAGTTGGAATACCATAAACAAATATTTTTTGAGGAATATCGTTTGCGTATTTTTGGATAATAATGGCTTTAGCATCAACAGGTGTGCTAAGGGTAATATCAACAAAATTGTTGTAGGTTAAACCCTTGAAAAGCCCTAATAATACTTTATTCGTACCATCTGTAGCGTAAATTGATACGGGAGTATTTTCGAAAGTTCCCTGAGCATCGTACAAAGAAATTTTCGAAACCTTACATGATCTTTCTAAAGTGAGGGTTACATCTACCCATTTGAAATTCCCAGTCCAAGCGCTCTTTACCTGATCATTCAAATCATCGTTTAGCCACGGGCTATAGTCTTGGCCTGTGTTTTCACTTGGAGTGATAGATGCAATTTTAATTCTTTCAATACTTTGGCTGAAACCTAGAAGCGGAGCTAGGCAAAATAAAATAAATAATAAACGTTTTTCCATTGTTTATTGGCGGTTAAAAATGGAGTGAATAAAAATGACAATAATGAAATAATTTCTACAAAAAATATAAATTTCTTTATTTGTTTTGAAGCAAACGAGGAAATTGTTATCCCAAGTTAAGAAATTAAGTTGGCTAAATTTCATTAACAATAAAAAATAATTTTTTTTTTTTGAGTCAATGAACGACCTACACAAAATGAGTTTTTTAAAGATTTTGAAAAATAACACTCACATTGAGTTTCCATATTTTCATAACTTTTATTCTACAGAATGATATTGCATCAAAACTGTTTTCCATTTTTTTATATATACGTATTTTTTTAAAGTTTAGTCGTAATTTTTTTTAAAAAAGAAACAAAATTTATCGACTTCTTTGCAATATTACCTAAGTACTCATTTGATTCGATATGATAAAAACTATTTTAGCGCCTGACAATAATCAAGTTTGAAAATTGGCAACGAGGATATAAATGATAAGAAAATCATTCAATATAGGTTTGATAAAGGAGGCTTCATCAGCTATTTTCTTAGATTTTGTTAAAATAGAATTGGATTGATTGTATTTCCTTACGATTTTTGTGACAAACCCTTTTAACAAATTGAATATGGCTAATACGCTTTCTAAAACTCCATTACAACACCTTCTGAGTATTCCCGTGATTGTTGCCGCACTTGGCTATTTCGTTGATATTTACGATTTACTTCTTTTCGGTATTGTTCGTGTTTCAAGTTTAAGAGACTTAGGCTTAGACGATGAACAAATCTCTTCTGTCGGAAAAGATATTCTTAATTGGCAAATGGGTGGTTTATTAGTTGGCGGAATTTTATGGGGAGTTTTGGGCGATAAAAGAGGCAGATTATCCGTTTTATTTGGTTCAATTATTACTTACTCTTTGGCAAATATTGCCTGTGGCTTTATCCAAGACCCTACTTCTTATGCCATTCTTCGTTTTGTAGCAGGGGTAGGTTTAGCAGGAGAATTAGGTGCAGGAATCACTTTGGTTTCGGAAGTATTACCCAAAGAACTCAGAGCTTTAGGTACTTCTTTGGTAGCTGGAATTGGTTTGTTTGGTGCAGTAGCGGCTTATTTTACCGTTACGCAATTTGG
>JACCDS011507649.1_pt1 | contig 11839 bp, 9 predicted proteins | sample 7446441 | NCBI WGS metagenome assembly JACCDS01 (sample SAMN15323445, study PRJNA562643) | freshwater metagenome | isolation source: river surface water | place: USA:Blue River Watershed | collected 2017-08-17 | reverse complement strand
TGTTGGTCCTTGTACACCTGCTGCTCCAGTAGCTCCTGTCGGACCAACCAAGGATAGCCCTGTTGGCCAGGCACCACTTGCTTTTGGACCAAATAGTGTATTGGTGGCGGTGTTGATGTACAAATCTCCCTCTAAACCAGTATTTGCAAAAGGGTCAGTAGTTCCATTCGCTACAGTCTTTCCATTTGTACCTGCCACCCCTTGGGGGCCTGCCGCTCCTGTCGGGCCTGCTACTCCCTGAATGCCTTGAGTCCCAACAGCTCCAGTAGCACCTGTTGGTCCTTGTATACCTTGAGCACCAGCTGCCCCAGTAGAGCCCGTAGCTCCTTGAGGTCCTACCACACCAGGAAGGCCAGCCACGCCTGGAAGGCCTGTTGCACCTTGAAGCCCAGCAGGGCCCGTTGCTCCCGTGTCACCTTTATCACCCTTTGGACCTGGGGTACCGTTGGCAGCATACAGCGCATAGGGCACACTATTCAACGCCGCAATACCAGGGATACTGTAGTTTGTCCCTCCCGTAGGATCGGTTTCTGTTTTGATCAAATAGGGTCCATTGGCCCAGTCGATTCCTGCAAAAGTTCCCAAAAGAGCTGTTCCCTCGCCAATCTCAAGGCTTAACAGTCCATTTGCATTGGTGCTTTTGCGGTGGGTCTCTACATACACTGCAGTACCGGTAGCCGTGCCTCTCAGAACCGAGATTTTGATGCCTACTGCAGTGGAGGCCACCACCACATTGTTTCCATCACGGATGACGGATTGGTAGCTCATGCGTTGGGGAGCCTGCGCCCACAGTGCTGTAGTAGCCAGCAGGAAGAATAGGGAGAAAAATAATTTTTTCATTTTATTCAAGGTGTTTTTTTAGAGGCAGGAGCCAAGAAACAAGAGATTAGATAGCTCTGCTGGGCCGAAAAGCCTGCTATTGGCCTAATCCAATTTCTCCCACTTCTTCATTCAACATTCAGTATTCAGCGTTCAACATTAGTTTAAATTCCGTACTTCGCTTGACTACGGTAAGTAGGCCTGCGGCAGGCACATGATACATAGTAGATCGTAATTGTAAATCCCGATAACTCTCTGGACAAATCGCTTTGCCAATAAACCGGTCAATCCTTAATACAGCGAACGGATAAACCGTCCGCACGACCATCGTATTCCATGTCGGCAAAGTTGCTGGTGAAGTACAGGTAGCGGGAATCATTACCAATAACCGTACTGCTCCAATAGTAGCCATAATAGGGAGCATTACTTCTATGTATGGCGATACCATCTCCGGAAAAGCGATAGCCCCCCATAGGCAATTTAAGTGGGGAGGCAAAAGCGCCTACGGAATTGTTGCTGCTCCAACTAGTTCGTTCAGCATCCCATTCAGCTCCAGTGGGTATTCTATAGCCTGTCGGGCATGGGTTATTTATGCCATTCACCCCCTGCCATAAATTTGTGTTTGGCGAGATGCGCCAATCCCCAGGAGTAGTTGAAAGTCTTATAAACTCGCCATTTCCTGGGGTATCACTACTTGATAAAACAGAGGTGGTAGATGAACTTACAATTTGGTGCCCATCAGTACCTCTTCCCCACTGATATAAACCACCAAAGGAATCTGCATCTCCACTACTCGTCGCTACTTGAGTAGCCCCTAGATTGCGATCCATCCAGAATTTGCCTGTTTTCGCATTGACCACTGTGTTTGCAAACGAAATAGTATTCGTCCAGGAAGGTGCGCCGTTATTAAAAGTAAGGTTCTGCCCATTTGAACCTGCAGCGACTTTGACCCAAGCCGAACCATTCCAGTACAGCATGTCGCCGGCGGTATTTCCTGTGCTAGGTAGCCCTGCAGCTGGTGTAGCAGAAGTCCACGTGGTGCCGTTAGAGGTCAACACATTGCCACTCGTTCCTGGTGCAACGGCTTGCAGGACACTGGTACCATTGCCTAATAACACGTTATTGGCTGCAAGAGTTGTAGCACCAGTTCCTCCGTTAGCTACGGGCAGTGTACCGGTCACGCCTGTGTCGAGGGGAAGTCCTGTTAAGTTGGTAGCAATGCCTGAGGCAGGAGTGCCCAGGGCTGGACTTATCAGGGTTGGGGAGGTATTCATCACGAACGTACTTCCCGTTCCTGTCTGTGAAGCTATGGAGGTTGTATTTCCTACACTTGTGATTGGGCCTGTTAGGTTTGCATTGGTAGTCACCGTCGCCGCATTGCCTGTAGTAGAAGTCGAACTACCCGTTACACTTCCCACGATGGGATTGGTGACTGTGAGATTTGTGAGCGTTCCTACACTAGTTAGACTTGAGCCTGTTACCGAAGCGTTGAGACTGCTTCCTGTCAGGGTACCTGCTGCTGCCGCAGGAATGTTTGCGCTAACTACGTAGGGACTCGCAAGTGTACCGCTACCCGATAATGTAATGTTCGTTCCAGCAGTGGTCACACCTCCTATGCCTGCTGCTCCAGCCGGGCCAGTCAAGCCAATAGGACCCTGTGGACCAACTGCACCGTCAAGCCCTGCTAAGCCTGCTGCACCAGTAGCACCTGTCAAGCCGATAGGTCCCTGGGAACCTGTTGCGCCTGCTGGGCCTGTCAATCCAATTGGACCTTGAAGGCCAGCAGCTCCGGTTGCTCCTGTAGCACCCGTTAGGCCTCTTTCCCCTTGGGGACCAGGAGTGCCATTGGCAGAAAATAAGGCATAAGGCACACTATTTAAGGCGGCTATCCCTGGAATGCTGTAATTGGTTCCTCCTGTAGGATCCGTTTCTGTTTGGATCAAGTAAGGGCCATTGGACCAGTCGATGCCTGCAAAAGTACCTGAAACCGCCGTGCCCGTGCCAATCTCCAAACTCACCAGTCCATTCGCATTGGTAGTGCTGGCATGAGTCTCTACATACACTGCAGGGCCAGTGGCCGTGCCTTTCAGCAAGGAGATTTTAATGCCTACAGGTGAAGAGGCAACCACCACCTTGTTTGCATCACGGATGATGGATTGGTAGCTGATCCGTTGTGGCGCTTGAGCCTTCACCGCTGTAAATGTCAGCAGGAAGAATAGGGAGAAAAGGATTTTTTTCATAGGTGTATTAGTTAATATCAAGAGTGTTGAAACACCGTGGAAATACCATAGAAATAAACCGAGCCCGAGGCTCGGTGAAATAACTTCAAATACGTATTCTATCCTATTTCACGGAGCAAAGCGGAGTCTATTTCAATTATATTTCAATCGTATTTCTACTTTGTACTTTTTACCAGATTGTGCTATTACCTCCAAACAGTCTCATACTCACCATAAACTCATGCGTTTGGTTGGGTAGCAAGTAGCTTTGTAGCATCGGCCACTCGTACACGTAGCCGAAGCGTAGCTTGCCCATCAGTACCCCTACTTGTGCATTGTTGGCATAGTCTACTCGGTGGCCGCCGCCTACCCAGAACTTGTCCTTGAACAAAAACTTCATGTTGAACTCCACGTTCGCCGGTAAGTCCGACTGCGTTCTCCACATCGCATTGGTGATGACAGTCATTTTCTCAGAGAAGCGGTTGCGGTAGCCTGCCTGTACAATGCCTACCCGTGGCTTCTTGTCCATAAACACGTCTCCACTGCTGATGCTTCCCTCGTTGACGTTATTCACACCATAGGAGATGTAGTAACTCGGGTGGGTAATCGACATACCGATATTCAAGTCCAGTACGTTCATGTCGGCAAAGCCGCCTACATACTGTGCTAGTGTAGGGTCGTTCGCCTGCTCGGTAGTGAGTCTAGTGCCGTCTAGGCGGATGCTATTGATGTTCAATCCTGCACCCATGCGAAGGCCTGCCTTCTCACTTACTTGGATACGGGTAGCGTAGCTCAAGATCAATTCCGATTCGGTAAAGGCACCATACTCGTCGTTGAGTAGGTTCACTCCTACTGCATTCTTACCTAGGTCAGAAGAACCGCCCAAGTTCGCGAAGTCGAGTTCTGCAGAGACAAAGTAGGACTTCGGTGCTCCTTCCCAGCCAGCCCACTGGTTGCGGACTAGTCCCTTTACCATCGAGCCTTCATAAGCTGTCAAGGCAGGGTTGAAGTAGCCTTGCAAATGGCTAAACTGGGACATGTATTTTCTGGATTGCCCGAAAGAGGCAAGGCTTAGCAGGATGGCAAAGGAGAGTAGTAGTAGTTTTTTCATCTTTATTTTTTTGAAGCAAGAAACACAATCGAAATACAGTGGAAATAAACCGAGCAAGCTCGGTGAAATAGTAAATTGTGCTAGAAGCCAAACCTATTTCACGAAGCGAAGCGGAGTCTATTTCTATTATATTTCCATCGTATTTCTACTTTGTACTTGGTACTTCGTACCTGGTACATTGTACTATTTTCTAGTCAAATTCAACATTCCCCTTCTCATTTCTCCGGTTTCGATAAGCTCGATGGTCCAGAAGTAAGTTCCTATAGGCATCTCTTTTCCTTGGTGGGTACCATCCCAACGAACATCTGGATTTTCGGTGTAGAACATACGGACGCCACCTCTATCATACACCGAAATCCGTACCCCTTCATATACCCGTAGGTCTGTAACTCCCCAAGTATCGTTGAAGCGATCTCCTGTTGGCGTGAAGGAGTTATATATCGTCAAGGCATTGAAGTCTGGACGCGTTCGAGTGATCTCGAAGAACTTATCTAGCGTATTGCCATCTCGGTCCAAGACACGAACAACAATACTAAACTTCGTCTTACCAGGGGCAGGGTCAGCGCTACTCCAGAAAAGGATATTGTCCTTAATCTCAAAGAATGCATTGTCATAGCCCGGGCCGTTGAGGCTGACCACGTGGATTTTGTCTAGTGGATCGGTCACCACAAAGGCGCCTATAGCAAAAAAGAAGTTGGCCTTACTAGCCTCAAACGTGTTGTTATTCAGCGTGACCTCCACTGGAGGCGCTTTAGGAAGTACCTGAACGCGTATTTGCGCTTGAATTTGGGCTGTATTGTCAATATAGTTGGGTAATGTTATCGTGCCCTTTAGAATGTAAGTTCCTCTTGCAAATACATTCAAGGTAGACTTGTTCCAAGTAACATTCACTTGTACGATTTGTCCTTCGGAGAGAAGGACATTGACTTTGGCAGGAAGGATGGGGTCTATACCCCAGTTGGTTTGTACCAGCGCCAACTCGAAAACTGATTTCACTTTCACCAAGTCATAGCGCTGCTGCACTCCTTGACTTTCGGCACCATTACCTGAGCTATATTCATTATACACGACTTGGCCAAAGCTAAAAGCTACCGAACCGGTGCTTGAGGACCCATCTCCACCTGCGCTGTGAGCAGACTGTTGAGCAAGAACTAATAAGGGAGAAAAAAACAGAATAAAAGAAAAGATCCTGACGAGCTTAAACATAAAATTAAACGCAATTTGATTCACACTGATGTGCAAACAAATTCATTAAAAAGATTAAAAAACACCTGTTTGGGTTGAATCTTGTCCAATTATTTTTTTTATGGACAAGAATTTGTGGACTACTACAATGGGAAAAGACCTGTAAAATAATTTTTATGGATTAAATAAAACTTACATTTAAGGCGTATGCTGTTCACTTCGGTAATCCTCGTCCTCCTTGTTTCAAGTATTTTGCTGATTCATCATTGGTCAAAAAACAAGGGCATTATCTACTTCATAGCGCTTATTTTATTTTTAAACCTGAGGCAAATCACCCTGATTTTAGCCAATAGTGATGGTTATCAGGAGTTTGTAGCTGTCTTATACATCCATTTTGATCCCTTAATTTTTTTGATGGGGCCTTTCTTACTTTATTACCTCAAAAGCCAAGTCCAAGGAAAAATTGTATTCGATAAGTACTTACTCTTCCATGCGGTACCAGCACTCCTTGCCTTTGTTAATACCCTACCCTATTACAGCTATCCGCTTGAAAGTAAAGTCGCTTATTTTTCCGTGATGCAAGAAACTTTCTTGTTTAATCCCAGCAACTTTCCTTACCTCATCCTTCCTTTAAAGTACCAAGAATTGGGTACGTTCGTCTTTAATATTTCTTACGCAATTTTTTGCATTGGGTACCTAGTCCGATTGAAAAAAAATAGCCCAATTTCACTTAAGAAAAAGCTTTCCCTTATACTTCAACGAATTTTTTCATTCTTCCTCGTATCCATCATCAATGGCTTGATATTGATCATTTTTATTAGTGTAAACTCCCCCCAAACAGGTGGCTGGAACTATCGACAGCCCTCATTTGAAGGAGGTGGGTATTTGTTTTTTATGGCCCTAGTGCTCCCGCTTTTCTTTTTCTTGACACCAAGCTGGCTGTACAATGAACAGCAGAGATTGAATATTTTCGATACTATTCGACTCTTCCTAACTAGATTCAAGCAACCGGAAGCAGGACCTCTAGTGGCTCCTCCGAATGAAAGCTTATCGGATATGGAGCGCATCGTCAGCCATATAGAAAAGGAAAAGCCCTATCTACAAGTCAACTTTTCCATGCATGATATCTCTCAAGTTCTCAATATCCCACACATCCGGATTTCCAATGCCTTCAACCAGCAATTAAATACCTCCTTCCCTGTTTACCGAAATAAATTGCGCCTTGCTCATGCTGTCTCCCTGATGCGCGAAGGCGCTCTCTTAACTAACTCAATTGAAGGCATTGCGTTCTTATCTGGATTCAAAAGCAGGTCAATCTTCTATTTGGCCTTCAAGGAGGAGCATGGAATGACTCCTACCGAGTGGATTAAGAAGAATTTGTAGAGGCCCTTTCTAGTACAAATGGAATGTGTTAAAAGGTGATTTTTGTGCAAATCGTGTGCAAAGGAAAAATGCAAGAAAGACTGTACGAAGTACCAAGTATAATGTACCAAGTAGGCTCAGAGGCAAGAGGGTTGAAATACTATAGAAATAGAGTGGAAATGGGGTTGAAATAAACCGAGCCTCAGGCTCGGTGAAATAGTAAATTTTGCTGCTAGTTCAACCTATTTCACGGAGCTAGCCCGCTGCGGCGGGTATTTCTATCGTATTTCTATTATATTTCTATTTCATTCTCTAAATCATGAAAACCATCCACGACATCCTCAAATTAGGGGATCCTAGACTCTACGAGGTGTGTACTCCTGTGCTTCGGGAGGAACTACCAGAAGTGCCTGTATGGATCCAGCAGCTCCACGAGGCCATGGAAGATGTACGTCGGGTGTATGGCTTTGGAAGAGGAATAGCGGCGCCTCAGCTCGGCATCATGAAGCGCCTATTTTACCTACAACTCGACCGCCCATATATAGTGATCAACCCCGAGTTGAAAGGTTTGAGTGAAGAGGAGTTTGATTTGTGGGACGACTGCATGAGTTTTCCCAACCTACTTGTACGGGTCAAGCGCCACCAGTCCCTCAGTCTCCACTACTTGGACGAGCATTGGCAACCGCAAGTGTGGAAGGTAGAAGGAGCAATCTCCGAACTCATCCAACACGAGTACGATCACCTCGACGGGGTGCTGTGCACGATGCGCGCTTTGGATGACAAATCGTATCGGTGGAAGGAATGAAATTTTTGTACCAAGTACCAAGTACGAAGTACAAAGTAGGCTCAGAGGCAAGAGCCGAGAAGCAAGAAACGAGACAAATTGTACGAAGTACTAAGTACCCGCCGCGGCGGGCAGGCAAGATCCCTCACAAGCAGAATTGTAGTTCTAATGCGAATCCCTACTTTGTACTTGGTATGTACCTGGTAAATTTTATAATTATCCCCATGTCAATCCCTGATTAGTGTTGACCGGTTTTTAATCCGTATCTCGTACCTCGTATTTCTACTTTGTACTTGGTACTTAGTACATTGTACTTAGTACAATCACTTATCTTTACCTCATGAACTTTCCTAGCCTCTCCGATATCTCTGCGGCACATGCACGCATCCAGCCTTTTATCCACCGTACGCCTATCCTAACTTCGGAAGCCATCGATGCGATCGCAGGATGCAGCATCTACTTTAAATGTGAAAACTTTCAAAAAGTAGGGGCCTTCAAAGCTCGCGGCGCTGCCAATGCGGTCATGAAACTAACCGATGCACAACGTACCAAAGGCGTGGCAACCCACAGTTCGGGCAACCATGCCGCTGCACTTGCAAGGGCCGCCACGGTAGCAGGAATTCCTTCCTACATCGTCATGCCATCCAATGCTCCCGAAATCAAAAAGAAAGCGGTCAAAGGCTATGGCGGAGAAATCATCGAATGCGAGCCCAACCTCAAAGCCCGTGAAACCAGTTTGGAGGAGGTAGTATCCCGCACCGGAGCGGCATTTATTCCTCCTTACGATCACCTAGACGTCATCGAAGGGCAGGCAACTTGCGCGCTAGAGTTCCTAGAAGATCAATCTGATCTGGATATTCTGATGGCGCCTGTTGGCGGAGGAGGACTGCTGGGCGGCACAGCACTGGTGGCTCATTACCTGAATCCCAAGATCGAGATCATCGCCGGAGAACCTGCCGGGGCGGACGATGCCTATCGCTCCTTTCATGCGGGCTACATCATTCCACAAACAGGCCCAACTACCATTGCCGATGGCCTATTGACCTCCCTAGGGACCCTCAATTTTGCTTTGATTCAAGCCCATGTCAGTGATATCTTACTCGCCACTGATCCACAGATCATCGAGGCGATGCGCCTGGTGTACGAACGGATGAAAATCATCATCGAGCCCTCCTGTGCAGTACCGCTAGCAGCCTTACTAGCAAACAAGGAGCGCTTTGCTGGAAAAAAAGTAGGGATCATTCTCTCCGGAGGAAATGTGGATTTGGGGAAGTTGCCTTTTTAGGAGCCAAATGGAAAATTTATCATAGCTCCTTCACAAACAATCGGATAGTAAATATCTATTCTGCAGGCCATTTTCCAGGACACTAAATCGTCACGCTTGTACACAAAAATACTGATGTACTCAGGGGTTTTTACTTGAAACAACCCGTAATTCTTATGAATGATGGGTTCATAAATGTAGGTAAGCTTCTCGTCAGCTACTTTTTTGCTTAATCGTAGGTTAAACTTGAGTTCTTTTTTTACCAATCGTTTGGTAGCCAGGCTAGCTCTTAGGGCTGGCAAGTTTGTCAAGGTCTGCGGAAGTTCTTCATCCTTGAATTCACAAAATTGAATTCCCCTACTGTCCATTTCTTTAAGCGCATAGCGGGTCCAAGTTGACTCACCAATGAGTTGGTAATGAATTCGAATGCGTTTATTTTTTTGAGATGAAAAGTGGGTGTTCAATAAAGCATACTGCTCCTCAGTAATGTCTAGTGGTAGCTTTTGAGAAAAGGAAGGGAAAGAGAAAAGGAAGGAAAGCAAAAACATTCCTACTACACCTTTGAGGTGGTAATTTCTTTTTTTCAGAATGTCCCTTTTTCCGCTCATTTGGATTGGCTTTGGACGATTTGCTGCATCATCTTGCTTAAGCCTCACATCCCATGGTCGATGACGAAGTGTAGGGTCTTTTCCTCATTTCCCTTTTTATAGGTTAGAATATCTAAAAAATATCCAGCTTCATTCTCACCAGAGCCCATTTGGGTCAAAGTTTCTTGCCAGTATTTGGAGATGAGCACTGATCCATCGACAGGCGAAATCACCAGGTAGGGCCTTGCAGGGCTCCCATTCCCAGAAGCTAAAATCGTCTCACAAATTAGGTCAAATCTTTTTTTGTAGACTGTGGCAAATTCAGGGTTATTTGCCTTTTCGTAGGCTTTCCACAATCCAAAATTCAACGAGAGGCTAACTGGGTTCAAATCCTGCACTAATTTTCCATATTTCAAGACCGTGTCCGCGGGAAACTGTTCTGCTCCCAAAAACGTTCGCTCCAAGCCCACCATTCCATATGCATTGTAGGTCTTTTGAGCAGTTTGACCAACCAGCAAAGCCAATAGCTCGACTTTGGAAAAGTGCTCTCCTTCTTTTAAAAATCTAGCCTTCAAAGAGGGGTAGAAAGATGGACTATTCTCGGCTTTAGATTCCTGAAACAGCCTCGGAAAATCTCGCGAGTAGTCAAAGTCCTGAGCAAATCCATTGCCTAAGCCAACCAGGCAAATAAGAAGAAACGATATCAATTTTTTCATTTTCATGAGGTCGAAGTTTGGTTCTAATTGCCAAAAGTAAGCTTACTTAAACCCACCGTTTTTTACATAAACTATGGTAACTAATTCACGGGTTGAAAAGCCCTAAAATTTTCTCTGCCACATCTCTTCTCTCTTCTTCACTTGTATAGAAAGATCCGATTCTATTCCCTTCGATATCGTTGAGCAAGGAAAATAAATCTTCCTTGTTTTTTCTACATTCAATTATTTCATCTATATACCTTACGTATTCTATTTCAAGGTCAGATCCTGAAACACCAATCGGGTTCCAACCCTTTAAGATCTCATTAATTTTATTAAAAGAACTCATTAGTAATTAGGTAGGTTACGATTTTGCCAAAATTCTGCTCTCCATGAGTAAAATAATATGGGACTAAAACCTATTGATTTTGGCCCATATTTTTTAGGCGAGTAAACACGCAATCAAACTCTCCTTACTTCTTCTTGCTCTCCGCTACCGCATGGTGCGCCGCGCGGGCGGCAAAGGCCATGTAGGTCAAGGAAGGGTTTTGGGTAGAGGTAGAGGTCATCGATGAGCCGTCGGTCACGTACACATTTGGTACCGCGTGCAACTGGTGGTTGGCATTTAACATCGACGTCTTGGGATCCTTGCCCATACGCACCCCACCCATCTCGTGGATATCCAAGCCTGGAGCCTGCTTGCTGTCGGCAGACTGGATGTTGGTAAAGCCCGCCTTTGTAAACATCTCCGTCATCTGCTCAATGTAATCCTTGACCATTTTCTCATCGTTGTCGTCGTAGTCCATGCTCACCTTGAGCTGGGGAATGCCCCACTCGTCTTTCAAGCTCCCATCTAGCGCTACGTAATTGCTTTCCTTCGGCAAGGTCTCGCCCATCATGTGTGAACCCACGCGCCACGGACCGTAGTTCGATGGATTGAGCAAGTTATTCTTCAAGTCCATTCCGATGCCATCTGTGTTGGGTCCTACACCCCGGCCGGCTGAGAAGCCTGCCGCATAACCTCGAAGGAAGTCGGTCTCTTGTTTGTACACATTTCGGAATCGTGGGAAATACCCACTGGTAGGTCTTCCTCCCGAGGTGGTGTACTCGGCATGTCCTTCGTATTCCCCAGACACGCGAGCCCGGTAATTGTGGAAGGCCACATACTTGCCCAACACCCCACTGTCATTCCCCAATCCATTCGGGAAGCGGCTGGAGGTGGAGTTCAACAAAATCGCGTTGGTATTGAGTGCTGCTGCATTGATAAAGAGCACGTCTGAGTAAAATTCTTCTAATTCCTTGGTCAAACGGTCGATGATGCGTACGCCTGTTGCTTTGCCTTTGGCATCGTCGTAGATTACAGAATGTACCACCGCATCAGGGCGGATGGTCAGGTTGCCTGTCTTCAGCGCCCAAGGAATGGTGGAAGAGTTGGAACTGAAATAGCCTCCAAACGGACAGCCTCGCTGGCATAGGTTGCGGTTTTGGCAAGATCCTCTGCCTTGCGCGGCAAAGGCTTCCGCACTGCCATGGATGTGTGCGCATCGTGCTGAAATCACATGACGCTCTCCTCCATACTCCTTCTTCATCGTCTCGGCGAAGTACTTCTCCACCACATTGAGATCGTAGCCGGGAAGAAATTCTCCATCTGGAAGGTGGGCGATGCCATCCTTGAATCCTGATACCCCAGCAAATTTCTCGACATGGCTGTACCATTTTTCGATGTCCTTGTAGCGAATCGGCCAATCCACAGCAAAACCATCTCTGGCAGGGCCTTCAAAGTCAAAGTCGGACCAGCGCTGTACCTGTCGCG
>JACCDS010447255.1_pt1 | contig 11842 bp, 7 predicted proteins | sample 7446441 | NCBI WGS metagenome assembly JACCDS01 (sample SAMN15323445, study PRJNA562643) | freshwater metagenome | isolation source: river surface water | place: USA:Blue River Watershed | collected 2017-08-17 | reverse complement strand
CGGGATCACCGGAGCGGCCGGTGCCACAGGGGCTGCGGCCGGAGCCTCCACTGGCGCTGCCACCACTGCCGCAGGAGCTTCGACAACGGTCGGGGCCGGCTCGACCGGCGTCTCAACTGCCTGCTCCACGGCTTCCTCGGACACGCTGACTTGCGCAGCGCTTGTTTGCCCATCGACTTCCGTGGAAACAACAGCTTCCTGTGATTCCTCGGACAGCACCGCATCATGGCTTGCAGAAGGCTCTTCCTGCAGATTGGCCTCCGCTGCTGCAACGGCAACAACCTGATCGTCGACTTCACCAGCGGCCACTTCCACATCGGCGGCGGCATCCGTCTGTTCGCCTGCAGCGGCGTTGCCGCCACGATTGCGTCCACGACGACGGTCAGATGGACGACGGTTGCGTCGGGAAGCACGGGGTGCGTCTGCGCTGGTCTCATCGCCTTCGGCGCCGTCTTCACGGACTGCTTCAGGCTCGGCCACATTGCCGTTGACCTCCATGTCGAGCTCCAGGTCCTGGCCTGAATCGGTGTCGGCATCGACGGCGATGTTGTCGACGAAACGAATACCGGAATCGGTATCCTCTGCATCTTCGACGATTTGGTGCACGCCGTCGGCCTCAAGCTCCTGCTCGGCTGGAACTTGCAGGGCTCCTTCTTCCGGACGTGGGCCACGTCGGCGCTGGGTGTTGTTGCGTGGACGGCGATTGCCGCTGCGACGCTGGGCACGCGCTTCGCCATCGGCGCTCTCGATGCCGTCAGCTGCGCTCACTGTCTCCTCGTCGACAGGCAGGTCTTCGCGTCGAGGCTCGCGCTTCTCGTCACGGCGACCATCGCGACGCTCGTCACGGCGCTGTTCATCACGTGCTGCACCCGCGCCATCGCCGCCTCGACCGCGATTGCCGCGCTTGCGACCCTGGCCGCCTTCACGAGCGGACTGGCCTTCCTGCGCGCCGCGTTCCTCATTGCGCGAGTCACTGGCCTCTACGCGGTTTTCATCGCGCGAAGAGTCGCGGCCGCCATCGCGACTCCCTTCACGACGTCCGCCCTGCTTGCCGCCACGATTGCGCTCACCGCGCTCGCTTCGATCGCGGTCGCGGCCACGCTCACGAGAGCGACCACTGCGCTCCTCACGGGCTGCGGGAGCAGGCGCCTCGGCTTCCTTCTCGCCACCAAACAGGCTGCCAATGGCAGAGAAGAGACTGCCCAGCAGGCCCTTGCTCTGGGCGGGCTGTGCCGCAGCAGGTGCCGGAGCGGGGGCCGGTGCCGGGCTTGGCATCGGCGGCTGCGACAGCACCGGCGCCTGCACTGCAGCCTGCTGCGGAGCAGGAGCGGGGCGGGCATGACGGTGATTCGGTTCGTGGGATTCCGGATGAATCTCGATTTCGTAGCTGGCCAGCGGCGTCGCGTCGGCCTGGCTGATGCCCTGAATCTCGTAATGCGGGGTTTCCAGCGCAGCGTTGGGGACGATCACCAGCTTGGTGCCGCTCTGGGCTTCCATGGCGGAGACCGCTGCGCGCTTTTCATTGAGCAGGTAGGAGGCCACGGCGATGGGCACGATGGCGCGGATCTCGACGCTCTTGCGCTTGTTGGCCTCTTCCTGCAGCACGCGCAGGATGGAGAGCGCCTGCGACTTCACGTCGCGGATGGCACCTTGACCGCTGCAGCGCGGGCAGACAATGGTGCTGGTCTCTTCCAGAGAAGGGCGCAGACGCTGACGCGACATCTCGAGCAGCCCGAAACGGGAAATGCGACCAACCTGCACGCGGGCACGGTCCGCTTCCAATGCATCGCGCATGCGGTTCTCGACTTCCTTCTGGTTCTTGGCCGAGTTCATGTCGATGAAGTCGATCACGATGAGGCCGCCCATGTCGCGCAGACGCAGCTGTCGCGCAATCTCGTCGGCCGCCTCCAGATTGGTGTTCAGGGCGGTTTCCTCGATGTCCGAGCCGCGCGTGGCACGCGAGGAGTTGATGTCGATGGACACCAGGGCCTCGGTCGGATCGATGACGATGGAGCCGCCGGAGGGCAGTTTCACTTCGCGCTGAAAGGCCGTCTCGATCTGGCCCTCGATCTGGTAGCGGTTGAACAGCGGCAGTGTCTCCTGATAGAGCTTGATGCGGGCTTCGTAATGCGGCATCACCTGACGCACGAAGCTCAGCGCCTCTTCATAGGATTCACGCGTGTCGAACAGCACTTCGCCGATGTCCTGCCGCAGGTAGTCACGGATGGTGCGGATGATGACGTTGCTTTCCTGATAGATCAGGAAGGGGGCGGAGCGGGTGGTGGAAGCCTCGGTGACGGACTGCCACAGGGCCAGCAGGTAGTCGAGGTCCCACTGCAGTTCCTGCTGTTGCTTGCCGACGCCAGCCGTGCGCACGATCATGCCCATGCCGTCCGGGATGTCCAGGCCGTTGAGTGCTTCGCGCAGTTCGGAGCGGTCGTCGCCCTCGATGCGGCGCGAAATGCCGCCGGCGCGGGGGTTGTTGGGCATCAGGACCAGGTAGCGGCCTGCGAGGCTCACGAAGGTGGTCAAGGCAGCGCCCTTGTTGCCGCGCTCTTCCTTTTCCACCTGCACAATGACTTCGGTGCCTTCAGCAACCGCTTCCTTGATGTTGACGCGGCCGTCGGCACTGGCGCCACGCTTGGTGAAATATTGGGGAGAGATTTCCTTCAGTGGCAGGAAGCCATGACGCTCGGCGCCGAAATCGACGAAGGCTGCCTCGAGGCTGGGTTCAACGCGGGTGATACGGCCTTTGTAGATGCTGGCCTTCTTCTGGATTCTGGAGCGGTTCTCGATGTCCAGGTCGTAAAGACGCTGGCCATCGACGAGGGCAACGCGCAACTCCTCTTCTTGAGTTGCATTGATCAACATTCTCTTCATGTAAGGTTCACTTCTCTGTTGGGTGCCAGAAAGGTGAACCCGGGGCCATCAAACCTGCGGGCAGTAAGTTACCGAAAGCGGATCAGCTTTCATTTCGAGAAAACCATGGTGACATCTGAACTTCATCGTTGTACCTGGTGGTCCGTGAACCGAGTAATCCGTTGTCTGTCTCTATGCACTCCGGCCGGCAGCTTTCGGGCCGCGCCGGGTAGTTTCAAGTGAACCTGACTGCTTTGCAGCCCTGCCATTGTCGCTGTATCGCGCCGGCAGGGCGTTAATGAATTTGATACGTCCCGGATTCATCCGGCTGTATTGACTATCCATTCATGATGACCAGCAAGGCCATCACTCCGTGCATTCGCGACGTCGGCTTCAGACGTCGTTCCTGCTGTTTTCACTGTTCAAAACCGTTGTTTCATTCTCTTGCGGGCTCGATAGCGTCGGCGCCCGAATATCCTTGCTGCGTCGTCACGAGCGACCCGTCCTAGCTTGTGATTGCGGGTCGGCTGTGCTGAAGCTGTCTCGTCGTCATGTCCTGGCGCGTGCCGGGGTGGCTGACGTTTAGCAAGGCCCGATGAATATATCAGCAAATACTTTTTAATTCAAACACCTGGAGGCTTTGCCAGGGCCCTTGTTGCCCTTGGTCGACAGGCAGGCGTACACTGCTCTCAAGGCGTGGCATTGTTCATGCAGAGGCACACTCATGAGAACGGTGATCTACTGGCGCACATCGCCGCTGGAGGCGGAAAACGAGGCTCGGCTCGCCTTGACGCAGGGGCAGGGACCCCTGGCGCAGGAGGAAACAGTCTTGCGTGCCTGGTGTGCCGAGCGTGGCCGGGGTCCCGTCGAGCGGGTGGTGGACGCTGGCCTTGCGCTCTCGCTCACTTTCGCGGAACGCGAGGGCGGTGCCGGCTTGCTGGCCACGTTGCAGGCGGGTGATCTGCTGGTGGTGCATGCCTTGGAGCGTCTCTTCAGCTCCTGCTATGATGCGGCGGCCATTCTGCAGCGGCTGCGCGAACGGGGGGTTGCTCTGCATGTTGTCACCCTGGGCGCCGATGTCTGCGCCCCTGACTACGTGCTCGATGTCGTGACAGCCGCCCGCGTCTTCGCCCTGTTGGAGCGTCGCCGTTCCGTCGAGCGCATCCGCAGCGTCAAGAGTACCCAGCGCAGCAAGGGGCGCTATCTGGGCGGCAGCCGGCCATTCGGCTACATGATCCATTCCAACGGACGCCTGATCGAGAATCCCATGGAGCAGAAAGTTCTCAAGCGAATCCTGCAGCTGCGCGAGCAGGGCTGGTCTCTGCGTGCCATCGCCGGGGCTGTCAGCACTCCAGTCGCCCCCATCAGCTTCAAGACCGTGCAGAGGATCCTGCAGCGCCATGTTTAAGCCGGTCTCCCTGTTCATAGGCTTGCGCTACATTCGCACGCGCAAGAAGAGCCAGATCATTTCCTTCGTCTCGATCGTCTCCACCCTGGGGATCACCATCGGCGTGCTGGCGCTGATCGTGGTCACGTCCGTGATCAACGGCTCCACCAGCACCATGCGGGACGAGACACTGAAGGCGGTTCCCCATGCCAGCATCAGCGCAGGCAGCGGGGACTGGCCGGGTCTGCGAGATGCCCTGGCGGTGCAGCCTGGCATTCTTGGCGCGGCCCCCTATGTCGAGGGCGAGAGCTGGCTGCGCTTCGACGGTGCGGCCGAGTTCGTGCAGCTGCGCGGGGTCGACCCGCATCTCGAGGGCCAGGTGATGCCGGTGCAGAATCCGGATCTTGACGCCATGCTGCAGGCACTGGCCGACACGGAGAATGGCGTCATCCTGGGTATCCGCCTGGCCAATCGGCTGGGCATCCGTCTGGACGAAGAGGTCACTCTGCTGTCGCTGCCCAGCCTGCTCAATCGCAAGCTCGACGAGTCCATGCATTTTCGCGTCATCGGGGCAGCCGACTTCGGCTTCTACGGGAATGACAACACCGTGATGGTCGACCTGCAGGCCGCGCAGACCCTGTTCGGCCTGGACCCGGGCGGCCAGGACGTGCGGCTGCGGCTGCGCGTCGATGACGTCCTGAATGCCGGGCCCATCGCCGCGAATGCCCTGCAGACACTGTCCGATCCGTCGCTGGCCGCCGGGCGCGCCAGCACCAGCTGGAGCGAGACCCAGGCCAGCCTGTTCGATGCGCTGCGCCTGGAAAAGACCATGACGGGCTTCATGCTGCTGATGATCGTCGTGATCGGCGCCGTCAATATCGTCTCCACCCTGGTGATGGTGGTGGCGGACAAGAGTGCCGACATCGCCATTCTGCGCACCATGGGCGCCAGCCGTGCCACCATCATGAGCATCTTTGTGACCCAGGGGACAACCGTCGGAGTCCTGGGCACGGCCCTGGGCGCCTTGACGGGGGTGTTGCTGGCGCAGAATCTGCCGCAGGTGCTGGGCTGGATCGAGGCGGCCCTGAACGCCACGCTTTCGCCGGGCGATGTCTACATGATCAGCTACCTGCGCGCCGAGCTGCAGGTCGAGGATGTGGTGCTGACCTGCGTCAGCGCCCTCGTCGTGAGTTTTCTGGCGACCCTTTATCCAGCCTATCGGGCCACCCGCATTCAGCCCGCCGAAGTCTTGAGGTATGAATGAACATGCGTGAACTCCGCCAGTCACCCACCGCGCAAATGGTGTCACCCGACATGCAGGAACCCGAGCTGATGCTCGAATGCCGGCAGCTGTGCAAGGTCTACACCCAGGGGCCGGAACGCGTCGAGGTGTTGCGCAACCTGAACCTGCGAGTCTATGCCGGCGAGCGGGTGGCCATCGTGGGCGCCTCGGGCTCGGGCAAGACCACGCTGCTGAACCTGCTGGGCGGGCTCGATCTGCCCAGCTCCGGCGAGGTCATGATCGCCGGTCTCAATCTGGCCAGTCTCAACGAGGCGCAGCGCGGCCGCATGCGCAATCGCAACCTGGGTTTCGTCTACCAGTTCCATCATCTGCTTGGTGAGTTCAGCGCGCTGGAGAACGTCAGCATGCCGCTGCTGATCGCCGGCAACGATGTGCGCCGCTCGGCTTCGCGTGCGGCGGCCATCCTGGAGCGAGTCGGGCTTGGCCACCGGCTTGAACACAAGCCCTCGGAACTGTCCGGCGGCGAACGCCAGCGTGTGGCGATCGCGCGGGCTCTGGTCACGGAGCCGCGCTGTGTGCTGCTGGATGAGCCCACTGGCAATCTGGATCGGCACACCGCCCGCGAGATTCATGCGCTGATGGCGGAGCTCAACACGCAGCTGGCCACCAGCTTCGTGGTGGTGACGCACGACGAAGAGTTCGCCCGTTCGCTCGATCGTGTGCTGCTGCTGCGCAACGGGCAACTGGAGGAGCTGGACGCGGCCACCCGCGCGGCCATTGCTGCCCGCGGCCTGGCGGCGAGTCTGGTGGAAGCCCCCGCGCAGGATGCTCCCCATGGCGAATGAGCCACGCCCGCTGCCCGCCCTGGCGCCCTATGCCGAGCACTCCTTCGCCGCCTTCGTGGCACTGCGCTATGTCAGCGTGGGACGGCGCAGCCAGCTGGTTTCGTTCATGTCGGCGCTCACCGTCAGTGGTCTGGCCCTGGGCATCGCCATCCTGATCACCGTGCTGTCCGTGATGAATGGCTTCGATCGCGAAGTGCGGGAAAACATCCTGGGCATCCTGCCGCACGGCGTCGTCAAGGCGCTGGAGCCCCAGGGGCCCGAGCGCTGGCAGGCCATCGAAGAGGTGCTGCGTGCCCATCCTGCCGTGCTGGACATGGCGCCGCAGATCGAGGTCACCGGCGTCGTCTCGGCCAACGGCTTCGCCAAGGGCGTGCTGGTGCAGGGTGTCGATCCGCAGGTCGAACAGCGCATTTCGCGCCTCGACCGCTTCATGCGTGAGGGCAGTCTGGCCGGGCTGGAGGAGGGGCGCTTTCGCATCATCCTCGGCGCCACGCTGGCGGCCAATCTGGGTGTGGGTATTGGTGACAAGGTCAGCCTGTATTCGCTCGAGGTGTCGGTGAATCCGCTGCTGCCGCTGCCGACACAGCGTCAGTTCACCGTGGCCGGCATCTATCGCGTGGGCACTCTGGAGCTGGACAGCGCCATGGCGATGATCACGCTGCAGGATGCGCGGGCGCTGTACCGGCTGCGCGACACGCAAAGCGGTTTTCGTTTCCAGATCGAGAATCTGCTGGAGGTGCGTGCGGTGGCGGCGGAGCTGGGGCCGCAATTGCCCCCCGGAGTGCAGGTCGACACCTGGACCCGCGTCTTCGGCAACATCTACGAGAACATCCAGTTCTCGCGCACTGTGGTCGGACTGCTGCTGTGGCTGCTGGTGGCGGTCGCCGCTTTCAATCTCGTGGTGAGCCTCGTCATGATCGTGCGCGACAAGCGCGGTGACATCGCCATCCTGCGCACCATCGGCGCGAGTCCCGACACGATCCGCCGCATCTTCATGGCCCAGGGCTGCCTGGTGGGGTTGATCGGGACGGTCATCGGCATTGCCTTCGGCGTCGCATTCTCCCTGACGGTAGGGGATTTCGCCGCGTGGCTCGAACGTGCCTTCGGCATCACGCTGCTCAGTGCCGAAGTGTACCCGGTGGATTTCCTGCCTTCCGAGCTTCGTCTGGGCGACATCATCGGGGTGAGCCTGGGCGTGTTCCTGCTGTCCTTGCTCGCCACTCTTTATCCAGCCTGGCGCGCCTCCCGCGTGCAGCCGGCCGAGGCGCTGCGGCTGGACTGAGGCAGGGCGACACCGGCGCGGCCTGCCTATACTTGCCGGGCGACACTGACGTCGCCCAGTGCCGGATTTCCCATGCGTTCACGGATGATCGCCGCCAGCCTCGGCATTGCCCTCGTGGCCGTGCTGCCCTCCCTGCCAGACATTCCCCTGTGGCTGTCCGCCCCCGCGCTCGTGCTTCTGCTGGTGGGGGCATGGTGCGGGAGCGGTTCGACGGCACTTGGCTGCGCGTTCTTCTGTGGACTGCTCTGGGCGCTGTGGAGCGGGCAACAGCGGCTGCAGACGCTGCTGCCGGAGGTTCTGGAAGCGCGTGACTTCTGGGTGACCGGCGTGGTCAGCGGTCTGCCTCAGCATTCCGAGCGGGCCCAGCAGTTCCTGTTCCGCGTGGAGCACAGCTGCTTCGACCTGCTGCCGGCGGACTGTCCCGCCCATGTCGCCCTGTTCCGGGAGCGCCTCATCCTGCTCAACCACTACGGGCCGCAGACTCTGGAGCCGGGTCAGCGCTGGTTCTGGCGCGTGCGGCTGAGCCGGCCGCGCGGCTTCGCCAATCCGGGTGGTTTCGATTATGAAGCCTGGCTGGTGCAGCAGGGTGTCGCGGCGCGCGGCTATGTGCGCGACACGGCCTTCAATGTCCGGCTGGAAGACGGCGGAGCCTGGTTGTCACGCTGGCGCCATGGTCTGCGCGAACAGCTGCTGCGGGCGCTGGAGGGGCGTGCGCAGGCCGGCATCATCGTGGCGCTGGTGCTCGGTGACAGGGAACTGGTGAGCGGCGAGGACTGGGCGCTCTTCACGCAGACAGGCACCAATCATCTGATTGTCATCTCCGGTCTGCATGTGGGCTTTGTCGCCTGGCTCTGCGGCTTGTTGACGGCGTGGAGTGTGCGTCTCGTGCCTGCTGTCCTGTTGCGACTGCCGGCGCAGCAGTGGGGGGCTCTGGCGGCGATGGCCGGTGCGGTGGCCTATAGCCTGCTGGCGGGATTCTCGGTGCCCACCCAGCGCGCCTGCCTGATGGTGCTGGTGTTCGCCGGCGCGCAGCTGACGGCCCGGCGCGTGCCGCACTCCTTCAGTTATTTCCTGGCGCTGTTGCTCGTCCTCATGGTGAACCCGCTGAGCGTCACCGGTGCGGGATTCTGGCTCTCCTTCGGCGCCGTGGGAACTTTGCTGTTCGCCTTTGGCGGCAGGCGTCGCCTGCACCGTCAGGTCGACTCGCATTCCGGTGATGCGCGTCGTCGACGCCGTGTGGACTGGCAGGATGTCTGGCAGCGCTGGGGCGAGCCGCAAGGCGTCATCTTCGTCGGCATGCTGCTGCCGCTCGGCTTGTGGATGCAGCAGTTCTCGCTGCTCGCGCCACTGGCCAATGTGCTCGCGATTCCGCTGGTCAGCCTGCTGGTGGTGCCACTCTGCCTGCTTGGAGCGGCCTTGCTGCTGCTCTGGCCAGAGGGAGGCCAATGGCTGCTGCACCAGGCTGACTGGCTTCTGGAGTTGCTCGGGGCGGGGCTGCACGCGGTGATCGCCCTCCCGGTGCCCGCTTTGTGGGACATCGCGGGGCTCTCGTGGCTGGAAGCTCTGTTTGCTTTGGCCGGGAGTGCACTGCTGCTGATGCCGCGCGGCTGGCCCGGGCGCTGGCTGGGCGCAGTGATGCTGTTGCCGATGTTCGCACCCGCAGGCGCGCCTTTGCCGCAAGGCCAGGTGCGGGTGGACGTGCTCGATGTCGGTCAGGGGCTCGCCGTGGTGGTGCGCACGGCTCATCACACGCTGCTTTACGATGCCGGCCCGCGTTTCAGCGAACGTTTCGACGCCGGCGCCGGCATCGTGCTGCCGTTTCTGCGGCATGAGGGGGTGCGGCGGCTGGACACGATCCTAATCAGCCATGGCGACAATGATCACGCCGGCGGCCTCGCATCCGTGCTGCAAGGCATCGATGGTGTCAGGGTGCAGACGGGAGAATTGCCGGATGAGCCGGAGCTCGCGGCCCTCAGGGCAGCCCGGGTTCCCGCTGACAGGTGCGAACGCGGCCGGGCCTGGCAGTGGGACGGCGTGCAGTTTGCCGTGCTCTGGCCGCCTGCGGGCGACCATGCCGCCGGCAATGACAGTTCCTGTGTGCTGCGCATCGAGGCGGGCGGACATGCCTTGTTGCTGACCGGAGACATCGAGCGCCGGGCCGAGGCGGCGCTGGTGCGAGCGCAGGCCGAGGCCTTGCGCGCTGACTGGCTGCTGGTGCCGCACCATGGCAGTCAGACCTCGTCCAGCGCAGGCTTTCTGGCTGCGGTCGATCCTTGCTGTGCGCTGGTCTCGGCCGGTTACCGCAATCAGTTCCGTCATCCCGCACCGGCAGTGGTGGCGCGCTATCACGAACGCGGCATCCGGGTCTGGAACACAGCCCTGCGGGGAGCACTGCAGCTGTGTCTGGGAGCAGGGGAAGGCTGCCATGATGAACCGCGTGCCTGGCGCGAAAGCCGGCGACGCTGGTGGCAGGCCCCGGTTTCCGAGACGCTGGCGCAGGTGCACGGCGAGCTGCCGACAGAGCCACAGCCCTTGTGAATCAAGGCCTGCAGGGCTGTTCAAGCCACACTCACAGGGCTTTGGACGTCTGTGGTAGAGTACGCGCCATCACGCCCGGAGGTTCCCAGTGGTAGAAATCGTCAAAGCCGGTGGCTGGCTGATGCTGCCGATCATCCTGTGTTCCATTGTCGCCATCGCCATCATCATCGAGCGCTTCTGGACACTGAGCGCCACTCGCATCGCTCCTCGCTACACCCTCGGTCAGGTCTGGACCTGGATCAAGAACAACGAGCTGGACAGCGCCCATCTGCGCGAACTGCGCCTGGCCTCGCCGCTAGGGCAGATCCTGGCGGCCGGGCTGGTCAATTCCAAATACGGTCGTGCTGCCATGACGCTCAGCATCGAGCAGGCTGCCAGCCAGGTGATTCACGATCTCGAGCGCTATCTGAGCACTCTGGGCACCATCGCCGCGATCACGCCACTGCTGGGTCTGCTGGGCACGGTCATCGGCATGATCGACGTGTTCACCCAGATCATGGTGCAGGGCACCGGCAATGCGAACGCGCTGGCCGGGGGTATCTCCCAGGCGCTGATCACCACCGCCGCCGGTCTGTCCGTGGCCATTCCCACCTTCATGTTCCACCGCATGTTCATGCGCCGGGTCGACACCCTGGTGATGAACCTGGAGCAGGAGTCCATCAAGCTGGTGGACGCGCTCCACAGTGACCGCCGGGTGGACATCAAGGAGGTCGGCAACCCGTGAAATTCCAGCGTCGCATTCAGGAAGAACTCTCGATCAACCTGACGCCGCTGATCGATGTGGTCTTTCTGTTGCTGATCTTCTTCATGGTGTCCACCACCTTCACGCGGGAGACGCGCCTGGCCGTAAACCTGCCGGAGGCGGACGGCGAACCGGCGCCGGATGTCGAGCAGGTCATCGAGATCTCGGTGAGCCAGAGCGGGGCCTATGCCATTGACGGCCGCACGCTCGTCAACGCCGAACTGAGCACGCTGATGCAGGGGCTGGAAGAGGTGTCGCGTGGCGACCGCAACGTCGCGCTCGTTCTGATTGCCGATGCCGATGCGACCCATCAGTATGTCGTCACCGCCATGGATGCGATCGGACAGTCGGGCTTCAGCCGGCTCAGCATCGCCACCCGCAAACCCACTGAAGAGAACTGACGCCACGCCATGACTGCTTCCGTGAACGACACTCCTGCCAAGGGCTGGCACGTCTACAAGCGCCTGCTGGCGTATGTGAAGCCGCATCGCGGCCTGTTCGTGATCAGCGTCATCGGTTACATCATCTTCTCCATCACCGGCGTGGCCACCGCCGAGTGGCTGGGCTGGACAGTCGATCAGGTCACGGCGCAGAACTCCGACGCCCGCATCCTCAGCCCCATTCTCTGCGTGGTGATCGTGCTGGTGCGCGGCATCGGCGGCTTCATGGGCGGCTACACCCTCGAATACATCTCCAACAGCATCATTCACACTCTACGCTGCGAAATCATGGACAGGCTGCTGGTGTTGCCCATGCGCTATTACGACAACAGCACCGCCGGGCGCCTGGTGTCCAAGGTCACCTATGACGTGCAGCAGTTCAGCGGCGCGGCCACCAATGCCGTCACCGTGATCTTCCGCGAAGGCCTCACCGTGGTGGGGCTGCTGATCTCGCTGTTCTGGAGCAACTGGCGCTTGAGTCTGGTGTTCCTGCTGGTGGCGCCCTG
>JACCDS010343053.1_pt1 | contig 11842 bp, 9 predicted proteins | sample 7446441 | NCBI WGS metagenome assembly JACCDS01 (sample SAMN15323445, study PRJNA562643) | freshwater metagenome | isolation source: river surface water | place: USA:Blue River Watershed | collected 2017-08-17 | reverse complement strand
CGTAACGCCTTGATAGATTTTTACGTGTTTGCCGATATTGGTAGTTTCGCCAATTACTACGCAAGTACCGTGGTCAATAATAAAGTATTCGTCAATAGAAGCTCCTGGGTGAATGTCAATGCCTGTTTTTGAATGTGCGTACTCCGTCAGGATTCTTGGAACGATTGGTACATTCATTTCAAATAGAGCATGAGCCAGACGATAAAAAGTGATGGCATAAAAACCAGGATAAGCTCTGATTACTTCGTATTCACTCTGAGCGGCTGGGTCGCCCATCATAATTGCCTGTACATCCGTTAGTAAAACACGGTAAATTTCTGGAAGTTTTTGGATATATTCAGCCGCCAAAGTACGTGCATCTTCTTCAAGATGTTGTTGCATTGAACGGAGTAATCGGGTAAGTCTTAATTGGATTTGGTCGAAAGCTTCTTGCAATTCATCCACACAGCCGAAGTGACGTTGAGTCTGTTCAGGAAATAATGCCAACGAAATGTCGATAAACAATTCTTTCACCGCAGTTGTTGAGGGAAAAGTATTGGGTTTTGAGTGCTTTTGGGAAAGAGCTTCTAAAAAACTAATGGGCAACATTTCGTTATATTTTATCAGATGATGGTTAATGAAAAACAATTACAATGGTTGGAAAGCAAATAATTCTACCTAAATTTCAAAAAATGAATTAATAATTGCTCGTTTTGTTCCGCAATGATAACGATAAATGTACTCAATTGATTCTATTTTGATAAAAAAATCGTTCATCAGATTTTCAAATAAACTCTTGAATTATGTTACAATCTAAGCTGGTTTTATGGTTATTCAATATACAATTGTTGTTATGTAGTTGTCATAAAGAAAGTAACCGAAGTGATTTTACAAAAGGAAGACATTTTTATAAAGTAACACAAATCGGCCAATTAGCGACTGAAGTAAACGAGTCGTCGGGTTTGGTGAAAAGTATAAAAGACACAACTTTCTGGACACATAATGATAGTGGCGGAAATGCTGAAATTTATGAGATTGATATTCGTGGAAAACTTTTGTCAACAATTCATTTTACAAATCTGAAGAATGAAGATTGGGAAGAAATTTCGAGGGATAAAAATGGAAACTTGTATATCGGCGATATTGGAAATAATAGTAACAAACGAAGAAAATTAATAATCTATAAAGTAGCTGAAAATAACCCTAAAAAAGTAGAAGAAATTTCTTTTCATTATGCGGATCAAGAAAGTTTTCCTCCTGCAAAAGAAGAAATGAATTTTGACTGCGAGGCTTTTTTTGCGCATGGCGATAGTTTGTATTTATTTTCAAAGAACAGAGGCAATAGCTTGGTGAAAATGTACGCTGTTCCTAACCGTGGAGGCGACTACGCATTGTTACCCAAAGCTCAAGTATTTATTAACGGAATGGTAACAAGCGCAGCCATTAGCCCTGATGAAAAGACTTTTGCCTTACTAACTTATGGGAAAGTATTGTTTTTTGGGATAAAAAATAAGCAAATAGATTTTAAGCAACCTAAAAAATGTTATACTTTCGCTTTTAAACAATCCGAAGCAATTACTTTTCTGACAAACAATACTTTACTGATTTCAAACGAACAAGGTGAATTAAGCAAGATAGATGTAGAAAAAAAATGATAATTTAACGAGAGTCTGCCAATTTTATCCTTAAATTATACAATTACTTGATTTTGAGTTTGTTTGAAAAGTATAATTTACTCGTCTTAATCTTTCTGTAAAGTTTAGCTGATTTAGATTTAACAATTCCGTAATATTGAGCTTATTAATTTTGCATTAACAATTTAGCAGAGAAAGTAAATAATTAAGATAATCTTGAAAAATTACGACTCGCTGCAAACTAAAATATGGCAAACGCATTACCTATTCCCAAAATTTTACTGGTTGATGACGATCCAGACATCATTGAGTTGTTAGAGTATAATCTTCAGAAAGAAGGTTTCGAAACTAAATCTGCTTTGGATGGAATTCAAGCTTTAGAAGTAGCAAAGACTTTCAAACCAGATTTGATTTTATTAGATGTAATGATGCCTCGTCAAGACGGTATCGAAACAGCTAGGCAACTTCGTTTAATTCCAGAATTCAAAGAGGTTTATATCTTATTTCTTACAGCTAGAGCTGAAGAATATACTGAAGTAGCCGCTTTTGATGTTGGTGCAGATGATTATATTGTTAAGCCAATTAAGCCTAGAGCGCTAGTTAGTAGGATAAAAGCGATGCTCAGAAGGGAAGCACAACAAGTAGAAAACGATGAAAAAATCGAAATTGGGCAATTGGTTATCAACCGCACAAATTACAGTGTTTTGAACGATGGTAATCCTTTAGTAATGCCAAAGAAAGAGTTTGAATTACTTTCGTTTTTGGCAAAACATCCTAATAAGGTTTTCAATAGAGATGAATTATTAGAAAAAGTTTGGGGTACGGATGTTTACGTAGTAGAAAGGACGGTAGATGTTCATATTAGAAAGCTTAGAGAAAAAATTCCTGAACATTATATTAAAACATTGAAAGGAGTTGGTTATATGTTTACTTTAGAGGATTAACGTATAATTACAGCAAAGAAAGAAGAAGACGATTATTTGAGTCACTCAAGTAATCGTCTTTTTGCGTTTTACTCTCTACTGATGATAATCCCTAATTATCAATTTAGCGCATTATTTGCTATTTTTACGTGAATAGAAATAGCATTTATAAGATTTACTAGGCAAATCTCCTTGTTTAATAAATCTATTTTCAATAATGAATAATAAATTTTTACAATTCTTTTTCGGTTTGTTATTTACTTCATTTATGTGTGTTGCACAGATAGAAGTACCGAACAAAGCCTTGAAATATGAGTTTAGAGCCGCTTGGATTGCCACCGTCGATAATATCGACTGGCCAAAGCGTGGTCAGTATAATTCTGAACTACAAAAGCAGGATTTTGTCAGAATCTTAAATGAACATCAAAAAACCAATCTCAATGCAGTATTTGTTCAGGTAAGAGATGCCTGTGATGCCTATTATGCAAAAGGAATAGAGCCATGGTCTGAGTTTTTAACAGGCCAACAAGGAAAATTTCCAACGCCTTTTTATGATCCACTCAGTTTTATGATAGACGAAGCTCACAACAGAAATTTAGAGTTTCATGCTTGGTTGAATCTAAACAGAGCCACTTTTAAAAAAACAAAGACACTTTCACCAGACCATATTAGTAAAACAAAGCCAGAGTGGATGCTTACTTATGACGGACAACAATTTTTGAATTTTGGTATTCCAGCTGTTCGTCAGTACATTACTGAAGTGGTAATTCAGATTGTGAAAAATTATGATATTGATGGGATTCATTTTGACGATTATTTTTATCCATACGAAGTAGCAGGAGAGGTGCTCAGGGACGAACAAACGTTTAAAAAGTATAGTGGAGGCAACAAAAGTATTGAAGAATGGCGTCGTAGTAATACTGATTCGTTGATTTTTCAAATCAGCCAAGCAATTAATAAAGAAAAACCAACAATCAAATTTGGGATTAGCCCATTTGGAGTTTGGCGAAATCATAGCCCTAAATCACCCGGAGGTTCTAATACACAAGCTGGACAAACATCTTACGATAATTTGTTCGCAGATACTCGAAAATGGTTACAAAAAGGTTGGATAGATTACATCGCTCCCCAAATCTATTTTGAGCAAAATCATCCTAAGATACCTTATGCTGAATTATCACGTTGGTGGAGGGAAAATACTTTTGGGAAGCATTTGTATATTGGTCAAGGAATTTACAAAATAAGAACGGGCTGGTCGCTGACTGAAGTGCCAAAACAAATACAGTTGAATCGTAAACATATACTTAGCCATGGAAGTATATTTTTTAGCTCTAAAAGTTTAACAGAAAACTATGGTGGTTTTCAGGATACTTTACGGAAAAACTATTACCGTATGCCAGCAATTATTCCCTCAATGCCATGGAAAGATAGTATTCCTCCCTTATCCCCTCAAAAATTATTGATTATTAAAAATGAAAAAGGACTGACCAAACTTACATGGCAACCTGGAGAAAGAGCCGCTGACAATGATGAGAATCATTATTTCGCTGTATATCGTTTTGAGAAAGGAGAAAAGCCAAATTTATCTAAAGCAGATAAAATAGTGTATATCGGTAAAAAGAACACTTTTGAAGATGCTAATGCAGAAAAATTTAGAGGCTACATATATTGTGTAACCTCTTTTGATAGGCTGCATAATGAGTCTGAAGACTATGCTATTTTTTCTACAGAATATGGTTATGAATCATCAAAATAGCATTTGCCTGTATGGAATATTCCAGCGAATTCCGAAAGATTTTATCGTATTTGTATAGTTTAATTCAACGCTCTCACTCTTGTATCCACGGCTCAGAAAATGTAAATCAATGAAAAAATTATGCTTCAATTGGTATGCAGCTCTAAAATCATAAATCAAGGTAGTAGTATTTCTTCCTTGCCCAATTTTGTTGCCATAGTCATCGTCATAAAGTGTTTTTCTACTTCTTGTATCATAATCTTTCTGAATGTTTTGTCCCCAATTTTCGGTCGAATTTCTGTCTTCACCAAATTTTGCATAAATAATATTGGCGGTAAAATGAAGTTTTTTCGAAGCTTGCCAACGAACAATATTTGACCATTCTACAAAATTTGCTCCTAAAGGATGTGCCAAAGCTTGATTGTATTGTGTATAGTTGGCCCCACTATCATGGCTATAAGTATAAGGGCGAGCAGCATTTACTTCACTTTGTAAATCTAAATTACTAATTCCGAAAGCATCAATATATTTCAAACCAACTTGTAAGCCGTTTTTGTTAGCCCAATATCCAGTAGGTTTGAAAATTTCTTTGGCTATAAATTCATCCAGCATTAATTGTCCATAAAGCGAAAAACGTTTGGCAAAATTCCATTTGAAATCGAAACCTATTAAGGCATTGTCGCCGCTTCCCTGAAAGCTTTCTATGGAACGATAAAAAATAACAGGATTTAAATAATTCAAATCAAAACCATCTCCGTTGGTACTATCTCTTTGAAAAACAATACTTTCAGAAATCCCAATATTGAAATTATTTGTCAGGTTTAGGCTTAGGTGGTGCATTGCCATATATTTCTTCGGGAATATTTGGTCGTTTGGTTTCAAACCTGTGTAAACTAGCTGAGTGAATAGGTTTTGGTATTGAAATTTCCCTATATGAGTATTGATTTTAAGAAATAAATTGGGTGCAGCATTATCAGATAGAATCATCGAGCGGAAACCATTTCCGATGAAATTTTTATCATGGCCAAACTGTAATTGTATATTTTTGGTAGCTTGAAAAGTAATGTAAGCTCTTGCAGTAAAGAAATCTGTAGCGTAGGCATTTTGCTTAAATTCCTTTGTTAAACCTTCTCCTGGCATTCCTGGTAATCGAAGATTGGTTTGTCTGAGTTCATTTTGATTATAGCTGTCAACATAAGTCCTGACATAGTCTGGAATATAAGCTTGATTTTCAGACATAAATGTATAAAAACCTACCTTTCTATTAATCATTCCACGAATTTCTATTCCACGAGTATTGATACTAATATTTTTTTGAACACCACCTGTAGCTGCACCGAACTCTAAATTCAGTACTGGACTAACGTGGAGGTCAAGAATATTGTCAGAATTTGAATACGCATCAGCCTTTTTATGATAAAAAATTTTCCAAAAAGGTTTTTTACTATTACCTGTTGTATCGTTATTTTTCCACTCCCAGCTATCATTTTCGAGGTACTCCAAATTAAACCTATCTTTATCATTCAAACTCATAGAATTACTTGCCCAAATACTATCAACGAGTTGAACTACACCTTTTCGAGTATATGGTTTTACTGTAGTATGAAAACCTTCAGAAAATTTTCCACGTTTTATTTCATAACGATCTATTAAATGGTAATAATCTTGATTCAAAGGAATAAAAACACTTTGGGCTCGAGTATAAATACTGATTGTGGAACAGAGGATGAAAATAAAAAATTTTATTTTTTGATACATAATTTTATCAAGGTTTGGGCATTTCATTATACAATTGATACCTTCGCAAGTTAGTTTAAAATTATTGATGGATAATTAAATAATTTGAATCTTCGAATTAATCTAACAAAAATGCAATCAATTGATTTACAGAGATTAATACTTTAATTATGACTTTTGGGAAATATTTTACCGTAATGCTTGCAACAGCCATTAAATTTTTTAATGGGCCAATTGCTGGAATTGTATTGGGATTGACTTGGTGGGAAACTGCAATTTGTTGTATTATTGGTATGATGACTACCGTTACACTAATTGCACTGTTAGGAGGTAGTCTTCAGCGTATTTTAGCAAAATACCGTAAAAATCAACCTAAACTATTTTCCAAACGAAGTAGATTCGCTGTAAAAATTTGGAAAAAACTAGGTGTTTGGGGCATCGCTTGCTTTACTCCGCTATTTTTTACACCAGTTGGTGGAACACTTTTGGCTTTATCGTTCAAGGTACCTTTCTTTAAAATATTTTTTTCAATGCTACTTTTTGCTGTTTCTTGGGGTTTATTTTTTAGTTATTTGTTATTCCAAGTGACTTGGTTAAAAGAATTATTTGCTTGATTTTTTCTTCATATAATCACCACGAGAAAAGAATTTTTCAATCATGCAATAAAGTAAGATAAAGAAATACCTACTTCCCATTTCTTTGATTTTTAATTTAGACTCACCGTATTTTCTATTTGTCCAGCTGTTTGGAACAACAGCAAATGAATAGCCTCTAACGTATGCTTTTAGGGGTAATTCTACGGTTAGATTAAAGTGTGGAGACATGAAAGGTTTGATTCCTTCAATCGTCTCTCGCTTATAAAGTTTAAAGGCGTTTGTTGTGTCATTATATTTTATACCAACTAGTGCCCGAATGATAAGGTTAGCGGTTCTGTTTATGTAGAGTTTTAATTTAGGGTAGTCTATCACTTTTCCTCCTTTAATAAATCGGCTACCAAAAACGGCATCGACATTTTGTTCGAGCATAGTGTTATAATAATTAACCAAGTCTTCTGGGTCGTCAGACATATCAGCCATCATTACAGCCACACAATCACCCGAAAATCTCTCTAGTCCATATCTTACTGCGTATCCAAATCCGTTTGGACCTTTGTTGGTAAAATATACCAAAGTTGGTATTTCCTTTAGTAATGATTGCAAAACAGCTTCTGTATTATCTTTTGAATTATCGTTGGTAACACAGATTTCATGCTCAATTCCATGCTTAAGAAGTGTGCTGTACAATGATTTTAATGTTTCAGGAATTGATTCTTCTTCATTGTATGCTGGAATTACGACACTTAGTTTCATAGTAGGGCTATCAATATTAAAATGAATCCACTTATCAGTAAATGGATTCATTTTAATGATTATAAAAAGTAAAATTGAAAAATCAGAGAAGTGCTACTACAAACGTGAAGCAATACCATCGTGAATTTGCTGTAATGTCTCATTTAAACCAAAAGTCCAGTTCCAATTAGGATAATGTGATTTAAATTTAGAAAGATCAGAAACATACCAAATGTGGTCACCAATTCTGTTTGTTTCAGAATAGCTGTAGCTCATTTTTTTGCCAGTCATTTCTTCACAAATAGCGATTGCTTCAAGCATAGAGCAGTTTGCAAAACGACCACCGCCAGCGTTATATACTTCACCAGCACGAGGATTTTGATAAAAATTCCAGAACATATTCACCAAATCGTACGAGTGAATATTATCACGAACTTGCTTGCCTTTGTATCCGAAAATGGTGTAATGATTTCCAGTAATGGCACATTTCATCAAGTAAGATAAAAAACCGTGTAAAGCAGTTCCAGAGTGATTTGGCCCTGTTAAACATCCACCACGGAAAATACCAGTTTTCATTCCGAAATAACGACCATATTCTTGTACTAAAACATCTGCTGCTACTTTTGAAGCACCAAATAATGAATGTTTGGTATGGTCGATACTATGATTTTCGTCGATACCGTTTTCAAAATATGGGTGACTAGCATCAATTTCAAAACGAGTCTCTGTTTCTATTAATGGTAGAAAATTTGGATTATCGCCATAAACTTTATTGGTTGAAGTAAAAATGAAAACAGCATCTGGTGAATGCAATCTAGTCATTTCTAGCATATTGAGCGTACCATTGGCGTTGACGGAAAAATCAGTGAATGGTTCTTTTGCAGCCCAATCGTGCGAAGGTTGTGCAGCTGTATGTAGAACACACTTAATATCAGTACCATATTCTTTAAAAATCACTTCTAGTTGTGATACCTCACGAATATCGGCTTGATAGTGTTTGTAGTTAGCATACTGCTCTTCTAAACGATTACGATTCCAAGCTGTAGAAGCTTCATTTCCAAAAAAGTACTGACGCATATTGTTATCAATACCAATTATTAAATCAAATTTATCTGAAAAAAAAGATACTGCTTCGCTACCGATTAATCCTGCGGAGCCTGTTACAAGTGCTATGTTCATTTATGGTTCAAAGTTTATAAATACTAAAAGCGTTACAAACTTATTTGCAACGCTTATCTGATGTTGGTATATTCAGTAAAAGTAGAAACTAAATGCAAGCAGCAATATGATTAATTACCCTGAGCGTTAGTACTATCATTAAATAATTTCTCACGAATTTTTGTAGCTCGTATTTCATTTTCAGGTTTTGCTGTATATTTATTTTTAGTTTGTACAGCAGCTGAGTCTGGATGTACACCATAAACATACTCATCTCCTTTGCGAAGATCATCCTGTTTGATATTATTATTTTTTTGATAGTCACAAGCGATGGCTAACAAAGCGATACTGGCGATAGCTAAAATGTTTTTGCGATTCATTTTTCCGTGATATTCTGGTTTTATGACACAAAAATAACAGGGTATTCCCAATTAAAAAAGTTTATCATAAAGTTTAGGCTTATTTAGTGGAAAAGAAATAATGCTAGATCATTGCTCAGTTTAGTTTTATATAAGTATGTTTATCGGTAAAAATGAAATTGTAAATACGTTGTAAAACAGAAGTGTCTGAATATTAAGAGCTTGAATAAATATAGATAAAAAATATGGAAAAATGTTTGATTATTAGAAATAATGGAATTATCATTGCAGTACAATTCACAAACCTGTGTATTTCTTCCGTTAAGATTTTGATTATTAAATACTTAACATCATTTATCCACATCATTCCAAATTTTCCCAAATTTAACTATAAAGTTGACAATCTTTTTTAAGATGTTTTTATTAATATTTAACCACAATTTAGAAAGACTTTAATTGTAGATAGTCTATCATTAACCCTTATGTATAAAATTGAAGAATTAGACATGATGCTTATCTCTGAGCTTCATGAGCTTGCGAAAGAATATGCCATTTCCAATGTTAATGACCTTCCCAAAAAAGAACTCATCTACAAAATTCTTGATAAACAGGCGGTAATGCCACCCAAAAGCCGCAAAACTTCCACCAAAGATGCTATGCAAGACGATAACAAAACAGAAAGGAAAGTGAGAAAGGAGTCTGGAGTAGCTTCAGATACTCCTCGTCCAAAAAGACAACGTATCTCTAAGGAAGATACTGAGAACATGGTTGTTGCCCCAAAGAATATGGTGGGTAAAACTACAACAATACCGGAGCAGGCAAAGGTAAAATCAATAAAAGAGCCTGCGAAGGAAGTTACACCTAAAGCTGAGGTGACTACCGAAATTAGCTATGAGTTTGACGAAGAGCCAATCGTGGATTTTCCTATCGATGTAGAAGAAGAATTTGTAATTGATACTTCATTTATTACTCCTGATGAACCTACAGGATTGCCTCAAGAACAAGAAGTACGTAGCGAAGTAACTCGTCAGAACAATCATAATGGTTTTAAAAAACCAATTTACAATCAAGCAATCCGTGAATTTGATGGTATTATCGAAAACGAAGGAGTACTTGAAATTATGCAAGACGGTGGCTATGGATTTTTACGTTCAGCAGATTACAATTACTTGGCTTCACCAGACGATATCTATGTTTCTCCATCACAAATTAAGTTATTTGGGTTGAAAACAGGAGATACCGTTCGTGGTTCGATTCGCCCTCCTAAAGAAGGAGAGAAGTATTTCGCTCTTCTAAGAGTAGAATCCGTGAATGGAAAAACAACCGAGGAAATCAGAGATAGAATTCCATTCGAATATTTAACGCCACTTTTCCCAGAAGAAAAATTAAAACTCTCTTCTCGTCCAGATCAGTACTCAACTCGTATTCTTGATTTGTTTGCTCCTATTGGAAAGGGGCAACGTGGTATGATTGTGGCACAACCCAAGACTGGTAAAACTGTTCTTTTGAAAGAGATTGCGAATGCTATTTCAAAAAATCATCCTGAAGTTTATTTATTAATCCTCTTGATTGACGAACGTCCTGAGGAGGTAACAGATATGCAGCGTAGTGTTAGGGCAGAAGTGATTTCTTCTACCTTTGACGAACAGGCTGAACGCCATGTAAAAGTAGCGAGTATCGTATTAGAAAAAGCTAAACGAATGGTAGAGTGTGGTCATGATGTTGTTATTTTGTTGGATTCAATTACTCGTTTGGCTCGTGCGTATAATACTGTCGTTCCTTCCTCAGGTAAAATATTATCGGGTGGGGTAGATGCCAATGCACTTCATAAACCGAAGCGTTTCTTTGGAGCAGCTCGTAATGTGGAAAATGGAGGTTCTCTAACGATTATCGCTACTGCGCTAATTGATACAGGTTCAAAAATGGATGAAGTAATTTTTGAAGAATTCAAAGGTACAGGTAACATGGAACTGCAGCTTGACCGTAAATTAGCTAACCGAAGAATGTATCCAGCCATTGATGTGACTGCATCTGGTACTCGTAGAGAAGACTTATTAATGGATAAAGAGACACTTCAACGAGTATGGATTTTAAGAAAACACATGAGCGATATGAACTCTGTGGAAGCAATGGAGTTTTTGCAACAGCAAATGAAAGGTACAAGGAACAATGAAGAATTTTTAGTTTCTATGAATAGATAATAATTTTGAGGGTGTATATTTGAACCCTCAAAAAACGGGATGTGGCGCAGTCCGGTAGCGTACACGTCTGGGGGGCGTGTGGTCGCAGGTTCAAATATTGTCATCCCGACCGCTGAAAATCAAGGAGTTACAATTTATTGTAACTCCTTTTTTATTTTCGGTGTAAACATGGTGTAAACAATATCTTAGTTCATAATTTGGTACTTTTTCTGCTATACAAAAACCAGTAAATCAACGGAATAAAAGACATTGAAATAAATAGCCCCAAGCACATACCACCTATAACGGCAATAGCTAAAGGTTTTTGGAGTTCAGCACCAAGTCCAGAAGAAAAGAGGACAGGCAATAGCCCAAGTATTGTGGTCAGAAAAGTCATTAGTTGTGATTTTAACCTACGTTTACCTGATAGTTTGATGGCTTCTATCAATGACATCGTATCTTTTGAACGGTTCATCGTATCAATTTTCAAAATAGAGTCATTATCTAAGATACCTATCAAAACAATCATTCCTATTGCCGACATAATATTGATACTATTACCAAGGAAAAACAGTAATAGCATTGCTCCTGTTAGTCCGAAGGTAATGGTTAGCATGACAATAAGTGGTTGGATCAAAGATTCAAATTGAGCCGTTAGGATAAAATAAAGCAATGCGATGGCCACTAAAATAATGATGCCTAATTCTTTTACAAAGCCAAAATTTCGATAATATCCCCCAGAAAAGCTTACATTTAAATCTGGATTTTGAGCGATAATGCTTTGAATATTACTTTGTGCATCGGATACT
>JACCDS012212733.1_pt1 | contig 11845 bp, 10 predicted proteins | sample 7446441 | NCBI WGS metagenome assembly JACCDS01 (sample SAMN15323445, study PRJNA562643) | freshwater metagenome | isolation source: river surface water | place: USA:Blue River Watershed | collected 2017-08-17 | reverse complement strand
TCAAGGGTGAGGTGAAGATCCTCACGTCCTGCCCGTCGTGCCTGCAGGGCCTGTCGCGCTACAACGATGACTCGGCCACCACGGCCGACTACATCGTGGTCGAGATCGCGCGCCACCTGCTCGGCGAGAACTGGCTGCCCGACTATGTCGCGCGCGCCAATGACGGCGGTATCGAACGGGTGCTGGTCTGAGCATGGCCATCACGATCGCCGGTTGCGAACTGTGCGACACCCCGGGCGGCGAAGTGCTGCACCAGGGAGCGCAGTTTCGCGTGGTGCTGGTCGACGATGCCGATTATCCTGGCTTTTGCCGCGTGATCTGGCGCGACCATGTGAAGGAAATGACGGACCTGCCCGAGCTCGACCGCATGCTGGTGATGGATGTGCTGTGGCAGGTCGAGCAGGTGGTGCGCGAGGTGATGCAGCCCGAGAAGATCAACCTGGCCAGCTTCGGCAACATGGTGCCGCACCTGCACTGGCATGTGATCCCGCGCTACACCGACGACCGCCATTTCCCGGCGCCGGTCTGGGGCCAGCCACAGCGGGAGTCGCAGGCGGCGTCGCTGCAGGTGCGGCGCGAGCGGCTGGATGCGTTGCGTGCCAAAATGCGGCAGCGACTGGCCACCTACCTGTGAGCCGGCCGCGGTCCCGGCCCCTCGCCGGTGTGTCGCCTACAAAGGAAAGCCGCAGTGAGCCTGACCCGTATTCCCACTTCCATCACGCTACACCGTGCGTCGCGCACGCTCGAACTGACATTTGACGATGCCAGCTACGCGCTGCCTTGTGAATTCCTGCGCGTGCTGTCGCCGTCGGCCGAGGTGCGTGGCCATGGCCCCGGCCAGGAGACGCTGCAGACCGGCAAGCGTGATGTCGAGATCAAGGGTATCGAGCCGGTCGGCCATTATGCGATCCGGCCGGTCTTCTCCGACGGCCACGACAGCGGCATCTACTCGTGGGACCTGCTGTACGATTTCTGCGTCCGCCACGACGCGCTGTGGGAAGACTACCTGCAGAAGCTGGAAGCGGCCGGCTTCACCCGCGAATCCGGCCGCGATGCGCCGATGCCCGTCAAGGGCGGCGGCTGCGCGTCACACTGACGCTGGCGGGCTGGCGCCGCCTTCCCCGCTGTCGCCGTGGATGAACTGGCCCAGCATATACAGTTGCCGACGCATCAGGTCGGCATACAGCGCGGCCGCCTCGGCCGGCAGGTTTCCCGGGTTGATGAGGGCTCCTTGACGGAGTCGGTGCGGGTTTTCAGCTCGGCCCGGAAGTGCTGTAGCAACGCGTCCCCCCCGGTGGCGACATCGGGCGCGCCGGCCGCGCTCACTGCAGACCATGCGGCAGCCCACGCAGCCTCGATAGGGTTGGCCAGTGCGGCGTAGATACCGGCCGCCACCAGTTTCTTCGCGATCGCGCCGGGCTGCGGCCTGAATTCGGCGCTGAACACCTGCCGGGTTCCGGATGGCCACGTGCTGTCGGCACAGAGATCGTCCAGGTTGGCAAAGGCGGGTGCAATGATGTTTTCCTCGCGTTGGTCGCCGAAGGCTGCCAGTTCGTCTATCCGGCGTTTCGTAATCAGAGACAAGCTTTCCGTTATGTCGATGTCAGTCTTCATGCCATTTCTGTTCAATGTAAAGGGCATCAGGCCTGGCAGCATCGCGCAAGAGTGCAACAGGAAGTCAATGACGACCTGCGGCATGGCTCTCATCGACAGCAGGTCTTCCGGGTATCGCTTGCTGCCGGAAGGATTCCGGCCGCTGGCCCAGTAGGCCACAACGTCCAGCAAATAATCCGGCGAAAAGGGCGGATTGGCGCTGCCAGCGGCGACGATCCGGAAATTCTCCGCCACGTCCTGTCCGGCAGCGACCAGTTCGCGCGTCAGCGGATGGACCGCCGATGTAATCGCATGCCACCTGAGTTCCTCGCCATTGCGCTGGGCGTTGACTGCCCCTGACATGAGAGCCGTCGAGAACGCCACCATCGAGGCGAACAGCGGTAACGGGGTGCCGGCATTTCCGGCGGCCATATCCTGGGCATGCTTCATCAGCGTCCGATCCAGCATCTCGACAGCGATGCCGAGCGCATTCACATTGTGTACGTTGGTCTGGCCGATCTGGGCATCGTGCTCAAGCAAAGCGATGATGGCGTTCGGGCTGACGCACGCCATGGCCAGCATCAATGGGTCGTTGCCGTTCCGGTCCGACTGATGGATCGGTGGCCGTCTCTTCAGCAGCGCCGCCAGCGTCTCTACCCATCCCGGCTGCGGCGATGGCGCCGCAGGCAGCGTCACCATCAAGGGACGGACAGGCGTTCGCGGCACCACCGGTGTCCAGCAGGGGGCGCCTGCATTCAGCAGCAGCCTGACGATGTCATAGCGGCCCGCCATCAGCGCAAGGCCCATCGCGTAGAAGCCGGCATGCGCCTCCTAGCGCAGCGACGCTCCACGCTGCAGCAGCAGCTGCACCAGCTTTGCAGAGCCGAATTACGCGGCGCACATCAGGGGCGTGTGTCCGTTCCAGTCGAGCCAGTTCGGGTCGGCGCCTCGCTTCAAGAGCAGCTCGGCGGTGTCGAATGCGTCGCCTTTACAAGCCTCCACCACCGGAAAGCCGCGTCCGGCCGGATCGTGATCGCCGCGCCCCAGATCGAGCAGCATCGATCTGAAAACGGGGCTCAACCCGGGTATCGCCTCGATGAAGAACTGCTCGGCAGGACAATGGGCCAGCTCAGCTCCGCAGAGCAGAAACAGGGCGCGCGGAACGTCATGGTTGACAAGGGAATCCAGCTCGGCGGTGGTGAGCGATCGGGTGATTGTCGTGCGCCAGTCGTGCCTGCGCGGCAGCGACGAGGAATCGCCCGATGAGAACCCGGGGGGCACGACCGGCAGGTGGGGGAAATCCGGCGGCACGGGCGCAAGCCCGGCATGGGCGTCGGGCGCTTGCCCCGGCTGGCCCGGAGCCTCGGTGCGCGGCCGCTTGAACCCGGGCTCGCCATGCAACTCCGGCGCCTCGCCGGCTTCGGGCCGGCTGCGCTTTTCTCCGCGCGGTGACTCGTCGCTGCTGCGGTCATCGTCGCTGTCGATGTACATGCCTTCCGGCTGGGGCTGGCGCATGCGCGGCGGTGTGGCGGGCGGTGCGGGGCGATCTTCCGGTGTGGCCGGCGGGGCGCGGTCACAGACCCGGCGTCAGCCGGCGCTGGTCTCGCGTTCGATGTACTGCGTGAGCAAACTCAGCTGCCGATGCACCAGCTCGGCGTAGATGGCGGCGAGGGCGTCCTGCTGCGCTCGCGGCTCCGACATGTTCGGCAGGCTGAGGATGCCCGCACCAATGGCCACCCGGCCGGCCAGCTCGTGGAGGAAGGCACGCTGCAGCGGTGCTGTCGGCAGGCGGTCCGGCGTGCCGGCCGTGCTGACGCTGCGCCAGGCCGCCTGCCAGGCTGCATCGATGGCATTGGCCAGCACTGCATAGATGCCTGTATTGAGCAATGGCCTGGCGATGGCGCCGGGGGGCGGGGGGAGGCGCGCATCGAACGACTGTGGCGCAGGCGCTGCTGCGCTGTGCGCGATGCAGAATCCGAACAGATCGTTGAAAACGGGTGCTATCAGCTCGGTCTCTGTCGTGATGCCGTAATCGACGATTGCCCCCAGTGTGGCGGTCGCGACCTGCCTCATGACGTGCGCCAGATTGATGTCCAGCGGCTCACCGCTTTCAGTGGTCCTCAACGTGAACGTGATGTCGAGCGGCCGATAGGTTGGCCATTCGGCCGGAGTTTGTTCCAACTGCACCGCCAGCTTCCCTGCGGTCGCGCATATGCCGGCCAGCAGCGACCGGCTGGCATTCGAATCCGCCGACAGCCGGCCCGGGCCGGCGAGATGGATTCTGAGCGCCGGCAGTGCGGTGAAATACTCCTGCATCATCCGCGCGATATCCAGCGGCAGCCCGGCCAGCGCCAGCCGCTCTGCCATCGCCGGTGCATCCCAGTCGCCGCGGGCGGCGTTGGCGATCGTCGGCAGGTAACGCAACAGGGCGGCGAGATCCAGGTCGCCTTTCGCCAGCGCGATACCTGCCTGCGCATGGTCGATATCCCGCAGTGGCTTGGCAAGTACCAGTTCACGCGCCAGCGGCTGGGTCGCGGATCGCGCCGCGTCGGCCGCCAGTTGATCGCGGCGGCGCGGGGCCAGCGGCTTCATCAGCTGCAGCATGTCGACCACCCGCCACGGCAGCTGCGGTTTCAGCAGCGCGTTCTCCAGCGCTTCATCCACGCGCATGACCGCCAGCGCCAGCGCCGTCTTGCCGTCCTGGTTGATCTGCCCGATGGCGGCACCATGCGCCATCAGCAAAGCGATGGCATCGCTATTGCCGGACATCGTTGCCCGCATCAGCGCGTCATTGCCACGTTCATCGACCTCGTTCAGCGAAGCGTCGCATTCCAGCAGCAACTCAAGGACCTCCCGTTGGGCGGGCGTGCGCGCGGTGTTCTCAAAGCAGCGCAGCACCAGGGGCATGTGGTTCCGTGAGGGCAGGGGCGTATCGACAGGCGCTCCGGCCGCCAGCAGCAGCCGCACCACATCGACGTTTCCATTCACGATGGCATGGCTGAGTGCCAGAAACCCCGTGTGTCCGACGGACAGGTGGGCGCCGTTCTCCAGCAACAGGGAAACGATGCCGGTTCTGCCGTGTGCCGCGGCAGCGACCAGCGGCATGCCCTGCCCCGGGAGCGCCTGGTTGACGTCGAGCTTCTTCAGCTCCGCCAGTCGCTGCAAGACGTCCAGGTGGTCTGCCTTGATCGCCATCAGGACCATGGATGCGACGGTGCCGGCGCTCATGGGCGCACCTTGCTCAATCAGGAAATTCAACACCGGAATCCGGTCAAAGTTGTATATCTTTGATGAGAGAACGTACTCCAGTGCGCTCTTCCCCTGTTGGTTACGCAGCGACAGATCGGCGCCGTGCTCGCACAGCACCTTACAGCATGCCAGCTGGCCTGCGGCTGCCGCCAGCATCAGGGGCGTATTGGTGTCATTGTCCAGATTGACGTCGGCACCGGCTTTGAGCAGCAATGTACAGATGTCAGGGTGGCCGCGATAAGCGGCGGTCGCCAGCGGGCTGCCCCGGTTGGGATCCATTTTAAAAAAGATCAGCAACGAACAGACCGCCGCATGTCCGTGCTTCGCCGCGTAATTGAGCGCGTTCTCGCCGGCATTGTCCACCGCGGCTAAATCGATTGCGGGATGGTGACACAGCACACGCGCCACGTTGGTTTGGCCCTGTTCGGCGGCAAGCATCAACGGTGTTTTGCCTGATACGCCCTGTCGATTGACATCCGCGCCGTGCTTGAGCAACAGCGCGACGGCGTCGGCATCCTGCCAGTGGATCGCGATGGTCAGCGCGGTCGCGGGTTCCACATCGTCACTGTCGCTGGAATCGGCCGCGCTGTCGTCGTCAATCGATGAGGCGTCGCCGGCGTCTGCCCCTTCGTTGGTCTGGAATTCCAGCAATCGCGCCGCGAACCTCGCGCGGTCGAAATCGGCCGCATGAAGCATCAGGACATCACCATCGGAATTCTGCCCCAATGAGCGTGCGCCACAGTCAGTCAGCTCCGCGATGAGCTCCGGTGGCAGCGGCGGCATGGCGCGCAGGAACAGGGGTTCGGAAGGGCGGTTGGTCGGGTTGGCTCCGAACAGTATGTTCAGGGCCTCTTCGAGGTCCGGCTCGAGCTCAGAGTCATACCTGCTGTAAATCATATCGAGTTCGTCAGCGTCCAGTGATGGCAGCGGAATACTGCGCCAGTCACGCGCCGCTGGCGGTGGTGGCTGTTCCGGATCGTCCGTGCGCGCGGACCTGAGCTCGGGCTCGCGATGCGCCTCATGGGCATCATGCGCATCGGCCGTCGCCCGGTCGCCGGGCACATCGATATCTGCGAGCATCGCCGGACCGTCATGCACGCGCATGCGTGGCGAGGCGCCGGAGGCCGGGGCGGGGTTCTGCGGGTTGGCGGCGGGTGGCTCGGCGATGGCCGGGCCCGTCGCCCCGGTTGTCGGGCGAACGGCGTCTGGTCTCATGATTTTCCGGGATGGTCGTCAAGGCGGGATGCCCATCCTGAGTACAGCCATCCCATGCAAGGTTCAGTCCCCTCCCGGCAGCAGCGCGGCGCCAGCCGGCAGACCGTTGCGCGCAGGCCGCTGCGTTGCTGCGGGCGATCTGCGCGCCATCGCGTGCGCCATCCTGCGCAATCGAGGCGCCCGCGGCTGTGTACTGTCGCGGCCGGCATCAGTGGAGAGACGGCAACGCCCGCCGGATCGGGCGCGACAGACATCGGCGGCCATGGCGCATCGGTGATGCATTGACATGTTTTCGGGGAGGGCGCTGCGGCCGCCCCGGCCGATGGCAGCGTGGCAGCGGCGCTGGCCGTGGCCGCTTGTATAATCTGTGCCCGAGTCGCCCACCCTGCCGCCCTGACATGACCCAGACCCATTTCGGCTTCCAGCAAGTCCCTGAAGAACAGAAGGTGAAGAAGGTCGCCGAGGTATTCCATTCGGTCGCGGCCAAATACGACGTGATGAACGACCTGATGTCGGCGGGCCTGCACCGGGTCTGGAAGGCTTTCACGGTCACGCAGGCAGGCATCCGCCCAGGCTTCAAGGTGCTCGACATCGCGGCCGGCACCGGTGACCTGACGAAGGCATTCGCCCGGCGTGCCGGCCCGACCGGCGAAGTCTGGCACACCGACATCAATGAATCGATGCTGCGCGTCGGCCGCGACCGCATGATCAATGCCGGCCTGCTGCTGCCGACGCTGATATGCGACGCCGAGAAACTGCCTTTCCCCGACAACTATTTCGACCGCGTATCGGTCGCCTTCGGCCTGCGCAACATGACGCATAAAGACGCGGCGCTGGCCGAGATGCGCCGCGTGCTCAAGCCCGGTGGCAAGCTGCTGGTGCTCGAATTCTCGAAAGTGAACGCGGCGCTGCAGAAGCCGTACGACCTGTATTCGTTCAAGGTGCTGCCGTGGCTGGGACAGCGCATCGCCAGCGATGCGGAAAGCTACCGCTACCTGGCCGAGTCGATCCGCATGCACCCGGACCAGCAAACGCTGAAGCAGATGATGCAGGAGGCGGGACTGGGTCGCGTCGACTACTTCAATCTAACCGGGGGCGTGGCGGCGCTACATGTCGGCGTGAAGCTGTAAGCGTCGATGGAACGCCCCTTCTCCGCCACCCTGAACCACCTGCTGTCGCGCCAGCCGTCGCTGCGCGACAAGCTCGCCGCGCATGCCGGCAAGGTGGCCTGCATCGACGCCGGGATGGTGCGGCTGCAGCTGGCCGTGGCGCCTGACGGCCTGCTGCAACCGGCTGGCGATGTCGCTGCCAGCGTCACGATCCGCATCGATCCCGCCAACCTGCCGCAGCTGCTGGCCAACATGGAGCGCGCGTTCTCGCATGTGACCATCAGCGGCGATGCCGACTTTGCGCGCGCCATCTCCGAGGTCGCACAGGGGCTGCGCTGGGATGCCGAGGAAGACCTGGCGGCGCTGGTCGGCGATGTGGCTGCGGTGCGGATCGTGCAGGCCACGCGCGCGGCGGCCGAGACGGCCAAGCGCGGCGGCCGCCAGCTGGTCGAGAACCTGGCCGAGTACCTGCTGGAAGAGAATCCGACGCTGCTGTACCGGCGCGCCGGCGATGACTTCGCGGTCGCGGTGGCGACCTTGCGCGACGACGTTGAGCGGCTGGCCAAGCGCATCGCGCTGCTCGAGAAGGCGGCCGGGGGCGGCGCATGATCGGCCGCTTACTGCGGGTGCTGAAGATCGTCCGGGTCGCGCTGCGCTACGGGTTGGACGAGATCATTGTCCACAGCCTGCACGCGCCGGCGCCGCTGCGCTTGCTGTCTGGCCTGCTGTCCTGGCGCGACCTGTCCGTGCCGCGCGGCGTGCGGCTGCGGCGCGCGCTCGAGGAACTCGGTCCCATCTTCGTGAAGTTCGGGCAGGTGCTGTCGACGCGGCGCGACCTGATGCCGGCCGATCTTGCCGATGAACTCGCCTTGCTGCAGGACCGCGTACCGCCTTTCCCGTCGGCGCTGGCGATCGCCGAAATCACACGTTCGCTCGGCCAGCATCCGGACCAGCTGTTCGGCACCTTCGAGCGTGAGCCGGTGGCATCGGCGTCCGTCGCGCAGGTGCACTTTGCCACCCTGAAAGACGGTACCGAGGTCGCCGTCAAGGTGCTGCGGCCGGGCATGCGCGGCGCGATCGACAGTGACATCGCGCTGATGCACATCATCGCCAGCTGGGTGCACCGCTGGTCCGCCGATGGCCGGCGCCTGCGCCCGCGCGAGGTGGTGGCCGAATTCGACAAGTACCTGCACGATGAGCTCGACCTGATGCGCGAGGCTGCCAATGCGAGCCAGTTGCGGCGCAATTTCGAGGACTCGTCGTTGTTGCTGGTGCCTGAGATGTACTGGGACTACTGCGCCGAATCGGTGATCGTGATGGAGCGCATGCACGGCATACCGATCTCGCAGACCGCCAGGCTGCTCGAGGCAGGCGTCGACCTGAAGAAGCTCTCGAGCGACGGCGTCGAGATCTTCTTCACGCAGGTGTTCCGGCACGGCTTCTTCCATGCGGACATGCATCCCGGGAACATCCTGGTATCGACCGATCCGCAGACTTTCGGCCGTTACATCGCGCTCGACTTCGGTATCGTCGGCACGCTCGATGATCTCGACAAGGATTACCTGTCGCAGAACTTCCTCGCTTTTTTCCGCCGGGATTACAAGCGTGTGGCGGCGGCGCACATCGAATCCGGCTGGGCGCCGAAGCATACCCGCGTCGACGAGCTCGAGGCGGCCGTGCGGGCGTGCTGCGAACCCATCTTCGACCGGCCGCTCGCACAGATCTCTTTCGGCCAGGTGCTGCTGCGGCTGTTCCAGACCTCGCGCCGCTTCAATATCGAAGTGCAGCCGCAACTGGTGCTGCTGCAAAAGACGCTGCTGAACATCGAGGGGCTGGGCCGGCAGCTCGACCCGGACCTCGACCTGTGGCGGACCGCCAAGCCCATCCTCGAGCAGTGGATGAAGGAGCAGGTCGGCTGGCGCGGCTTCGTCGATCGCCTGAAAATCGAGGGGCCGCAGTACGCCCATATCCTGCCGCAGCTGCCGCGCCTGCTGCAGCAGGCGCTGGCCGCGCAGGCGGCCGGCCCTGCGCCGGCGCATGACGACATTCTGCTCAAGCAGTTGCTGGCCGAGCAGCGCCGTACCAATGCGCTGCTCGGATTCGCTGTCTATTTCGGCACCGGCCTGCTGCTTGGTCTGCTGTTTGTCCAGCTGCTCTGGGTACACGCGGGCGGCTGAGCCATCGCTTGCACCGGTCCGGTGCGCCCGCCAGTTCGCCGTGCCGGGGCCAGGGTTTTTTCCGCGCCGCACGCAGCTATAATCGCCCCACTTTTTTTCTGCGGAAACCGGTCCGTGCCCGGATGGAGTTGCGATGAACTTTTTGCTGGTTTTCGTCCTGATCTACCTGGCGATCTCGATCGGCCTGGGGCTGTATGCCGCCACCCGGGTGAAGAGCTCGTCGGATTATGCGAATGCAGGCCGCTCGCTGCCGCTGCCGGTGGTGATCGCGACCGTGTTCGCCACCTGGTTTGGCTCCGAAACCGTGCTCGGCATACCGGCGCGCTTCGCCGAGGAGGGGCTGGCCGGTACCATCGAGGATCCTTTCGGCGCGTCGCTGTGCCTGATCTTCGTCGGCCTGTTCTTCGCCCGCAAACTGTACCGGATGAACCTGCTGACCATCGGCGACTATTACAAGCAGCGCTACAACCGCACGGTTGAGGTCATCGTGTCGCTGTGCATCGTGGTCTCCTATCTCGGCTGGGTATCGGCGCAGATCACGGCGATGGGGCTGGTATTCAATGTACTGACCAACGGCGTGGTGTCGATGTCGGCCGGCATGGTGATCGGCGCCGCCATCGTGCTGCTCTACACGCTGTTCGGCGGCATGTGGTCGATTGCACTGACGGACGCGTTCCAGATGTCGCTGATTATCATCGGCATGCTGTTCATTGCCTGGGTCGTCGGTGAGCAGGCCGGCGGTGCCGGGCGCGTGGTCGCGCATGCCGCGCAGTCCGGCAAGCTGCATTTCCTGCCGGAGCCGAATTTACCTGCCATCCTCGCATTCATCGGCGCGGCGGTGACGATCATGTTCGGCTCGATCCCGCAGCAGGACGTGTTCCAGCGCGTGATGTCGGCCCGCAATGAGACCATCGGCGCGGTGGGCGCGGTTGCCGGCGGCTCGCTGTATTTCCTGATCGCGTTTATCCCGATGTTCCTGGTCTATGCGTCGCAGCTGATCGACCCGGCGCTGTTTAATTCTCTCATCGGCGAAGATCCGCAGCTGATCCTGCCGACGCTGATACTGAAGGACACACCGGTGGTCGCGCAGGTGCTCTTTTTCGGCGCCCTGCTGTCGGCCATCATGTCGACTGCCAGCGGCACGCTGCTGGCGCCGAGCATCACGCTGACCGAAAACATCATTCGCGAGTTTCGCCCCATGAACGACCGCCAGCTGCTGCTGACCACGCGCATCGTCGTCGTCTGCTTCACGGTCGTGGTGACGGTTTTTTCGCTGGCCTCGCAGGGCATGTCGATTTATGACATGGTCGGCAACGCATACAAGGTGCCGCTGGTCGGCGCCTTCATTCCGCTGGCGATGGGCCTGTACTGGCCGCGCGCCACGACCCAGGGCGCGCTGCTCTCCACGCTGGGCGGCTTGCTGGCCTGGCTGTTGATGGAAGCCTTCGGCGCGGGCTCGATCTGGCCGCCGCAGCTGGTCGGCTTACTGGTGGCGTTCGTGGGCATGGTGGCGGGCTCGCTGGCGCCGCAGTGGGGTGCCCGGCGGGCAGCCGCCTAGGCAAACACGCCGGTCGCGCCGCGTTGCAGCAGACTCCCCGGGGAAAACCCTTATAATTCAAGGTTTTCAAAATTTTGCAGGGAGGAAGCACAATGCCTATCTACGCTTATCGCTGCGAAGCATGCGGCTTCGCCAAGGATGTACTGCAGAAAATCGCCGACGCACCGCTGACCGATTGCCCCGAGTGCGGCAAGCCGGCGTTTCGCAAGCAGCTGACCGCCGCCGGTTTCCAGTTGAAGGGCAGCGGCTGGTACGTCACCGATTTTCGCGGCGGCTCCGGCACAGCCAAGGCGCCGGCCAGCACTCCATCCGACGGCGGCAGCGACACGGCATCTTCCGGCTCGGCCGCATCCGGCACGGCGGGCGACGGCAAGCCCGCTGCTACGGCGCCCTGACGGAAAGATTTCATGCGCAAATATTTCATTACCGGCCTGCTGGTTCTGGTGCCCCTGGTGATTACGCTGTGGGTGCTGAACCTGATCGTCAGCACGCTCGACCAGTCGCTGCTGCTGCTGCCGCCCGAGTTGCAGCCGGAATCGCTGTTCGGCTTCCACCTGCCGGGCTTCGGCACGGTGGTAACGCTGCTGATCGTGCTGCTGACTGGCCTGGTCACCCGCAATATCATCGGCAACCGCCTGCTGATCCTGTGGGAGTTGCTGCTGCAGCGCATCCCGGTAGTGAATTCAATCTACTCCAGTGTCAAGCAGGTGTCGGACACGCTGTTCTCGTCGTCCGGCAATGCGTTCCGCAAGGCGCTGCTGGTGCAGTATCCGCGCGAGGGCGCGTGGACGATCGCGTTTCAGACCGGCCTGCCCGGCGGCGACGTGAAGAACCACCTGCAGGGCGAGTATGTCAGCGTGTATGTGCCGACCACCCCGAATCCGACTTCCGGCTTTTTCCTGATGTACCGGCGCGCCGACGTCATCGAGCTCGACATGAGCGTC
>JACCDS010469126.1_pt1 | contig 11847 bp, 9 predicted proteins | sample 7446441 | NCBI WGS metagenome assembly JACCDS01 (sample SAMN15323445, study PRJNA562643) | freshwater metagenome | isolation source: river surface water | place: USA:Blue River Watershed | collected 2017-08-17 | reverse complement strand
TTGACCCTGACTTTCAATGCAGCAGGAACATCTGTTCTGAATCGCAAGGTTATTTGACTAGGTCCTGCCAATTGAAGATAGGGCCCACGAATAATATTTTGGCCAAAACAGGGTAAAGTTACTAGCACGAAAAATAACAATCTGGGGAACATTAGCGATGGTTCTTTGTATGCGCCACGAAATTACAAACTATATCCACTCATTAGACTATATTTTATATTGAAATTGGATATCAAATTCCATCCATTAAATCAAATAATATCATTTTTCGAAATATCAACCCTTTTTTCACAATCAAATACTCGTTTACTCAAGTTAATTTTGAAAACTGCAAATTGAACTTTTGAGTTAGGCTCAACAACAATATTTAATTTAGAACATGTAGTACAATAAATGCCAGTTACAATGTAACTGGCATTTTTTATTTAAAGCTTCATTAATGCCAAGGCTTAATCCCAAAAAAAGATTTGAACGTAGCCTTCTAAATTATGGATTATGAGTCATGAAGATTTTTTTTGAACTGAATAATTCCAACCCTTAATTCGCATTCTTTCCTATTTGTTATTCGTCACTTCCTAAAAAAATCAGTTTACTGAAATAAAAAACACATAAATTGCAGGGGGTAAGGGGACGCATTTCCCCTTAAAAAAGAAAAATGATAGTACTTTCTTTTTTATTGATAATTTTAATCTATTACCTGATATTCGAATTTGACAGTAAAATAAAATCCGTGCCCTTTGTGTTAAAACAAAATGAATTAACACAAAGGACGCGGATTACCTATTCATGCAAATTATGATTTAAAAAATAGTTCATTCAAACTATCAAAGCTTCATTGATGGCCAAGGCTTAATCCCAACGCTTAATTCGCATAAATACTAAACTTGATCCCTTTGGATTTTTTTAGCTTTTTCAATACTTCTGTATTGTTCCGGGGTAATATTAGTAATTTTTTTAAACGCTTTATAAAAATTACTATAGGTGCTAAACCCAACTTGATTAGAAACTGCAATAATAGAATCTTCGGTTTCAGCAAGCAGTGATTTAGACATCTCTACCCGGCGTTTTAATATGTATTGATAGGGACTCAAGCCTAAAAATTCTTTGAAAATACGACCAAAATGTTCCGTTTCCCAAGGGGTAGTTTTTGCTAATTCGACGATGTTAATTTTATCTGCAATGGTTTTATTGATAATATTCAAAACCGATTTGATATGAAAAGGAATTTCGTTCACTACGGGTTCCGTGGAGCGTTCAATATCCACTTTACGGTGTTCAAAATTGCTTAGGATAACAAAAACGGCTGCTATCAAATTTTCTGAATTGAAAGGCTTAACTAAATATCCATAGGGCCTTGTTTCACGTACTTTTTCCAAGGTTAATTTATCAGAATAGGACGTTAAGTATAGAAAAGGTATTTCATTGTCCTTCAGAAGAATTTCCCCCAAATCAATGCCTGTTTTATCGTCATTTAAGTTGATATCAATCAAAACTAAATTAGGCTGCTCTTTTTCAATAAGTCCTAAAGCTTGATCCACGGTAAAACAATCAATGATTACCTCATAACCCTCCTTTTCTAATTCACTTTGGATATTTAAAGCAATTAAAGGTTCATCCTCTACAACTAAGATTTTTTTTCTAAACATAAGTGGTATTATTTTCCAATCTGGGAAAAATGAATGACATATTTTGTGCCATTTTCATTCAATATCTCCGTTTTACCTCTCAATTGAAGCGACAAAGATTTAATCATTTTTATACCTGAAGAAAGCTCATTGATTGTCTCTACGTTGATCCCTGCTCCATTGTCATGAAAAGTAAGAATGTATTCGTCATTCCATTTATTCAAACTAATTTCAATGATTCCTTCCTTCAAATCTTTGAATGCGTGCTTTATTGCGTTAATCGCCATCTCGTTCACCATCAATCCTAATGGTAAAATCGTATGAATATTCAGTTTTAGATCTTTGGGCTCAACATGGATGTTCAATGAATAATTTTTATCGAAACAGGAATCCAGCGTCAACTTCAAAATCTCATTCAAATAAGGTAGTACTTCAATTTGACCCACCTCTTGGCGATGCAAGATTTCATGGACCTTAGCCATGGCTGTAATTCTCGCGATGCTTAATTTTATAAAATTTTCGTTAGTACTTTCCGGAGAATTAGCATGAAGATTTAAAAGACTCAAAATCATTTGAAAATTATTCTTCACCCGATGGTTGGTCTCTTTTAATAAAATTTGATTTTGGTAAGAGCTAAATTCTAATTCCTGGTTGATGTAAGAAAGTTCTTCTTGTCGTTTCTTTGATTGGAAATAGATGATCAGGAAAAAGATACTTAGGATAAAAATTAATCCTAAACCAATGACCAAAAGCGTATTATTAAACTTCTGTTGTACTTGCTTTATTTTCAAAAATAAATTTTGAGTGTTTTTGCCTCTATCTCTCGTTAATTTTGAATTAAAGTCAATAGAATACTTTGTCAAATTATCGATTTCTCCAATAGCTTCCTGGCGATTATTCTCTTCCAATAACGTCGACAATCTTGCCTCCGCAATTAGATAATCAATCCAAAAATTAGATTTGGAAGCTTCCGCATATTTAACAGCTTGTCGAGAAAAGTAAATGGCAGAATCCTTTTGCCCACCCATATGATATATTCTAGATAAATTCAAATAAGGGTTCACCAACCACTTCAGATCTTTAGATAAGTAAAAACATTTTATTGCATTTTTATAATTATCTCTAGATAAAGTAAAGTTCACCTTTCGATAAAAAGTAGCGACAATCGTAAAAATTTTCCCTCGTTCTACATAAAATCCTTTATCCCCTACCTTTAAACTTTTTTCTGCAATTTCAATGAAATTTTTGGTTTGGCCGGATTGAAAGATTGCCCTTAAAAGAATGTAATTCGCATTCAAATAGCCTGTAGTATCTTTAGCTTTTAAATAATAATATGCGGCTTTTGTCATTTCAGACTGAGCCTTTTCATATTTTAGATCCATTAAATATTTAACTCCCAAAAAATCAAAATACATTCCAATTCCGTCCCAATCATTATTTTTTTTAGATAAAAGGAAGGCTTCAGATAGATAATTGGAAAACTTAACCGAATCTACTCCATTATATAAATCAGCTAATTCATATAGGTGTTTTATCCGCGTTTTTTCGGGCATTGGTTTTTTCAAAACTAATTCCTTAGCCAATATTTCTTCCACTTTTTGTGCAAAAAGAGTTTGACTAACTAGAGATAAAAGGATAAAAAATAGGATATTTTTCAAGAACAATAATATAATTTGCAATTGTAAATATAATAATTAATTCGCTGAATTCTTGGCTGAAATATCAGATCAAATCTTAAATAAATTCTCGTAAATTCGACAAAATATTTTTGATATGTTACAAGATATAGGTGTTTGTTTATGGTTTGATAATCAGGCGAAAGAAGCCGCACATTTTTATCAAAGCGTATTTCCTGGATTTAAAGCCCAATCCGAAAACCCCATGGCGGTTAATTATCAATTATACGACCGCAAATTCATGCACCTAAATGGTGGGCCTGGTTTACCAATCAACCCCTCTATTTCATTTTTTGTGAATCTACAATCAGAACAGGAAATTCAACAAATTTGGGATCGCCTCATAATAGATGGGCAAGTTTTGATGCCATTGAATACTTATCCTTGGAGCCCAAAATATGGTTGGTGTGCGGATAAATATGGTGTAAATTGGCAATTAATGCTTGATCACGAATGTAGTTCGGTCATTATGCCAACGCTTCTTTTTAATGGGGTCAATAATGGAAAGGCTACACAAGCCATTCAATTTTACACTTCCTTATTCCCTCATTCTGAAACAGTACTCATTAGTCCATACGAAGCAGGTGAACATGATACAGAGGGCCATATCAAATATTCTCAATACCTTCTCAATGGTAAGCCTTTTGGTGCCATGGACAGCTCCATGAACCATGGATTTACTTTCAATGAAGGTGTTTCATTTCGTTTAATTGTCGATACACAAGAAGAAATCGATTTATATTGGGATCAATTAATCAAAGGAGGCAGTCCTGGCAGATGCGGATGGCTAAAAGATCAATTTGGCGTTTCGTGGCAAATCATTCCATCTGCGCTTGGAAAATGGATGATGAATCCAGAAACTGCGCCTAAAGCAACTTATGCCTTTTTACAAATGTCTAAATTAATTATAGCGGATTTGGAGAAAGCGGTGGGGGAAAAATGATTTTTGAATGATAAGGAAAGAAAGAGGGGAATGTAGCTTAGAAATTATCAGTTTATCGTTTTTTAAATTTGTTTTTATTTTGTTTTGGGGAATGTGGCCCCTTACCCCCTGCAATTTAAGTGTTTAAAAGTTCAGTTGTTTGATAAAATGGCAGTGCATCAAATGTGCCAATGAACGAGATGGAACCATTTTTACCAATTCCGAGTATCTATCTTGCCTCTTAACTCGACGCTTTTTAGCAAAGTAAATAGTAGCATTTCAATATTAATTAAATAATTGTTGAATTATTTAAGTTCTTCTTGGGCAAATCGAATGTATTGAAGCCAATCATACGCATTGATATCATGCTTTCCTTCTCTGATGTGGTATCTGATGTGATTTCCCACAGGAGTATTTAGTTTTGGGAAAACCTCATTTTTTATTCCTACTTTATGATACAATTGATACACCCCCTCCGTTTGCTGAGTCCCTAAAAATTCACCTAGAGGATCCGACCATTGGTCACCCACGGCACTAGAGACATATAAAGGTCTAGGTGCCTGCAAACTCAATAAAACTGGAGAATCAAAAGGTAATTCATGCTCCTTGTAAGCATAATTTTTATAATCCTTGTAAAACCAATGAGGAAAACTATTGGTTATTCGCCAAAGATTTTCTCCATAATTTCTGCGTGAAATGGCTGCTCCCCCTTCTCCTGATTCATTCGAAATGATGGCAGCAAAACGCTGATCACAGGCTCCCGCCCATAAAGCAGCTTTCCCTAATCTTGAATGACCATGCAAGACCACTTTCTTAGAATCAATCATTGACTGTGTTTCTAAAAAATCCATCACGCGACTCAAGCCCCAAGCCCAAGCACCGTTTGCACTCCATTCGTCAGCAGTAAGTCCTAATTCCTTTGCCAATAAAGTTCTTACGCCATTTCTATACCCTTGATCAAAGTCCTCCTCGAAATCGGCACAAGAAACAGTAATACTCCCCATTCCTGCCTCAATTACCTTTTCAAATTGCCAGCGTCCCTCCCAGTTCCCTCGAGAACCTTCCTCTCCCATATGATTTTTATACCCATCAGCACCATTACAAACAACATATCGATTCGAAATAGGAATATTTTTATCGAAAGAAGTAGTTTGATTGCCGCAAAAATTAAGTCCTAAAAACACAGCTGATTTCTTGGATGTATTAGGCAAAACACCTAAAATGGAAACTTTGTATTTACCCGCAAAAATAAGATCCCAAACATACTGAATAGCCTTGCCATTCATAATAATGGTTTTTGAAATTAAACGGCTTTCTTGTTGCATCTTGGTTTTGGGCATTTTCCCAAACATGATTCGTTCATACTCCCCCAGCCAATATTTTCGCTGCTGATTCCACTGTTTTGTATTTTGTACGATGCTTCCATCGGGTCTTACAAGAGGATCAGGCAGAGGATAATTACCCACTTTACTTTCATCATAATTTGCCACAAATGGTTCTTGCGCAAAAGTTTGATAACTTACTAAAAACAAACAAACGAGAATTATTATTTTCATATAAATTAAATAGGTAATGCAATATATAGAAAAAGAAGGGAATCGAGAAGTGGAAAGATTGCAATGGAAAAACGCGTGCTCGGATGTGCCAAGTGCAGAATAATTGATGACCTTTTAGTATAAATTCAAATAAATTAATGGCTCCAATCACAATAAAATGAGGCAAATGAGAGAATTTAGAAATAAACTTATTGATAAATTTAACTGATATCCCAAACTATCAAGAACCTGTTATGAACTATTCAAAAATAATGATTTGGGGGAATGGGTCCCCTTACCCCCTGCAATTTAAATGTAAAAAAGTTCAGTTGTTTGATAAAATTGGGAAAGAGAGGAAACAGAAAATGTGTATACAACCTACGCCTTAAGGGATTGAAAGCAAAGAGGTTGAAACCGGGTCGAAGGTGCAGCTCTAATAAGCATAAATTACGAATTCTTATCTTTTCAATGCGTAACTGGACTCTTATTTTAATTTTACGCTGATACGGTAATTAAATGCCTAAGCGTGAACCCTTGCGTGGTATCACCCGTAATCGTGGCTAATTCACTAGCCAATGAATCAGAAAAAACATTATCACGGAGGTTTGTGGTATCCTGGGTCCCTTTTTTATAAATACTAGTAGCGGTTGTATAAACTTTATCGCAAATATCAGTAGGAAAAGCAATTTGAGTAGTTAACAATTCCACGCCAGTTGGACTGTAAATTTGAACATGTATATGCGGAGCGCGACCTGGATACCAACCAGGGAAAATACTTGTATAGGATACCAAACCGCTTGCATTGGTTATTTGTCTCCCTCTTAAAAAATGTACCGACGTTAAATTTACTTGCTGCATACCCGTCCCGCCATATTCAGAATAAAAACCGTCTGCATCGCAATGCCTTATATCGACGATTGCATTGGCTAGAGCGGCACAATTGTTATTTTTATTATTGATGGTGATATTTATAGTAAATGGTACCCCTTTACGATCGCTTACAATATTATTCATCAACAAAGAAGAAGGCGATTTAGTTGGAAATGGGCCAGCAGTTTCAGAAGGGGCAACAATACAAGACCCATTGGATGTCATTCCACCAGTGGAGCCTGTATTACTTGAAGCTCCATTAGCAGGACTAATCGACTCTTCTGATTTTGAACATGCGCTACTATAAGGTAAAATGATACTTGCCCCAATGGCTGTTATACCATTTTTTAAAAAAGATAAACGATTCATTTAATTATTAGATTCATGAATACAAACTTATACAAGTTTTATAAAACTTGCATAAACACTTATCGTCACTTTTGGATTGTTTATCTATTATTAAGATTAAGTTCTAATGTATCAATTTCCATAAAATCCGCTACTTTAGGAATCCACCATATTTGAACAAAAGCATCATGCAGAGGGTGATTGGAATAAGCATCATAGATCGTTTGAGAATCAAAAACCATAGAAAAAGTATATTCAAAAGGATTCTTAGTACTTATCTGCTTAGAAATTTCTAAATACTGAACCCCAGGAATTTCCTCCAAGGCCTTTAAGGCTAAAAAGAAATCGATTTTCTCTTCCTCAGAAATAGTCGACTTGAATTTGAATAAACCAGCGTGACGAATAGGTAGTGTCATCGTTAATTATTTTATGCACCAATTAATTCCATTTTCGATCAATTTTACATAGTCAGGGTTATTCCAAACGTCTTTAGAATGACCCATTGAGGTATAAAAACCTTTGCCTTTCCCCATTTGACGATACCAGGCCACAGGGTGGTTTTCCCCCATTCCAAAATTTTTGTCCTTCGTCCAAAGAATATTTCCATTCGGTATAATTTTATCCCCGTTAATGGAATACAAAATCGTAGCACCTTTGGGTTGTGCAAAAAAGACATACCATTCGTCGGTGTTTACCCACAACTTAGCTAGATTTTTGGTGAATAAGGAATCCACTTGATTGCCCATTTGAACCTCCGCTTTTTGAAATTGAGGATTCAAAGGATGATGCGAAAATTCCGCACCTAAGAATTCCTTCGTGTACCACTCCCAAGCATGGTGCGAATCATCTCCTGCACCATGAATACCCATTACTGCACCACCTTGATTAACATAATCTTCCAAGGCTTTTTGCTGTTCCTCATTGAGTACTCGACCAGTAGAATTATTAAACACCACTAACTTGAATTGTTTCAGTTGCTCTGGGTTGAATACGCCTCCTTCTTCTGTTCCATAAATAAACCAATTGTTTTTTTCTTCCAATTTTTTCAAAGCCGGAATAGAGGCCTCGATTGATTCCGAATGTCTAAATCCAGTCGTTTTTGAAAACAATAAGATGGCAGATTTATTGGCTGGAATGGCCAAAGCAGGCTTTTCCGTTTCATAAGAAACAGGAAATCCATTTTTAACTTTGTATAAAAAAGTAGCCATTAAACCGGCTAAGGATATAATCAGGACTAAAACCGTCCAAGCAACTACTTTCAAAATTTTCTTCATGGCATACTTATTAGATACGGGAACTTGAGCTCCCGTACACATTCTAATTTTTATCTAAGAATTCGTATCTCGCTTCTGTTTTAGATTTTATCAATTTCGAATTCACATCTAAAATCATCACATCAGGCTGCGCTTCATTTTTCGCTGGTGCCCAATGAATTAAACCATTGCCATTAGGATCATATTTCTTGATAAAATTGGCAAAATATTCTTGCATTTCTTTCGAGACTTTGTAATCATCTGCACTCCAATCATAGACCAAATTAGTAGATAAATTACCTAGTGCGTATTCTATTTCAGCCGAGTGAACTGCACCTTTTGGCTTCGATGCTTTGGGAGCATTAGGATCTCTTTTAACTACGCCACCCGCTAAAGCAGCCTCCACGTCTTTTTGTAACATGTCTGGTCGAGGACGAGCAAAATAATAGCGATAAATAGGTTGTTGACTATGTTTTCTATGTAAATCAAACCATTTCCAAGTGGTGTATCCTAAGAAACGATCACCTGCTAAATCTGTGGCCGATTGCTCTGCCTCCTCATTGGTATTTCCTGGATATAATTGTAACACTTGATCTGCTTTCTCTTTGTACAAATCTTTAATCATATTCGGATAAGCCTCTTTCGTAACAGGTTGACCTTTTGAAACCGCTCTGTAATTAGCCTCCTCTGAATTCCAACCTAACAGTAAAGGTACTTGAGCTTGCTCACCAGCCTCAAAAATTTCACGTGCTGTCTTTGGCATAAAATAGCCATCAATATTCATTGAAAAACCTAATTTTTTGGATTCAACCATTTTTTGGTACAATTCATAGGTTGATAAAGCACGCAATTCTTTCAAGGATTTTGCACCAATTTTAGTAGCCCAATCAACTCCGTCTTTTTCAGAGGATGCTAAGGTATTTCCACCCAATATACCAGAAAACCATCCGCCAGATTCTCCAATGGCAGCGTGAAATAAACCTTTAGACAAAGGTGTTGCCATTTGGGCACTTACTGCAATGGATCCAGCCGACTCCCCTGCAATGGTCACATGATTAGGATCTCCACCAAACGCTGCAATATTAGCTTTCACCCATTTCAAGGCAGCTGTCATATCCATTAATCCGTAATTACCAGACGCTTTATTAGGCGACTCCTTTGTTAACTCAGGATGAGAAAAGAATCCAAAAACGTTCAAACGATAATTAATTGTAACAGAAACTATTCCTTTCTTAGCCATTGATTCTCCATCATAACGAGGTTCAGAACCATCACCAGCCATGAATCCACCTCCGTAGAAATAGACCAAAACAGGTAAATTGGCTCCCTCTTTTGGATTGGGAGACCATACATTTAAATAAAGGCAATCTTCACTCATTCCGTTACTCCTAAATCCCATATCCCCGAAAATAGGTGTTTGAACAGCTTTAGGCCCAAATTGCTTGGCTTGCAAAACACCGTTCCAAGATTTTGGTTCTTGCGGTGCCTTCCAACGCAATTCTCCAACAGGAGGTAATGCAAATGGAATTCCTTTGAAACTTGCCACTTTCGAGCGGGTATCAAACTCCCCTTCTAAAATTCCATTTCTTGTCTTCACCTGAACATCGATGGAATAAGTATTTTTTACTTGGGCATGTGCATTAAACATGGCAGAAAAGGCAATTGTCATCGCCAAAATAGATTTTAAAATTTTCATAGTATTTTTATTGTATCATATTTGCACAATAATAAATAATTAATAAAGTAATAACAAGATTTATAAAAAAAGAGAAGAGAGAAAAGAGAAGATAGAAGAGAGAAGATAGAAAATGGACAACATACATCTTCCCTATTACCTCTTCTATTACATCCTACATCAATACGCACGGCCGTGCGTCTGTCTCTACCTTTATTAACCTATTACCTCTTACCTAAAACCCCGTTTTACAATAATTAATCTTCATCGCATCCATCGCAGGCAAATGCGCTTTCAAACGTTTAAGAAAATCGTCATAATTTCTATTTTGCTTACTTGACCAATTTACCTCTGCCAAAGCCAATCCGCGCGGATAAGTCATGTATTCTGCATAATCAGGCTTACTAATGTATTCTGTCCAGACATTGGCTTGTACCCCCACGATGTGCTTAGCCTCCTCAGCGGTTAATTCAGGCAAATCAGGTTCAAATGAATAACATTTTGACAATGGCAATAATCCACCAATGGCTAATGGCTGTGTTTTGGGATCCGCCTGATAATAATCTAAATAAAAATAACTATTCGGAGACATTACCACATCATGTCTTTGCTTTGCAGCCTCAATCCCTCCTTTTGTTCCTCTCCAAGACATTACCATGGCATTGGGAGATAATCCTCCTTCCAAAATCTCATCCCACCCCAATAATTTTTTTCCCTTGGATGTAACAAATTTATCAATACGACGAATGAAATAACTTTGTAATTCATGTTCATCTTTCAAGCCTAATTTTTTGATCAAATCTTGACAAAAACGACTTTCTTGCCATTGCTTTTTAGGGCACTCGTCACCGCCGATATGAATGTATTGTCCTGGAAATAAATCCATTACCTCCGTTAATACATTCTCCATAAAGGTAAACGTCTCCTCACGCGGACAAAGAACATCTTCTGAAACACCCCATTTGGTGGCTACTTGATAAATTTTATCTGGATTACAACCTAACTGCGGATATGCCGCCAACACTGCTTGAGAATGACCAGGCATTTCAATTTCAGGGATAATATTGATGAATTTTTTAGAGGCATATGCGATAACATCTTTAATTTCCTCCTGTGTATAAAAACCACCATAAGGCGTTTTATCATATTTTTGATCACGGTAATGACCTAACATAGTTTCTTTTCGAATAGAACTGATTTGAGTCAATAAGGGATATTTTTTAATCTCTATTCTCCAACCTTGATCTTCTGTCAAATGCCAATGAAAGGTATTTAATTTATACACAGCCATCAAATCTAAAAAGCGCTTAATGAAACTAACTGGGAAATAATAACGTCCCACATCTAACATCATTCCACGATAACCGAATCTCGGTGCATCTTCAATCTGACAAGCCCAAGCACTCATTTCAATCGCCGATTTTTCTTTGGAAAATATTGCTGGCGGCATCAATTGAAACAATGATTGCAAGGCATAAAAGGCTCCCTTACCCGTTTTCGATTGAATTTCAATTTTTTTGGAGCTAATATTCAAGCGATATGCCTCTTCCCCCAAATTAGAATTTTGAACAAAAACTACTCCCTTGGAGGCAGAAGCAACTTTTTTAGGTGAAATAACCCAACCAGTCGTGGACGACAATTGATCTGATAACATTTGAGCTACAGAAGTAATTGCTGCATCACCAGTTGCCACTTGGATGCTAGTTCCTTTCTGAAAAACAAATTTTCCAGACGCAGGAACCAATTTTTCAGGCTTAGGAATAATGTGGTAAACGTCTTGTGCAAAGCTCGAAAAGCTCATCAATAAGCCACACAAGCAAGTCATTAGTAATTTCATCGTTGTTAATTTAAAGTTTGTTTAACTATTTATGCAATTTTTCTAAAATTAGTAAGGAAAAGAGGAAAGAGAAGAGAGAAAAGAGAAAAACTATTACCTTTTACCT
>JACCDS011969177.1_pt1 | contig 11849 bp, 7 predicted proteins | sample 7446441 | NCBI WGS metagenome assembly JACCDS01 (sample SAMN15323445, study PRJNA562643) | freshwater metagenome | isolation source: river surface water | place: USA:Blue River Watershed | collected 2017-08-17 | reverse complement strand
TTTGCGCCGCACCGAGGGCAGCGCCATCCGGCGCATCGGCCATGCCCGCTGGACGCGCAACCTGGCTTTGGCAGCTGGCAATGCACTGGCGACCCAGGCCCTGAGTCCGGCAGAACGTGAGGGTTTGCAAGGGGCCTTGACGGGACTGTTGTCGCACCACGACCCCGTGGTGCAAGAGCAGGCGGCCTGGTCTTTGGCCAGGGCCTGAGGGTTTTGAGGCGCTCAGCCGCGCAGCACGCCCAAGGCCAAAGGCAGGCTCAGCATGCCAGCCAAAGTCGAGAGGGTCACCAGGCCAGCCACATAAGGGCCGTTGTAGCCCATGCGTGCGGCCAGCACATAACAGGTGGATGCCGTAGGCAGCGAGGAAAAGGCCAGCAAGATGGTGGTCTGCAAGGCATCCAGTTTGAACAACACGGACATGCCCAGCGCGATCAGGGGCATGAGCAGATGTTTGATCAGCAACACACAGCTGCCCAGCAGCTTGCCTTGCCGCAAGGAATCCAGTTGCATGCCGGCGCCTGCCGCCATCAAGCCCAACGCCAGCGATGCCGACCCGATGCGGCTGACGCTGGGCTCCATCCATCCCGGCATCCGGAAACCCAGCAAGTTGGCCGCCAGCCCGGAAGCGGTGGCGATGATCAGCGGGTTGCGCAACAGTTCACGAACAAAACCGGTGTTGGCTTGTTTCGCCATGGGCCAGACGGCCCCAATGTTGAACAGGGGAACGCAAAATCCGATCAGCACGGCGATCAGCAACAAGCCCTCTGGCCCCGCCAGGCGCTCTGCCAGGGCCAGGCCAATGAAGGAGTTAAAACGAAACGCCACCTGTGCACTGGCGGCATGGTCACGGCGGTCCAGACGCGGCCCAATGATGGGCCAATAAGGCAGGCTGTAAGACAACAAGATGGCGCAAGCCGCCAAACTCAGACCTGCACCAATCAGGCTGGATGCGGCCATCACATCCAGCGGACTCTTCACAATGGAGTGAAACAGCAGGACGGGGAACAGGAAAAAATAAACCAGACTCTCGACTTGCTGCCAAACCGGACGGTTCAGGGCTGTGAAGCGGCAGATCAAATAGCCGCACAGGATCAGGGAAAAATCCGGGAAGAGAAGTTCAGCAAAGTTCACTCGACTAGGATAGCAAAGGCTGCACATGCGCCAGGCCCGTGCCTGTCACTTGCGTTTTTGTGGGGTTTCCCCCCTCATGGTTTTCTGCTCTTGTTCTCTATGATGTTCCCTCTTTAAAGGAGTTCTTTGCATGAAGCGTCGTCATTTTGTGTCTGTGGCTGGCTTGGCTGCCACAGTTCTGGCCAGCGGTTCCGTGTTGGCACAGGCTTACCCGAACAAGACCATCAGGTTGCAAGTGCCGTTCGCTCCGGGCGGTACCACCGACATCGTCGCCCGCGTGATTGCCGAGCCGCTGGGCAAGGCTTTGGGTCAGAGCGTGATTGTGGAAAACAAGGCCGGCGGAGGCGGGGTCGTGGGTGCGACCGAAACCGCTCGTGCGGCACCTGATGGCTACAACCTGGGTATGGCAACGGTGTCGACCACGGCAGCGAACCCGGCCATCAACCCCAAAATTCCCTACAACGTCCTCACCGATTTCACCCCCATCATCAACATCGCGGCCACGCCCAACGTGATTGCCGTGCACCCCAGCTTTCCTGCCAAGGACTATGCAGGCTTTCTGGCCGAGGTGAGAAAGAACCCCGGCCGGTACTCCTATGCTTCTTCCGGCACGGGCGGCATTGGCCACCTGCAAACCGAGCTCTGGAAAAGTCTGACGGGCACTTTCATCACGCACATTCCCTACCGCGGTGCAGGCCCAGCCCTGAATGACACCGTGGCGGGCCAGGTGCCGATCATCTTCGACAACCTGCCTTCTGCTTTGCCATTCATTCAGTCCGGCCGTCTGGTGCCCATCGTGATCGCCGCTCCCCAGCGACTGCCTCAGTTGCCCAATGTGCCCACTTTCAAGGAAGTGGGCCTGGAGCCAGTCAACCGCATGGCTTATTACGGCATCCTGGGTCCTAAAAACCTGCCCAAGGAAGTCGTGGACAAGATCAGCGCTGGCGTGAAAAAAGCTCTGCAAGAACCTGGTGTGACCAAGCGCATCCAGGACACAGGCTCATTGGTGGTGGCCAATTCGCCTGAAGAGTTCACGGCCCAGATCAAGGCCGAGTTCGATGTCTACAAAAAGGTCGTGGACCAACAAAAACTCAAGCTGGACTGATCAGCGTCCATGCTCGAGGCCAGCCAGAGCGTCATTGACCGATTTGCCGAATCGCTCTGGCTGGAGGATGGTCTGGCTGCCAACACATTGGCGGCTTACCGTCTCGATCTGACCCTCTACGCCCACTGGCTCATCAGCCATCACGGGCTGGCGCTGGAGGCGACTCAGGAGCACCACCTGCAGGCTTATTTTGCCGAGCGCCATGGCCAGACCAAGGCCACATCGGCCAACCGCAGACTCACGGTGTTCAAGCGGTTTTTCCGGTGGGCATTGCGCGAGCGCCTGACTCAGGCCGATCCCACTTTGCGCATGCTGGCGGCCAAACAGGCATTGCGTGTGCCAAAGACTCTGGGTGAAGCGCAAGTGGATGCACTTTTGTCTGCCCCCGATGTGGCCACCGATTTGGGCTTGCGTGACCGCGCCATGCTGGAGCTCATGTATGCCAGTGGCTTGCGGGTGAGCGAACTGGTCTCCCTCAAAACCCTGCATGTGTCACTCAACGAGGGGGTGCTGCGCATCATGGGCAAGGGCAGCAAGGAGCGGCTGGTGCCGTATGGCGAAGAGGCCAGACAGTGGCTGGCGCATTATGTGGGTCAGGTCCGCCCGAGGATGCTGGGTTCGCGCCAGACCGAGGACTTGTTTGTCACCACCAGCGGTTCCAAACCGGGCACGGGCATGTCGCGTGTCATGTTCTGGCATCTGGTCAAGCGCTATGCCATCCAGGCAGGCATCTCTGCGCCGTTGTCACCGCACACCCTGCGGCACGCCTTTGCCACGCACTTGCTCAACCACGGTGCCGATTTGCGGGCAGTTCAAATGCTTTTGGGCCATGCCGACATCTCCACCACCACCATCTACACCCATGTGGCGCGTGAGCGGCTCAAGACGCTTCACGCGAAGCACCATCCCCGAGGTTGATCAGTCGAGTGGGGCCACCGTGACGGCCACCTGGAGCGTGTGCGAGCCGCCACCTTGCAGCACGCCCCGCAGGGGTGAGACATCGGCAAAGTCGCGGCCCACGGCCAGGCGAACATAGTCCTGGCCAGGGCTGGCCAAGCCGCAGCGGTTGTTGGTGGGGTCCAGGTCGAGCCAGCCCTGGCCAGCGTGGTGGGCCAGTTCGGGCACATACACCGAGGCCCAGGCATGAGAGGCGTCACTGCCGATCAGTCGGGCCTGTCCCGGTGGCGGCTTGGTGAGCAGGTAGCCACTGACGTAGCGGGCAGGCAGGCCGAGGGAGCGCAGACAGGCCACGAGGATGTGGGCAAAGTCCTGGCACACCCCGCGCCGCGCTTGCAGGGCTTCCAGTGCGGGGGTATTGATGTCGGTGCTGGCTGTCTCGTAATGGAAATCGCGGTGCATGCGTGCCGTGAGTGCCTGGGCCGCTTCCATGAGGGGACGCCCCGGCGTGAAGCTGCTTTGGGCATAGGCGGCAAAGTCCGGGTGCACGGGGCAATGGTGCGAGCCAAACAGCATGCCTGCGTGCACGTCCCCCGGATGGCCCGCCCGATAGCGGAAATGCTCGCGCACGGTTTCCCAGCTTTGCAGGGCGCTGGCTGGGGCGATGTCGCGGGTGTGGACTTCGGTGTAGGCGCTGACGCGCAATTCTTCATGGGCGTGGGTCAAAGCCCAGTAGGCACGGTGGTTCAAAAAGGCATCGATGCTGTGTTGCAGCGCGGCTTGGGGTGCGATCTGCAGGTCGTGCCGGATCACGGTTTGGCAGGGGGTATTGGCCGCTTGCAGGTGGGCCACATGCTGCGCAGTCAGGACCGCCGGTTGGTAGCGGTAGCAGGTGTCATGGGTGATGGCCAGGCGCATGGTGTGACAACGCTCATGCGCCCACGCTGTAGCGGTCTTCGCCGCTGTGCGAGAAAAACAGCTTGCACAGCTGGTCTGAGATGTCGCGGGCGGCATCCTGGCAATCGGCCAGCGTGGCTTGCAGGAGATCGCTCTGGGTGGCGTGCAGCGGCCAGAGTAATTCGGGCTTGCGCTCGGTCAGGGCGGGTACGTGCGCGGCCAAGGCCAGGGTGGCCCCTTGGGCCAGGTGCCCCATGTGTTGCAGGCGCGAACGCAGGGTGTGTGCGACCCCGCCCAGCGCGTGGGGGTGATCCGGGTCGGTCACAAGCCAGGCCATCAAGGCCTGGGGGCTGAGGCTTTGCCGGGATGGGGCGGGCAAGCGAGGGGTGCTGTCAAACAGGTCGAGCACAGCGTCCATGCCGGCTTGCTCCTGGAACAGACCCCGCTGAACGGCTTCCCCTAGTGCTTGGGACAAGAAAACCAGCCGCTCGATGTGGCGGCCCATCCAGAGCAAATGCCAGCCGTCATCGCGCTGCATGGGGTCGGTTTGAGCGTCTGTGAGGGCCGCCAGCTTCTGGCGGGTGTCTGCCAAAAGTGGCTGGACGCTCCCGGAGTCGGGCAGGATTTCCGTAGGGTATGGCGCTGGGGTGGGTCGATTGTCGGTCTGTAAAAAATGCGCTTGGGCCTGTTCCAGCAAGCGCCATTGCTCGGGCGAGAAGCGTTCGCGCACCGAGGCGGCCGCCAGCCGCACTGCGCGCAAATGGAAGCCGACGCTGGTGGCCAGCTCCTGGTCCCACAAACCGGCGATCAAGGAACGCTCGAACACACGGGGGGCTTGCTCGGCACCAGGGACACCGGGTCGCACCAGACCGTAGCGTGAAGCCATGCAGTTGATGAAACTTAGCAAACAGGGCGCCTGCGGGCCCTGTCTGCCCAGTATGTCCAGACTCAGGCGCACCAGCCCCAAGGTGTTGTCGGTGCGCTCGGTGTAACGGCCCATCCAGAACAGGTTTTCTGCAGCGCGGCTGGTGATCAGACGTGGGAGGGTGTTGATCGCCGGTGTGGAAGAGGCTGTGGGTGTCGCACAGGAGGACTGGTCACTCGGTGAGGGTGTGGTGGGTGAGCTTTGCACCCACACATCAGCGCTGGAGCCGCCTCGCTGCATGGAGGCGATGCCCTCGCGGGTGCCCAGTCTGGCCAGGCCACCGGGCAAGACCTGCCAGCCGCCCTGGGCATCGACGACCGCGAAGACCCGCAACACCACCGGGCGAGTCTGGATGCCGGATGCGCCGTCACAGCGGGTTTGCCAGGTGGGTTGGTGCGACAGCGGCAGCCAGGACTGCAGGGTGTACGCCTCCGGATCGCGCAAAATTCGCCCGGTCCAATCGTCCAGTTCGCGCTGCGACAGTGCCTGACCCCACACGGGCTCGAAACTGTGTCGGTCTCTGTGCTGGGGGTAGGTGGGCTTGATCACGCAACTCTGGATGCGCGGCAGCACGTCTTGGCGTGCCGCTGACTCGCCACACCACCAGCTTGGGATGGCGGGCAGTTGCAAGGTTTGCCCCAGTAAATCTCGCGCCAGCGCGGGCATAAATCCCAGCAGCGCGTTCGATTCGAGAAACCCCGAACCGGGTGTGTTGGCCATCAGAACATGGCCGCTGCGTACCGCTTGCAGCAAGCCCGGCACACCCAGCATGGAATCGGCCCGGAGCTCCAGTGGGTCCAGCCAGTCGTCGTCCACGCGTTTGAGCAGGCCATGCACGGGCTGCAGGCCTTGCAGGGTTTTGAGGTAGAGCTTTTGATCGCGCACCGTCAGGTCATTGCCTTGCGCCAGGCTCAGGCCCAGATGGCGGGCCAGGTAGGCATGCTCGAAATAGGTTTCGTTGTAGGGCCCCGGCGTGAGCAGCGCGATGTGCGCTGAAGCGCCTGCCGGGCTGCGGGCCCGGATGCCATCGATCAGGGTGCGGTAAGTTGACGCCAGACCCTGCACCGGCAACGCCTCAAAAGCCTGTGGAAACAAGCGTGAGACGATGTGCCGGTTTTCCAGCAGGTAACCCAGACCTGAAGGGGCTTGCGTGCGCTGCGAGAGCAGCCACCAGCGCCCATCCGGCCCACGCGCCAGGTCAAATGCAGCCAAAGACAAATAGCGTTTGCCCACCGGGGTAACGCCGTGCATGGCAGGCAAATAGGCGGGATGACCCTGCACCAGAGCAGCGGGCAACTGACCCCGCAAGACCAGCTCTTGTGGGCCGTAGGCATCGGCCATGATGCGCTCAAGCAGCTGCATGCGTTGCATCACCCCCGATTCGATCTGCTGCCACTCGGTGTGACCGAGCATGAGCGGGAACAAATCCAGAGACCAGGGGCGTTGCGGCTGGTCGGCGGTGGTGTACGCGTTGTAGCTCACCCCGTTGTCACGCACTTGCCGCTGCAGGTCGGCCATGCGGGAATTCAGCGCCCCCTGGCTGGCTGTGGATGTCTTGAGCAGTGGATCGATGAAGCGCTGCCACGGGGCACTGAGAGGGCGATCTGTGGGTGGGGCTTGGTCGGAGGGCAGGGGGGTGACGCTGCCCCGAAGCTCGTCCCAATGCCCAACCGGTGCCCGCTCGTGCGCCATGGCCAGCCAAGCCTGGCTTTGGGCCTCCGGGGCATCGACTGGTTGGGGCCATGCGTCGTTCATCCAACGATTGTCGCTGATCGAACCTGTCTCCAGTTCAAGGTGATCGGTCACTCACGGGGGCCACTTGTATCGACATCTCGCGGACAGCGCAACAGGGGCTGCACGCATGACAAGTGCCGTCTGGGCCGTTACAACCAGCAGGGTGCGAGAATTCAAGTGGACCAAGATCCGCTGGCGGTCATCACAGCCAAATCAGGGAGGCTGACATGAGGCAAAGCAGACCCGCTGATGCGGGATGGTCGTTCGCTGGCGGCTGTTTGGGATCGCCATGAGGTCCAAGGCCTGGGCACGCGTTCTGGCTTGGAGCCTGTTGTCCTGGTGCCTGGGCGTGGCGCTTCAGTTGCAACAAGTCGCTTTGTGGCCCGTATCGGTTTATGCAGCGGGCTTGGCCATGGCCGGCGCGGCCGCTTGGGCGGGTCGTGGTGCGCTGGCCCCAGGCTGGCGGCATGTGCTGTCCTGGGGGCTGGTCTGGGCCTGCACGGGTTTTGTCGTGACCGGCTTGCACGCCCATGCCCGTGGGGTGGTCATGGCGGCATCCCTGGAGGGGCAGGACCTGGACGTGGTGGGCGTGGTGCAGTCGATGCCCCAGCGGCAGGATGTGGGTTGGCGTTTTCGCTTTCGCATTGAGCAAGCCTGGCGGGTGGATGCGTCAGGGGCCCCTCAGGCGGTGGATGTGTCCCGAGATTTGCCAACGCTGGTGTATCTGGGTTGGTACGGGCAGGAAGGCACCCATGACAGTGGGTGGAGCCGTTCGGCTTTGCCCGAGCCTGTTCAGGCCGGAGAGCGCTGGCGTTTGCGGGTACGCCTGAAAGCGCCGCATGGCCACATGAACCCACGTGGCTTTGATTACGAACTGTGGCTGTGGGAGCAAGGCATTGGCGCCACCGGCACTGTGCGCAACCGCAGCAAAGACCCGCCACCTGTTCGCCTGGACAGTACCTGGTTGCACCCGATCGAGGCTTGGCGACAAGTGGTGCGCGAGCGTTTGTTGGCCCGGCTGACCGGACCTGGCAGCGATCCCGAAGCGGCCCAACGCGCCGGGGTGCTGGCAGCTTTGGTGGTGGGTGACCAGGCCGCCATTGACCGCAGTGATTGGGATGTGTTCAGGGCCACAGGCGTGGCCCATTTGATGAGCATCTCAGGTTTGCATGTGACCATGTTTGCCTGGTTGGCTTCGGCCTGTGTGGGCTGGGCATGGCGACGCTCGGCATCGTGGGGCTTTGCCGGCCCATTGCATTGGCCTGCTGCACATGTGGGGGCTGCCTCCGGTTTGTTGCTGGCCGGGTGTTATGCCTTGTTCAGTGGGTGGGGCTTGCCGGCACAGCGCACGTTGTTGATGCTGCTCGTGGTGATGGTGCTCAGGGTATCGGCGCGGCATTGGCATGGGGCTTTGGTCTGGTTGTCGGCGTGTGCCGTCGTGCTGGCCTGGGACCCGTGGGCCTTGTTGCAACCGGGTTTCTGGTTGAGCTTTGTGGCTGTCGGTGTGTTGATGGCGTCGGACCCCCAAGGCGCTGTGCGCTCAGAGGGCTTGGGCAAACGCCCGGCACAGGATGCACTGACTTGGCGTGAGGGCGCACAAACAGGGTCTTGGCGGCACCGTCTTGGTGCATTTTCTGACGGGGCTTGGGGCCCCATGGTGGGGCGTCCCTTGTGGTCCTTGTTGCGCGAACAGGCCACCGTGAGCGTGGCACTGGCCCCCTTGACCTTGCTGTTTTTCGGTCAGGTGTCTCTGGTGGGCTTGCTGGCCAATCTGCTGGCGATTCCCTGGATCACGTTGTTGATCACCCCTTTGGCCATGTTGGGGGTGTTGGGTGCAGGGGCCTGGGAACTGGCCTCGTGGGCTTTGCAGCCATTGACGGTGGTGCTGCGCTGGATGTCTGTTTGGCCTTGGGCCAGTGTGTCCATGGCCATGCCACCCTGGGCGCTGGCCCTGCTGGCATTGACCGGAGCGCTGGGCCTGGTGCTGCGCATGCCACTGTCCTGGAAGTTGTTGTGTTTGCCTTTGCTGTGGCCAGTCTTGTTCTGGAGTCCTCCGCGGCCGGTTCAGGGCCAGTTCGAAGTGCTGGCCGCGGATGTGGGGCAGGGCAATGCGGTTTTGGTGCGCACCGCCAGGCACAGCCTCCTGTACGACGCCGGGCCTCGTTACTCTGCGGAGAGCGATGCCGGCCACCGTGTGCTGGTGCCCTTGCTGGCCCAAATGGGCGAACGCCTGGATGTGCTCATGCTCAGCCACCGCGACAGCGACCACACCGGGGGCGCGGCTGCGGTGCTGGCCATGCAGCCACAGGCGGCGTTGTGGTCTTCGCTCGAAGACGAACACCCTTTGCATGCCCTGCGTCCGGATTGGACGCGTTGCCAGGCGGGGCAGTCCTGGTGGTGGGATGGGGTGCATTTTGAAGTCTTGCACCCGCCAGCGCCTGATGTCCGGCCCCGGACGCGCAAGCCCAACGAGGTCAGTTGCGTGTTGCGCATTGCCACGCCACAGGCCAGTGCCCTGCTGGCCGGCGACATCGAGACGCCTCAGGAGTTGGCCCTGGTGCAGGCCGGCGTCAGTCCGGTGGATCTGCTGCTGGCCCCGCACCATGGCAGCAAGACGTCGTCGAGCCTGCCTTTTTTGCAAGCCTTGCAGCCCCAATGGGTGCTGGTTCAGGCGGGATACCGAAACCGATTTGGCCACCCCGCCCCGGAGGTGGTGGCACGCTACCGTGCGCAAGGCCTGGCCTGGGTGGAAAGCCCCCGATGTGGCGCTGCCACCTGGCAAAGCCAGACGCCGGACCTGGTGCGCTGTGAACGTACCCAACGGCGACGCTACTGGCACCACACGCTGTACCCCTGATGCAAGTCTTGACGGGGGTCAAGTGCTGGTGGGTACATAACTTGCTAACCTGCAGACAGGAGTAAAGACCCGATGCGCCAATTTGATGAAATGTACAGCCGCCTGCCCGCAGCAGGCCATGATGGAGAAGTCAGAGAACACTATGCGGCCTATGCCCGCTGGCTGAAAGCGCAAGACCCACAGAACATGGCGGCTCGGCGAGAAGAAGCCGAGATGATTTTCCGGCGTGTGGGCATCACTTTTGCGGTGTACGGTGACAAGGATGAAGACGGCTCAGGCACGGAGCGCTTGATTCCGTTTGACCTGATACCCCGCGTGATCGCGGCCCAGGAGTGGAAAAGCATGGAAGCGGGCCTGGTGCAACGCGTTGCGGCACTCAACCGCTTCATCCATGACGTCTACCACGACCAGGACATTCTGAAAGCGGGTGTCGTTCCGCGTGAGCAGATTGAGCGCAACGCCCAGTTCCGTCCCGAAATGGTGGGCGTGGACGTGCCCAACCAGATCTATTCGCACATCAGTGGCATCGACATCGTGCGTGCCCCCGACAGTGGCGGTCAGGGCGAGTACTACGTGCTCGAAGACAACCTGCGTGTGCCCAGCGGCGTGAGTTACATGCTGGAAGACCGCAAGATGATGATGCGGCTGTTCCCCGAGTTGTTCAACCAGCACCGCGTGGCCCCGGTCGCGCATTACCCCGATTTGTTGCTGGAGACCTTGCGGGCCTCCAGTCCTGCCACCACCGCCGAACCCACGGTGGTGGTGCTCACGCCCGGCATGTACAACAGCGCCTACTTTGAACATGCGTTTCTGGCGCAGCAAATGGGCGTGGAGTTGGTCGAAGGGCAAGACCTGTTTGTCAAGGACAAGTTCGTTTACATGCGCACCACGCGTGGCCCCAGACGTGTGGACGTGATCTACCGCCGCGTGGACGACGATTTCCTGGACCCCAGGGTGTTTCGCCCGTCTTCGACGCTGGGTTGCCCGGGCCTGATGGAAGCCTACAAGGCCGGTCATGTGGCCATCTGCAACGCAGTGGGCACGGGCGTGGCCGATGACAAGTCGGTCTACCCCTTTGTGCCAGACATGATCAGGTTCTACTTGGGCGAGGAGCCCATCCTGAAAAACGTGCCCACATTTCAGTGCCGTAAACCCGAAGATTTGCAGTACACCCTGGCCCACCTGAAAGACCTGGTGGTCAAGGAGGTGCATGGCGCCGGCGGCTACGGCATGCTGGTCGGACCTGCTTCGACCCAAGCGGAAATTGAGCGCTTCCGTGGCGCGCTGCTGGCCAACCCTGAGGGCTACATTGCGCAGCCCACGCTGAGTTTGTCGAGCTGTCCCACGTTTGTCGACAGCGGCATCGCACCGCGCCACATCGACCTTCGGCCCTTTGTGCTGTCTGGCCGCACGGTGCAAATGGTGCCTGGCGGTCTGACCCGGGTGGCGCTCAAAGAAGGTTCTCTGGTGGTCAACAGCAGCCAGGGCGGCGGCACCAAGGACACCTGGATATTGCAGGACTGACAAGGGAGAACACACATGCTTTCAAGAACCGCCGATCATTTTTTTTGGATGTCCCGCTACATGGAGCGGGCTGAAAACGAAGTTTCACCAAAATGCGGCCGGGCGCGAAGCGCCTGCGGGGTTTTCGGCCTTGAGGGAGTTGTCTGATGTTGTCCCGTACCGCCGATCACCTGTTCTGGATGTCCCGTTACATGGAGCGGGCCGAAAACACAGCTCGGATGCTGAATGTGAGCTACGAGACCTCGCTCTTGCCCCAGTCGGCTGCGGCCGTCGAAGCCGGGTGGGAGGGTCTTTTGTCCATCAGCGAGTTGTTGCCTTCGTACCTGGCTTTGTACAAAAGCATCAGCCCCCGCGATGTGATGGCCTTCATGGTGCGCGATGAAAACAACCCCTCGTCCATCTTGTCTTGCCTGCGGGCTGCGCGGGAGAACGCCCGCGCCGTGCGCGGGACGCTGACCACCGAGGTGTGGGAGACGCAAAACCAGACCTGGCTGGAGGTCAACCGCATGCTCAAAAACGGAGACTTTGAGCGCGATCCGGGCCAATTTTTTGAATGGGTGAAGTTCCGCTCGCACCTGTCACGCGGCGTGACGGTGGGCACCATGTTGATGGACGAGTCGCTTTACTTCATGCGCATGGGCACCTTTCTGGAGCGGGCCGATAACACGGCGCGGCTGGTGGATGTCAAGTTCCATGCCATGCAAAACGACTTTTTTGGCGCACCGCAATACGGCGCGCCTGAGAACGAAGCCTCGCAGGAATACGACTTCTACCACTGG
>JACCDS011512458.1_pt1 | contig 11849 bp, 11 predicted proteins | sample 7446441 | NCBI WGS metagenome assembly JACCDS01 (sample SAMN15323445, study PRJNA562643) | freshwater metagenome | isolation source: river surface water | place: USA:Blue River Watershed | collected 2017-08-17 | reverse complement strand
GCGGCACGCCGCTGGAGATCAACACCGTCGCGATCAATGACGGCATCACCACCGGCACCGAAGGCATGAAGACCTCGCTGGTCAGCCGCGAGCTGATCGCCGATTCGGTCGAGCTGGTCGCGCGCGGCCACATGCTCGATGGCCTGGTCACGATTTCCGGCTGCGACAAGACCATTCCCGCGATGGCGATGGCACTGGGCCGGCTGAACCTGCCGGGCCTGTCGTTTTACAGCGGCTCCATACTGTCGGGCAAGTGCACCAAGCCGTCGACACTGTTCGAAGGCCGCAAGCTGACGATCCAGGAAATTTACGAAGCGGTCGGCGCGTTCAATGCCGGCCGTATCGGCGAAGACGAGCTGCGTGACGTCGAAGACCACGCCTGCCCCGGCGCCGGCGCCTGCGGCGGCCAGTTCACTGCCAACACCATGGCGACCGCCAGCGCGATGCTGGGCATCTCGCCGATGGGCTTCAATGACATTCCGGCCGTCGATCCATCCAAGGGCGACGCCGCGTTCGAATGCGGCCGGCTCGTCATGGAGCTGGTGCGCGCCGGTATTACGCCGCGCACGCTGGTCACGCGCGAGAGCTTCGAGAATGCGATCGCCGGCGTGATGGCGACCGGCGGCTCGACCAATGCGGTGCTGCACCTGTTGGCGATTGCGCGCGAATTCGGCGTGCCGCTGGCACTGGACGATTTCGACCGCATTTCGCGCCGCACGCCGGTGCTGGCCAACATGCGCCCGTGGGGCCGCTTTACCGCGCCCGAAATGTTCGAGGCCGGCGGCATGCCGCTGGTGGCCAAGCGCCTGCACGAAGGCGGTCTGCTGCATTCCGATGCGCTGACCGTGTCCGGCCGCACGCTGGGCGAAGAGGCGCTGCGCGCGGTCGAGCGTGAGGGCCAGGAAGTGATCCAGCCGGCCAGCGCGCCGATCAAGCCGCAGGGCGGCCTCGCTATCCTGCGCGGCAATATCGCGCCGGGCGGCTGCGTGATCAAGCTCGGCGGCCAGAAAAAAATGCTGCACCGTGGTCCGGCGCGCGTGTTCGAGACTGAAGAAGCGGCGTTCGCCGCCATCAAGGCCGGCGCAATACAGCCGAACGACGTGATGGTGCTGCGCAATGAAGGCCCGCGCGGCGGCCCCGGCATGCGCGAGATGCAGCTGGTGACCGGCGCGCTGCAGGGCGCAGGCCTGGGCGACTCGGTTGCGCTGATGACCGACGGCCGTTTCTCCGGCGCCTCGCACGGTTTCGTGATCGGCCACATCGTGCCGGAAGCGGTCGATGGCGGCCCGATCGCCGCGCTGCGCGACGGCGACCTGATCGAGATCGATGTCGAGCAGCGCCGGCTGCAGGTCGCGCTGTCTGACGACGAACTGCGCGCACGGCTGGCCGACTGGACGCCGCCGCCGCCGCGCTACACCGACGGCGTGCTCGCAAAATTCGCGCGCCTGGTGACGGATGCGTCGCAAGGCGCGATCACCTCGGCGACCGCGCAGGCGCCGATTTATTTCGCCGCCCGCGCAGCGTCTGCCTCTGATTCAACACCCCCATCAACTTCTGTAAAGGAAACAGTATGAAACCCACCGCCGTCAAGCGTATCGGTCTGGTCAAGCGCCGCAAGGACATGACCTACGAACAATTCACCCAGCACTGGCTGACCGTCCACGCTGAGCTGTGCAAGAAGCTGCCGAACATGCGCCGCTATTCGGTGAACCTGGTGTCGCCGGAGCAGATCGAGACCTTCGGCTATGAAGGCTTCTCGGAGCTGTGGTTCGATTCGGCCGAAGCGCTGAAAGCGTCGCTGGAGAGCCCGGAAGGCAAGACCCTGCTGGCCGATCTGCCGAACTTCGTCGACAGCATCCATCCGCTCGTGGTGAACGAATACCACATGCTATGAGCGTTGCCTTCGATGCCGCCTCGGTCGATCGGCTAAAGATCGGCTTCATCGGCACCGGCCGCCTCGGCAAGGCGCTCGCGCTGTCCTTCATGGACCACGGGCTCTGCGTCGCAGCGGTTGGCAGCCTGACGCTGGACGAATCCGCGCCGCTGGCAGCGGCCATCCCCGGCTGCGCCAACGGCACGCCGCAACAGGTGATCGATGCCTGCGACCTGGTCTTCGTGACGACGGTCGATGGCGCGATCGAGCCGACGGCGAACGGCCTGCAATGGCGCGCCGGCATGGCCGCCGTGCATTGCAGCGGCGCGACTGAGGTGGCGGCATTGGCGAAGGCGGCGGCCGACGGCGCCATGACCGGCGGCTTTCACCCGATGCAGACTTTCGGCGACCCGGAAGCGGCGCGCCGCTCGCTGCCCGGCTGCACGATCACCATCGAGGCCGAGCCGCCGTTATACGGCGTGCTGCACGCGATCGCCACCCGGCTGGCCTGCCGCGTGAACTTGCTGCCGCCCGGCATGCGCGGGCGCTACCATGCGGCCGCCGGCTATGCGTCGCAGTTCATCAACGTGATCCTGCGCGAAGCGTCGGCCATCTGGCAGTCGTGGGGTGCGAACGAAGAGGATGCGGTGGCCGCGCTGCTGCCGCTGGTGCAGGGCACGCTGGCCTCGATCGCGGGCGCGGGCCTGGCGCGCGGCATGCCGGGGCCGGTGTCGCGTGGCGATGTCGTCTCGATCGACAAGCATCTGGCGTCATTAGCCGCGCTCGATGCGCCGCTGCAGCAGCTGTACCGCGAAATGTGCGGCCGCAGCATCGCGCTCGGGCTGGAAGCCGGCGGGCTGAATGCCGCGCAGGCACAGCAGTTGCGCGAGATGCTGGGGACCCACGGCTGACGGCGACGAAGAAAGCCCGGGCCTGCGCTGCAGGCCTGACACGGCGTCTCGGTTCGCCGGCCTGATGACGGCAAACCAGGATAGGGTTCGGCGCCTGGCGCCGGACCCGCTCAGGTATTCTGCTGCAGCTCTTCGGCCATCCAGTCGGCCAGTGCCAGCACATCGGCACGTCCGCGCACATGCGGGTTGAGCCACAGCACCAGCCGGTAAGGTCCGCGCAGAAAGCCGAAGGGCGCGACCAGCCGGCCTGACTCGAGCGCATCCAGCACCAGCATGCGCGGCACATTGGCGATGCCCAGTCCGCAGGCGGCTGCCTGGATCAGCAGGTAAAAATGCTCGAACTCTTCCTGCACTGACAAATTGACGTTCTCGGCACCGGCCGCGGCCGCCCATTGGCGCCAGCCCAGCGGCCGGCTGCGTGTGGCCAGCAGCCGCGCGCGCGCCAGGTCCGACGGATCGCGCAGCCCCACTTGCCGCAAATATTCCGGCGTGCAGACCGGCCCGACCCATTCGTCGGCCAGCTCGCGCACGATGATGTCTTCCGGCGGCGTGATCATGGTGTTGCGGATCGCCACGCTGATGTTGTCGCGGATAGGATCGCTGCCCCGGTAGTTCATGTTGAACTGCAGCGGCATGTCGGGATGGCGCTGCTGGAAGCGCGCGATGCGCGGCAGCAGCCAGAACATCATGATCGATTCGGAGCAGGAGATCGTGGCCGGCCCGGGCCTGACCTGTTCGACGCTGGCCTGGATCAGGCTGAAGGCGGTCGCCAGCCCCTCGGCCAGCCGCTGCCCTTCGGGCGTCGGTTCGCTGTTCTGCGCGCCGCGCTTGAGCAGCAGCACGCCGAGCGATTCCTCCAGCGCGCGTACATGCCGGCTGATCGCGCCGTGCGTGACCGCCAGTTCGTCGGCAGCGGCCGTCATGCTGCCGAGCCGCGCAACGGCCTCGAACGCACGCAGCGCATGAAGCGAAGGAGTGGTGGTCATGCTGTTTGTACCGTCTTACCGTGTTTGCCGTCTGTGAAGTCTGTGCAGGGGGTGTGAGCCAGGCTCACTGGGGGGCGAGTATAAATCGATTGTCCGCCACCGCCGAATCTTCCTACCATTCTCGCCATCATATTCATTGGCCAGGCATCCTGACCGGATGCACGGCACGAGGCAATGGCGCAGCCCGTGACATGGGAGCGCTGGGGAGATGCAGTTGATGTTACATAACGGCGCCGGCCGCCGCGACGAGTTTCGCGTGCGCTATTTCGTCGAGAGCGCAGTGCCGCTGCAACAAGCGGCCGAAGTAATCGCCGGCGAACAATCGAGCGGTACGTTCCTGTCCTTGCCCGGCGAGACGCAGGAACTGAAGGACCGTTTCCGTGCGCGCGTCACCCGCGTCGACACGCAGGCGCCGTCGATGGTACCGTCGCTGCACAGCGCCTGGGCGGCGCGGCGAGCAACGAACGGTCTGTTCCACCGCGGTGAGATCGAGATCGCTTTCCCGATCGAGAACGTCGGCCCCAACCTCAGCTCACTGATGGCCACGCTGGCCGGCAACCTGTTCGAGCTCGGCGAAGTCACCGCGCTGCGCGTGCTCGATATCGACCTGCCGGAAAGCTATGCGCGCCAGTTCCCGGGCCCGAAATTCGGCGTTGCCGGCACCCGCGAGAAGGCCGGCGTGCATGGCCGCCCCATCATCGGCACCATTATCAAGCCCAGCATCGGCCTGTCGCCTCGGCAGACGGCTGAACTGGTGGACGCGCTGTGCGCGGCCGACATCGATTTCATCAAGGACGATGAACTGATGGCCGACCCGCCGTACGCGCCGTTCGACGCACGGCTGGCCGCCGTGATGCCGGTGCTGCACAAGCATGCCGACCGCACCGGCCGCATGCCGATGTATGCGATCAATATCTCCGGCAGCATCGATGAGATGCGCCGCCGCCATGATGCGGTCGTCGCCCAGGGCGGCACCTGCGTGATGGCCAGCGCCAACTGGATCGGCCTGTCCGGCCTGCAGGACCTGCGCGAGCATACCCAGGTACCGATCCATGCGCACCGTAACGGCTGGGGCGCAATGACGCGCCACCCGGCGCTCGGTTATGAATTCCGCGTGTATCAAAAAGTGCTGCGGCTGGCCGGCGCCGATCAGCTGCACGTGAATGGCGTGCAGGGCAAGTTCTGGGAACCGGACGACTCCGTGATCGCATCGGCAGTCAGCTGCCTCACGCCGTTTGCCGGCGTCCTGCCGATCATGCCGGTGTTCTCTTCCGGCCAGTGGGCCGGCCTGGCGCCCGCGATCCACAGCGGGCTGCGCAGCAATGACCTGATGCACCTGGCCGGCGGCGGCATCATCGGCCATCCGGACGGCATTGCCGCCGGCGTCACCAGCATGCGCGAAGGCTGGGAAGCGGCGCACGAGGGCATTGCGCTCGAACAGTATGCGCAGAGCCGTCCGGCGCTGCGCGGCGCGCTCGCCAAGTTCGGAGCGCCCAGCGCATGAGCCAGCTGCACCACGCATTGAAGCTCGCGTTCTACGGCGACGATTTCACCGGCTCGACCGACGCGCTCGAGGTGCTGGCCTTCGCCGGCCTGCAGACCGCGCTACTGCTGAAGCCGCCGACGCCGGCGCTGCTGGCACACTTTCCGCCGCTCGACGCCATCGGCGTGGCCGGCGACAGCCGCGCGATGACGCCGGCCGAAATGGACGCTCATCTGCCGCCCGTGTTCGAGGCACTTGCCCAGTGCGGTGCGCCGATCGTGCACTACAAGGTCTGTTCGACATTCGACAGCGCGCCCGGCATTGGCAGCATCGGCCGCACGATGGAAATCGCGCAGCGCATTTTCCGCAACCGTTTCATTCCCGTCGTCGGCAGTACGCCGGCGCTGCAGCGCTATTGCCTTTTTGGCCATCTGTTTGCGCGCGCCGGCACCGACGGCCGTATTTACCGCATTGACCGCCACCCGATCATGAGCGTGCACCCGGTCACGCCGGCGGATGACAGCGACCTGCTGGTGCACTTCGGCCGCCAGACGGCGCTGCCGGTCGCACGGCTGGAGTTCCCGTCGCTTGAGGGCGGCCTGGCCTCGGCTCTCACCGCGCTTGACGGCGTGCTGATGCAGCAGCCGCAGGCCGTGCTGATCGACAGCGCTTCCGAAGCCCAGCTGACCACCGTCGGCGGGCTGCTGGAACAGCTGGCCGGGAAAGAAGCGCCGCTGTTCACGGTCGGCCCGTCCGGCGTCGAATATGCGCTCACCCAATGGTGGCGCGCGCACGGGCAGCTCGGCGCAAGCGACCCGGCCTATGAACATTTCGACGCTGCTGACCAGGTACTGGCGGTATCCGGCAGCGCATCGAAGCTGTCGATGCAGCAGATCGATGCGGCGCTGGCCGCCGGTTTCCAGGGCATCGCGATCGACGCGGTCGCGCTGCTCGACGACGCCGGCTGGCAGGCTGCGGCCGATGCGCTGGTGGCCGAGGTGCTGTCGGCACTGGCGACCGGTGGCAGCGTGATCCTGCACACCGCGCGCGGTCCGGACGATCCGCGCATCGAGACGACGCTGGACGCCTTGCGCGCACGCGGCTGGAGCACCGAGCGTGCGCGCCAGGAAGGCGGCCGCCTGCTGGGGCAGCGGCTGGGTCTGGTCGTGCGCTCGATCATGCAGCAGCGGCCGTTGCGGCGCCTGCTGCTGTCCGGCGGCGACACCTCGAGCCAGGTGACGCAAGCGCTGGCGCCGGCCGGCCTGGTGGTGGCGGCGCGGCTGACGCGCGGCGCGCCGCTGTGCCGCTTCGTTGCGCCCGGCGAGCCATGGCTGGACGGCGTCGAGGTCGCACTGAAGGGCGGCCAGATGGGCGATGCGAATTTCTTTGAGACCGCACGTGCCGGCCTGGGCCGGACTGCCTGAAACGTACCGATCACCCCCAATTTTTTACAGCGCTTCGACAAGAAGCACACAGGCCGGCCACAAGCCGGCCGATATCCAGAGGAGCAAGCAATGACAAAGATCGTAATCCTGGGCGCCGGCGGCAAGATGGGCTATCGCTGCTCGTCGAACCTGATCGACGCGCCGTGGCAGGTGTCACATGTGGAGGTCAGCGCAGCTGGCCAGGAACGACTGAAGCCGCTCGGCATCACCTGCAGCGCAGCGGAAGACGTGCTGCCTGAGGCAGACGCCGTGATCCTGGCGATCCCGGACAACGTGATCGGCCGTGCCACCCACCAGCTGGTGCACCTGTTCAAGCCGGGCGCGATCCTGATCGCGCTCGACGCCGCCGCGCCGTTCGCCGGCGAACTGCCGGACCGCGCCGACCTGTCGATCTTCGTCGCCCATCCTTGCCATCCGTCGATCTTCAATGATGAGAGCGATCCCGAGGCGCGCCGCGATTACTTCGGCGGTGTCGCTGCCAAGCAGAGCATCGTCTGCGCGCTGATGCGCGGACCGGAGGCCCACTACGAGCTGGCCGCTGAGATCTCGAAGCGCATGTATGCGCCGGTGATCGAGGCGCACCGCGCCACCGTCGACCAGATGGCGATCCTCGAGCCGGTGCTGTCGGAGACGATCTGCGCCACCTGCCTGACCGTGATCCGCGAGGCGACCGATGAGGCCGTGCGCCGCGGCGTGCCCAAGCAAGTCGCGCACGACTTCATCCTCGGCCACCTGAACGTCGAACTGGCGATCCTGTTCGATCAGATGCCGGGCGTGCGCATGTCCGACGCAGCCAACCGCGCGGTCGACCGTGCGAAGAAAGAGATCTTCGTGCCGGACTGGAAAAAGGTGTTCGAGCCGGCGGCGATCGAAGAGAGCATCCGCATGATCACCCAGGTCGAGAACTGATCGGCGCTGCCGGCCAGGAAAAACAGCTAGGCAACAAAGGATATTGATATGTTGAAAAAAGAAGTCGCCCGGGGCGAACTGGGCAAAGTGATCGTGATGGATTCGATCACCAAAGTATCGAAGGACGACGAAGGCCAGGTCGTGGTGTCGGCGTCGCACGGCGGCAGCAGCTCCGGCGAGTTCGCGCTCGAAGTGCCGCTGAAGGCGGTGTTCTTCAACGACGCCGGCGTCGGCAAAGAGAACGCCGGCATCGCCGCGCTGGACATGCTGCAGTCGCGCTCGATCGCGGGCGGCACGGTGTCGCACCTGAGTGCGCGCATCGGCGACTCGCAGGACATGTGGGACCACGGCGTCATCTCGCACCTGAACGACGCAGCACTCGCGCTTGGCCTGCAGGTCAACGAACGTCTCGACGTAGCGCTCAGCCGCCTCGTGAAGGCCTGACCTCGCCGGCCGGCCAAAGATTTTCCCCCCGCTTCACCGTTTTATTGCATCACTGTTTTACGGCATCACCGCTTCACTGCTTTATCGCTTGACCTGTTGTACTAAAAATCTTCAAACCACAGAGGAGATACCATGAAAGCAAAACTCTTGAGCCTGACCCTGGCCGCCTCCATCGGCGCAGGATTCGCCTCGGCCGCACTGGCCGCCGGCCCGACTGTGTCCGATCTCGTCAATGACGCGAAAACCCCGGGCAACGTCACCACCTACGGCATGGGCTACGGCCAGCAGCGTTATTCCACGCTGAACCAGATCAACCGCAACAACGTCAAGAATCTGGCGCCGGTGTGGACCCTGAGCCTGGAATCGAACCAGCCGCAATCGCAGCAGCCGCTGCTGATCGACGGCGTGCTGTACCTGCCGACCGTGAACGCCACGCTGGCCGTTGACGCACTGACCGGCAAGCAGCTGTGGAAGACCCCGCTGGACCTGCCGGAAGACGTGTACAACGCGGTCTGCTGCGGCAACCACAACCGCGGTGTGGCAGCTCTGGATGGCGTGATCTACCGCACCGTGATCGACGCGTCGATCATTGCGCTGGACATGAAGACCGGCAAGCAGCTGTGGAAGACCATGGTCGAAGACTATAAGCAGGGCTACTCGCTGACCGTTGCTCCGGTCATCGCGAACGGCGTGCTGGTCACGGGTATCTCGGGCGGCGAATACGGCATTCGCGGCTTCATCGATGGTTACGATCTGAAGACCGGTAAGAAACTGTGGCGTCGTTTCACCACGGCCGCTCCGGGCGAGCCGGGTGGCGATACGTGGCCGGGCGAGACGTACAAGCGCGGCGGCGGTTCGACCTGGATCACCGGTTCGTATGATCCGGAGCTGGATCTGGTCTACTGGGGCACCGGCAACGGCGGCCCGTGGAACCCGGCGTTCCGCGGCGGCATGGACAACAAGTACATCGCTTCCGTGCTGGCCATCAAGCCGAAGACCGGTGAGCTCGTCTGGCACTATCAGTGGTCGCCGAACGATGCTTACGACTATGACGGCGTGAACGAAAACGTCCTGATCGACATCAAGGTCGATGGCAAGGCCCGCAAGGCGCTGGTGCACGCTGACCGTAACGGCTTCCTCTACGTGCTCGACCGTACCAACGGCCAGCTGATCGCCGCCAACAAGTTCGTCGACCGTGTCGACTGGGCCAAGGGCATCGACATCAAGACCGGCCGTCCGATTGACTCCGAGATGACCGCACGTCATCGCAAGTCGCTGGTGATGGAAAAGTCGGATGAGGTCTGGCCGTCGGCACTGGGCGGCAAGAACTGGAGCCCGATCGCTTACAACCCGGAAACCAACACCGTGTTCGCCAACACGCTCAACTTCGGTATGGGCTACCGGAACATGGAGCAGGATTGGAAGCGTGGTCAGTTCTGGCTGGGCATGGACTTCACCGGTTTCGTCTACGATGCCAAGCAGCCGCGCGGCTACCTGAAGGCGCTGGATCCGCTGACGGCGAAAGAGAAGTGGCGCGTGCCGCTGGCTATCCCGAACTTCGCCGGCGTGATGGCGACCAAGGGCGGCCTGGTGTTCACCGGCACGATGACGGGCGAGTTCGTTGCACATGACGACCAGACCGGCAAGAAGCTGTGGCAGTTCCAGACCGGCTCGGGCATCGTGTCGATGCCGATCACCTGGGAAAAAGACGGCAAGCAGTACATCACCGTGGCCTCTGGCACGGGCGGCGCGTACGCACTGTACTCGGGCGACGAGCGCCTGAAGAGCGTGCCGACCGGCTCGTCGCTGTGGACGTTCGCTCTGAACTAATCCGCTGACGCCGTAGTGCACGCGGGGCGATCCGTCTTGGATCGCCCCGCTGTGCGCAGGAGATACCAAGAACAGCTCCGCCGTTTGCGACGGACAACCTGCCGGCAGGGATCCTCATCTCCGGCCGCCAGCTGTGAGTCTCCCCGAACAGTTTGCCCGCAGATCCGGGGGGATCTGCGGGCATTTTTTGTTGGGGCTTGTGGTTCATAGTCGCTAAGAACGCCTTGTTTGCTGTGAAGCGACTAGGGGGACTTGGACTGAATTTCATCGCGCAGCCGTCAGTCGTATCGTTGTGGAGTCGCCGACATGGGCTGTCCACAGCGGCTGTCAGCTCCCCGTCTGCGGCCTTGCGCTATCCTCGCCGTTTGCCGTATTTCGGCATACCGTTGCCGAGGAAAGGATCGCAATGCCCCTGTCCACCGACCTGTCGTCTACCGACGATTGCCTGTTTTGCCGCCTGATCCGGGGCGAGATTCCGGCGACCCGCGTCTGTGAAGACGAGCTGACGCTGGCCTTCATGGATATCGGCCAGGTGAACCCGGGCCATGTGCTGGTCGCCGTGAAACGGCATGCGGCGAACCTGCTGGAAGTGACGCCCGAGGAAGCGGCGGCAGCAATGCGCACCGCGCAGCGAGTGGCGCTGGCCGTGCGCGCGGCGTTCGATCCGCCCGGTCTCTCGCTGTATCAGATGAACGGCAGGGAGGGCGAACAGACGGTATTCCACTTTCATTTACATGTGCTGCCGCGCCATGCGGACGATGGCGTCGGCCTGCTGTGGCCGCGCAAAGACCCGCCGCGCGAACAGCTCGAAGCCTGTGCAGCGCGCCTGCGAGCCGCGCTGGACGGCGGCTGAGCGGATCGTCGGTCTGACGCGGAAGCTCGATGAGGCTGCCGGCGACATGCTGTTAATAGGTATACAATAAATACCTATTGTGCCCTTGCCCGGTCCGCCGCTGCCCGGGGCCGTCCTGTCGGCTCTGCTATGCTTGCCCGGCCTTTATTGTTTCTATCACGAAGTTTCATGAAAAAAATCCTGTTCTCCGCGGCGTTGCTCGTTGCAGCCGCCAGCGCGCATGCCGAATGGCAGCGCATCGAAGCGCCGTTCACCGATGTCACCCTGTATGTCGACCATGAGTCGGTGAAGAAGGTGGGCGATCGCCGCGTCATGCTGTACCACATCCTCGACTACAAGACGCTGCAGCAGCGTGACGGCCGCGAGTTCCGCTCCGAGATGTTTCGCAATGAGTATGACTGTAACAAGTCGACCTTCAACGAGATGGGGCACACCTGGCACAAAGGCCAGATGGGCGGCGACAAGATGGTTCATTTCAGCGAGGGTGCCTGGTACTGGACCCAGCCGGAGGCTGGCAGCATCGCCGAGGCGCTGCTGAAGCACGCTTGCAGCATCTACTGATGCCGGTCGCCGGATTTCCGCCGGCGACGATGTAGCACCTTTCAGACCCTTCAGTGCTGTGTGCCGCGCTCAGTCGGCACGCAGCGCCTGCGAGCGCCAGCGCATCTCAGCAGGCGCACGGTCGCCACCCGTCCGGCCCGACGGTCGTTTCAGCGCACGCGCGATCTGCTCCGCCTCGAGACGGATCTCGCGCAGCTGCCCGGTCAGCGGGTTGGTCTGGCCGATGAAATGCAGCCCGGGTGCATCGGCATGCGTCTGCGCACCGGCCACCACCGGCCGGCCATCTGCTTGTATGAGCCCCGGCACATCGATCAGTGTATCCAGCCCGCTGCGAAAGCCCGTGCCGGTGCGGGCCTGTCACCTGACGGTCATTTTTTGGTCATCAAACTTACATCGTATTGAAAAATAGAACTGTTTGAATGTGGGCTTTCGACAAGGAGACCCGCATGGCGCTTTCACTCACTGGCAACCAGCAGCTCGATCTTTCCGTCCTTGACAGCATCGGCCTGGCCGGCGCGGAGATTTCCGCCTACGATCCGTCGAGCCGGAATTTT
>JACCDS011657898.1_pt1 | contig 11851 bp, 7 predicted proteins | sample 7446441 | NCBI WGS metagenome assembly JACCDS01 (sample SAMN15323445, study PRJNA562643) | freshwater metagenome | isolation source: river surface water | place: USA:Blue River Watershed | collected 2017-08-17 | reverse complement strand
GGCGGCGACGGGCCTGCGCGCGGCCGAACCGGCCCCCGCGGCGGCGGCGCCGGCGGATTCCGCGGCGTTGTTCGAGTTGGGGCGGCAGCTGTTCGAGCAATTGCCGGAGGCGGTGAAGGCGCAGTACGATTTTCCCACGCGGGCCGAATGGGACGCGAAGTTCGCCAGGATCCAGCAGGTCCTGGCGGGTGATTCGCTCGGCGAACTGGCGGCGCTGGCCCCGGAGGCGCGGCAGGGCTTGGTGATGCTGCGGTTGTTGCCCGAGTACGAAGATCTCGCGGCGTGGCTGGAGCAGCGGCTCGACGAGATCGAGGCGGCGCAGGCGATCACTGCGCCGCGCCCACCGGTGGCGCCCGCGCCGCCGCTGCGTCCCGACGCGCCGCGGCCGGCGGTGCCGTACCAGCCGGTGCCGCACTACCAGGCTTGGCTGGAGCGCGTGCGGAACCGGCCGCCGCCGGCGCGCGCGGCGCAGCTGCTGCCGGTGTTGCGGGCGGCGTTTGCGGCGGAGGGCGTGCCCGTGGAATTGGTGTGGTTGGCGGAGGCGGAGAGTTCGTTCAATCCGGCGGCGCGCAGTCCGGTGGGCGCGAAGGGACTTTTTCAATTCATGCCGGACACGGCGAAGGCGATGGGGCTGGCGACGTTTCTGCCGGACGAGCGGACGGATCCGGCGAAGTCGGCGCGCGCCGCGGCGCGTTACCTGCGGGCCCTGCACGGGCGTTTCGGCAATTGGGCGCTGGCGCTCGCCGCGTATAATGCGGGCGAAGGACGCGTGAGCCGGCTTTTGGCGGCGAAGGGGGCGCAGTCGTTCACCGCGATCGCCGAGGCGTTGCCGGCGGAGACGCGCATGTACGTGCCGAAAGTCTGCGCGTTGATCGCGACGCGGGCGGGCGTGCCGCCGGAGCGGATTGCGCCGCCGCGGAAAAAGTAGGCCGCGGCCGGTCCCGGCTTAGCCCAACGCCTGCAGTTGAGAGAGAGCTTGGCTGTGAGTTGGAGCAAAACCGCCAGGTTCGTCAGGTTGCCGGCTTCGGCGGCGTTTTCTGCGGCTCGGCGGATCGATCTCTCGACCCTCAACTTTCAACTCTCAACTCTCAACTGCATGATTCCGGCTTACGGCGCCTCGATGTAGCCGTGCCGGATCGCGTAGTGGACGAGCTCGGCGGGTTCGCGCAGGCCGAGTTTGTCTTTCAGCTGCGAGAGATGGTTCTGGACGGTCTTGGCGCTGACGCCGAGGTGATCCGCGACGGCCTTGGGATTTTCGCCGCGGGCGAAGGCCCGCAGGACCTCGCGTTCGCGGGAGGTGAGGTTGACGGCGACGGCGCGGCTTTCGTCGACCATCTTGTCGACGAGCAGGCGGGCGCTGGCGGGGCAGTAGTATTTTTCGCCGGCGGCGACGCGCCGCATCGCTTCGCGCAGCGTGGAGAGATCGGAGCGCTTCATCACGAAGCCCTGTACCCCGAGGGAAACGGCTTCGCGGACAAGGTGGCCCTGCTCGTTCGAAGAGATGAAGAGCCAGCGGGTGCGCGGCAGTTTCGGGCCGACGTTCCGGACGAGATCGAAACCGCGGCCGTCGGGCAGCATCCAGTCGATGATCGCGAGATCGGGTTTTTCCCGGAGCAGGGCGGCGGCGCCTTCGGCGACATTGGTGCAATCGGCGGCGAGGGCGAAGCCGGTTTCCTCTTTGATGAGAAACGCGAACAGCTGCCGCACCATGGTGTGGTCCTCGACGATGACGATGCGGACGGGCGGACGTTCGGTCATGGGTCAAGAATAGCGGAACGGGGCGGCAGCTTGCGCGGGAGTTCGGGAAAGGGAACCGGGAAATCTTCCCGAACTCGGCTCCGTCCGTTCCCACGTATTTTGCCGCGCCGGAAGGTACAGTGGCGGCAATGAACTCCCCGCATTCCCCCGCGCCATTGGATCGGCCCGAGTTTCCGGATCCCTTGACCGGCAGCAGCCGCGACTTCCTGACCCGGCCGGAGCCGGATCTCGCGGCCAAGGCCGTCGCATTTTCCCGCTGGCACGATGCACGCATCGGTTTCGGCGGTTTTCCTTACGCCAAACGGCTGACCGGGGCGCCCGCGCCGCGGACGACGTTACGGTTGCTCGACGGCTCGCTGCAGGAGGGCCTGAACTTTTCCTCCCAGGATTATCTCGGACTGGCTTCGCATCCCGCGGTCAAGGCGGCCGCCTGCGCCGCCGTCGGCTGCTACGGGGTGCACAGCGCCGGTTCCTCGGCCTTGGCCGGGGAAATGGATTTGGCCGGGCCGGTCGCGGCCGGGTTGGGGGAGTTGTTGCGCATGCCGCATGTCACGCTGTTTCCCACCGGCTGGGCCGCCGGCTACGGCGTCGTGCGCGGCCTGGTGCGGGAAACGGACCATGTGGTGATCGACCTGCTGGCGCACAATTGCCTGATGGAAGGGGCGCTCGCGGCGACGCGGAAGGTCGTGCCGTTTCTCCACCTTGATGTCGCGCATGCGCGGCAGAAACTGGCGGGGATCCGCGAACGCGAGCCGCGGGCGGGGATTCTGCTGGTGACGGAAAGTCTGTTTTCGATGGATGCGGACACGCCGCGGATCGCGGCCTTCCAGGATCTCGCGGACGAATTCGGCGCCCGGCTGCTGGTCGATGTGGCGCACGATCTGGGCTGTCTCGGCGAGACCGGGGGCGGGCAGCTCGAGCGGCAGGGTTGCCTCGGCCGGGTGGATCTCGTGATCGGCAGTTTCTCCAAGACCTTCGCGAGCAACGGCGGTTTTGTCGGCTGCCGGGATCGGGCGGTGCACGACTACCTGCGGTACTTTGCGCCGTCGAATACGTTTTCCAACGCGCTCGGTCCGGTGCAGCTGGCGGTGGTGGCCGAAGCGCTGCGGATCGTGCGTGCGGAGGAAGGGGGCGTCCGCCGGGCGGCGTTGCTGCGGGCGGTGCACGCGTTGCGCGGCGGCCTGGTCGCGCACGGGGTGAAGGTGCTCGGTGCCGCTGCGCCGATCGTGCCGACGTACATCGGGTCCGCGGCGGCGGGCCGGCGGGCGGTGAAGCTCTGCGGCGAGCGCGGGGTATTGGTGAATCTGGTGGAGTTTCCCGCGGTGGCGCGGAACGCGTCGCGCTTCCGGTTGCAAGTCATGGCGACGCACACGCCCGAGGAATGCGAAACGGCGGCGCGCGTGGTGGCGGGCGCGCTGGAGGAGGCGCAGGCGGCGGAGGCGCCGGGTGAATCTTCCGCGGCGTGAACTCCCCATTCGATCCGGGACCGAGGGAAACGCGTTTGGCGCAAGGGGCGTCGGCTAGGTCGGGAGTTCGGGAAAGGAAACCGGGAAATCCTCCCGAACCCGGCTGCTTCCGTTCCCACGCAATCCGTGTGCCCGGGAGGTACAGTGAGGCTGCGATGAAGAGCCGATCGGTTGCTAACCCTGCGCCGCGGTTCGCGGCCGTACCGGGAAACCTCCGGTTCGGACGACGACCGGAAAATGCGGGGTGGGTGGAGTGCAGACGGGTTCGGACGCCGGGAGGGTCCGGCCGATGACGCATAAATTCGGAGTTTCAGCTTGGCCCGTCCCCGGGGGCGCATCATGGCCGAAACGCGCGAAGCGCGGATTGCGGGTGACACAGTTGCTTGGCGAGCCGGCACGTTTGCTGCGGAGGAAGCGAATTTCCGCCGTGGTCTTCAGGCCGGGTTTTGTACCCCGCTTGCCCGCTTGGCGGCATCCTCCGGTATCCGGCGGCTGCAATCCGGATTCGATTTCAACCGTATCGTACTATGTCACTTCCTCCCACCCCGTTTGCCTTGGACCCGGCAGTCGTAAACCGCTACTTCAGCATTCCCAAACGGGCGGATAGCCGCCGCGCCTTCCTGAGCTTGGACGCGTCGGCTGAACTGCCGGATTCGCGCCGCGTCACCGAGGAAACCTTGGCTTTCCTCGAGAACATCCAGGGGAACATCCTGAGTCCGCACAAGCTGCCCTACAGTGAACTGCTCTTTTTCCGCCATGAAGGCACGGCGGCGGAAATCCGGGACTACTTCGGGCGGGCGGAAGGCGAGATCACCGATGCGCTGGTGCAGCACGGCTGGACTGTGCCCGGTTCCCCGGCGGCGCGGACGTTTGCCGGTTTCGGGCTGACGTCCGCGGGCATCGCCGCAGCGGGCTGCCGGCTGCCGTCGGAGCGAAACGGGGCGTTCCGGGAAGGCATGTACCGGCGCCGGGGTGGCCTGAAGGACGGCGACTGGCCGGAGCCTGAGCTTTCGGGGGAGAGTCCGGCGGGAGCCATCCATGGCCTTTGGTTGCTAGCGGCGTCTACGCCCGAACTGCTGGCCAACCGCAAGGCCGAGCTCCTCGCTGCCGGCGGTGCTCCGTTGCGGATCGTAGTCGAGCAAAGCGGTGTGATTCTGCGCAATGCCGCCGGCCGCGCGGTGGAGCCCTTTGGTTTCCGGGACGGCATCAGTATGCCGCAGTTTTTCCAGGGTGGCCGGCAACCCGAAGCTCTCGTCAACCTGCCGCTCAATCACGTCCTCAGCGATGCGAACGATGACGAGCGAGGAGGTTCGTTCATGGTCTATCGCAAACTCCGGCAGGATGTCGCTGCATTCCGGAAGTTCGAAGCGGAACTCGGCCGCGTTCTGATTGAGGCGGGCCGCGATCCGAACGATGCCGCGCGGCTGCTGGTCGGGCGCCGGCGCGACGGCTCGCCGCTGGCCGAAGCCGGAAACGAAGGCCGCGGCGGCGGCCTTGACCGGTTTGATTTCAAGGGCGACCGCGAAGGCCGGCGGTGCCCGTTTCATGCCCATATCCGGAAAGCCAATCCGCGTTCCACGGTCGGGCTGGTCCCGCCGGAATCCGACATGGAGCTCCGGGTTCAATTTGTGCGCCGGGGGTTGGTTTATGGCACAGGTGGAAACACGCGGTACGATCCGGATGCCGCTCCACCCGACGATACGGGTCTGCTGTTTGTCGGCTACATGGCGGAGATCGCGGATCAGTTTGAAATCATGCAGGCGAATTGGCTGAGCCAGGCCGAGGCGAAGGCCGATCCCGCGAGCCACCCGGATCCGATCCTGTTCGGCGGGCGCCCGGGCAATCGGCAATGGTCGTGGCCTGAGCTTGGGCCCGGGGAACCGTCGCTGCCGCTGCCCGCATTCGTCGAAACGCGTGGTGGATCCTATCTCTTCGTGCCGCCGCGCCGCTGGCTGCGGCGGCCGCCGATCGCCCCGGCCCCGTCCCGCGCATGACCGATTTCCTCCCGGCCGCTTGGCAGCTGCAGCTGGAAGCGCTGTGTGCGCAGCAGGATTATCTCTGGTTTGTCGCTTTCGTTCTGGCCGCCGGAGTGCTCTGGGTTTGGTGGCAGCATCCGGAGCGCCGGGCCCGCACTGCGGCGGCCTGGGCCGCGGCGGCGGTGCTGTTGCACAGCGCGGCGGCGATCGTCGCTTTCCTGACTCCCTACAACGAACGCAGCCGGCCGTTGCCCTCGGAGTTGCCGCCAAACCTGGGTTCGGAAATGATGATGGCGGCGGCGGCCGGTTTGGTGGCCGGCGTTTGGTGGTGGCGGCTCGCCGGGCTCGGCGTCCTGCGGAGGTCGATCCGCGGCGCCGGGTTGGCCCTGATCGGCGGGCTGTGGCTGCTGCATTTCGACCGGCCGACCGCCGGAGGCTGGAGTTTGGCGGGAGTTTTGACGCTGCTTTGGGGTTGGAACCGGTGGGGTAAACGGCCCGATCCATCGATCCGCGGAGGAGCTTGGTTCGTGGCCGGAATCTGGCTCTCGCCGTGGGGGCCGCTCGCGGCTTCGGCCAATCTGCTGCACCGCTGGGGCGACTGGAGCGTGCTGTGCTTGGTCTGCCCGCTGCTCTTGGCCGGGGCGCAAGTTGCCGGCTTGTCCGCTTTGTTGGGCGAGGCGCTTGCGCGTTTGCCGGAAGATCGCCGCCGTGAACTGCGCCGCTCGGCGCGACCTTTCTTGGCGGGCGCCGGGTGTTGGCTCGCGGTCGGCCTCGTGATTGCCGCGATTGCTTCGCGCAGCGCCCGGCAGTCGTTCGAGTCGGCGGCGCTCAACCGGGTGTCGATTGCCGCGGCCTTGTTTCCGCCGGCCGGGGTGACCGAAGCACTCGGTCCGGCCTTTGCCCCGGTCGCGTACCGTCAGTACCTGAATGCCGCGGGTCAGAAGACCGAGGTTTTCCGCTCGCCGAGCACCGGGACGGCGGCGTTGCGCCCGGCCATGGATCACCTTCGGCGGTTGTTTCGGCTCAATCCGGACGTCACGTACGTGCACATCGTGCGGCCGCATGACGGGAATCTGTTTGCCGCCATTCCGCTGGCCTGGATGCCCGGAGGTCCGGGGGACGTGTATCCATTGCGGCGGCTCCACGACGGAGAAAGCGCGCTCTGGCGCCGGCGGATTCCGCATACCGATCTGGGCACGACGGCCAACGGGGTGGTCTTCGCCGTCCGGGCGCCGATCCTGCCGGCGGACCGGGCGTCGGCCGGCTGGCTCCAGTTCGACTTCACGCTTTGGACTTGGGCGGCGGCCCAGGCGCAGACGCGTTTGCTGGCCTTTGCCGTGGTGTTTCTGGGCCTCGGTCTGCTCGCGTTGTGGTTCTTGCGACAATGGCGCGGGTACGAACGGGAAGCGGCCCTGCGGGCGGCCGCGGCGGCCGAGCAAGCCAACCGCCTCAAATCGACCTTCCTCGCCAATGTCAGCCACGAGCTGAGGACTCCGATCCAGAGCATCCTCGGCTATGCCGAGTTGCTGCAGGTCGATCTGCGGGGCGAGGTCGAGAAATCGCGGCTGCGGGCGCTGCTCCAGCACGGCGAGTTGATGGTCCGGTTGGTCAACGATCTGATCGACCTCGGGGCGCTCGAAAGCGGGGCGTTCCAAGTGACGGAAAAGCCTTTCGCCTTCCGGCAATTGGCGGAAGAGGTGGTGCAAAGCCTCACTCCCTGGGCCGAACGCAAAGGACTGAAACTGGGGTGTGTCATCGGCGAGCGGGTTCCCGCCTGGGTGGAATCCGATCCCGAGCGCATCCGGCAGATCCTGCTGAATCTGGTCGGGAATGCCGTGAAGTTCACCGAACGCGGCCGCGTCGATGTGATGATCTCTGCGGCCGAGGATGCCGGCGAATTCCGCGGCGTCGAAATCGTGGTGCGCGACACCGGCCCGGGCATTCCGGATCTGCAGCGCCTCCGGCTCTTCGCGCCGTTCTCGCGCTTGGCCAACGCCGGCCGGGCCGAGGGGACCGGGCTGGGCCTGGCGCTGACGGCCGGGCTGTGCCGGCGGCTGGGCCACGGGCTCGAAGTGGAAAGCGACGGGCGCACGGGCAGTCTGTTCCGCGCGACGCTGCGGGTGCGGCCGAGCCGGGCGCCGTCGCCGCCGAACCCGGCGGCCCGGGCGAGCTTGACCGGGATGCGCATTCTGGTGGCGGACGACAACCTGCTCGTGCGCGACCTGTTCGTTGCCTACCTCTCGGGACTGGGGGCGGAGTGCAGCGCGGCGAGCGACGGCCAGGCGGCACTGGCCCGGATGGCCGAATTCAAACCCGACGCGGTGATTTTGGATCTGGCTATGCCGGACCTCGGGGGCTGCGCCGTGGCGCGCGAGCTGCGGGCGGGCGGCAGTCGCGTGCGGCTGGTCGGAGTCAGCGCGCATGCCGGAGCGGCGGAGCGGGCGGAGGCGCTGGCCGCGGGGATGGACGTGTTTCTCTCCAAACCGGTCGAGCTCGCGGCGTTGGCCCGGGCCCTGGGACCGGTGCAGATCGCGAAGCCGGCGGACAGTTGGGATGAACGGCGTGCCTTTTGGGAAGCGATGTTCCGGGACGAATTGCCCGCGGAGATCGCCCGCATCGAGGCGGCGTTGGGCGGACCCGATTGGGTGCTGTTGGCGCATCGCGCGCACTATTTGAAGAACAGTGCCGCGGTCGTCCGCGACGACGCGCTTTTTGAGGCTTGCGGCGAACTTGAGACCGCCGCCCGCGGGGCCGATGCCGCCGCCGCGGCCGCCGCGCTTGCCCGATGCCGCAACGCCAGCGCCGGGTGGCGCGAGGATCCGGCTCCTGCTTTCCGGTCGCCGTCGCGACCGGCCTGAAACCAACCGTCAGCCCCTCCCATCGATGTCCTATATGCTTCCGCTCGCCGACCGCCTGATCGTGGTCGAACTCACCGCCGCCGGTACCGTGCGCCCGTTTGTCCAACGCCGGGAAAACGGCGTCGTCACCGTCCCCGATTCCCTCGCCCGTCTGGCGGAACTGGCCGCCGGCCAACGTGCCACGTTCGAAGTTTCGGTGCCGAACCAGGAAGAGAGGAGAAATTCCGGGATGGTGACCCACGAACTTTCAAGCTGGGGACCCAAGGAGTATCTTTTCACGAGTGCCTATTTCCTCGGTGTCACGTGGCCGTTCGGCCAGGAAGTCGCCACCGCCGGGCCCAGCCCGATGTCCCCGCATACCGACAAAATCACCTACACGTTCGAGCAAGTCGCGCGGCGATTCGAAGGCGCGGATGTTCCGGTCTGGAATCTCAGATGGATGGCCGAGGCCGGGCGCACCCGGGCCGACGGTTCCGTGGATGTAGTGGCGGACGGCGGCGGTTCCTGCGTCTACGTGGTGCTGCGTCTCGCCCCCGGCGCCCAGGGCTCGATCAAGTTCCGGGATCTGGAATTCGAAGGCCGGACGGAATTCTGACGCGGGCGGAAGCGTGAGCGCCGCGGCGCCCGGGCTCCGCTCCAAGGCGGTCGTTATCGATCCCGTGGCTTTTGCGTCGCATCTCCCGGCGGCGGCGTTTTTTTCCGGACATGGGATTTTTCGACCGCTTTTCCGGCAAAAAACCGACCTCTGCGCCTGTTCCGGCCCCGGCTGTTCCGACGGTGGCGTCGTCGTCGCCGGCCGCCAACCCGGAGGTTCCGGCGGCCGCCCCGGCCGGCTCCCCGGTCGGCAGCAAGGCGCGCATCGCGGCCGCGCGTGAGAAGCTCGAAATGAAGGACCTCGCCGGCGCGGTTGCGATTTACGAAGAGGTCCTCGCGGCGGCCGGCGATCGCGCCGACGTCCTCGTCGCGATTTCCGGCGACCTCGGTTCCCACGGCCACGTGGCCCCGATCATCGAATTGATCGCCCCGCGCTACGCGGCCGACCGCCACGGTCCGGCGACCGGTCTCAATTTGCTCCAGGCCTATCTCGCGGTGCGCAACCCCGACGCCGCGCAGCATGTGCTCGATATTCTCTTCGCGCTCGGCCGGCCGGAATTGGAAGACCGGCTGCACGGTTTCTCCAACGCCATCGCCGAGTTGCTCGCCTCGCCCGATCAGGTGGCCGGCCAACCCGGCGGCGGCGCGCCGGGCGACGCCCCGAAGATCGGCCTGATCACGCTCAGCAAACCCGTCTGGTTCTACGGTCTCGAACCGCTCGCGGCGCAGGTGCTGCCGCCGAAGGAAGGCCGGCTGCGGCGCCTCGCCTTCGCGCAACTCGCGCTGCCCGGCTACGGCGACAAAGCCGCCGAACGCGCCAAGCAGCCCGAGGACGAACTCGGCCGCCTCTCCCGCGCGCTGCCGCTGTGGTTTGCGGAGACGTTCTACTTTTCCGCCGCCTACGCGTCCGTCGCCGCCATCGGCCTCGTGACGCCGCCCGAAGGCCCGGCGGGCAACCATCCGGTCATCTTCGGCGCCGAGTGGACCACAGAGAATCTGCGCCAGCTCGTCGAATCCAGCAGCGAGGGCCTCGACTACATCGTGACCGGTGCGCTGCGCGCCACGGCCGGCGACTACGAAGTCGTGCTGCGGGTTTGGGAAGTGAAGTCGTTCCGTGAGCGCAAGACGTTCACGATCCGTTGGACGCCTTCGACCGCCGACGCGGCCCTGACCCAGCTGCACACGCAAGTGCGCACGTACATGGAATGGTCGCCCAACAGCGCCGCCTTCGCGTACATCATGCCCTCGCAACCGCGGGCCTGGCTGGAAACGCTCGGCGCTTCGCTCGGCTTGTTCCTCGCCGAGAAGACGTTGTTGCCGCGCGAGATTCTGGCGCCCGTGGCGGCCGATCTGCAGGCCGCCGGCGCCCGGGCCGCGGGGGGCGAAGGCGCCTCGCTGGCCTACCTGACCCTGCGGGCCCGCGCGGCCAAGCTCGGCGAGCCCACGCCGGCCGGCCTCGCGCTGGCACGTTCGCCGCTTGTGCAGCAGGCGGAAAAACTCACGGCCTGATCCGCATGTCCGCCCGCACCTTCGATCTCCGGATCGTCGCCCAGAAACCGCTGATCGCGCCCGCCGTCCTCGAGGACGAATTGCCCCTGCCCGAAGCCGGCGCGGCGTTGATCTCGCGGTCGAGAAACGAAATCGCCGCGATCATGGCCGGCGCGGACGACCGCCTGCTCGTCGTCGTCGGACCTTGTTCCATCCACGATCCCGCGGCCGCGCTCGACTATGCCGATCGTCTGCGCGCCGCGCTGCCGCTCTACGAACGCGAGCTCCTGCTGGTGATGCGCGTGTACTTCGAAAAACCGCGCACCGTCGTCGGCTGGAAGGGTTTGATCAACGACCCGTTTCTCGACGGCAGTTTCCGGATCAACACCGGCCTGCGTCTCGCCCGCGAACTCATGCTCGGCGTCGTCGCCCGCGGCCTGCCGGTCGGCACCGAGTTTCTGGATACGACGCTCGGGCAGTACTACGCCGACCTTGTGTCCTGGGGCGCGATCGGCGCCCGCACGGTCGAGAGCCAGATCCACCGCGAGCTCGCCTCGGGTCTCTCGATGCCGGTGGGGTTCAAAAACCGCACCGACGGCGACGTGCAGGTCGCGGTCGACGCCATCCGCGCCGCGCGCCATCCGCATTGGTTTCCCTCGCTCACGCGCGAAGGCGCGCCGGCCGTCATGGGCACCGCGGGCAACGAGCATGCGCATCTTGTCCTGCGCGGCGGTTCGGCCGGGCCCAATTTCTCCGCCGCCGCCGTGCAGGCCGCGGCCGAACTGCTGGCGAAGAACAACCTGCCGCCGCGGCTGATGGTCGATTGCTCGCACGCCAACAGCGGCAAGGACGCCGCCCGCCAGCCGGCCGTGGCCGCCGACCTAGCGGCGCGCATCGCGGCGGGCGACCGCACCGTCGCCGCCGTCATGCTCGAGAGCAATTTGCTCGCCGGCACCCAGCCGCACGACGCCAAACCCTTGGTTTACGGCCGCAGCATCACCGATGCGTGCGTTTCTTGGGAGCAGACGCTTCCGGTATTCGCGACGCTGGCCGAGGCCGTGCAGCGCCGCCGGGAGCGCCGGGGCGGCGCAGGTGAAAGTTGAAAGCTGAAAGTTGAAAGTTGAAAGTTGAAAGTCGGAGCGGCCGCCGGCACCCGCGCGGCCGCATCGCCGGAAACGCGATCGGTCCGGTTTCCGGTCTTTCAACCTTCACCCTTCAACTTTCAACCGACGCCTGTTTCAGGCCCCGATCGCGAGCTGGCCGCAGCCGGCGGCGATATCGATGCCGCGGCGCTGGCGTACCGTGCTGGGGAGGCCGAATTCGTCGCCGAGGATTTTCTGGAAAGCCTTGGCCGCGTCGGTCCGCGTCGGGGCGCCGTCGTATCCGGTCGTCGGATTCAACGGGATCAAATTCACCTGCGCCGGCAGGCCGCGGAGCAGGTTGCCGACGGCCCGCGCGTGGTCCGCGGTGTCGTTTTTCCCGGCGATCAGGGTCCACTCGTAGAAGATGCGGCGGCCCGTCGTTTCGCTGTAGGTGCGGCACGCAGCCATGAGTTCGTCGAGCGGCCATTTTTTCGCCGCGGGCACGAGGGCGGCGCGTTCCGCCTGGGTCGCGGCGTGCAGGGAAACGGCGAGGTGGACGGGCCGCGATTCCTGCGCGAGCCGCAGAATGCCGGGCACGACGCCGACGGTGCTGAGCGTGATGCGCTCGG
>JACCDS012210658.1_pt1 | contig 11852 bp, 10 predicted proteins | sample 7446441 | NCBI WGS metagenome assembly JACCDS01 (sample SAMN15323445, study PRJNA562643) | freshwater metagenome | isolation source: river surface water | place: USA:Blue River Watershed | collected 2017-08-17 | reverse complement strand
GACCGCGAGCGCGTGGCCCGCACGCTGGGCATGGTCGATGAACACGGCCAGCCACAGGTCTGCCAAAACAGCCTGGACGGCGTGAGCGACCGCGACTTCGCGATCGAATTCACCGCCGCCGCATCTCTTTGCATGGTGCACATCAGCCGCTTCAGTGAAGAGTTGATTTTGTGGATGAGCCAGAACTTTGGTTTTGTGCGCATCGCCGACCGCTTCACCACCGGCTCGTCCATCATGCCGCAGAAGAAAAACCCCGACGTGCCCGAGCTGGCACGCGGTAAGACCGGCCGTGTGGTCGGTCACCTGATGGGCCTGATCACCCTGATGAAGGGCCAGCCCCTGGCCTACAACAAGGACAACCAGGAAGACAAGGAGCCGCTGTTTGACACGGTGGACACGCTCAAAGACACGCTGCGCATCTTCTGCGAGATGGTGGGCGGCCAGGTCAACCCCGCCACGGGCGTCAAAGAAGGGGGCATCACCGTCAACGCCGAGGCCATGGAAGCCGCTGTGAAAAAGGGCTATGCCACCGCGACGGACCTCGCCGACTACCTGGTCAAGAAAGGCCTGCCCTTCCGCGACGCGCACGAGGTGGTGGCCCACGCCGTCAAGACCGCGCAAGGCCTGGGCGTGGACTTGTCGGAACTGTCGCTGGAAACCCTGCAAAAGTTCGACAACCGCATCGAAGCCGATGTGTTCGGCCCGCTCAGCTTGCAAGGCTCGCTGAACGCCCGCAACACATTGGGCGGCACAGCGCCCGCGCAAGTGCGTTTGCAAATCGCACGGCACCGCGCTCGCCTGGTCTGAACCGCCAAGCGCTGCACCGCAGCGTGCATCAGCCGCCTGTCGAGCCCGGGGGCGGCACATCCCGCCCCAACATGCGCTGCCCCAGCCATTGCAAGCCCTCGCCCACGTTCATGCGGCGGCTGCGCTGCTCGGCCACCGGGTGGGTCTGGCCCGCTTGCAGGGGTGGCCCGATGTCAAAAGAAAACACATAGTCCGGCTCCTGGCCCATGCGCAGGTCGGTCACGACCAAGCGCGCGCCGTCTTGCTGCACCTTGAAAAACCCGTCGGTGAAGCGGGCCAAACGCTGCAGCTGCGGGTGGTCCGCGTGTTGGGCGGCCAAGTCAGCGCCACGCGCATGCGCCACAAAGCGAACGGGCCGACCGCCATCCATGAGCGCGTAAAAACCTTCGTGCAAGCGCTCACCATCGAGGGCCACCACACGCCACACCAAAGTGCTCAAGGGGGCGGGCGTGACCAGCAACTGTTGACTGGGCAGGCCTTGCGCCTGCAGCGACTGCCGGGCGTGTTGCGTCACACCCCATTGCGCCAGCGCACTCCAGGCCAGGTAAGCGGTGCTGAAGACCAAGGCACAGCCGTTGATGGCCAAAGCCCGGCCCACGGTTTTGACGCGCAAGGCCGCCACCACGCCCACCAGCAAGGGCAGCGAATACACCGGGTCGATGATGAACATGCTGCCCAGGCCATAGGCTTCGTCGGTGAAGGGCTGAAACACCTGGGTGCCGTAAATCGTCATCAGGTCCAGCAAGGGGTGCGTGACGAGGGCCAGCATGAGCGCCCACCACCAACGGCCGTAGAGCTGCGGTTGACGGTGGATGCGGCTCACCCCCCAGGCCATGGGAAACGCAAAGAGGGTCAGCAACAGCAAGGCGTGCGTCTCGGCGCGGTGCCGGATCATGTTCAGGATCGGATCACCGTGGTCCAGCAACACATCCAGATCGGGCAGCAAACCGGCCACACCGCCCCACAGGGCCGACTTCCACAGCGCGGTGCGCCGCCCCATGACAGCTACGCCGATCGAGGCGCCCAAAAGTACTTGCGTGACGGAATCCATGGCCTTGGCTTGGTAATTGAGAACAGTGGTTTGACTCGGCAGACCCCAAAGCGGTCGGGCCTTGATACGGATCAACAGATTAGCGACTTTGACATGTCCCGTGGCATCCCGGGCCGTTTCAGGCCCGTGACAGCCGTTTCGCTTGCAAGCGTCGCATAGGGTGTACACCGCCACTTCATCCCGCGCAGTTTGATCTGGATCAGCGTTTGCACAGCGCCCACCTTCTAAAAAGGAAAGTTCCTCAGAAGGAGACAGCCATGCAGCCAGCCTCAGCCCCCCAAGACATCGGGATGTTGGATGCCGTATCCAGCACCTTGCTCGTACCGCTGATGGCACGGGCACGCGCTGGTTCGATCTACCCATGGCTCGATCCGGGTGACACACAGGCCCAGCACGTGATGGCAAAAATCGGCCATGACCTGGATGCTTTGCTGCAAGACCGTTCTGCCATGCTCCATGTGCTGTGGCGAACCCAGTTGCTCAAGCGTCTGGGAGAAGCTTTCTTCGAACGCCACCCCGACTCGCAAGGCATCAACCTGGGGGCTGGTTTGTCGGATTATTTTCAATGGCTCAACAACGGTCACAACGGCTGGCTGGACGTGGACCTGGAGGGGGTGGTGTCGCTGCGACACTTGCTGCTGCCTGTGCATTCCCCGACAGCCCAGGACATCTGCGTGGACCTGACGCAACCCGGCTGGTGGCAGCAGTTGCGACTGAGCGAACGCGCATCGCGTGAGCCTTTGCTGCTTCTTTGTGAAGGCGTGCTGATGTACTTGACGCCCACACAAGTCCGAGCCGTCTTTCGTGAAATCGGTCACAACGCACCCGAAGGCTCCGAGCTGGTCTGCGACTTCATGACCCCTTTGGGCATTGGTCGCGCCCACATGGCACCCAGTGTGTCAGGGACCGGGGCGGAGTTTCTCTGGGGTGCGCACAACGCCATGGAAGTGGCGCACTTGCACCCCCGCATGGAACTGATCGCCCAACACACCGTGGCGGAGCTCTACGGTTGGGCGGTTTGTTGGGCCGAGATGTGCATGACACCCTGGACGGGCGGCCCGCTGTACGGGGTCGCGCACCTGCAAATCACCGAGCCCTGAAACCAGCAACGCCCTGGCCTTGAGGCCAAGGGATGGCGCGATAATGTGAGCCATTCTCACGTTTCACTGTTTTTTGCCATGTCTGCCACCGCCCACACAGCCCACTCCGCCCCATCCACCATGGCCTGGACCGCCTCGCTCCAAACAGGCGATGCCCGCATGGACGAAACGCACCAAGAGTTTGTGGACATGATCAACCAGATCCTGGCCACGCCCGAAGACGAACAGTTGCCGGTTTACAAGGCTTTTTTGAACCACACGGTCGAGCACTTTGCGCAGGAAGAGCGCTGGATGCTGGCCACCGGGTTTTCGGCCGACAACTGCCACGCCGAGCACCACGCCACGATCCTCGAAACGATGCGGGTGGTGGAAGCCCACTACCTGGACAGCGACAAGACCATCATCACCCGCATGGCCGAAGCGCTGGCCGAATGGTTCCCGGGCCACGCCAACAGCATGGACGCAGGCCTGGCCGCACACCTCAAGTCAGTGGGTTTTGACAGCGTGACCGAAACCCTGGCCGCCCCCTCGGTCATTCAAAACGTGACCATGTCGGGCTGCGGCAGCGTCAGCTGCAGCAGCTGACGATCCGCTCATACCCATCACTGGGGCTTGATGCCCGCGGTCTGGATCACGCGGGTCCAGGTGTCGATCTCGGATTTGACAAAGCCGGTGTAGGGCTTGCTGCCCAGGGCGGGCACCACAAAACCCACCGAGGTCAGGCGCTGACGCACAGTCTCAGACTGCAAAGCCTGCACCATGGCCGCTTCGAGTTTGTCCACAATGGCCGCGGGCGTGCCTTTGGCCACCGACAGGCCTGACCAGGACAGCGCCTGAAAATCCTTGTAGCCCGACTCGGCCACGGTGGGCACATCGGGGTACAGAGGGTTGCGTTGCAGACTGCTGACAGCAATCGGGCGGATTTTGCCGGCCTTGATGTGGGGCAAAGCCGCATCCTGGTTGATGAAAATCATGGGCACAGTCCCGGCCAGCAAGTCATTGAGCAACGGACCACCGCCCCGGTAAGGTATGCCCGTCAGGAAGATGCCCGTGGTCTGCTTGAACAGCTCCATCGCCATGTGACCCGATGCCGCGTGGGTGAAACCGTAATCGAGTTTGCCGGGGTTTTTCTTGGCGTAATCCACCACATCCTTGACCGTCTTGAAAGGCAAGGACGGGTGAACCACCAACACATTCGGCCCCGAGTGCACTTGCGTCAGGTGAATCAGGTCGGTCATGGAGTTGTATTTGAGCTTGGGGTCCAAGCCATGCGCCACAGCGTTTTGACCCACACCGCTTTGGATCAGGGTGTAACCGTCAGCGGGCAAGCGGATGGCGCGTTCCGTGCCCACAATGCCACCTGCCCCGCCAATGTTCTCCACCACCACGGCTTGCTTGAGGATTTTGCCCAGCTCATCGGCCATCAAACGGCCCATCACATCGCTGGTGCCACCGGGAGGAAAAGGAACCACCAGTTTGATCGGCCGGTTGGGATAGTCGCTCTGCGCCCACACCGGGGAGAGGGCCAGGCCCACAGCAGCCATGCACAGTGTTTGGATGAGTTGTCGTTTGAAATTCATGAAAGTCTCCTGTGGTGAATCGGTTCAGGTGATTGGGGCGGGGTTGAACAGCACCAGAGCGTTTTGCAGCTTCCAGTGCTCGGCCCAGGTCTTGCGGCCACTGGCCACGTCGAGCAGCATGCGAAACAACTCCCAACCGGCTTCTTCGATGGTGATTTCACCATCGGCAATCCGTCCTGCGTTCATGTCCATCAGGTCGTGCCAGCGGCGGGCCAGGTCGGTGCGGGTCGCCACCTTGACCACGGGGCAAGCCTGCAGGCCATAGGGCGTGCCTCGCCCGGTGGTGAACACATGCACGTTCATGCCAGCGGCCAACTGCAAAGTGCCACAAATGAAATCGCTGGCGGGGGTGGCTGCAAAAACCAGGCCTTTTTGATCGGGCTTGAGTTTGTCGCCCGGCGCCAGCACGCTCGATATGGCCGAGCTGCCGCTCTTGATGATCGAGCCCATGGCTTTTTCGGCGATGTTGGACAAGCCCCCGGCCTTGTTGCCCGGCGTGGTGTTGGCCGTGCGGTCGACCTGACCCCGGTCCAGATATTGGTCGTACCAACCCAGCTCGCGCACGATGCCCTCGGCCACTTGCGGCGTAGCGGCACGGCTGGTGAGTTGTTCCACCGCATCGCGCACTTCGGTGTTTTCGGAAAACATCACGGTGCCACCTGCGCGGACAATCAAATCGGCCATGAAACCCACGGCCGGGTTGGCGGTCACACCCGAAAACGCATCGCTGCCGCCGCACTGCACACCAACGACCAAGGCACTGGCTGGCACGGTCTGACGGCGACGGGCGTTCAACCGCTCCAAGCGCGGGCGAGCACTTTGCACAATGTGTTCAACCATGGACATGAAGCCCACATGCGCATCGTCTTGCAGGCACACCAGATCCGGCCCTGAGTCTTTCTCGCGCGCATCGTGGATCGGGAAGCTGCCTGCTGGCAGCAAACGGTCGGGTTGCAGTTTTTCGCAGCCCAAGCTGACCACCATCACCTCACCGCCAAAGTTGGGGTTCAGGCTGATGTGGCGCAAAGTGCGGATCGGGATCTCGGCACCGGGCGCGTCAATCGCCACGCCGCAGCCGTAGGTGTGCTCCAGGCCCACCACGCCATCGACATGCGGGAACAGCGGCAACAACTCACGCTCGATGCGCTCCACCGCCACTTTGACCACACCGGCCACACACTGCACCGTGGTGGTGATGGCCAGCAAATTGCGCGTGCCCACCGAGCCATCGCCATTGACATAGCCTTCAAAGGTGAAACCTTCCAGCGGGGCCTGCGGCGCAGGCTGCACGGTGGCCATGGGCAGGCCTTGCAGTTCACGCGCAGCCGGAATGTCGAGCAAGCGCTCATGCACCCAGCTGCCTGCCGCGATGGCCTGGCGCGCATAGCCCACGGGCACGTTGTAGCGCAGGACAGCCTGGCCCGGGGCCAGATCGGTCAAGGCCACCTTGTGGCCTTGTGGCACCTTGTCGCGCAGGACCAGGCCCTCGGCCACCCCTGGGGGCATGACGGTGCCGGCCGGCAAGCCACCGTCATTGGCAATGATGGCCACGTTGTCTGCGGCATGCATGCGGATGGCCAGCGGCGGGCGCGGGGTGCTCATGGGCTGCTTTCCTGGGGCTTCACTTGAGCAGGTTGGGCAGCCACAGCGTGAACTGCGGCACATAGGTGACCAGCAGCATGGCCACGGTCAAGGCGCCATAAAAAGGCGCGATGGTGCGCATGACCTGCCCGACCGAGATGCCGCCGATGGCACAGCCGACAAACTGCACCGACCCCACGGGCGGCGTGTTCAGGCCCAGCGCGCAGTTGATCAACAGCATGATGCCGAACTGCATCGGGTCCATGCCAAAGTGCATGGCGATCGGCATGAAGATCGGGGTGCAGATCAGGATGGTGGCCGCCATGTCCAGGAAGGTGCCCAGGATGAACAAGAGAATGTTGATCATCAAGAAAATGACCCAGGGCTCGCTGCTGACTTTTTGCATCAGCGCGCCGGTCATCTGCGGCACCTCGTACAAGGCCATGAAGTAACCGAAGGCATTGGAAATGCCGATCAACAGCAGCACCACCCCGGTGGTCTTGCAGGCTTTGGCGCAGGCCTTGAGGAAATTCTTCAAGGTCAGGCTGCGGTACACGATGACCGTGACGAACAAGGCCCAGGCCACGGCAATCGAGGCGGATTCGGTGGCGGTGAACGCGCCCGACAAGATGCCACCCAAAATGATGACCACCACAAACAGGCCGGGCAAGGCGGCGCCAAAGGCCGCGATCACCTCGAGCCAGCCGGGGAACCGGCCATGGATCGGGTAACCACGGCGCACCGCCACCCAATAGGCCGCGCCCAGATTGCACAGCGTCAAGATGATGGCCGGCACCAGCCCCGCCAGAATCAAACCCAGCACACTCACCGAGGCCAGGCCCGAGGCGGCCAGCGTGAAGATGATCATGTTGTGCGAGGTGGGCATGATGGCGCCCACCAGCGCGGCGTGCGTGGTCACATTCACCGCGTAGTCGGCGTCGTAACCTTCTTTCTTCATGAGCGGGATCATGACCGAGCCCATGGCCGACACATCGGCCAGGGGCGAACCAGCCACACCCCCAAAAATCGTGCAACCGATCACGTTGCTCATGCCCAAGCCGCCACGCACATGGCCCACCAGGCTGTTGGCAAAACGCACGATGCGGTCGGCAATGCCGCCGTAGAGCATCAGCTCACCGGCAAACACAAAAAACGGAATGGCCAGGAAGGAGAACACCTGCATGCCGCCGACCATTTTCTGGAACACCATGGCCACCGGCAAACCGGCCGCGACGATGGTGGCCACCGAAGACAGGCCAATCGCAAAGGCCACGGGCACACCCAGGATCAGCAACAGCGTGAAGCTGAGGGCAAGAACAGTCAATTCCATGGTCTTATTCCCAGACGGGCTCCACAACTTCACCGCGCCACAAGGCCAGGATGTGCTCGATCGAGAACAGCACGATCAAGGCGCCCGCGATCATCACCGGGACATAGTCAATCCCGTCGGGCACAGGCAGCATGGGCTTTTTCTCGCCCCACTTGGCAGAGGCCCAGAGCCAGCCGCCTTGCACCATCAAAAAGCCAAACACCCCCACCAGGGCGTGGATCAGGATCTCGATGCGGTGCTGCCATTTCTTGGGCAGCAAAACCACCAAGGACTCCAGGCCAATGTGGCCGGCATCGCGCACCCCCACGGCCAAACCGAAGGCGGTGACAAACAAAACAATCAACATCGCCAGGGCTTCGGCCCAGGTCGGTGTGTCGTTGAAGACGTAGCGACCGATGACCTGCCACTGCACACACAGGATCACGGCGATCAGGCCGATCACGGCCAGCACCAGGCACAGCCTGGAGACGGTCGCACAAAATTTGGTGAACATGAAAAAAAACTCCTGCCCCTGGCTGGCGCCAGGGGCACAGGGAAACGCCGCTTACTTGGTGTCTTGGATGGCTTTGATGGCACGCTTCATTTCAGGCGTGGTCATGAACTTGTCGTAGACCGGGCCCATCACGGCCTGGAAGGAACGCTTGTCCACTTCGACAATCTCGGCGCCGGCCGCCTTCACATTGGCCAGCGACTTGCCTTCGGCTTCGTCCCAGGCCTTGCGCTGAACCGCCACGGATTCCTTGGCGGCCTGGCGGATCATGGCCTGCTCGCTGGCGGGCAGCTTGTCCCACACCACTTTGGACATCACCAAAATTTCAGGCGCCATGGAGTGTTCGGTCTTGGAGTAGACCTTCACGGCTTCCACGTGCTTGGCGGTGTCAAACGAGGGGATGTTGTTTTCAGCGGCGTCGATCAGGCCGGTTTTCAGGCCGGTGTACACCTCGCCATAGGGCATGGGCGTGGCGTTGGCACCCATGGCACTGACCAGGGCCACCCACAGGTCGGACTGCTGCACACGGATCTTCAGGCCCTTGGCATCGGCCACGGTCTTGATCGGCTTCTTGGCGTAAATCGAACGGGCACCGCTGTCATAAAAGGCCAGGCCCACATAGCCGGCGGACTCGCAGCTCTTGAGGATTTCTGCACCCACAGGGCCGTCGAGCAATTTGCGCATGTGCTCCACCGAGCGGAACAAAAACGGCATGGTGGGCACCATGGTCATGGGGCAGACACCGTTCATGGGGGCCACGTTCACCCGCACCATGTCGAGTGCGCCGATCTTGACCTGGTCAATGGTTTCCTTTTCGGAGCCCAGGGCACCTTTGTTGAACACCTTGATCTTGTGCTTGCCGCCCGAGAGTTTCTCGAGCACGGTGCTCATGTGCTTGACCGCCACCACGGTGGGGTAGTCGTCGGCATTGTGGATGTCGGCCGAACGGAACTCGGCGGCTTGGGCAGACAAGGCCAGCAGGCCCGCTGCGATCGCGATCAGGGATGGTTTGAGTTTCATCATCGGAGTCTCCAGGGTTAAAAACGAGAAAGAAAACCGTCACACAGTGGCGGGGAAACGTGAAAACACAGGCTCGGGCAAACCGCGCACGCCTGGCTGCAAGGCGATCACCGCCCCGCTGCTGCCCCGTGCGGCGTCGGGGGTCTGCGCGGGGATGATCGAAGTCACAAAAAGCTGGTCGAGTCCGGCACCGCCAAACGCGCACATGGCGGGCTTGGGCATGGGCAGGCTCAGCGATTGCGTCCACTGGCCCTGCGCATCGAAAACATGGATCTGCCCGGCATCGTTGGCGCAAATCCAGTAACGGCCCTGCGCATCCACAGCCGCACCGTCGGGGCGCCCAGGCCAGTCCTTCATGTCGACAAACAGCCTTTGACGGCTCAACCCGCCCTGGGGCATGTCCAGATCGAAGGCCCAGATTTTTTGCACCTGCGGATGCGAGTCCGACAGGTACAGGGTGCGCCCGTCCGGGCTCATGCCCAGGCCGTTGGGTGTGAGCAAGCCTGTGACATGGGGGCCCGTCAGCCCGCGCTCATCCAGGCAATACAGCCCCCCTTGCGGCGAGGCCAAAGACATGTCCATCACCATGGTGCCCACCCACAGACGGCCGCTGGCGTCGCATCGGCCATCGTTGAAACGCATGCCGGGTGCGGGATGGCGGATCTGCGCCAGCCAATGCCAGTCCACAGCGCCACCGGGGTGCAAGGTGACCTGCGCAATGCCGCTCTCCATCGCCGCGATCAGTTGGCCCGCCACCGCCGTCAAGGCGATGCAGCCGACGCGCTCGGGCATGCGCCAGGACTGGACCGCCTCTGCCGAACCGGGCTGGCCGCTGCGGATGCACTGCCCTTCGATGTCCACCCACCACAAGCGCCCGGCGCGCACATCCCACACGGGGGATTCACCCACACGGTCCGGGACATCGGCAAAGGTCTGATAGGGGTTCATGAAAAAGTGGCCATCGACGGCGTTGTTCTGCTACATTGCCCACCATGGGCGCGATGTGATCTGTTGTCGTACAAGTTCATTATGCAAGCTCAAGCACAAACCGGAATGCGTATTTACCCGATGAACAGCCAGCCAGCCACTCCTGAAAAGCGCAAAACCCGCAGCCTGACCTTTGAACTGGTCGACCAGCTCAGCACCGAGATCCAGAACGGCACCCTGGTCAGCGGACAAAAACTGCCCACCGAAGCGGCCATCATGGCGCGCTTTGGCGTCAGCCGGACCGTGGTCCGGGAGGCCATCTCCAAATTGCAGGCGGCCGCCTTGGTCGAGACACGGCATGGCATCGGCACCTTCGTGCTGGCGCAAACCGACACCCCCTCTTTTCGGGTCAACCCGAATCAGCTGAGCACCTTGCACGATGTGATCGCCCTGCTGGAGCTGCGCATCAGCATCGAGACCGAAGCCGCCGCCCTGGCTGCCGTGCGGCGCAACGAGGCCAATCTGCGCATCATGCAGGACGCCATGCACGCGTTTGCCAGCGCCATCGAGGAAGGCCGCGATGCGATCTCTGCCGACTTCCAGTTTCACCACGAAATTGCCCGCGCCACCCAGAACAACCACTTCGCCGACATGATGAACTCCCTGGGCGCACAGTCGATTCCCCGCGCACGCCTGGACACCACACCCGCACTGGACGCCACCCGCCTGGCCTATCTGCGGCGCGTGCACCAGGAGCACGAAAACATCCTGAACGCCATCGCCGCGCAAGATGCGGAATCGGCACGCGCCGCCATGCGCACACACCTGTCCAACAGCCGCGACCGGCACCGCAAAGGCGCATCCAGCCACCTCTGAGGCCACCAGACAAGGGTTAACACGCATCCTCAAACAGCGTTTAAGTTGTACGATGTCTGCTCAATCAACAGCCATCCGCCCCATGTCCAAGCCCTCCTCCACCCCCGTGATCACGCGCATGCAGGTGATTCCTGTGGCCGGTCGCGACGGCATGCTGCTGAACCTCAGCGGCGCTCACGCCCCTTACTTCACACGCAACATCGTCATCCTGACCGATTCGTCGGGCCGCACTGGCCTGGGCGAGGTGCCCGGGGGCGAAAAAATCCGCCAGACCCTGGAAGACGCCCGCCCCCTGGTGGAAGGCCAGGCCATTGGCGCCTACCACCGCGTGCTCAACGCCATGCGCCAGCAGTTTGCCGACCGCGACAGCGCTGGGCGTGGCCAACAGACCTTTGACCTGCGCATCACCATCCACGCCGTCACGGCCGTGGAAAGCGCCCTGCTCGACCTGCTGGGGCAACACCTGAATGTGCCGGTCTGCGCCCTGCTGGGCGATGGCCAGCAACGTGATCGCGTGCAGATGCTCGGTTACCTCTTTTATGTGGGCGACCGCCGCAAGACCGACCTGCCCTACGCCAGCGAACCCGAGCAGGCCGACGATTGGCTGCGCTTGCGCCATGAGCCCGCCATGACCGCCGAAGCCGTGGTGCGCCTGGCCGAAGCGGCGCAAGCGCGTTATGGCTTCCAGGACTTCAAGCTCAAAGGCGGCGTGCTGCGCGGCGACGAAGAAGTCGAAGCCATCGTGGCCCTGCATGAGCGGTTTCCACAGGCGCGCATCACGCTCGACCCCAACGGCGGCTGGCTGCTCAAAGACGCCATTCGCCTTTTGCGCGACCACCGCAACACCATGGCCTATGCCGAAGACCCCTGCGGCGCCGAAGGCGTGTTCTCGGGCCGCGAAGTCATGGCCGAGTTCCGCCGCGCCACCGGCTTGCCCACCGCCACCAACATGGTGGCCACCGACTGGCGCGAGATGGCGCACAGCATCCAGCTGCAATCGGTGGACATCCCGCTGGCCGACCCCCATTTCTGGACGCTGCAAGGCTCGGTGCGCGTGGCGCAGCTGTGCCAGATGGTCGACCTGACCTGG
>JACCDS011740437.1_pt1 | contig 11852 bp, 11 predicted proteins | sample 7446441 | NCBI WGS metagenome assembly JACCDS01 (sample SAMN15323445, study PRJNA562643) | freshwater metagenome | isolation source: river surface water | place: USA:Blue River Watershed | collected 2017-08-17 | reverse complement strand
CCTGTGCAAGCGCCAGCAGTAGTTGTATTCGATGAGGTAACATAAGGGTATGAACCAAAATCAATATCAAGCAAGGTTCCTTGAGCGCCTTCTGCTAAAACTTTTTTACCTTGTTTTAAATAGGTATTCACCAAATGTTCTGAATCTACTTGTTGCATTTTCTTTAACAACTCAATGCCTTCAAACCATTGGGCTTCGTATTCTTTGTAATCAATATCAATAGAATAATGCGATAAAATTTCTAAATGTTTATCACGTAGCTTTTCATATTTCTCTTTGAAATTAGGCAATGTACTATCACCAACTCTTAAACCGCTTCTACCAATCTTATCAGCATAGGTTGGCCCTATACCTTTTAACGTAGATCCTATTTTAGAATTACCCATTTTAGATTCACTAGCAGCATCCAATAAACGATGAGTAGGAAGAATTAAATGTGCTTTTTTTGCAATTACTAATTTGCCCGATTGAATAGGGTCATATCCGTTTTCACGTAACTTATCAATCTCTTTCTTAAAAATAACTGGATCGATAACCACACCGTTTCCAATTAAATTGAGAGTTTCAGGATTAAAAACACCTGAAGGTATAGTATTTAATACGTATTTCTTTCCGTCAAATTCTAGGGTATGGCCTGCATTCGGTCCGCCTTGGAATCGAGCGATGAGGTCGTAACCCGGACATAAAACATCTACAATTTTTCCTTTTCCTTCGTCGCCCCACTGTAATCCCAATAATACATCCACTAGCATAATATATATTTAATTTGTTGTTTCGTTGTTAATTTTGTTTGTATTCATTCGCTCGCATTTACCGTCGTTTTTCAACTTACTGCAAGCCCCGTATAGGTTTAAAGAGTGATGCGATATCTCAAATTTCAATAAATCGCCCATCATCGATTGTATTTGTTGAATGCGAGGGTCGCAAAATTCAACCACTTTACCACAATCAAGGCAAATAATATGATCGTGTTGCTTGTAACCGTATGATTTTTCGAATTGTGCCATGTTTTTGCCAAACTGGTGTTTGGTCACTAAATCGCATGAAAGTAATAACTCGAGCGTATTATAAACAGTCGCTCTACTAACTCTATACTTGCGATTTTTCATGTGTATATATAACGACTCCACATCGAAATGGTCGTTTCTCGAATATATTTCCTCTAAAATGGCAAAACGTTCAGGAGTTTTACGCAAACTTCTGCTCTCTAAATAAGCCTCAAAAATTTTCTTTACACTCTCAATAGTTTCTTTGCTAGACATATAGCTTTTCTCCTCGCTCAAAAATAAATAAATAATCTAGATTCATGGAAAATAGATAGGAGTATTTTTACACATTACACCGAGGCATTGTTAGCATCAAACCTGCTTACACTAATTACTCCGTTTACCAGTTTAAGTTTTTTAATAAGATTGTCGAGGTGAGAGGTGTCATTTACATAAACCATCAACGTTCCTTCAAATATACCATCGTCACTATCCACGGTAATTGAACGCATATTTACTTTAAAATCATTAGATACAACCTTCGTTATATTATTTACTACCCCAACATCATCGGTACCTGTTAATCGTATCCCTGTTAAGAATGCTATCTCTTTTTGACCTGTCCACTTAGCTTTTACAATTCTATATCCAAAATTAGACATCAGTTTAATGGCATTCGGACAGTTCGTTCTATGAATTTTAATTCCCTCATTTATAGTAACAAAGCCAAAAACATCATCTCCAGGAATCGGATTACAGCATGGAGCTAATTTGTAGTCAATCTTGTGTAAATCTTCACCAATAACTAATATGTCGGAATCTTTACTCTTTACTTGCTTCATGTACTGCTCTAGTCCATCTTTGTCGATTTTGGTAGGGGTTCTCTGACTAGGCTTTTTATCTGCCAATTGGTATTCTCGCAGTTCTTTCATGTCGACTTTTCCGATGGCAACATTGTAATACAAATCAATATTGCTCTGATAACCAAGGAAAAGTGATATTTTATTGATGTTCTGTATGGTATTGGCAATTTTAAGCGACTTTAGTTTACGGTCGAGGATTTCTTTACCATCTTCCGCAATTTTTATCTTTTGCTCTTTAATTACCGATTTAATTTTGCTTTTTGCCTTACTGGTAATTACAAAATTCAACCAATCTTCTTTAGGTTTTTGTTTATCCGAACTGATGACCTCAACCTGGTCGCCATTCTGCAGCTTGTGGGAGAGAGGTACCAATTTGTGATTCACTTTTGCTCCAATACACTTCGATCCTAAATCAGAGTGAATTTCGAACGCAAAATCGAGGGCTGTAGCTCCAAACGGTAATTTCATTAAATCACCTTTAGGTGTAAATATGAATATCTCGTCGGAGAATAAATTCATTTTGAAATCATCCAAAAAGTCGAGTGCATTGGCTTCGGTACTACTTAATACATCCCTTACTTTTTGAATCCATTGGTCTAATCCATTTTCGTTGGTTTGTTCTTTGTATTTCCAGTGGGCTGCAAATCCTTTCTCTGCAATCTCATTCATTCTTCTGCTTCGAATTTGTACTTCCACCCATTTACCATTTGGCCCCATCACAGTAGTATGTAATGATTCGTATCCATTACCCTTCGGCGACGAAATCCAATCACGTAAACGATCTGGATTTGGAATATACTTATCCGTTACTACCGAATAAGCCTTCCAACAATCGGCTTTTTCATTTTCAAAATTCGATTCTAATATGATTCGAATAGCAAACAAATCGTACACTTCTTCGAAAGGTATGCCTTTCGATTTCATTTTTTTCCAAATAGAATGTATTGATTTGGGTCTGCCTAATATTTCCGATTCTAAGCCTTGCTTTTTTAATTCCTCCTTAATTGGAGCAATGAATTCTTTAATGAATTTTGAACGCTCAATTCTCGTTTCACTTAATTTGTTAGCTATGAATTTATACGTTGTTGCCTCCGTATACTTCATTGAAAGATCTTCTAATTCCGACTTAATAGCGTACAATCCCAAACGATGGGCGAGGGGTGCGTATAAATAAATGGTTTCTGAAGATATTTTTAATTGCTTATCGCGAGGCATGCTATCGAGCGTTCGCATATTATGCAATCGATCGGCTAGTTTTATCAATATAACTCGAACATCATCGGCTAACGTAAGCAACATTTTGCGGAAGTTTTCCGCCTGTATGGAGCTTGTTTGATCGAATACTCCTGAGATTTTAGTTAATCCATCAATTATGTTGGCTACCTTTTTACCAAACTCTCTTTCGATATCCTCTAAAGTGATGTTTGTATCTTCTACCACATCATGCAATAATGCGCAAACAATGGATGTGGTTCCTAAGCCAATTTCCTCCGCTGCAATTTGTGCTACTGCAATAGGGTGATAAATATAAGGCTCACCCGATTTGCGACGCATATTTTTGTGTGCTTCCACCGACATCTCAAAGGCTAAACGAATTTGACGTTTGTCGCCTTTTTCCATAGTAGGTTTACACGCTTTCAATAAAGCGCGGTATCGCTTTTGTATTTCCTTTTTCTCCGCTTCTACATCAATTTTATGCATGGCTAAATGTAAAAAAAATAGTGCTTTTTATGAATGAAAATAATAATTATGTTGATATTTGGTTATTAAGCTATGAAGTCATCCCTGAAATTTCTTCTTATTACCTTTATTATAACGTTTTACTTCCAAAAAAGTGCTATAGCTCAAGAATATGCCAAGCCACTAAGTAAAAACGATACCATATTAATGCCTGCCATTATTGTTGATGGCGATACTTTACCATATATGTGGTTACCTACCATCAATATATATACTACTCGCATCTTTAAATCGAAACGTCAACAAATACAATACACTAAACTTCGTAGAGATGTAACCAAAGTGTGGCCTTATGCGAAGTTAGCCGGACAAATGTTCGCGAAGCTTGAAAAAGAGCTTAAAATGACTAACGATAAGCGCGTTCAACAAGCATTAATCGATAAAACCGAAAAGGAGATTATGGAAAAGTTTGAAGCCGATTTAAAGAAACTTACCGTAACCCAAGGTCGTATACTAATTAAACTCATCGACCGTCAAACAGGAAATACTTCCTACAAGGTAGTACAAGATCTAAAAGGTAAATTTTCGGCTTTCTTTTGGCAATCACTAGCACGATTATTTGGTTCCAACTTAAAATCGCATTACGACCCTTACGGCGAAGACGCTGAAATCGAAAAAATTGTGATTAGCCTCGAGTAGATAGCGGGGAGCTAGGAGCAGGGAGCTAGGAGCAATTAATGCTATACTCAATACTGAGTACTTAGTACTCAGTACTCAATACTCAGTACTATTCTTATCTTTGCACCATGAAATTAGATATTTTAGTTTTTGCTGCACATCCTGATGATGCAGAAATGAGTTGTGCAGGAACCATAATGAGAGCTATTGCCGAAGGTAAAAAAGTCGGAATAGTAGATTTAACTCGCGGTGAATTGGGTACTCGTGGTACAGCGTTTACAAGAGCCGAAGAATCAGCTGAGGCAACAAAAATACTCGGTATACATACAAGAGAAAATTTAGAATTAGATGATTGCTTTTTTGAGATAAACAAAGAAACTCAATTGAGCATTATCAGCAAAATTAGAAAATATAAACCCCAAGTAGTTATTGCAAATGCTATTGAGGACAGGCATCCCGACCATGCTCGTGCTGCTAAACTTGTACAAGAGGCGTTTTTCAAATCGGGTTTACCTAAAATAGAAACCTTTGATGAAAATGGTAATCCTCAGCAAGCCCATCGCCCTGATTCATTGTTTCATTACATTCAAGATCGTTATATAAAACCTGATTTTGTAATCGATATCACATCATACATCGATAAAAAATTAGAAGCGATAAAAGCATTTAAAACTCAATTTCACGATCCAACATCCAATGAACCATTAACCTATATTTCAAAACCTGATTTCTTGGAATCGCTCATTGGTAGAAATAGAGAGTATGGTAAATTATTAAAAGAAGGAGTGTTTGCAGAAGGATTCACAGTGAATAAAATAATAGAAGTACAAGATATTTGTTCAATATTTTAAAAATAGAATTCCTCTCCAATGGAAAGGAATTCTATTTATGTTATCAATCAAACATAAAATTAATTGGGACTAAAAGAACGTTGATTGATATTACATAGACGTAATTTATTAAAAAGAGTTGTATGGAGTCTATCAAAAATAATTTTCAAGGCATATTAGAGCAAGCGCTCATCGACGAAATTGTTGAAATTGGAACTATTACTAACTTCCATGAAGGAGATGTAATTATTGAATACAATAAAATGATTAAGGCAATGCCTATTGTTTTAAAGGGAAGTATCCGTGTAATGCGACAAGAAGATACTGGTAGAGAAATTTTACTATATTATTTGAATAGTAATGAAAGCTGTGCAATGGCTTATACTTGTTGCATGGAAGCTCGTAAAAGTGAAATTAAAGCAATTGCTGAAACAGATACTACCATAATTTCAATTCCTCATAATAAACTCGATGAATGGCTTGTAAAATACCCATCATGGAAATCCTATATCTTCAATAGTTTTACATCCAGATTTAACGAATTACTAAAATCACTTGAAAGTATTGCATTCCAAAAACTTGATGACCGTTTAATTCGATACTTGAAAAATAAAACAGCCGCTAGCGGTAAAATGGTTGTTAGTGCCTCTCATCAACAAATAGCCGATGAACTCGGAACCAGTAGGGTAGTGGTATCTCGATTGCTCAAAATATTGGAGAATGAAAATAAAGTACTCCTATACCGTAACGAATTAAAAGTTCTCAGTAGTTTGTAGGTTTATAAATTCTTTGCGTGAACAGTTAAAAATATTTCACGCAAAGGGCGCTAAGTTTTCGCAAATTCGCTAGTTCGCTATCCCGATAGCTATCGGGACGCTGCTTCGCTATTCTCTTCCTTCTTACTACCTTTCAATTTTGAACTTTTATCTATTCCAGATAATACTTCAATATTGATTCCATCAGACAATCCAGTTTTTATGAATTGTTTTTTGAAAACTTGAGGAGTGCTAGTTTCAACCTCAACATACGGTTTCTCTTTTTCAAACTTAATTACACTCTCAGGGATACTCAATACAGAATCTCTACGCTCTAATACGATATCGGCGTTAGCACTATAACCAGCTCTAATAAAGCTACCAGGTTTAAGTTTCATTGCCGCTTTAATTTCAAACTGAATAGCTCCATCTTGTTCAACTCCTTTAGGAGAAATGTATTCTAATTCTGCATCATATTTCTCAGAAGTAATAGCTCCAATGGTAACAATTAAAGCCATACCAGATTTGATTTTACCAACTTCTGATTCATCCACCTTTCCTTGAAAAATCATATCCTTCATGTCGGCAATACTTGCAATGGTTGTTCCTTCATTAAATGTATTACTTTCAATTACCGAATTCCCAACTTTTACAGGCACATTCAAAACCATGCCATCAATGGTAGCTGTAATAATTGTATTCGTTGCATTTCCCATCGATTTAGAAGTTCCTTGTTTTATTAATTGTAAGTTGTTATCGGCAGTTTCCAATTCTTCTTTTGCATTGTTATAGGTTACTTCAACGCGTTGAAACTCTGCCATCGATATTACTTTTTGATCAAATAGTTTTTTATTTCTATCGTATTCGATTTTACTGTTGTTAAAAGTAATTTTAGCTCGGTTCAATCTGCTCTCAGCTTCATTTAAATTAACCATGTTTGGTATAATTTTTACTCTAGCAATTTTATCCCCTCTGCGAACCATTTTACCAGCTTCAACATATAGCTCTTCAATAATGCCAGAAACTCTAGGTTTAATATCAACTTCTCTACGTGGTACGACTGCCCCCGTTGCTACCGTTTTTTTGATGATATTGTTTACACTCGCTTTCTCTAAGTTGTATACCTCTGGTGCCTTTTCCGATTTTTTATAAAGGAAATACATCGTACCAACAAATACAATTCCTAATAAACTAAACAATACAATTCGAACAACTTTTTTCATATCAATTTATTTTTTTTCAATTTTTATTTTTTGGGGTCACAATGGACACAATGTGCTCACAAAGGGTCACAATGAAATTCATTGTGTACCATAGTGTGTACTTGGTGATCTTTGTGACCATTTTACCCATCAGCTCTCAAAGCCTCAATAGGCTTCACCTGTATAGCTCTTCGAGCTGGAATAAAGCCCGCTAAAGCACCAGCTACTATTAATACAGTCAAGGCAGTAATCGCAATGTTTAAATCTACCTGAGGGTTTTTAAACATTCCACCATCGGGGTTTGCACCCATAGCCATGTTTACTAGTTCTAAAATCCCAATGCCTATTACTAATCCAAAATATCCTGCGATGGTTGTGAGGAATACTGATTCCAATATAACCTGACTAACTATCTTAATTGGTGTTGCTCCTAAAGCACGTTTAATACCAATTTCTTTTGTTCTCTCTTTTACTACAATTAACATGATGTTACTTACACCGATAATTCCTGCAAGCAATGTTCCAATTCCAACAATCCATACTAATAAATCAATGCCATTAAATAAGCCATTAATTTTTCCAAACTCTTTACCCATGTTCCAATGTCCTATGGCTAATTGATCATCGGGAGCAATATGGTGACGTTTTTTCATTAAGTCGATGACCTTGTTTTCAACCAACTCTACAGGAACATTATCTTTTGATGTAATAGCATACCATCCAACAATATTACCATAATTAAAGGCTGTTTGGAAAGTAGTAAAAGGTACATATACCGTTTGCGATTCTTCTTGTCCTTGTCCACCTTCTTGTTTTGTTTTGAACAATCCTACGATTTGAAAATACACTCCATTTATTCTGATGTATTGACCTAATGGGTCTTCGTTTGGTTCAAACAATATTTCTTGAACTCGATTTCCTATAACGGCAACTTTTCTTTTCTCTTTAATATCTAAATCATTAATAAATCTACCGCGTAAATTTCGCATCGGTTGAATTTTTTCGAATTCCGGAAAATCACCATAAATAGAGAACTGTCCGGTTTTAACTCCTCGTGTAACGTTATTACCTCCTCTGTAACCACCCAATTGATTGCGTGCACAAACATATTGAGCTTCAGGAACTGAATTCTTTATGGCCTCAGTATCGTCGTTATTATAATTAAATCTTCGCCCTGGCTGAAAACCTTCATATGCTTTATTCGTTTTTTGTGTCCACATAAAAAAACTATTCGTGGCCATTCCTTCGAATCCACCAACAACACCATTACGTAAACCATTTCCTGAACCCAGCATGATTACTAACATAAAAATGCCCCAGAATACACCAAATGCAGTTAAGGTAGTTCTTAACTTGTTCTTTTTGATGGTGCTAAAAATTTCCTGCCAATTATCTTGATCAAACATAATTATTCGTCTCTAAGTGCTTCAATTGGTTTTATTCTTGCAGCCTTTAATGCCGGTACAAAACCAGCAACAGCTCCAGCAAATATCAAAAATAGGGTAGCGCCAATGGCAATATTTAAATCAACTTCTGGGTTTCTAAAGAAATCGGAAGGAGGCATAAATTTCTTTGCTAATTCTGTAACCACTACGCCTAATACTAGTCCAATATATCCTGCAAAACCTGTAATTAATACCGATTCTTGAATAACTAAACTCACAATAGAAAATGGTGTTGCTCCAATTGCTTTTCTAACTCCAATTTCTTTGGTACGTTCTTTAACAACAATCATCATAATATTACTTACACCAACTATACCCGCTATAATAGTTCCTATACCTATAATACCCACGAAAAATTTAATTCCGTTGAGTAAATCCATAATGTTTTTATAATTTTCATTATTGTCGAAAGCAAAAAGTGCTCGCTCATCTGAAGGGTCAATTTTGTACTTCGTACGCAAATATGTTTTCACGTCTTCTAACATTCTCTTACTTTGAACTAAAGTAGATTGACCAGTGCTAAACCATATTACTTGTACAAAATCTTTTCCATTATAGGTCTTTTGCATTGTACTTATAGGAATATACATTCTGTCGTTATCTTGTCTTCCTTCATCTGTAAGTACTCCAACTACTTTGTATGGAACTCCTGTTATATCAATGTATTTACCAATAGGGTCTTCGTCTTTAAAGAGAGCTTCTCGAACAGGTTTGCCAATAACACATACTTTTCTGTTTTCTTGTATATCAATGTCATTTAAAAAACGACCTGCAATGATGTTACACTTTTCTAATTTATCGTGATCTTTTCCACATGCTCTTACTAGAAACGAACCTTTTTCATTTTTATAGTTAATGCTCTTTACATTCGGAACATCTCTAGATACAGTTATATATTCTACACCTGGTATGTTGTTTTTGATGTATTCATAATCTTCATTCTTTAATTGAATTCTTCTACCAACTTGCATACCTTGATAGGGCATACTTGTTACTCCTCCTTCAACCCAAATAGCATTACTAGCATCCGATAAAAACTGATGTTCAGCTCCATTTTTCAAGCCCTGACCAGAACCTAATAAAACAATCAAAATAAAGATACCCCAAGCCACAGAAAAGCCCGTAAGAAAAGTACGTAACCTATTCTTTTGAATCGTACTAAAAATCTCTTGCCATTTGTCGATATCGAACATCTTATTGCTTTTCTATTATACCGTCTTTTAATCTAATTACTCGATCTGTCTTCGCTGCAATGTCGTGCTCATGAGTAACTATAATGATGGTCATTCCTGTACCATTAATATCTTTTAACAATTCCATCACTTCGTATGATGTCTGTGTATCTAATGCACCAGTAGGTTCATCTGCTAAAATTATTTTTGGATTTGCAATGAGCGCTCTAGCAATGGCTACCCTTTGTTTTTGTCCTCCACTCATTTCACTCGGTAAATGAGCTGCCCAATCTTTTAAGCCTACTTTTTCAAGATATTCTAAAGCAATAGCATTTCTTTTTTTCCTAGAAACACCTTGATAATACAAGGGAAGTGCAACATTTTCTACTGCATTTTTAAAGGAGATGAGATTGAATGATTGAAATACAAAGCCAAGCATTTTGTTTCTGTATTGAGCTGCTTGTGTCTCTGATAGATTCTTTATTAAGGTATTATTTAACCAATATTCACCTTCATCATAATTATCTAACATACCTAAGATGTTTAACATCGTCGATTTTCCTGATCCTGATGAACCCATGATAGATACAAACTCACCTTCCTCAATACGCATATCAATGCCTTTGAGTACTTTCATCGGGTTGTTTGCAATGTAATACGACTTGCTGATGCTCTTTAATTCAATCATAATACCAATAATAAGAAAATGGTATCAGCTAAGTGAATTTTTAACGTGTTTGTTACGAGCTTAACGGTTTTGTTACATCTATTATTTATGCTGATGTAATTTGTCGGCAATGTTCTTTACGACCTCATCTAATTCTTCTGTCGATTCTTTTAAAAACTTAAAGAGTAATTCTTGATTTTTTGGGTCTTCCTCTTCTAATATTATATTAACTAAACCTAAGATATTGGCTAATGGTTTTCTTACAATATGCGATTGACTCCAAGCAATGCTTTCCATGATGGCAATTTGATTCAATACTTTTTTCTCCGATTTTTTTGAACGTTCGGTCATTAGTTTTAAATCAGTGATATCATGTCCCACACATAAAATTCCTTTCGGTTCACCATTGTTGTTTTTATACAAGCTAAAATCCCAGCATGTCCAAAAGTATTCACCCTCACCATCGGGTTTCCTTACATAAACTCTTTCAACCAACGATTCATCCTCAATACATTTTTTGACAGCTTCATTGCAAACATCAAAATCATCCATTGAAATTGTTCTTTCTAATTCAACTCCGTAAAAATCGTCGCTAATATGTCTGAACTTGTGTTTAAAATAGGGGTTAACGTATGAGTACTTACCATTAAAGTCGATTACAACTAAATAATAAGTAGGTGAATAAACAAGCCAATTAGGAAAATTGAATTCCGACATTGTAAATTACTTTGGGTATACTCAAATATAATGAATAAATTTAATATTAGTATTATATTTTGCTCAACAGCTTTCTATCAATATAAAAAGTTCCGAACGGTACGATACTTGAAATAATTACTTGAAATAGTAATACCCACTTCCACTTAAGCTTTAAGCCTAAATACGTAGCATAAACAACAAAAGCTACAAATAATAATCCATGCGCTTGTCCGAATACTTGCACGGGTTGAGGGTTGTTTCCTATGTATTTAAATGGCATAGCTATAAAAACTAAAATCAAAAAAGAAATTCCTTCTAGAAATCCTAATAATCGTAATAAGCCAATTCCGGGTGTAAAAAATTTATTCATCTGTTTTAATCAATATGGAAAATAAAAGAAGTTGTAATCACATTGTTTGTATTTGATGTGTTATTTCCGTTTAAAAATATAGGATATTTAGTATCAAAAACTTTAGCCTCTATTCTAAACATAGAGTAGCTATTAAATCTTACATCATAATTTAACGAATATCCAAAACCAACAAATCCAAATTGACTATTTGTAGGTAACACATTCTTATTATAATCGTGTAAATACTCTACTCTACAAGAAATACTATTTTTGGTGTTGAATGCATACTTGCCAAGAAAAATAGGAGAGAACCAAATGTTATAAGTATTTGGTAAATTCCAAAACTCTTCAGCTCCCACATCAAAACCCAGGGTAGTGCTAACTTTACGATTCCAATTTATTTGGGTGTAAAAATTATGAAAGTATCTGTTTCTAACATAATTCAGGCTATAACTATTATTATTACCTAAATAAGAACTGCTGTTAATTAATATATTTTCACTCGGTTTATATTGAATTTGTG
>JACCDS010847259.1_pt1 | contig 11853 bp, 13 predicted proteins | sample 7446441 | NCBI WGS metagenome assembly JACCDS01 (sample SAMN15323445, study PRJNA562643) | freshwater metagenome | isolation source: river surface water | place: USA:Blue River Watershed | collected 2017-08-17 | reverse complement strand
TTCTCTATTTTCATAGTAGAGCAATTTTTAATCAGCTTCCTCAAGTTTCACGCTTCAGAGACTCCCTAAAATATGTGACAGGTGGAGCGGTGGTTTGTATGTCGCTTTATCTTGGATTTATCTTCATCGGACGAAATGAAGTATTCAACGAAAATTACAATGGATTGCAAAGAAGTTCGAGCTTCATTTTTAGCGGTCCTTTTGCTCCTATGATCGATAAAGAAACATTTGTTGCTATCGAAAAATATATGGATTTTGAGTCTTACAGCACGTTTTATTCGAAGGTTGATTTTCAGGTTGAGTCTCTGGGGCTCGATTATTTTTTAGATCAAGGATCAAATGAGCGTCTTCGCGCTTACATTACCTATGGCAAACCAACGCCTGAATTCATGACAAGACTTTATGATCATTTCGAAGAAAATAAGCAGTACTGGGACGATAAACCTAGCAGCATCTTTTTTAAGGTGTGGGCCTTCAATCAGTACCCGGTAAAGAAGGGCCTTCCAGAGCAGTATGTGGCCTCTTTGAATGAGGCCACAAAAGTTGTTGCATCAGAAAAAGCTGAGAGAAAGCGCCGCCGTGAAATTGCTTCGAAAAAGATGAAGCAATTAAGCCGCTAGAATATCGATCTTCTCTGAATCAAGAAAACCTTTCAGCATCTCAAGCGCTTCAGCATGGAGCTGACAAATTCGTCCTTCAGATAAATTTACGACCTTTGATATTTCAAAAAAGTTCAGGTCTTCAAAGTATTTTAAAGTCACGATGAGTTTCATCGTGCGTGGTAGTTCGTCCATCACATGGCCCAGAGTTTTCTTCAAAGCATAGTTTTCGAACTCTGAATTTTGGAGAGTCTTCGCTTCAAAAGTTTCACCCTCAACGTATTGCTTGATCGTATCGCCGCTTTCATATTGCTCCATACGGATCATATCTTTCGATTTAAACGGCAGAACGTTCGACATCTCCATAGATGTAGGGGCACGGCCTAACTCTTCAGTAAGGTTGTTTTTGGCCTTCTTGTACTTCTTCTGCTTGTTACGTTCAGAGCGGGTCATCCAGTCCTGTTTACGGAGCTCGTCGATGATTTCGCCGCGAATGCGGAATTCAGCATAGGTCTTAAACTGATTTTTCTTATCTTTCTTATACTTATTCATGGCATCGATGAGTCCAATAACTCCGACCATAACTAAGTCCTCGAATTCCAGAACCTGGTGATATTGGTAATGGTAGTGCTTGGCCCAGTAGCGGATAGTGGGCATGAAATTTTTTATGATTTCCTGCCGAGAAGTCTCTTGAGGATTATTTTTTGAAGATGATTCCACTGGGTAGCCTCCGGTTCAAAGTGCGGACATTGTCACACGGAACGGAAGCTAAAAATCAGAAGACCGCAGTTCTAACGATTTAGCTCCTGCGGTCGTATCTCTTAAAAAGTTTAAGTGAGGGGTTTTGCCACGTTTAGTTGGCAACTAGTTCAAGTTCGGCTTCTTCTTCAAGAAGAGCGTCCGGAGAAGATAACCACTCCGAGTACTCTTCAAAATCCATAATCTCATCACGGAAAATAACCACACGCCAGTTTGCCTGGTTTTGATCAAAGCTCACTACATCATCAGCATCAAGAACTCTTTCGCGAATCGAAGTTGGAAGTGAAGCGAATGATTCATTAGCTTCAAGACGGAGAATTTTTTTGCTTTTCATGAGGTAGTAGTGTGGATTTGTCATGACTGTCACCCTCCTGGTGAATTGGAAGAAACTCCTCTTGAGTTCCTTTCTTATTAAGATGGTTTCATATGAAAAATAGATTCACAATATTTTTATAAAAATTTTTCTCTCAAATGTTCTATCAACTGTAGGAGCATCCGAGAGAGAAATTCAACTTTTCGGTCCTACGTCTTCCTAAACGGCACTGGTGACAAAATTATCTGGCCACACTGGCACCGAGGTTTTCAGTCCGCACGCTTAAGTCATTAATTCTTCTATCCATAAAACTTGGCACAGAACCTGCTCTAAGGAATTCCGAGTCTGAGAGTTTCCCGCCAGGATGGTAGGAGCTTAAAGTTCAAGAAGAATAAAAGATTCAATTTGTGTCTCAAGGAAAAGAGCGGTGAGAGTACAAGGTTCGTACCCGCCCGGTTCAAGGAAGAACCACTTTTTTACAAGGAAGGAAAAGAGGAGGTCATCGATGTCAGAAGAAACGTTAGTGCTCGCACTCATCATGGTCTCCTCTGTTAGTTTTTCGCTCTATTTCGGAAAAGTTTTCAGTAAGAGGAAGTAACCCCCTAATTTATTTCCTACTTAAAAATCAGATAAGACCCGCTCCCCGGCGGGTCTTTTTTTTGTTTTCTGGTCCTACCGTCAGTCAGTCCCGCCAACTCCCATAAACATTTTATAGAGCCGATTAGACCTCAATCAGCACCTATCAGGGCCACCTTGACCTTTATGCTGGTGCCACACTTTCAAAAGGCACCGGCGACACCACACTAAATGCTTGATTCTCGTACACGTGAAACTTGGCACGAAACCTGCTTTATAGATTTACATCGGAGCCGCTAGGATGGTGACTCTTAAACGGGATCTAAGGATGGAGCAGTAAGAAGGAGGTATATATGGAAATGATTTACGTATTAGGTGGCCTTATGACTATGATGGTGACTTCGCTGGCCCTTCAGCACACTTCTTACCGCAAAGTTAAAGTTCTAGCCAAATAACGAATCAAAAAAAAAGGGCCTTGCAGGGGCCCTTTTTTTCTAAGAATCAAGTTCAATGTCAGTCAGAATGTCTTCGTAAAAAGCTCCAAATTTTTTGTCCGGATTGTAGAGATGAATCTCAAGAATCCAGGCATTCGGAACAATAACTTCTCCGTGCTCGTGAAGGGCGCCTTTGAAGTGGATGTGATGAGGGAAGTCTCCAATACGATGTCCGTCTGATCCCATATTAAGGATGTAGCCATAATGTTCAGCTCTCGATTTAGCGAATTGATAGAGCTTCTCACCAGTGGAGCGGTTGTGTTTGAAGTAATCCGATACTTCGTTGAAGACTTTTTGCGCTGAGAGGGCGATGTGTTTCTGGTCGAAACGATTACCGATAGCGAATGTCTCTCCGTAATCGGCTTCATGGCCACCAATCACAGGACCGATATCGATGAAGAAAATATCTTCTTCTTGGAGAGTGTAGGGAACTGACACATCCTTGAAGTTACAAATGGTATTCGGCCCAAACCTCAGTTTGGCCGGATGCCATTGTTTTTCAACCGGATTGCGGGCGCAAATCTCTTTATAGAGCCTGTGGGCATGTTCCTCAGTCATACCCGGGCGTAACATGGAAGAGAGCTCATAAGTGATTTCTCTTGCCGTATTCCGGGCATGAACGAGTTTGTTTAAATCGAATTTCTCACCGAAACTCTGAACACCCATTAAACAGCGGCCTTCACCAGTTCAGAAGCGCGCTTTCCATCGAAGCGACCTTTGATTTGCGGCTGAAGTTCTTTCATGATGGCACCCATATCTTTGGCGCCTTTTGCTTTGATGTCGTTGATGATCGCGACAACTTCCGCTTCAGACATCGCCTGAGGAAGGTAGTCTTTCAAAATTTCCATCTCTTTCAGGATTTTAGTGTGGGCTTCAGTTCCTGCTGCATACATTTCAAGTGAGTCAGCAAGACGCTTATTGTGAGCAACAGTCACAGAAAGTTCGTCAGTTGGTTTAGCAGCAGTGTTGTTCTTAATATATTCAGCTTTAAGCATACGAAGAGCATCCAGACGTTCCTGCTGTTTTGCTTTCATCGCTTCTTTAATGTCATTATTCACTCTGTCCATCATGGGTGTCATATAAACTCCTTATTAATTAAGTGGTATTGAAACTGTAAATTGTGAACCTTTTCCAGCGCCTTCGCTTGCCACCGAAATATCGCCTTCAAGCTGAGTGACAATCCGGTGAACGATCCAAAGTCCGAGTCCTAATCCAGAAACATCATTATTGTCCACCAGGCGCTCAAATCTCTCAAAAATTCTTCCGTGATCTTGTTTCTCAATGCCAATGCCTTGGTCTTTTACGGTAAGACTGGCGCGACCTTTGTCTTCCTTAACACTCACATGAATGGGCTTATCGTCACCGTACTTGATCGCATTCGAAATAAGATTTGTGATTACTTGTTCCATGCGGTTTCGGTCAAAGTTCCCTTTTACAGAGTTATCCTCAAAATGAATCTGCGATTTTTTAGATACGCCTTCAAACTGAGTCACAATTTCTTTAGTCAGTTCGCCTAGGTCGAGATGCTCTTTATTAACTTCAAGCTTTCCGGCCGTGATGCGGGAAATATCGAGAAGGTCGTCAATGAGTCGTGTGAGCCTCTTCATCTGAGAGCTAATGGTCGAAACCGAACGATTGAGGCGGTCCATTTCCATTCTCTCAGGATCATTGATCATCTTGAGCAGAAGTTGTGATTGAAGATTCATGCTCGTAAGGGGAGTTTTCAGCTCATGGGACGCAACAGAAAGGAAATTATCTCTAAGTTCAATGGCCTTTTGGGCCTTCTCATCTGACTGGTCTCGTTCGTCGGAGGCTGTTGCAAGGGCATCGTTCACTTCGTTGACTTCGAAAATATCCGTTTCAATTGCCTGAGGACGTTCACCTTTTCCGATCATTTTTGCTGAGTCAGCGAGCTGAGCGATAGGCTGAGCAATTCTGCGGGAAAGTTTTAGTGAGTAAACGAGACCAAGAATCGAGAGGGCAACTCCACCTGCGATGAGAATGAGCATGATATTAGTCATAGGCAGCTGGTGTTGTACCGTCGGCATACCGAGATAAATCCTCCAACCATTCGGAAGATTGCTGAATGTACCGTATTGCTGGATTCCATCTTTATTGATGGTTTCAAAAAAATGTTCTTCTTGTTTCAGCTTTTCGAGAAGGAAGCTCGCAGCTGGTTGTCCGGCAAACTTGTCATGGTGAAGGTTTCTTCCGATGATGACTCCGTCCTGATCGAGAATTGTCGCCGTCCATCCCTCGGGAAGTTCCTGTCGCTTCAAAAGTTCTTCGATGTAAGTCAGATTAACCGTTGCAACAATGACGTACTCAATCTTTCCGTCTTTTTTTAACGGATAAGCAATGGAGAAATTTTTAAGACCTGTTACACGTCCTATCCGGAAACCTGAACTAACAGGTTTACCTGTCTCAACGATCTCCTGAAAGAATTTCTGATCGGCCCAGCTTGGGAGTTTGTGACCGTAAGGCTTAATAGTGCTGAAGATCTGCTGGCCATCGACTCCCGAAACTCCGATCGAGCTCCAGTACTTTTGTCTATCCACAAAACGTTTAAGTCTTCTGTGGAGATCCGGCATGCCTTTCTGGTCAAAATCTTCGACGGCAACCAGGAGTGCCAGATTCGACTGAATCGAATGAATCTCACTTCGGAGAGCATCAGATAGAGCGCGGGTCGTCCCTTTCAGACTTGTCTCAAGTGCTTCCTGTCGCTGGAAAGCTACATAGCCTACAACACAAGCTGCGAAGATAAACATCGGCAGCATTGCGGCCGTGAGCAACTTAACAAGCTGATGTCTGATGGTAGTGAACTTTTTTGTCTTCAACGTTTCATGTTCTCCATGTGGAGTTCAAGCGTCATATCTTTATGAGTGCGAAGAAATGAGAACAAGGCCTGAAGGTCATCGATAGATTTCGATTCCAGACGATACTTTTCATCCATGTATTGTGACTTACCCTTAAATCCTGATTCTTTGATAAGCCTGTTCATTAGTTTCTGAGCATCCTTATCAAAACCAGATGTGAGAGAAAGAGTCATCTTCTTAGCTTTTAGTCCTGAGTTTTCAATCTCAGATTCTTTCATCCCACGAAATCCAATTCCACGTTTCCCCATATTGGTACGAAGAATATCGAGAACGGTTTTTACTTTCATTTCATCTTCAGCGCGAATTTCAATCACTTTTTCTTTTTCTTTGAATTCTGCTTTTGCATCTGAACCTTTGAAATCAAATCGGCCTTGAATCACTTTCTCAGTGTTCTTCAAAGCGTTCGCAAGTTCCATTTCATCAATTTTAGAAACTAAGTCGAAAGATGGCATATTATCCTCTGATTTGTCCGTTCCCCTTAACGAGGAATCTTGTCGTAGTCATTTCTTTGGCCCCCATCGGGCCGTAGGCATGAAGTTTTGAAGTTGAAATTCCAAGTTCCGCTCCAAGCCCTAATTCTCCACCGTCATTAAATCTTGTCGAGGCATTCACCATGAGGGCAGAAGCATCGAGGGAATTCAGGAATTGTTCAATAACTGATGGATCCTGAGCGAGGATGGACTCAGTATGATGAGAAGTGTGTTTCTGAATATGGGCAATAGCCTCATCAAGATCTTTTACAATTTTAAGATTCACAATATTGGCGAGGAACTCAGTATCAAACTCTTCGCGAATTTCAACTTTTGATTGTTGAAGGGCTTCTTTAATCTCTTTAATCTGTGGGTACTTTTCATGAATCAGTAGAGTCTCCACAGCATTGCATGCCGAAGGTCTCTGAACCTTGGCATTCAAGATGAGTGGAATGACTTTACTTGTATCAGCATCTTCATGAACGTAAATGTGGCATAGGCCTTTATCATGGGCCACAACCGGCATTGTTGCATTTGCACGAACGTGATTGATAAGGGAAGTGCCTCCACGTGGTACCATGAGATCAATGTATTGGTGGAGCTTCAGCATCTCAGAAACATCTTCGCGTGTTTCAATCAAGTTGATTGAACCTTCCGGAAGAATTCTCTTAACTGCTTCTGCCATGACATCAAATAATTTTCGATTCGAGTACTGGGCCTCTTTACCGCCTTTCAGGATAATCGCATTACCTGATTTGATAGCGAGGGCCGCACCGTCGACAACCACATTAGGACGTGATTCGAAAATCATGCCAATCACTCCTAGTGGGATTCTTTGTTTTTGAATCAGGAGTCCGTTAGGTCTTGAGTATTCTTCTACGATCGTTCCAACCACTTGTTCCTGGTCGGCCACATTCCTGCACATATCGGCAAGGGCGAGTACTGCTTTTTCAGAAAGTGTCAGTCGATCGATAAGAGCAGCGCCAAGGTTATTTTTTGTCGCCTCATCGAGATCTTTTTTATTTTCTGCGAGAATGTCGTCTTTGTGATGAGTGAGTGCAACCGCAATCGCTTCCAGGGCCATAAGCCTTTGTTCTTCAGGAATTGACTGCAGGGTAGTAGTGGCGATTTTCGCTGTTTTAGCAATGTCTAAGACCGTCATGATGTCCTCTGTAAGAGGCATCAATTTAGCACAAAGCATTGAGTCAATTCATCAATGATCGGTCTTGATCAGGAGATTATCTTTGTGAATGGCCACTTTAGACGCTGCATTCTCAATAATCGCCGAAATTTCTGAAGATTTTTTACCTTTGACGAGGTCCATTTCGCGATAATCGAACTCGGAAATGCCCACGGCAATCGTCTTATTTTTGTGTTTTACCTGAATCACGTCTCCACGTTTAAAGACTCCATGGACCTTCTTGATCCCGATAGGTAAAAGTGAAGTTGTTGATTTGAGCAAGGCTTCATAACAACCCTGATCTACCACGACCCACGATTCGTTTTTTACCACAGTTGAAAGCCATGATTTTCTTCGAGACTTTTGTTTCTCTGGATTACCTTTAAAAAGAGTTCCGCCTTTCTGATCAAGAAGTCTTGTGAGCGGAGAATCGATCAGGAAAGTCCCGATGATGACATCAACGCCAATAGGGGTAAGTTTTCTCACCGCTTTGAGTTTTGTATCCATGCCTCCGCGACCAACAGTCGTTTTCGCCGCAAATTTTACACCGGAGAAATTATCCTTAAAGTCCACGACATCAAATCTTTTAGCATCTGGTTCTTTCGGATTCTTATCAAATAATCCGTCAGCTTCAGTGAGAAGGATGAGTTTTTCTGCATCCGTAGCTTCCGTGATCATAACCGCCAGCTGGTCGTTATCACCCACTGTAATCTCTTCGTAAGAAACAGTGTCGTTTTCATTCACGATTGGAAGAATATCGTTTTCCACCAGTCGATTGATCGTATTTCTGATATTTAAAAATCGTTTCCGTTCTTTAAAATCTTCGTGAGTCACAAGAATCTGAGCGCACTGAGAATTATATTTTCCTAAAGCGTCCACGTAGGCCTTCATGAGAAGAGGCTGGCCAATGGCCGCTGCAGCCTGCTGAAATGAAATCATCATCTTTTTTTCTTCAGGACGTTTGACAAATTTGCGGCCGGAATTGATGGCCCCTGAGCTCACGAGAATAGGTGCAAATCCTTTCTCTTTGAGTCGCTCAAGTTCTTTAACGATGGCCTCTATTTTTGTCGCTGATACACCGCCGGTCTCATCTGTCACGGCCAATGAACCTACTTTAATCACTACACGTATTTTCATCCTTAAATGTTAATGTAATTTTTTCCCAAAAACACCCCAAAATTCCTAAAACTGGTATGAACTCGTACCCCTTGGAGACTAGTTTTATGAAAATCATCGGGGCAGCTTTGGCTGCTTTCATTTCTCTCTCAGCATTTGCCCATGACTATAAGGTTGTTCGCTTTGAAGCTAGCGATTACCGGGATTTTAGCCTCGAAGAACTCACATCGAAGATTGGAGAAAGTGCTTCAATACTTCCGCTTTATAAATGCAATGGCCGGGATGAACTTGATCCGTTTCAGGTCCCACATCGTATCAATCCGCTAAGAAATTCACTGAAGATTAAGGCCTACAAATCGACTGACGTGCTGACCTACCAGATGGGTCGATATTTTGATGTCGATGGAAAAGAGGTCACTACTTTTTCAGATCCATTCTTCCAATTCGTGACTAGTGCTCTGGCAAGATTTGAAAAGCTTGAGTCAACCGCAAAACTCTTGAGGCTTCTTGAGGAGTCGTATTTCCCGCTCACGATTGCTTTCGGCAATAACTCGTTTAATCCCCAGATTGAGGGTGGGAGATTCTGGAGTGGCATGAAGATGGCCCAGGCGATAACATATTTCAGTACACTAAGAATGTCTGATGGTGGGTATCCATTCAACGAAATTGGTTCGGGGGGACAGATTCTCTGGAATCCAAAACTTGAAATTGAAACCATCGAAGCTGATAGTGTGAAACGCAAACTTGATAAAGACGTTGCTCTTGCTCACGAAATGTATCACGCGTTTGATTCTATTCGCGGTCTCCTTGATATGGGTAACGTTTCAGGTGAAGGATATGAGTTCCAGGGAGTGGTTGAGTACCGGGCCGTTTACTTTGAAAATCTTGTTCGTAAAGAGTTGGGTATCAAATACAGGAAGCATTATTCAGAGCCTTATGAGCCTGTAAATCCGCCTGATATGCTGGACGATTCAGGGGAGCCGATTTACATCAGCTCACCTTGTCTTTAATGATTTGAGAGAATGTAGAAGTTGTCGGATTTTGCCATCTTTGACCAGAAGGCAAAAGGAGCATACTTTTTGTTATAAAGGTAACTGTCCACTTGTCCAATGAGAATGAGTGAACTGTTGGATGAGCCATCTGAGAACCCACCACCTGTACGGATAAAATCTCTCTCAAAATTTTGATTTGAAATTTTTGGAAAGGTTTCGGGTCGAAAGAAGAAACTTGCCGTACACGAGAATATTGCAAAAATCTGATAATCGATTTTTTTATTTTCATTCTCTTTAATGACAGAGGCGTAGTTCTCAATGCTTCTTCCGAAAACATTACCGCCGTTCACATGTCCACCATACACAATGATGTCATTGCTTAAAAACTCAGGAGCGAAATGTTTGTCAAAGTAATCGGCACCTTCAAATTTTGGATTATTCTGGTGAAGAAAAATTTTGATTACGACATCTTTTTTACTGAGTTTTAATTTTCCCTTTATCGTGACACGAGCAAAAAATTCGTCGACTTCAGCGTCTGAGACTTTGATTTCCATTTGATCCGAAATATTTCGTGAAAGCCAAAGAAACGTACTAAATTTGGCATCATACTTTTCGATCGGAAGATCATTTCTCGCTCTGGAAGAATCGATCCCGGAAAGATAGAGCTTAATATATTCCTCGCCGTCCGCTTTATTGAGTTTTTTAAAAGTTCTCGTCTCAGAAGATCCAAGGAAAATGGCAACTGAAAGAGGGCGGTCCAATTTCTCGAATTTATCGAAAGCGAGATAGTTAGTTTCTTTCGGTTGATTTTCGCTGAAATCGATAGTCAATTCTTGAATCGTTTCTCCAGCTTTGTAATATTCGTTGCAATTGAAGGCTTGTTTATTTGAGTCATGTCCTTCCGCCGTTGGTCTCCAGAAGAACCACATATAGAAAGGGGAGAATGTCGTACCGGCCACTCCTAATGGGTTGATGCATGGGTTGATATTCTGCTCAGCCTTGCGGCCAGGATTGTAAATCGGACGTCGTTTATCTTCCGGCAGAATGAAATATGTTGTGTATGGGTCCAGTGGTTGAAAAAATTTGATATTGGTGAAATCAGTCTTGTTCTCCATAAAGCATGTCAGGAGATCGTTGCTGAACTCGTAAGTAACCTTGACGGCAGGGTCACCTTTTCTGATCTTTCCAAGTGTCCTGATATTTTCAATGTATTTCTGAGGTCCAGGAGGAAATCCCAGGATCTCAGTTGTCGCCGGCATGTAAACGTCGTGAGGATAGGGTGCATCTTCAATCTTGATAACTTTCAAATCAGGATCTTTATCCCCAAGTGAAGACCACTTCATTTTGTGATTCACGTTGTAGTCAGTGAGATTCGTAAACGTGTACATGTTTTGGTAGTAGGCAGCTGAGAACTGAAGTCTCTGAAACGTTTTTTCATCTTTCGGCAAAGCCGCTTTCGCGAGATAGAATTGGCTTGTGAACTTGGCCTTCAGATCGAACGGATAACCGATACACGATAGATAATTTCCGTATTTTGGAAGTTCAAGCGGCTTAGGATTAAGGAAGTGTTTCTTACCAAAGAAAATTCCTGCTCCAATAACTAAGATAACGAGCACAGAAAGAATGTTTTTCATGATTGGAGTTGGAAAGCTCCGGGGCTAGGCCCCCGGAGAAGAGATGATATAGTTTTAGGTCTATTCGAATTCCATGTGGTAAACGGCAAGAGATCTAGGAGTACCGACAGATACTTCCCACGTGCTCGCGAGACCTTGATCGGTGACAATAATCTGCTCTTCAAAGGTCACACTTGTAACAAACATGGCGACCGCTAAAACCAGCTTAAAACCTTTCATAAACGTTCCTCCGTTGGAGTGATTCTAACACTTTTCGGTGTTTATAAAGGCTATCTTGATCTTAATTAATCTTTTTTCATTCCAAGATGAGTAATTTTTAATGGTTAGAACCAGTTCATTAATGGTTTGAGAGGATGTAGAAGTTGTCGGATTTTGCCATCTTCGCCCAGAAACCGAATGGGACGTATTTCTTGTTATAGAGATAGCTGTCGATCTGGCCAATAAGAATCAGAGCACTGTTCCCTGAAGTGTCTGAGAACCCGCCACCTGTCTGAATGTAGTCGCGCTCAAATCCTTCGGTCTGAACTTTAGGGAATGAAGAGGGTTTAAACATGAAGTTTGACGTGCATGAGAGAATGGCGAAAATCTGGTAATTTAAGGAAGGAATCTGATTGGCCTTCATCTGATCCTGGTAGTCTTTAAAGCTTCTCGCGAAAGCTCCTTCCACACTTGCATGACCTCCATAGATCACAACATCGTTGGCAAGAAATTCATTCGCAAAATTTTGGACAAATGAATCGACACCTTCATAACGGGCATTCGTTTGATTCAGGTAGATCGTGATAATGGCATCTTTATGGCTCAGTTTAAACTTACCTTTAAGAACGACTTTCACTTGATGGTC
>JACCDS010581881.1_pt1 | contig 11853 bp, 12 predicted proteins | sample 7446441 | NCBI WGS metagenome assembly JACCDS01 (sample SAMN15323445, study PRJNA562643) | freshwater metagenome | isolation source: river surface water | place: USA:Blue River Watershed | collected 2017-08-17 | reverse complement strand
CTTCTGCAGCGCCCGTTGCGGGGCGCTGAGCGGCTTGGCCGATGGGGTGGGCGAGTCAGGCGGCACGGTGGTCGATGTTGACGCGCAACCAGGCGGCGAAGTCGGATTCGTCCCAGTCGCCGGATGCCAGCGCGAACAAGGCCAGCGTCGCTTCGGCCTGACCGGCCTTCAATCGCCAGCCATTCAGGCCCAGGAACAGGCCGACGCTGAGGAAGGCTGCGTGCGGATTGCCGTCGACGAACGGACGGTGCCCGACCAGCCCGGACGCGTAGGCGGCGGCCAGTTCAGCCAGATCGGGTGAGGCTGCTGCGGCGTGGCTGGCGAGCAGGACCGGACGCGCCAGCGCGGCATCAAGCAGGGCGGCGTCGCGAATGCCCGAAGCACCGCCGTGTTCGGCCAGGCTCTCGTCGTGCAGCAGCCTGAGCAGCTTCGGGTCGACCCAGCGCCAGGCACTGCGTCCGGCGTCGCTCAAGGCACGCTCACTTGGCGAGGGCACGGAAGGTGTCTCGGTACTCGCGCATGAACTCGCGCCCCAGAGCAAGCTGTTCCTCGAAGGCCGGGTCATAGGGGGTCAGCGTGAAGCCATCCGGTGCCTCGGTCACGTACACCGTATCGCCCTTCTCCAGCTTGAGCCGCGCCAGCATCTCCTTGGGCAGGATGACGCCAACCGAGTTGCCGATCTGGGTGAGCTTGAGGGCGTGCATGGCGTGGCTCCTGGAGGGGGCGGAACGCAGGTTCCGGGTGTTCGCTCAGGTTATAACGTTTGTTATATTCTGCCGCCCGTCGCCCCTCCGCCGCAAGAGACTTGCCGTGATCGATCCGAACCTGACCCCGAACTTGACCTCGACCCTGACGGTTTCCGACTTCGACTTCGACCTGCCGCCCGAGCTGATCGCGCAGCACCCGGCCCCCGAGCGCAGTGCCTCGCGGCTGCTGGACGGGCGTGGCGCGGCGCCGGTCGACCGCATCTTCCGCGAGCTGCCCGCGCTGCTGTCGCCGGGCGACCTGCTGGTCTTCAACGACACCCAGGTGATCCGCGCCCGGCTGCATGGCGCGAAGGATTCGGGCGGCTCGGTCGAGGCGCTGGTCGAGCGGGTGCTGCCGGTCGGCCCGGCCGGCACGCACGAGGTCTGGGCCCACCTGCGCGCCAGCAAGTCGCCCAAGCCGGGTCAGGGCGTGGTGTTCCGCAACGATGCGGGCGACGGTTTCCGCGCCGAGGTGCTGGGCCGCTGCGGGCCGGAGAACGGGCTGTTCCACCTGCGCTTCCCGTCGGACGTGTTCGCACTGCTGGAACGCTGCGGCCACATCCCCCTGCCGCCCTACATCACCCATGCGGACGATGCCGAGGACGCGCGCCGCTACCAGACCGTGTTCGCGCGCTCGCCCGGCGCGGTGGCCGCACCCACGGCTGCCTTGCATTTCGACGAGGGCGTGCTGGCCGACCTGGATGCACGCGGCATCGGCCGCGCCAGCGTGACGCTGCACGTCGGGGCGGGCACCTTCCAGCCGGTGCGGGTCGAGCGGATCGCCGAACACCGCATGCACAGCGAATGGTTTGATGTGCCGGCCGCGACGGTCGCCGCCATCGAGGCGACGCGCGCACGTGGCGGCCGGGTCGTCGCGGTCGGCACGACGACGCTGCGGGCGCTCGAATCGGCCGCCCGCGACAGCGCCGCGCAAGGCCTGCCGCTGCAGGCCGGCGCGCGCGAGACGGACATCTTCATCACGCCCGGCTTCCCGTTCCGAGTGGTCGACCGGCTGGTCACCAACTTCCACCTGCCACGCAGCACGCTGCTGATGCTGGTCAGCGCCTTCGCCGGCCATGCGCACATGCACGCGCTCTACGCCCACGCGATCGCGCAGCGCTACCGCTTCTTCAGCTATGGCGACGCGATGCTGCTGGACCGGACGTCCTGAGGCATCGACGCTCGGATGGCCGTGTGCCACGCCGCCACAACGCGGCGCTCCAATCTGGTGTTGCAGTGCAGCAGCGACGCCACGTCGCCGCGCCCGGCTGCTCCACGCTGACAAAACGCCGGTCGTACTTGACGCGGCTCAAAGGCGGCCGGCCGACAGGCTTCAAGCTGACGCCATTCCCTTGAAGAACGGAGCGTCAACATGACCACGAAAGCCCTGAACCGCCTTGCCATCACCGCCACGCTGCTGGCAGCTGGCGTCACCGCCCTGGCCACTGCGCAGGCCGCCGGCCTGAGCGACGAGGCCGCGCACCAGCTCGCCGCCAAGGCCGGCTGCCCCACCTGCCACGCCGTCGAGCGCGGCGCCAAGGGTCCGGAAGGCCTGCCCCCGATCGGCCCGGCCTGGCGCGACGTGGCGCAGAAGTACAAGGGCCAGAAGGGTGCCGAAGAGGCGCTGACCAAGGCCGTGCTGCTGGGCTCCAACCCCTACGACAGCCACTGGAAGGGCAAGGCCTCGGGCCTGGCGATGCCGCCCAACGCGGTGGCGATCGGCAAGGACGACGCGCGCAAGCTGGTCGGCTGGATCCTGAAGCTCGACCCGAAGTGAGCGCGGGCTGAGTCGGGCTGACTCGCTCGAACGCGGCGGGAGCGGATCGCTCTGCGATCATCCCGGCCGCCGATGAATGCCCGACTGTTCCTGCTGGTCCTGCTGCTGATCCTGCTGCCGACGGGTGCTGCACCCGTGCTGGCGCGGTCTCAGGACGACCCGGCCACGCCGGCGCTGGCGCTGACGCAGGCGGTCTTCATCGCCGAGGACCGGCGCCATGACGAGCCCGCCGTCGTCGCCCTGCCCGACACCTGGGGCGGGCGCGGCCGCAGCCCGGACGGCAGCGGCCTCTACCGGCTGCACGCACCGATCGAGCGGGTGCCGCACAAGGCCTGGGCGCTGCGCATCGACCGACTGGCTGACCTGCACGAGATCCGCATCAACGGCCGGCTGCTGAGCGCGACCTGGCCGTCCGATCACGACGCCGCCGGCATCGCCCGCGAACGGCCGGCCCTGAGCCGCGGCACGCCGATGCTGATCGCGCTGCCGCCGGACCTGCTGCGCAGCGGCGACAACAACATCGAGATCCGCGTCAGCCACAGCACGCGCGGGGGCTTGTCGCAGGTGCTGATCGGGCCGATGGATGCGCTCGCGCCGGGTCATCGCCACGAGGTGCTGCTCGAACAGACGCTGCCGCTGTTCCTCAACGGCGGCGGCACCGCGCTGGGCCTGTTCATGCTGCTGTACGGCTGGCAGCGCCGCCGTCAGGACCAGCTGACCGCCGGCTTCGGCCTGCTGTGGATGCTGATCTCGCTGCGCGGCAGTGCCTACATGCTGTTCTACACGCGCGACAGCGGGACCTGGTTCGACGGTCTCATGTATGTCTCGCAGATCCTGAGCGCGCTGCTGCTGGGCCTGATGGCGCTGGCCCTGGCCGAACGGCCGCGCCATGCGTGGCGACGCGTGCTGCTCGCGCTGTGCGTGCCGCTGATGGTGCTGGGCGTGCCGGCCACCGCGCTGGGCTGGACCGACCTTCTGCGCACCTGGACCTACCCGCTGGTGCTGGCGGCCACGCTGCCGCCGCTGGGCATGGTCGCCCTGCAGGCCTGGCAACAGCATTCGACCCGGCGGGCGCTGATGCTGGCCTCGCTGCTGCTGCTGGTCGGCTCGGCGCTGCACGACTACCTGGCCTGGACCGGCGCGCTGTCGGTCATGGCGCGCTACTGGATGCCGCTGGCCTTGCCGGTGGTCTTCGCGGCCTTCGCGACCACGCTGGTGCAGCGCCTGGTGCGCGGCCTCGAACAGGTCGAGCAGGTCAACGCCCTGCTGGAGGAACGGGTCACCGAACGCACCCGCGCGCTCGAACTGGCGCACCAGAGCAAGTCCCGTTTCCTGGCCGCCGCCAGCCACGACCTGCGGCAGCCGGTGGTGACCATCGGCCTGCTGGTGGACCTGCTGCGCGAGCACATCCAGGCGCCCACGCAACGCCGCATGATCGACCGGGTGCATGACGCGGTGGCCTCGATGGAGACGCTGCTCAAGGGCCTGCTGGACCTGTCGCGGCTGGAGGCCGGATCGGTCCAGCCGCGCATCACCACGGTCGAGTTGCAGCGGCTGTTCGACGCCATCGCCCCGCATGCCGATGACGCGGCCGCGCGCCGCAAGCTCAAGCTGCGCCTGCGGCCGACCCGGCTGGCGGTGCGCAGCGATGCGGTGCTGCTCGAACAGGTCTTGCGCAACCTCGTGGGCAACGCCCTGCGCTACACCGAACGCGGCGGCGTGCTGGTGTCGGCGCGACGCCGCGCCGGGCGCATCGAGCTGCGGGTGCAGGACAGCGGCCCGGGCATCCCGGCCGATCAGCAGGAGCGCATCTTCGAGGAGTTCGTGCAGGGCGGCCATGCCAGCACGGCCGCACCCGGCGACGGCCATGTCGGCCTGGGACTGGGCCTGGCGATCGTGCGGCGCTCGCTGTCGCTGCTGGCTCATCCGCTGAGCCTGCGATCGGAGCCCGGCCGGGGCAGCGTCTTCACGATCACGCTGGACGAGGCCAGCGCCCCGCCGCCGGTGCAACCCGCGCCGCCGCTGCCGGGCCAGCCGCTGCGCCACTGGTGTGTCGTGCTGGTCGACGACGACGCGCAGGTGCGCGCGGCGGTCACCGCCCGGCTGGCGGCCTGGGGCGCGCAGGTCGAGGCCCATGCCGGCCTGGCCAGCTTCCGCCAGTGGCTGGCGCTGCGCCCGCGCGGCCACAGCGGCATCGACGTGGTGATCACCGACCAGCGCCTGATCGGCGCCAGCGCGATCGACGTGATCGACGCCTTGCGCAGCCATGCCGGCCCGGTGCCCGTGCTGGTCATCACCGGAGACACCGAGGGCACCGAGCTGGCGCGCCTGCAGAGTCAGGGCATCCCGGTGCTGCACAAGCCCTTCCGGGCCGATGCGCTGCTGGGCATGGTCATGCAGCTGCGGTCCCCGCAGGGCAGGCGGCCGGCGCCGGCCGGCCTCAGCGATCGAAGGTGATGCCCATGCGGGCGGCGGCCACGATGGCCTGCGTGCGCGAGTTCACCTCGAGCTTGCGGAACAGCCCGAGCAGGTGGGTCTTGACGGTCGACTCGGCCACGTCGAGCTCGCGCGAGATGAGCTTGGTCGAGCGCCCCAGCACCAGCAGGCGCAGCACGTCGATCTGGCGCGCCGACAGGGCCAGCGCCTCCAGGCGCGCCTCGCGCAGCTGCACCGGGTCCATGCCCGCGCCGACGGCCGGCGCGAGGTCGCGGTAGATGCCCGGCGGCAGGTAGGTGCCGCCGTCCAGCACGATGCGCAGGGCGCCCTCGATCTCGCTCAGGCGCGACGACTTGGGCACGAAGCCGGCGGCGCCCCGGTCGATCGCCGCGAGGATGGTCTCGGGCCGCTCGTCGGCCGACATGACCACCAGTGGCACATCGCCGCTGAGCGCCAGCAGGCGCTGCAGGCTCGACAGGCCCTGGCTGTCGGGCAGGCCCAGGTCCAGCAGGATCAGCTCGATGTCGGGGTGCTCGCCGAGCGCCTGGCCGGCCTCGCCGATGTCGGCCGCCGCGATCAGGTGGACCTCGGGAAAGCGCTGGGCCATGAGGATCGCGAAGCCGTCCCGGAACAGCGCATGGTCGTCGACCAGCAGGGCCTTCATTGCGATCCCTCGCGTCGGCCGCCACCGTCAACCATCGCCGCTTCCACATCCACCTGCATCGACCCGCTCCCCTGGCGGATCTGTATGCCCGCGCACACATCACTATAGCGACGAGCCTTCGGGCTGGCTGACGAAACCGATGCGAGTCAGGCCGGCCGATGCGGCATCGGCGAGCGATTCGGCCACGTGCCGGTAGGCCACGTCGCGGTCGGCGCTCAGGCGGATCTCGGGCTGCGGCTGCTGCGTGCCGGCGGCCTGCAGGCGGCGTCGCGCCTCGTCGCGGCTGACGGGCTCGCCGTTCCAGTGGCGCTGGCCTGCCGCGTCGATCGACAGGTCGACCGATGCCGTGGCGGCGTGCTGCACCACGCTGCTGGCCTGCGGCAGGCGCAGGCGCACGCCATGGGTCAGCAGCGGCGCGCAGACGATGAAGATCACCAGCAGCACCAGCAGCACGTCGATCAGCGGAACCATGTTGATCTCGGCCACCGGCGTGTGGGACGCGCGGCGGTCGGCGGCGGCAAAGGAGGCAAAGGCCATGTCGTGCTCCGGTGGCTCAGGCGGGCGTGGCGCGCACCAGCGTCGAGCCGGTCGACAGGAAGGTCATCAGCTCGAACGCGTAGGCATCCAGACGCCCGCTGAGCACGCGGTTGCCGCGGCTGAAGGCGTTGTAGGCGACCACCGCCGGGATGGCCACGGCCAGCCCCACGCCGGTCATGATCAGCGCCTCGCCGACCGGCCCGGCAACCTGGTCGAGCGAGCCCGCACCGCCCTGCCCGATCGCCACCAGCGCGTGGTAGACGCCCCAGACCGTGCCGAACAGGCCGACGAAGGGGGCGGTCGCACCGATCGTCGCCAACAGGGTCAGGCCGTTCTCGAGCCGGGTGCCCTCCTCGTCGAGCACCTTTCGGATCGTGCGGGTGACGAAGTCCTGCGCGCTGCCGGCCTCTTCCAGCCGGGCCGCGCCGTGGCGGGCGTGGTGGTCACGCGCCTGCAGGGCATGGGCGGCCAGATGCCCGAACGGCTCGCGCACGCCGTGGACCTGCAGTTCGCCCTGCACGGCATCGAGCGAACTGGCGTTCCAGAAGAACGTCAGGAAGCGCTGGCTGCGCCGCCGTTGCAGCCACTGGCCCAGGCCCTTGACGAGGATCAGGGCCCAGGACGCCACCGACATCAGCAGCAGCAGCACCAGCAGCGACTGGCCGATGGCATCGGCCTGCTCGATGAAATGGCCGAAGCCGAGGGTGGGCGGGGACGGGGTGGCGGAGGTGACGGGCATGACGCGATCTCGGGTGGAACGAAGAAGCTGGAACGGGGGGTGTGAGGCTCAGAACCTGAACTCGGCCTCGGTGTCGGCGAGGAACTCGAAGGGCACGCCGTCCTGCAGGCGCGGCCGGGCCCGCGACTCGCGCGCCCGGGCCAGTGCCTCGGCATCGAGCGCGGCCGAACCGGAGCTGCGCAGCAGGCTCACCTGGCGCGGCACGCCCTGGGTGTCGAAGCGGATGCGCACGGCCACCACGCCCTGCTCGCGCCGCCGCATGGCCTCGCGCGGGTAGGCGTAGACGGGCGGCGTGACCCAGTCGGTCGAGGTCAGCGTGACCCGGCGCGGTGCGGCCGGGGCCGGCGCCGGGACGCCCGTCTCGGCGGTGGACGCCGCCGGCGTGGCTGGGGCGGTCGCAGCAAAGGGCACGACGGGCTGGGCCGCTGCGGCCATCGGTACCGGGGTGGGTGACTGTTGAGGTGACGTTTGAGGTGACTGTTGGGGTGACGGTTCGGGCGACGGCGCGGCCGCCAGCACCGGCGCGGGAGCCGCTGCGATCGGACGTGGCGACGGTTGGGGAGTCGGTCTGGCGGTCGTTCTGGCGGTCGGCCGGGGTGGCGGGCTGGGTGCGGGCTTGGGCACAGGTGCGGGGGCCATCGCCACCGGCATCACCCAGTCCACGTCCATCGACACCCGCTCGACACGCGGCAAGGTCTCGCCACGTGTCAGCCAGACCGCGCCGACGGCGGCGAGGTGCGCGCCCAGCGCGGCCAGCACCAGGCCGCTGCGGACCTGGGCTGCGCGGGCGCCGAACGGGTCCATGACGGCGGGCGTGTTCATGTCGGGGCCCCGGTCATGTCTCGGCCCACTGGCGCAGCAGGTTGTGATACGTGCCGGTCAGGCCGATCACGCCGGCATCGGTCTCGCCGACGGTCTGGCGCAGGTGCATCAGGTGGCGGTCCATGTCGTGCAGCAGGCGGCGCTGCTCGTCGCTGCGCACCATGCTCTCGATCCAGAAGAAGCTGGCCAGCCGCGCCCCGCGCGTGACCGGCTCGACCCGGTGCACGCTGGTGCCGGGGTAGATCACCAGGTCGCCCGCGGGCAGCTTGACGCGCTGGCTGCCGTAGGTGTCCTCGATCACCAGTTCGCCGCCGTCGTAGTCGGCCGGGTCGGCCAGGAACAGCGTGCAGCTCACGTCCGTGCGCAGTCGCAGCCCCGCCTGCGGCCCCTGGGTGACGAAGCGCACGGCGTTGTCGACATGGTTGCCGAAGGCGTTGGCCGCCCCGCCGTAGCGGTTGAACAGCGGCGGGAAGATCTTGCGGGGCAGCGCCGCCGAGAAGAACGTGGCATGGCGGTTCAGTCCCGCCAGCACGACCGACTGCAGCGCCTGGGTCAGCGGATGGACCTGCGGCAGCTGCAGGTTGTTCTTGACCTGCGCGGACTGCACGCCGGCCGTGACCTGGCCGTCGACCCACGGGGCATCGACCAGCAGCGAACGGACCTGCGCGAGCTCGTCGGCATCGAGGACCTGGGGGACATGGAGCAGCATCGGATGGCCTTCGCAGCGGGGGTTCAGAACTTCAGCGTGCCCGTCACCTGCAAGGTCCTGCCGGCACCGGGCACGTAGTGGCCGCGGTACAGGCTGGCGCCGTAGAGCTTGTTGGCGACGTTGGCGAGGTTGGCCTTGAGCACGTAGCGATCGGGCTGAAACGCGTATTCGGTCATCAGCTCCAGCGTGCCGTAGCCTGGCGAGGTGATGGCGCTGGCCGCCTGCTGGTCGGCCGGCGTGCTCTTGCTGCGGAAGTTCAGACCCGCGCCGACGCGCCAGTCGCGCGCGAGCTGCCAGCTGCTCCAGACCGAGCCGCTGTGTCTGGGCGTCAGCCCCGGCCGGTCGCCCTGGCGGTTGCCGAAGGTGGTGGCCGTGGGCGCGGCCACGTCGACGCGGGCATCGGGGATCCACATCCAGGACAGGTAGACGTCCCAGTCGCGGGTGATCCGGCCGGTGACGTCCATGTCGATGCCCGCAGCATGCCGCTGGCCCGACAGCAGCAGGGCGGTCGCGGCGGTGTCCGGGTCGGTGTTGCGTTCGTTCTTCTTGACCGAGCGGAACAGCGCGATGCGGGTCGTGAACATCCGGTCCTCGCTGTCGATGCGCGCGCCGATCTCGGTGTTGATGCTCTGCTCGGGCGCGGTGTTGGCGCTCAGCGCGTTGTACGAGTACGAGTCGCCGGAGGTGTTGAACGAACTGCCCCACGAGGCATGGAAGCTGTGCCGCGACGAGGGCTGCCAGATCGCGCCCAGGCGCTGGCTGAACTCGCCGATGGCCTGCTCGTGGCGGCTCACCACGCCGGTGGCGGCCGTCTGCTCGAAGGTGCCGCGCATGCGGTCATGGCGCAGTCCGCCCAGCAGCTTCCAGCCCGGCGCCACGGTCACCAGGTCCTGCGCGTAGAGGCCGAGGTTGTGGTTGACGAAGCCGCTGCCCTTGCGCAGCAGGCGGGCGTCCTCGTCGATCCAGGCGCCGTCGCCGGGCGCACCGGCGCTCGTGCGCGGCTTGCTCAGGTCGACCCCGGCGGGGGTGCTGGCGGCGAAGACGATCTTTTCCTCGCGGGCGACGTCCACGCCGCTGACCCATTCGTGCTGCAGGCCGAACGCGGCGAAGCGGGTGCTGAAGTCGCTCTGCGCGTGCAGGGTGTCGAGGTCCTGGATCTTGAGCGGCGTGCCCCGCGTGAACACGGTCGCGTCGCTGAAGGTCTCGAGCGTGGGCGGCACCGTCGGGCAGCCCGGGTTGGTGACCACGCCGGTGGTCGCGTTGGTGGTCTGCTGGCACAGCCGGATCGTGCTGGCGCGCTGGTCACGGCTGAAGACGCCGCGCCGCACGCTGGTCTTGATCGAGGTGTCGGCATCGACGCGGTGGCGGTGGTCGAACGTCGCGGTGCTGGCGGCGCCGTGGTTGCGGTCGCTGGCCATGCCGTAGTAGGCGTTCGGGTCGAGCGAGCCGAGCATGGTCCGCTCGGTGGCCGCCGCGCCGGCGCTCGGGCTGATCCACGGCAGGCCGTAGTTGATGCCGTTGCGGTTCTCGAGCCGATAGAGCGAGACGCCGAACTCGTCCTTGTGGCCGATGCCCCAGCGGAAGTTGCCGGCCAGACCGCGCTTGTCCAGCCGGTTGCCCGCGCCGTCGCTGTCGGCCTTGGTCGCCATGGCGTTCAGGCGCAGCGCGGCGTCCTGGCCGGTCACGACGTTGACGTCGCCCACCGCGCGGCGGTAGCCATGGCTGCCCAGCGTCACGTCGACCTGGCCGCCGTCCATCAGGTGGGCCTGCTTGGTGACCTGGTTGGCCGCGCCGCCGGTCGAGCCGCGGCCGAACAGCATCGAGGCCGATCCGCGCAGCAGTTCAAGGCGGTCCCAGTTGAAGGAGTCGCGGTCGTAGAAGGCAGGGTCGCGCATGCCGTCGATGAAGATGTCGCCGGTGGCCTGCAGCGAGAAGCCGCGCAGGCGGATGTCTTCCTCGCCGCCCTCGGCCGCCAGGAAGGTGATGCCGGCGGTCTGCGTCAGCGCCTGCTTGAGCGTGTCGAGGTTGCGGTCGTCGATCAGGCGTTCGGTCACCACGCTGATCGATTGCGGCACGTCGCGCAGGTCCTGCTCGGACTTGCCCAGCCGGGTGCGCGTGACCTGCAGGCCGTCGCGGCCCTGCACGGGCACATCCGGCGCGGTGATGGTGATGCGCGGCAGCGTCGCCGGCTCGGTCGCGCTGGCAACGTCATCGGCTGCCCAGGCAGCACCGGACAGGCCCAGCCCGCAGGCCAGTGCGCCCAGCGGCATCAGCGCATGAGTTCGTGAGGGTCGTGCGTCAAGACGGTTCGAGAGGTGATCGGCCGAGGCCATGGGTCAATTTCCACAAGACGGGTTGGCATCCGAAAAGCGGGGTCGACGACCGGACGGGTCGGCGACGCATGACCTGGCGATGGGCTGGGCCGCGAATCTGCGAGTGAGGTGTTCAGCGACGCGTCGGGGCGACGCTCACTTGGTCAGGATCAGCCGACCGAGCGCCGTGCGACGCAGGCGGTAGCAGGCGCCGTCGTGCTCGATCAGGACCTCGTCGGCGCCCTGCAGCAGATCGATGCTGCGCAGGCGGCGCGAGGTGTCCGCGCCGGACGGCGAGGTGGACGCCCCGGACCGGGCCGAGACGTCTGACGAGGGGGTTGGAGGTGCTGCTTCCGACATGCTTCGCAGTCTAATGCGAACCATTCTCAATTGCAAATCATTCTCATCTAGACCAATCGTGGCCGGCCACGCAACCCGACACACAGCCATCCGAAGCGTCGGCGGTATCGTGCGTGCATGACACGCCTTGCCGCCTTCGCCGCCCCCCTGATCGCCCTGCTGCTGGGGGCCTGCACCACGCCGCCACCGGCCCTGACGCTCGACCCGGCGCGCAGCCGCGTCTGGCTGCTGGGGGAGGTGCACGACAACGCCGCGCAGCACGCCCTGCGTCTGCAGGCGCTGGACGACCTGATCGCGCGCGGCGAGCGTCCCAGCCTGCTGATGGAGCAGCTCGACCGCGAGCGCCAGCCCGAGATCGACCGGCTGCTCGCCGAGAGCCGCGACAGCGGCACGCCGCAGGGCGCGGCCGAGCGCATCGCCGCGCTGGACGGTCCGATGTCCGGCTGGGACTGGACCTTCTACCGTCCCTACATCGAACGCGCGGTGCGGCACGGCCTGCCGCTGGTGGCCGTCAACGTCTCGCGCGAGGCCGCCCGGCGCGTCATCCGCGAGGGTCTGGCCGCACAGGGCTTCGACGCCGCCGTGCCCGAGCCGCTGCTGGCCGCGCAGGCCGGGCTGATCGAGGCGTCGCACTGCGGCATGGTCGACGCGGCACTGGCCCGCCGCATGGCCGCCGCCCAGGTCGCGCGGGACCAGGCGATGGCGCGCGCCGTGCAACTCTCCGCCGGACCGACGCTGGCGCGCGCCGTCG
>JACCDS010669855.1_pt1 | contig 11854 bp, 10 predicted proteins | sample 7446441 | NCBI WGS metagenome assembly JACCDS01 (sample SAMN15323445, study PRJNA562643) | freshwater metagenome | isolation source: river surface water | place: USA:Blue River Watershed | collected 2017-08-17 | reverse complement strand
TGCGTATTGAACACGATTTTGCTGACAACGTGAAGCTGCAAAATACCAGTCGTTATGGCGTGTCGTCGCAAGACTATATCCTGACCGGCGTGAACACCGGCAATGGCATCACAGTACCGGCCGCTACGAAAAATGACCTGAATAGCTGGACAGTGAACCGTAACCGCCAGGGCAAAGATCAGCAAAACCAACTGTTGATTAACCAGACCAACCTGAATGCCACACTGCAACAAGGTGCGTTGACGCACAACATTTCGTCTGGCATTGAATTCAGTTTTGAAAGTCAGCTGAACTACACGCTGGGCCTTCCGACCGGCACGACGCAGGTCAACGCCAACCTCTACAACCCATCGACCGCAGACGTTTTTGCATTGCCAGTCCGTACCGGTGCTAAAACCGACGGGAGTACCAGCACTGCCGCTGTATACATGTTGGATACCATTGATTTAAATGCGCAATGGCAAGTCAGCGCTGGCCTGCGTGCCGAGCACTACAACACCGATACCAACCTCATCACAGTGCAGGCGGCTGCTACGCCACAAACCATTCCAGTCGGGACGCTGGTCGGCTCTCAGGCACGTAAATCTGATAATTTACTCAGCTACAAAGTGGGGACTACTTACAAGCCAGCAGAACATGGCTCTGTATATCTGTCGTATGCGACGTCGCAGTTGCCACCAGGCGGCACTAACTTCTCGCTGAGCACTGCAGCAACCAATCAAAACAACCCAATGCTGGCTCCGCAAAAAGGTACTAACCTGGAACTGGGCACCAAGTGGCAGTTATTGGATAAAAACCTGTTTGCCACGGCCGCGTTGTTTGAAACAGTTAATAAAAACGAACTGGTACGCGACGACCTGAATACTTATGTACCGGTCGGCGAGAAAACCGTACGCGGCCTGGAACTGGCGCTGGTCGGCTCTCCATTTCAGAACTTTGAACTGAATGCCGGTATCGCGCTGATGAATCCGAAAATCACCCGCGGTGCTTTGTATAACGGTGCCCCAACGGATGGCGGTGTGATCCAGTGGACGCCAAAAACCACCTTTACGCTGTGGGGGACTTATACGCTGGAAAAACTGAAACTGGGTGGCGGGGCGCGCTACATGGATTCAGTAGCCCGGTCGAATACCACAAACCTGGTGGCTGCAACGAATTCAATGCTGGAAGTGCCGGATTATTGGGTGGTTGATGCTATGGCGACTTACGAGGTGAACCCAACCGTGACAGTCCAGTTCAACCTGTATAACCTGCTGGACGAAGAATATGTGCAGTCACTGAATAACGGCGGTGGCCGTTACCATCAGGGCGCGCCGCGTTCCGCCAAACTGGGTGTGAACTTTGCGTTTTAATCCGACCGAAGTTAAATAGTACAGAGGCAGCCCAGTGGGCTGCCTTTTCCATTGAGGTGCTTGATGTTATTACATATTCCCGCAGTTCTGACCAAAGCCGAAGTGGCAGAGTTTCGCAGTTTGCTGGCGCAAAGCAATTGGACCGACGGCCGCGCCACAGTCGGGCCGCAAGGTGCTTTGGTTAAACACAATCGCCAGTTGCCGGTCGACAGCCCGCTGGCGCGCGAGTTGGGCGCGCTGATTTTGCAGCGCTTGTATCAACACCCGCAGTTTTTGTCGGCTGCGCTGCCACTTCGCACGGTGCCGCCGTTGTTTAACGCTTACCAAGGTGGTGAGCACTATGGCCTGCATGTCGATGGCGCAGTGCGGATCTTACCGGGCAGTACTTTGAGTTTACGCACGGACGTATCATCGACGCTGTTTTTGTCGGAACCGGAGGAATACGACGGCGGCGAACTGCAGGTCATCGATACTTACGGCGAACATCAAGTCAAACTGCCGGCCGGTGATTTGATTTTGTATCCTTCGACCAGTTTGCATCAGGTATTGCCAGTCACGCGTGGTGAGCGGGTTTGCAGCTTTTTCTGGAGCCAGAGCCAAATCCGCGACGACGCCAAACGCGCATTGTTGTATTCGCTCGATCAGCAAATCCAAAGCCTGCGGCAGCAATTAGGTGACAGTAGCGAAGTGCTGGCGCTGACCGGGCATTATCATAATCTGCTGAGAATGTGGGCCGAGTTATAAAGGACGCCGAAATTTTCGACACACTTTGTAAAGGTATTTAACTGGGCGTGAGCAACGCCCTTTGGCATGCTGTACTGGTCTTACTTCGCCAGGAACCGAGCGGCCATGCTAAAAATTACAAATTTATCCAAAACTTACGATAACGGCGTCAAAGCGCTGCAAAATGTTAACTTAACCATCCCGAAGGGCATGTATGGATTACTCGGGCCAAACGGCGCCGGCAAATCCAGTTTGATGCGCACTATAGCGACCTTACAGGCCGCTGATAGCGGCAGTATTCAGTTTGGTGATATCGATGTGTTAAAAGACCCGAACGCCTTGCGTCAGACGCTTGGGTATTTGCCACAGGACTTTCAGGTCTATCCACGTATCAGCGCCTTTGATTTGCTGGAACATCTGGCGGTTTTAAAAGGCCTGAACGAGAAAAAATCCCGCCGCGACACTGTCGAAGCCTTGCTTGCGCACACCAACCTTTACCAGCACAAAGACAAAGCTGTCAGCAGCTTTTCCGGTGGCATGCGCCAGCGTTTTGGCATTGCGCAAGCACTGCTCGGCGATCCGCAACTGCTGATTGTCGACGAGCCGACCGCAGGCCTCGACCCGGAAGAGCGTAATCGTTTCCATAACCTGTTGGTCAGCCTCGGCGAAGACAAAGTCATTATTCTGTCGACGCATATTGTCGACGACGTGGCTGAGCTGTGTCCGCAAATGGCGGTGTTAGCTGGCGGCCAAATTCTGTTGACCGGCAATCCGCTGCAACTCGTGGATGAACTCAAAGGTCAGGTCTGGACCAAAACCGTTAGCCAGGCAGAGGCTCTGGAGTTAGAGCAGCAACTACCCGTGATCTCAAAGCGTTTGTTTGCCGGCCGGACTGTGCTGAATGTATTTGCCATCAGCCAGCCGGAGGGATTCAGTACTTGTGCCGCCAATCTGGAAGACGTGTATTTCTCTTGTTTGCATCAGGCGCGCCAGCGCCAGTCTGCGTGAGGACAGCACTATGTTCCTGCAGATGATTCGGTTTGAATGGCGCTATTACCAGCGCCAGCCGTCGTTTTATGTCACATCCTTGTTGTTCTTTTTGCTGGCATTTTTTGCTACAGCGTCCGACAACGTACAAATCGGTGGTGGTGGCGAGATTTGGGGAAATGGGCCTTTTGCCATTACCCGGACTATCACCACTATGCTGATTTTTTCGATGTTTTTGGTGGTGAATTTTGTCAGTAGTACCGCGCTGCGTAACCATGCGAGTTTGATGGAAGAACTGGTCTGTACTAAGCCTGTGCCGCCCCTGTCATACCAGCTCGGCCGCTTTGTTGGTGCCTATTTAGTGTTGGTGGCTGTGTTTGCGATGGTCCCGCTTGGCACTTTATTAGGCTCTTTGATGCCTTGGGTCGACCAGGCGCGGTTTGGTCCCACGGTGCTGAGTTATTACGTTGATGCTTATCTGATTTTCGCTTTGCCGTCGTTATTTGTGTTGTCCGCACTGTTCTACACCATCGCGAGCAAGTTCAAGTCGATGCAGGCGATGTATCTGGTCGCTGTGGTGGTATTTGTGTTTTATCTGGTTGCCGGCAGCTTTGCCCAGGCGCCGGAGTACCGCACCATGGCCGCGTTGCTGGACCCTTTTGGATTGCGCTCTTTTGCTGATGTGTCACGATATTGGACTATCGTCGAGAAAAATACCCTGAGTGTTAGTTTCAGCGGTGTATTGCTGCAAAATCGCTTGTTATGGCTGGCGGTTGGCGTGGCGCTACTGGCATTGTTTGGTGGTTTGTTCAAACCGCTGGCGTTAACACCAAAAGCCCGGGTTGGCAAAGCCAAGGCGGCCAAGGCAACGCCAGTGTTTGCGATCAGTGCGCTGCAAACCAAAGCGCAACAACCATCTGCACTGGCGCAGTTCTGGACACGGCTGCGTTTTGAGTTAAAACAGGTGGTGTTCAGCGCGCCGTTTTTTATGTTGCTGCTGATTTGTATCTTTAATTTGCTGGCGCCTTTATTTGCACCGCAGCGCTTTTACGGCACCTCAGACTGGCCGTTGACCCAAACCATGATTGAACTGGTGACAGATTCCAGTGGTTTATTGCTGGTGCTGATTTTGACTTATTACTGTGCAGAAGTGGTCTGGCGTGAACGTACACAGGGCATCGGCGATATCATCGATGCAACGCCGGTGGCCAATATGGTGCTATGGCTGTCAAAACTGACGGCTGTTGGCGCCGCGATGTTGTTGATGTACTTTGCTTTTACCCTGACCACCATCAGTTACCAGCTAATCAAAGGTTTTGATGATCTGGATTTGATGCAATACCTGATTCGGCTGGGTTATTTCAACTTCCTGCCCTTTATGCTGACCGTGGTACTTGCGTTCCTTATTCAGGTGTTAAGCCCGAACAAATATGTCGGTATGGGTGTGTTTGTCGTGTATTTCATCCTGACGCAGGTGTTGGACGCCTGGGGCTTTAACCACCGCATGTGGCATTTTGCCGCGTCACCGGCAGCACCATTTTCTGATTTGAATCGCTTCGGCTGGACACTGGAAAGTCATAGCTGGTACATGCTGTATTGGGGCGGCTTGACCGCGATTCTGTTTGTGCTGGGGTTTGGCATGTTCCAACGTGGGCCGGCGCAAAGTCTGGCGGTGCGTTATCAGCAATTGCGTTATCAAGTTGGTGCAGGTGGTCAGGCGGTGATTTTGCTCGGTAGCCTGGTCTTTGTCAGTACCGGTGGCTGGATTTACTACAACACCCGTGTGCTGAATCAATATGACACTGCGGAACAGCAGATGGATTTACAAGCGGATTATGAAAAGGCCTATAAAGCCGGTGCTGACGATCCGATCCTGGTTGCCACCAAAGTTGAGGCATTTGTTGATATCTATCCGGTCGAACGGCGCGTCGAAGCTCGTGTCGAACAGACGCTAACAAACAAATTCAACAAACCGGTCACTAAGATGTTGGTGAACTGGCCGAAATACACCCGCAGTATGGAAATCATCGCGCCGGGCGCCACTTTGAGCCCACGCGACAATCGACTGGGCACCGCCTGGCTAGAGTTTGGTACGCCGGTACAACCGGGGCAAACAATCGATATGACCTTCGTGCTGAGCCGCACTAATCCAGGGTTCCAGGATGATGATGTTGATGTCGCAGTGGTTGAAAATGGCACCTTTATCAATAACATGGAATTGTTGCCGCAGTTTGGTTACAACGCCGGGTTTGAACTGCAGGAGCGGCATGAACGCAGCAAACGTGGCCTGGAACCGGTGCAGCGGGCGCATAAACTGGAAGATAGCAGCCGCTACACTGAGAGTGGTTTTGGCCGCGCCGAAGATTTCATTGATTTCAGTGCCACGGTTTCCACGGCAGTAGATCAAACTGCGCTGGCGCCGGGTTACCTGAAAAAACAGTGGCAGCAGGATGGCCGCCAATACTTCCGCTATGAAATGAACGCACCGATGTTTAACTTCTACTCGTTCCTGTCGGCACGGTTGGCGGTGAAGAAGCAGGATTATCAGGGCGTGTCGCTGGAGGTGTATTACCATCCGTCGCATCACTGGAACGTGGACCGGATGATGCAATCGATGCAGGACTCGTTGGATTATTTTAATCGGGCGTTTTCACCGTATCAGCACCAACAGATGCGGATCATCGAGTTTCCGGGTTACCGTGATTTTGCCCAGTCTTTTGCCAATACCGTGCCGTACTCTGAGGGCATCGGTTTTATCAATGATTTGCGCAACGAAGACAGCATCGACATGCCTTATTATGTGACTGCGCACGAGATGGCGCATCAGTGGTGGGGCCATCAGGTTGGTAGCGCCAACGTGCAGGGTAGTGCGGTGATCCCGGAAACACTGGCACAATACAGCGCGCTCAGAGTGATGGAAACCAAATATGGTCAGGCGAAGTTACGCCAGTTCCTGAAATATGAGCTGGACCGTTATTTACGCGGCCGCACTGATGAGAAAGTTGCTGAAGAACCGTTGCTGCGCGCTGAAGGGCAAGGCTATATCCATTATCGCAAAGGCTCCATTGTGATGATGGCGATCAAAGACCGGATTGGTGCAGAGCGGCTCGACGCGAACTTGCAGGCGTTTTTGCAAGAGTTCCTATATAAACAAAATCCGTATCCAACCACGCTGGATCTGCTGCGCCACTTAACTACCGGCGTCAGCAGCGAAGAAAAAGCCTTTATCGAACAGCAGTTTATGCAAATTACTTTGTATGATTTACGGCTGCTTGAGGTGCAGAAAACCGAATTGCCAGACGGCCAGCTGCAACTGGACTTAACCATTCAGGCCGCCAGACTCAGTGCTGATGGCAAAGGTGCCGAAACCGAACAAGTACTGGACGAAGATATTGATATTGGCGCGTTCAGCGCAGATCCGGATGAGTTTTCTGCCGATAACCAGCTGTTATATTTACAAAAGCACCGGCTGAAATCCGGTAAACAGCAAGTCAGGGTTGTAGTGCCTAAAGGTACCACTTACATCGGTGTCGACCCATTGATTAAGCTGATTGACCGCGACGCGGTAGATAATATCCGCAAGCTTTAAACGGTTGTTAAAACAAGAAACCCGCCAATTGGCGGGTTTCTTTATTTAGCTACAGCACAAACGCATCAGCGCTCTGTGGTGAGAGTCGTTGAATTGTTACTTACCCGCTTTTGCTGCCAGCTGCTGCGCTTCCAGCTCTTGCCAGGCCTTGCTGCCCCACAGCGGTACTGTAGTCAGTGAATGTTTATCGCTGCCAGCACTTTCTTTGGTCGAGTACGACAGATACACCAGAGTCCTGTTATCAGCATCAAAGATCCGTCTGATTTTCAGATGCTTAAACAAAATACTTTTTGATGCAGTGAAAATGACTTCGCCGGATTTGGATTTGTCGATTTTGCCGAGCATGGCCGCCGTGATTTCGCCGGTCTGGCGGCAAGCGATGGACATATCGGACGGATCAGCCAGCGATAAATCGGCTTCAACATGGCTGATGTGACAGGTAACACCCGGAATTGCCGGATCGTTAAAGGTCTGAATTTTAATGTCTTTGGTGGTAAAAAGCCCAAGACTCACATCACCGACTTCTTTCGGTGAACAGGCCGTCAGCGTGGACAGAGCCAGTGCTAAACCAAGCAGGCGCGGGGAAAAATTCATAGTCACTCCTTTTTATGAACAGTATTTTTTATCTCATCAGGCAAACCCAGTGCGTTTGTTATATGTACCACGCTCTAGTTACCACTTCGCATAGTGATCTTCAGCCAGCCCCAGACAATTCTGCAACTGCAGGACCCGGCCATCGCGTAAGCGCACTGTACCATTGTAATGCCCGACATATTGGCGGAAATTACTGGCTAGTATTCCAAGCTGCAGCTTTTCCTGCCGGCAAAAATCGGCCCTGAAGGTTAAATCGACTTCACCGCATAATGTCGTGACACGCCACGGCGTGTTTTGACCGCGATCAAACTCAAACCGGGCCGGGCTTAAATGCTGGATCTGGCCGTCATACCACAAGGCATTTTCAGTCAGACCAGTCTCATTGACGCCAGCGGCCAAATTCAGACCAAAAGCCTTGCCTTGTTGTAGCGAATTGATCGAGCTCCAGCGCCAGCTAGTTTCACGGCGCATAAAGCCGGCGGAGAAATCGATGCCGCCGCGGGCGCTGTGTACATCAAGCGCCTGACCGTCTAACTGCAAGCTGCCACTGACGCGCAGTGCATTGTTTTTTTCTGTGTAGGTCCAGCCGTTGTAGCCGGTTGGTGCTGCCAGTGCCAGCGGCTGTTGCTGGTCAAAATCCAGTCGCAGATCTGCGACCAGTCCACCAGCCTGCACCCGCAAAGTCCAGCCGGTTGGTGCGCAGTTGATCTGCCATTGCGTCGAACCTTTGCCCATGCTCGCTTCGCCATGTTGCGGCGAGTCGCTGAGTAAACAGCCAAAACCTAACGGCGCCAGCCGCGCAAACTCCCTGGTCGGTTTGCCCTGCTGATAAAGATAAGCAAAGCCGGAGCAAACGTAGCGTACATCGGCAATAGCCACAGCCAGCAGCCAGTCAGGGCCGCTGATACAGACAAACTGAAACTGCTTATAGGCAAAATGCTGAGCCAAACGGCTGACCGGTTTATCCATCACCGAATGCAACCGGAATGCGGTTACATTGAGGTCGGCAATGGAAGCATCAAACAGGCCTAGTTGCAGCTTGCCATGATTATCAATCAAAGTTGCCGGTGCAGGGCGGATATGTGGTTGATAACACAAAGATTGGGACATCGGCTTTATCCGGCAGAGATGATGTCTGGTTTATAACAGTTTTTTCTGGTCTGACCAAGCGGGTCATCTTTGGGAATTTGTTTTGCAGGTCATTGCGGAAATGGGTAGGAAGATAGCGGGCCGCCGCGAATTGGCCGCCCGCCGGATCGCTTAGTCGTGACCAGAGTGACCGTCCATGCCATGGGCATGACCGTGTGCCAGTTCATCAGCGGTGGCATCGCGCACCACTAAGATTTCGACTTCAAACGTCAAATCAATGCCTGACAGCGGGTGATTACCATCAACAACCACTTCGTCTTCGGTGACATCCAGTACAATCACGGATTGCTCGTGACCATCCGGACCGGCAGCGCGAAAACGCATACCAACAGCCACGTCCATACCTTCAAACAGTGCGCGTGGTACTGACTGCGTCAGTTCGTCGTGGCGCTCGCCATAAGCATCTGCCGCCGCGATAGCAACTGTGAATTTATCACCAGCCTGTTTGCCAGTCAGTGCTTGCTCCAGACCACTGATCAGTGAACCAGTGCCGTGGATAAACACTAAAGGCTCGGCGCCAAAAGAGCTGTCGAGTTCGTTGCCATTGGCATCGCTGACGCTGTAGTGCATGGCGACGACTTTATTGTGTTGAATAGTCATGAGGACCTCAGGGGGTGATTGAATAAGGTAAAGGTTGTAATTGTAAGCTGACATCCGGCTCTGTCGCCAGCCGGAAATGGTCGGTTGCGCTGATATCGTTGGGCAAAACGGCCAGCAATTGCAGTTGGCCCTGAATATTCACGGCATTGACCACGACACCGCTGCGCCGCCAGTTCTGTTCCAGCTGGATCTCGATATCAGTGCCGGCGACAGGTGTATGGTCGGTGTCGGCCTGCAGTAAAAACATCGCACGTTTATTTTTGCCGAGGTATTTCATCCGCGCCACCATTTCCTGGCCCATATAGCAGCCTTTGGTAAAGCTGATGGCATCTAAAGCCTGCAGGTTCAGCTGCTGCGGCACATATTCACCCAGCAATGGCTGTTCCAGATAAGGGATACCGTGGGCGATATGCTGCGCCAGCCAGCGCGTTGGCGCTGCCATCAATGCTTGCTGCTGTTGCCACAGGGCTTTGGCTTCATCAATGGCTAAAACCAGCAAAAAGTGATCGGCTGCCAGACCTAATAAGTATCCACCTGCAACTGGGAGTTGCTGGCCAATGGCTGGTTGCGGGTAACCCAGTGCGCTGAGTAAGGCTGCGCTGTCGGCACCGCCAATGCCAAACACGGCATATTGGTCCTGCACTTCAGTAAAACTGATTTTGGCAAAGACACCATATTTTTTCAGTTGGGTCAGTGAGGCCTGCAACTCGTCACGAAATGCCAGCCACAACAAATCGTCGCCGGCCTGCAGTAAGTGAAAGGTGCTCCACATCTTGCCTTTGGCATCACAGTGTGCACCACGCAGGAAATGTTCAGCACTGATTTGGGTCACATCACAGGTGACCTGACCCTGCAAAAATTTTTGTTGATCGGCGCCGCTGATTTTCAGTAAATGAAATGCAGGCAGCGGGCTGATAAAGGCCGACGACAGATTATTTGACAGCTGAGCCAGTTGCTCAGCGCTCATCCAGAAACTTTGCATAAAACCGCCGGGCTCCCGACCAAAACCGTTCACAATGGCCAGATCATTGGGGGTTCCCGGCAAAAGCACAACCCCTGGCCGGATTTTTTGTTAGAATTTGGCTTCGGGCTGCACCGCAGTTCAACGCAGTAGATACAGGAATGTTATGACGACATTGATGATTAAACCAAGATTACGCTGGGCCTGCCGTCGTGGCATGCTCGAGCTGGATGTGTTATTGGCACCGTTTGTTGAACACGGCTATGACGCCCTGACTGAGCCAGAAAAGCACATTTTTGAGCGCTTGCTGGCGTGTGATGATCCGGATCTGTTTGCCTGGTTTATGGGACATGCGCAAGCGCCGGATCCAGCACTACAGGCGTTGGTACAGGTGATCCTGAATCGGGTCCGGGTGTAACAGATGCAATGCCGGCAACTTGCTTTGCAGACTTCTGCCTGGCCGCGCCGGTTATGCTGGATGATGTTGATGCTGGCGATGTGGTTTGCCTGGTCTGGCTCAGGCTGGTTTGCATCTGCAACCGCGCCCTGGTGGCTGCCATGCGGCTGGTTGCCGGTATTTTATTTGTTATATGCTACAACTGAACCGGCGAAGGACTTCGTGCTAAGCCTGGCGCCGGCGTTACAGCTGCGCCGTTATAGCGCCGCAGAGCCGCCGGTGCTACAGACCGAAGGCGGACAATTGCTCGCGCAGAGTCTGATTTGTTGGCTCGGTGTCTGGTTGGTCTGGCAGACAACGGACGGCCAGATCAAGCGTTGCTGGTTATTTCGTGATGCCTTTACAGAAAACGGTTTTCGCACGCTGGCCCGCACTTTATGCCAGTTACGCTGGCAGCAACGGCGATTGCAAGCAGCAACTCAGCTGCGTGGATTCTCACAATGGTTACGTTAATCGGTATGTGGAACCGTCGCCACACAGCGGCATTTTTTCTTTTCCACGCAAGGAGCTTCTATGAGTTTTGTTGAACTGGTCGGTTACATACCGGCGATTATTTTTCCGGTAGCGACTTTAATGCAGCTGTTCCATCTGCTGCGCACCAAAGAATCGGCCGGCGTTCCGGCGCTGACCTGGGCCGCTTTTGCACTTGGCAATATCAGTCTGTATATCTATGCGGAAAAATATTTTGAGTTGCAGTCTATCCTCGGTCAACTGGCGACTGCCGCGCTGCAGATTTATGTGGTGATGCTGATCCTGAAATACCGGAAAAAGCCGGCAGTAGCTGCTGGCAGCGCGACACCGGAATAAATATTGGGGCCACGACAAAAAAGCCGGAATTAAATTCCGGCTTTTTTGTGCAACAGGTACTGAGATTATTCGGGTTTTAAAATCGTTGGGCTGCTGTGCGCAGCCTGCTCCGGATAATCCAGCGTGTAATGCAGGCCACGGCTTTCCTTGCGGCGCATCGCACTTTTGATAATGAGTTCTGCCACCATGGTCAGATTGCGCAGCTCCAACAGGTTATTGCTGACACGGAAATGCCGGTAGTATTCCTGTATTTCGCGTTGCAGCAGTTCAACCCGGTGTAACGCCCGTTCCAGCCGTTTGGTGGTACGGACAATGCCAACAAAGTCCCACATAAACATCCGCAGTTCATGCCAGTTGTGGGTGATCACCACTTCCTCATCCGAGTTACTGACGCGGCTTTCATCCCAGGCCGGCAGCTGCGGTGTGGCTGTTGACGTTGGCCATTGTTGCAGGATATTGCGCGCCGCACTTTGCGCAAACACGACACATTCCAGCAGTGAATTGCTGGCCATTCGGTTCGCACCGTGAAGACCGGTATAAGCGACTTCGCCAATCGCATACAGATTCGGGATATCGGTTTGGCCGTTGAGATTGGTCATGACGCCGCCGCAGGTATAGTGCGCGGCAGGAACCAC
>JACCDS011925413.1_pt1 | contig 11855 bp, 9 predicted proteins | sample 7446441 | NCBI WGS metagenome assembly JACCDS01 (sample SAMN15323445, study PRJNA562643) | freshwater metagenome | isolation source: river surface water | place: USA:Blue River Watershed | collected 2017-08-17 | reverse complement strand
GATTTTGACATAGAAGAAGAAAAACCTGCTACTTCAAAAACAAAAGAAGTTGAAGTAGAAGACGACTTTGATTTTGACATAGAAGAAGAAAAACCTGTTGTTTCAAAAACAAAAGAAGTTGAAGTAGAAGACGACTTTGATTTTGATATAGAAGAAGAAAAACCTGTTGTTTCAAAAATAAAAGAAAAAGAAGAAGATAAAAAAGAATTTGATTTCGAAGAAATAGAAGAAGATTTTTTTGAAGAACCAAAACAAATAGCTCCTAAAGTAGAAGTTAAAAAACCTAACAAAATTAAAGAAAATACAGAAAAACCTATAGATATAGGTGAGTTATTTAATGATAATAAATCTGAAAAACAAGAAGGTTTTGATATAGATTCCTTTATTAAAAACGATAATTCAAATGAAGAATTTACTCAAAAAAATAAAACTAAAACTTTTGTAAAAGTAGATAATAATGATTTAGAAGATTATAAGTCTAGTAAAGAAGAAAATAATCAATTTGAATCTAAAGTTGAAAATACAAATAAAAAACAAAATAGTTTTAGTTTAACTAAAATAATGGTTTCTTTAATAGGGGTATCATTAATTAGTGCAGTTTCATATTTGGGTTATGTAAATAAAGATAATTTATCAAATATTGTATCCAATAAAAATATAATAGAATCAGAAGATTTTATTAATAAAACAAGAGAAATTGCTAATGAAGTAGCTGAATTAAAAACGAATGATTATAAACTAAAATTAGAAAGTGCAATAACTCAGATAAATAAATTAAATGAAGAGCAATCTAATTTAATCCAAGAAAATTTAAATCTAAAAGAAGAAATAAAAAATATAAAACAGTTACAAGAAAATACAAATACATCTAATATAGAAATGCAAATTGCTTCTTTTTCTGAAAAAATTAATTCTATGGAAGTTCAACAAACTGAAAATAAAGAATTATTGAAAAAAGCAGTTCATGCAACTTTATCATTAATAAAAGAAAATCAAAATTTAGATAAAAATTTAGAAGACAAAGTATATCAAAAAGTATATAATGAATTTGAAAAAATATTTAATAGTCAAAGATTTAGATTAAATGATTTAAGTATAATAGAAAGTAAAATGAATGAGAATGTTCAAATAATAAATCAAATAAAACAAGATCTTAGACAATATAAATCAGAAAACGAAAATTTAAAAACGAAAATTAAATTATTAGAAAATAATGATAAAGCAACGACATCAATTGTAATTGATAAAAAAGCGAAAACAGAACCTAAAAAATCTATAGTTGAAAATAAAAATATTGTTCCTAAAGAAAATGTAAAAGTATTAAACCAAAATAATTTTAAAATACAAGGTATAATAGATAGTAATATTGCTTATATCATTGTTAAAGGTTTTAATAATTCAAAAGCAAAAGCTTATACAATTGGTGATACAGTTCCAAATTGTGGAAAAATAACAAAAATAACAGAAAATACTGTTGTATGTGCTGGTGGAACTCTTAAATATAATAATTAAATTATAAAGAACTTATTTGACTTTAAATAAGTTCGTGTATAATTATATAAAAAGAGAGAAAAAATGAGATATATAATAATAATATTTATTTTACTATTTTCTTCTTCTGCTTTTGCAGAAGCGGAATCTGGTTTTACTGACGATTTTTTAAAAAGTGCATATATAGTTGTAAGAACAATAGGTACTTTGTTAGGTGCATTCCTAGTATACTCTGGAATAAAAAAGACTGTCGAATTTGCAAAAGATGATAGAAATCCCAAAAATTTTCCTTCCGCCGCAATAGTTACATTACTTGCTGGTGGATTATTATTAAACTTAAATCAAACAATGTCTTTAGCTGTTAATAGTGTAGTTGGTGGAGGTAATGGTTATTGTTTTTATACTAAAAGCTCTGGTAATTATGGTAAAGAACAATTAGGGCAAAGTAATGCTTGTTTTAATAGTGCAATGCAGTTAACAGATAAAATAGCTAATGAATTAAGTGGTCAACAAAAATTTGAAGTAACATTAACTAATATAAAAGAACGTTTAAGGATTTTATTTACATTACTTCAAGTAATAGGTGTAATATATTTTATAAAAGGTATTTATATGTTAAAAGAAGCCGCAGAGGGTAGTAATAATACAGGCTATGGTAAAATAATCATAATGCTAATAGCAGCTGCAATAATTATAGATTTACCTCATTTTTTAGATATGGTTATAAATACTATTAGAGAAGTCAATAAAGATTTGTAAGGATTGAAAATGAAAGAAAATATATCAATAGATGTAAGTAGATTTAAACCACAAATAAATGAAAAAGAAAAAAAAGAATTAGATAACAAGAATATAACAGAATGCCCTTTTTGTGGTGTTAATATAAAAAATTATAGTCATTATCATTTTAAAAATGATAAATGGTATAAAAGTTGTTCTTTCTGTTATTATACAGAAAATATTGATAAATTAATCGCTATGAACAAAGGTGATTTTGTATTCTTAAATGAAATGAGTCAAGTTGATTTATTTAATATACTTAGACATATATATTTTCTTGATTACTTATATAAAAATAAAAATTCAAAAGATAATAAAATAGATGAACATATAGAAGAAATATATGATTCTTATTTATTAATACAAGATTCTCTGAGTGATAGAAAAGAATATGCCGCCAATTTAATGTGTCCAAGTGCAAACGATATAAATATAGTTACTGATTATCTAAGTGTATGTACAAAAGAAGAATATGATAATTCAAAACATGCTTTAAAATATCTGCGTTGGTTGCCAAATCAAGAAATTTTTAAAGAAGAAATATTGTGGTGGATAGAAAATAATTTTAAAGAAAATTGCCATCCTAAAGATTATAAAAAAATTATTTTAGATATCGGAAGAAAAAATAATGATTAATTATGAAATAGGTTGTTTAATTTTTATAGAAAATAAACAATTTGAAAAAAAAGGTAAAATAATATCTATGCCTATAGATGGTGTTTGTTTGGGATATACTAAATCAAATGGTATATTTAAAGCAGATTCTCTAAAAAATTTACGTTCTGATATTATCTGGATAACTAATTTAGACGAAGAATATTTAAATAATAATTTTAAAGAATATACTCATATTAAATCAGAAAGTTTTTTTAAATTAAAAATAAATTCAATTTTATATGAACTTGGTTTAAATTTAAATAATGAAGTAAAAGAATCTTTAATAGAAATAACAAGAATATCAGAAAATATAATTAATTTAATAGAAAAAAATTATTCATTTAATCCTAAAAAAATAAGATGTACTCATTCAATACAAGAAAGTATTGTTTTAAATAAATTAACTAATAATTTTAAAAATAAAAAAGTTCTTGATGCAGAAAATAATATACAAGAAAAATTTGATAAAATTAATATAGAAAATAATAATTTTTTAATAACTTCTTTGCCTCAAAATAATAAAGAAATTCAATTTTTTATAACTAAACCTAAATATGAATATAGTCATAACCTATTATCAACAAATTTTCCTTTGCAAAATTGGAGATATATAAGTAATGAAAAATTAAAAAATAAAAGTCAAGAATACATATATGATAAAATAACTTCTCGTTTTAATGCTATATTGTTAATAAGAGTCAATAATATAGATGAAAAATTAAATAAATTATTAAATCAAAAATATAAAAATAAAAAAGTTTGGGTAACAGATATAGAATTTAATTTTTTAATTAATAAAGCAAGTATATTCGTTGATGAAATGTATGTTTGCGAAAAAAGTGATAATATAAAAAATATATCTCAGGAATATGAAATAAAAAAAATATTTCACACAAAAGATATTTTAGAACAAAATTTAATATCAGTAGGTATAGCATGTCATAATTATTTATATTCATTTATAGATTTTTTTGAAGATTCTTATTTAAATACTTGGATAAAAACTGCAGATAGAATATATATGCTTGATATAGCTTTATTTTTTACAAATAATGATATAAAAGTACTAAGTTATGGTAGCGGAGCATTATTGGTGTCTGTTTTGGAAACAGACATAGATAAAATAAAAAAAATACATAAATTATCAGAATCTTTAAAATTAAATTGTCCATTAAATATACTAAATTATCTATAATAAAAAAAAATCAATATAAGTATATTGATTTTTTTTATATTAATGTTAAATTATCCTTTAAATAAAGGAAAAAAAATGAGATTAATATTATGTGAAAAACCAAGTCAAGGTGCAACTCTTGCAAGCTTTTTAAATTTAAATTCAAGAAAAAATGGTTATTATGAAGGTAATGGAATAGTAGTAACTTGGGCTATAGGTCATTTATTATCTCTTGAAAAACCAGAATATTATACACCAGAAATAAAAACTGAAGGTTGGGATTTAAAATTTCTTCCAGTTTTACCTTCTAAATTCGTATTTAAATTACCAGATTTTAATGATCCTAAAGAAAAAGGTCGTTATGATCAAGCAATGGCAATAAAGGGTTTACTTGCAAAAGCAACAGAAGTTATAATAGCTACAGACCCTGATAGAGAAGGGGAAACAATTGCTTGTGAATTATTAGAATTCTTTAATTATACTGGTAGCACAAAAAGAATGTTATACAGCTCTTATGATAATAAAAGCTTAGATAAAGCTTATAAAAATTTATTAAATGGTAAAGATACATATAATAGATATCTTGCTGGTTTAGCAAGAATGTATTGTGATTGGCTAATAGGTATGAATACAACAATGGGATTAACAGCTACAAATAATAAAATGTTAGTTAAAGGTGACGTTTTATCAGCTGGAAGAGTTCAATCGCCAATCGTTAATTTAGTTTATTTAAGAGAACAAGAAATTAAAAATTTTATTCCAGTAGAGTTTTTTAAATTTGAAGCTGAGTTTGAAGCAAATAATGAAAAATATAAAGGTTCTTTAAATATTAGAGAAGAATTCTTAGATGAAAAAACAGGTTATTTGATAGACGAAAATAAAATGAAGCTATTATTAGAAGAGTTAAGGACTTCTAAAATAGGTAAAATTGTAAAATATGAAAAAGTTGAAAAGCAAGAAAAATGTCCAATAGGCTATAGTTTGTCAGAGTTACAAAAAGATGCCAGTAAAAGATTTGGAATGACTGCTCTTGAAACATTGGATACCGCTCAATCTTTATATGAAACACATAAATTAACAACTTATCCTCGTTCTGATAGTGGATATATGGATGAAAATCAACATAATGAATCAAAAGAAATTTTAAATAAGGTAATTCAAAACTTTAACAATAATGAATATAATAATTTTTCTTCTAAACTAAATCCAAATAAAAAAAGTGCAATGTGGGATAGAACAAAAGTTACAGCTCACCACGCTATAATTCCTACAGAAGTAAATTATGATTTATCTCGTTTGTCTAAAAAAGAAAAAGATATTTACGATTTAATATGCAGAAGATATATAATGCAGTTTTTGCCTGAATATAAATATCTGTCTGTAAAATTAGAAACTAAATTAGTAAATGATATTTTTACTACTACAGGAAATACAACGTTAGATATGGGTTGGAAAGAGGCTGACGAAAAATCAAAGGAAAAAAATAAGTCAATCCCAGAATTAAAAGTTAACCAAGAAGTTAATGTGTTAAAATTAGACACAATAAAAGATAAAACAAAGCCACCTTCTTATTATACTGATGATACTCTTTTAGAAGATATGGTGAATATTAGAAAATTTGTCGAAAATGAAAAATTAAAGAAAATAATTAAAGATACAGGAATAGGAACAGAAGCAACAAGAGCAAATCATATACAAAATGTATTTGATAGAGGATATTTGAAAAAAGAAGATAAAAAAATTAGAATCACAGATAAAGGTTCTGCACTAATAGAAGTCTTGCCTGAAATGTTAAAAAAAGCAGAAACTACTGCATACTGGGAAGAAGAAATGAATAAGATAATTGAAGGAGAGTTATCTTTAGATGGTTTTTTATCAAAAAACATAAAAGCATTATCAATAATCATGGAAACAATAAAATCGGGTCAATGTCAACTTAAAAAACCAGTAGCAAGTGCAAAAACTAAAGGTAAAATATATACATGTGATAAATGTGATAGTATATTAAATAGAGTTAAAAGTAAAAAGTCAGGAAAATTTTTACATATATGCCAAGGCTGTAATACAATGTATGAAGATGAAGCTGGTCGTAAAGGTAAAATGATTGAAAAGCTAATTCAACCAGAAGGTGATAATTTATGTCCTACTTGTAATAAGAATATGTTATTAAGAAAAAATAGTAAAACAGGTGATTTATTTTGGGTTTGTTCGGATGATAATTGTAAAACATTCTGTAAAGATGATAATGGTAAAATAGGTGAAAAAGTTATAAGGAAAGAAAAAGCTACTTCAGAACATAAATGTCCAAAATGTAAAGAAGGTTTTTTAGTTCCAAGAGAAGGTTCTAAAGGAAAATTTTGGGGTTGTAATAATTATCCAAAATGTAATGCCGCTTATCCTGATGAAAATAATGCACCCAATACAAAGCCAGCTTCAGAACATAAATGTCCTAACTGCAAAGATGGTTATTTGGTACAAAAAAATGGAACAAATGGTAAGTTTTGGTCTTGTAACGCTTTTCCTAAATGTAAAACGACATTCCCTGATGAATTTGATCAACCAAATTTAACGGTAAATAAAAAAGAAGTAAAAGAAAAACAGACTTCTGAGCATAAATGCCCTAATTGTAAAAATGGACACTTAATTTCAAAACAAGGTTCTAAAGGTAAATTTTGGTCTTGTAATCAATATCCAAAATGTAGCACAGCATTTCCAGATAAAGAAGGTAAACCTAATATAATTACAGGTAAAAAATAATGTTTAATAGAATGTTTTTAAGATATGAAGGTGACAAATTAATTGCTAAATATAAATTTAGTAAGAAGTATAATAAAATAATGTCAGAATTTAAAGGTTATTTTGAGCCAAGTCGTTCTGAATGGATTTTAAATAAAAGCCAAACAAGATTTGTTTGCCGAAGAATGAGAGAAAACAAATATTATTTAAAATTAAGCGAAGATATTCAAAAAGAATTTAATGTAGATGAAGAAGGTTTTTCTGAAAAAGAACGATTAAAAAGAGAAGAAAAAAGATTAAATCATATTTCAAACGCTACTGATAAAATTGATTATGATGAAGCAAAAGTGGAATTAAAATTTCCATTGCTTCCATATCAAAGAGCAGGGCTTTATTATGCTGAGACAAGAGGTGGTCGCATTCTTCTTGGAGATGATATGGGTTTAGGTAAAACAATACAAGGTATAGGTATATCAAAAATATATAAAAAAGATTGGCCTGTAGTTGTCGTTGCACCTGCTTCTCTTTTATTAAACTGGAGAAAAGAATATTTAACTTGGCTCCCCAAAGATATAAATGAAGATGAAATATTTGTAATGAGAAAAAGTAAAAATTTACCTAAAGGTAAAGTAATAATTTGTAGCTATGATTATGCTCATAAAAGGAAAGAAGAAATATCTGCATTTATGGGTGCTAGAGGAGTATTATTAGTAGATGAAGCTCATAATATAAAAAATAAAGATGCAATAAGAACCAAAGCTGTAACTGAATTGGCTCATTTTGCAAAAAGAGTTGTATTGATGACAGGTACTCCTATATTAAATAGGGTTGAAGAATTATACACCTTATTAAATGCAATTGATCCTAAAAAATGGGGTGATTATACAAATTATGTTTTCAGATATTGTGATGCACAAATGACAAAATTTGGTCTTGATGTAGGTGGTGCTTCAAATATAGAAGAATTACATGATTTGATAAGAGAACAATTAATGTGCAGAAGACTAAAAGGGGATGTATTAAAACAATTACCAGAAAAAAGAAGAACAACTTTGATTTTGGATGCTAATGAAAAAATGGTGTCTCAAACAAAAGATATTATAGAACATTATACAAAAATAATAGTAAACGCTTATATAAAAGCAGAAAAAGATCTACAAAAGACAAAATCATTAATATTATCTGAAAGTAGCGTTGACGTAAGTGAAAGTTTGTTTGAAGCTTATAAAATGACTGGTGAGGCGAAAATAGATTCTCTATGTGAATGGATTCAAGAAAAAATAGAATCTGGATTAGAGAAAATTATTATATTCGGGCATCATAAAGACTTTTTAGATGGTGTTGAAAATAAAATAATAGAAATAAATAATAAAATAAATGCAAAAAATGATAAAATTAAAGAAAAAATAGAAAAAGAAAAAAATCAAGATAAAATTTTAGAATTAGATAGTAAACTTGATGATATAATCGGTTATATGAGGATAGACGGTTCTACAAATAAAGATAAAAGGTTTAATAATCAAGAAGATTTTCAAAAAGATCCTAATTGCAGAATAGCATTGTTATCTATAAACGCCGCTAACTCTGGTTTAACATTAACAGCTTCAAGTGTTGTGGTAATGGGTGAGTTACCTTGGACACCAGGTGTTTCTAGACAAGCAGAAGATAGAGCGCATAGAATAGGTCAATTAAATCCAGTAATTATATATTACACAATTGCAGAAGATACATTTGATGGTGCTTTATGGAATATGTTGCAATCAAAAAGTCAAATTGCAAGTAGATTATTAGATGATGGTCATGGAGATGAAATGCAAGAGGATATATCGATGTCATCTTCTGATTTATTGACATGCTTGATTGTTTCAGTAGCTCAAAGAATAGAAAATGGTGAAATTGATATTGAAAAATATATAGAAAAAGAAGAAAAAAAATAAAGCAGCTTAAACTGCTTTATCTTTATTTATTAAATCAATTCCTTTTTGTGTTATTTGTCGTCCTTTACTGGTTCTATGTATTAATCCTTGTTGTAATAGATATGGTTCTATAATAAATTCAAGAGAATCTTTATTTTCGTTAACAGTTGAAGCCAAATTTGACAAGCCTACTGCTTTACCCGCAAAAGTTTTATGAAGAGCTTGAAGAATTAATCTGTCTTTAGGCTCTAATCCTAATTCATCTATTTGAAGTTCGTTTTCAAGAATATTTAACATCTCTTTATATTCAATATTTTTATTATTATCTACTAAATAAAAGTCAATAATTCTTTTAAGAAATCTGTTTGCTCTACGAGGAGTACCCCTTGATCTTTTAGCTAATAATTCACAAGCTTCTTTTGAAATTGTAAAATTAAATAGTTTTGTTGTTCTTTCAATAATAAACATTAATTCTTCAAGCGTATAAGGTCTTAAATCTTGTGATATACCAAATCTTTCAATTAATGGTGTAGATATCTTGCCTTTCATTGTTGTTGCCCCAATAAGAGTAAATTTAGGTAAATCTATTGATAATGGTTTCATATGGCTTCCATTAGGTATCAAAATATCTATTCTATAATCCTCCATAGCAGTATATAAAATTTCTTCAAGTTCTCTTCTTAATCTATGAATTTCATCGATGAATAAGAAATCACCTTCTTCTAATGAAACTAAATAATTTACAATATCTTTAGGTTTTAATATATTTGCCGCATTCGCAAAAATAATATTTCCACCTGCTGAATTACAAATAGCCTGTGCTAATGTAGTTTTACCCAAACCAGGCATCCCTGATAATATTATATGATCTAAAACCTGATTTCTTTTTTTAGCGGACTCTACATAAATTTTTAACTGATTTATAATTTCTGGTTGCCCTATGTAATCTTCAAGTGTACTTGGTCTGATTGTTTTTGAAATATCTTGATTGTCCAAAATAAAAACTCCTATAAATAGCTATATTATATAGGAGTTTGTAAAAAATTCAAGTTTTATAGATTTATATTTTTATTATATTTTGAGCAATAGGTCCTTTACCTAAATTAACTAAATCAAATGTAACTTCATCATCTTGATTTAAAACTTTGTATCCTTCACCGATTATATTAGAATAATGTATAAAAACATCAGGTGAATTATCTTCTGGAATAATAAATCCTATTCCTTTTTTCTTTTGAAACCATTTAACTTTACCTTTCATTTGTTACTCCAAATTTTTATTCCTATATTTATTATTATTGAATATGTAAAAAAGTCAATAATCTTTTTTTATAAATAATGATTTATTTAATATATACTAAATAAATTTAATTTTATTTCAAATAAAAATAATATAAAAGATGTTACAATCATTGGAGCAAAAGGTATTTCTTTGGAGTAATCAAACTTATTAATCATTTTTAAAAAAATAAAATATACAAATCCTAATAATATACTTAATGAAATTAAATTAATAAAATCATAAAAATTCATATATAATAATATAATAGATAATAATTTTATATCACCTCGACCAAAAATAGTGTCTATATTTCTAATTTTTTCATAAAAAGAAATAAATCCTAAAAATACAAAATAAAAAATAACTGAATATAATATTTTAGTTGATATATCACCTATTATATAATTATTATCAATTAATAATAAAGCTATAATGCCTATAAATATATGATTGCTATCAAAAATAATTTTATGTTTAAAATCTATCATAAAAACTAGCAATAAACAAGTTAGTAATGGTAAAATTAAAAATAATTGAAATGTAAAACCAAATTTTAAAAATGCAAAAAACCATAATAAAAAATTTGAAAATTCAACGATAGGATATTCTATTGATATTTTAGTTTTACATTTAGAACATTTACCTCTCAATAATAAATAACTAAAAATAGGTATATTTTCATACCATTTAATTTTATGAGAACAAGAGGGACAAGTTGATTCAGGAAAAAATAAATTAAAGTTTTTATATTTATTTAATATATTTTGAACTTCTAATTTTACTTTTTCAGAATTATTTTGAACCATAACAGCATTTTCATACATAAACATAATTGGTAATCTATATATAAATACATTCATTAGACTCCCTATAAAAAGTCCAAAGAAAATAATAATAAAGTATTGAATAAAAATATTATATTGAATTAAACTAAAAAATTCAATCATAAAACCTCCTAAATAAGATTAATATACTTGAATATAAATAAAAATCAATAAAAAGATCATAATTTAAAGAAAAAAATAAATAAAATAGAGTTGCAAAAAATTTTTTATATAATAATATAATTATAGGAACCAAATATAAGGAAGTATTATGGAGATAATAAACAAAAAAGATTTAGCATATTTTTTAGCAGACAAGTATAAAATTAAAAAATATCAAGCCGAAAATTTTGTAGAATCATTATTCTTAAAAATAGAACAAGAATTAAGAAAGGAAAATAAAGTTAATATTGTAGGTTTCGGTTCGTTTTATACACATGAAATGCCTCAAAGGATAGCAACAAACCCTCAAACAGGAGAAACTTTTAACTTAGAAAAAAGAATGGTGATTAAGTTTAAAGCGGGTAAAAAAACGAAAAATATGTTTAAGAAAAAAGATAAAAAATAAAAAAAGCCAATCGGCTTTTTTTATTAAATATAAATTTTAAAATTTAATTTCTATTAATTTTATTCATCTAATATATCATAATTAAGGTGATTTTTTATTTGTTCTAAAACAATAACGGAGTTATCGTCATCTTCATTCAAAGATAATAAAGAAGTAGCTAATTCTATATATATTTTTGCTAACAATCTAATAGACGGTTTATGATTTTCTTTAGATGAAATTTTTAAAAATTCTATACTTTTATCTAAATTTACTTCTAAATAATCTTCTATACCATGATAATAAAAATAACCACATTTATAAATTGATTCAATGCTTCCTTGTTCAGCTGCTTTTTTGTAAAAATAAAATGCTTCATCTACTTTATTTAATTCTATAAATTCATTTTCCCAAATTAATCCACAAAAATAAGCTGCTTCTTTAGAAT